>Ga0105239_10000529_pt1 | contig 55233 bp, 44 predicted proteins | sample KBSC44metaG_FD_92761 | JGI IMG/M metagenome (GOLD analysis project Ga0105239, IMG submission 92761) | Corn rhizosphere microbial communities from Kellogg Biological Station, Michigan, USA - KBS C4-4 metaG | ecosystem: Host-associated > Plants > Roots > Rhizosphere > Soil | place: Michigan, USA...
CCAAGGACTCTACCGACAATAGCACTGGATACCCTACGCAGGTGCATGTGGCCGTAAAGGCGACTGTCACGCTGACCAGGCAGTAATATATTTTTTTGTAAAAGATGCATTGGCCGGGCGTATGCCCGGCCAATTTTTTTTGAAAAACCCGGCCTACTATTTTGTTCGTACGAAAAATTTCCTACCTTTAGTGTCATGAAGAAGGAAAACGAGCAAAACAAGCGGCCGGAGCCGACCCGGTCTGAACTGGAGATCCTCCAGGTATTGTGGAAGCATGGGCCCTCCACTGTACGGCAGGTCAACGACATATTGAATGAGCAGAAGCGGGCTGTGCAATACACGTCTACGCTGAAGCTGATGCAGATCATGGTGGAAAAGAATATCCTTAAAAGGGATGAAAGCGCGATGAAGCATGTGTACAGCGCTGCGGTGGAGGAAAAGACCTTCAAAGGGTTCATGCTGGAGCGTTTTGTGGATTCGCTTTATGATGGATCGGCCAGCAGTCTGATGATGCAGCTGCTGGGAAACAAAAAGCCTTCAAAGGAAGAGCTGGATCAGATCAGGAAGCTGCTGGATCAGCTGGATAAAGAGCAGAAATAAAACTTTACCATATGCAGGTATCTTTTTTACTTTCCCTATTCAGGGAAGACATTGTCAGGGCCCTGCTCTGGACCCTGGTACATTCACTCTGGCAGGGGCTGGCATTGGCTATTCTCACGGGACTGGTGATCTTATTTACCCGAAGAACTACGCCTGTATGGCGTTATAATATTCTCCTTGGCCTTTTGTGTCTTTTTATAGCGGGTGCGGGAGCCACTTTTTTCCTGGAGTTCGCGTCGCCGGTGGCGACTATAGGAGCTGTGTCTGATAATGGGGCTGCGTTTTATACCGGCGTTGCAGATACGCCTGTTGCAGGGGCATTGTATGCGGGCGGCGGGCAATCCTGGGGAGAGCGGCTGACGGTGTTTTTCAATCAGCAGGCAAATATCATTGTTGCCGTATGGTTTATCGTTCTTGCCATCCGGCTGATGAAGCTGCTGACAGATATGTGGACTGTGCAACGTTTGCGTTATCACCGGACGAGTGCCCCCTCTGCCTACTGGAGCGGGCGGGTGGCGGAGCTGGCACAGCGCATCGGGATAAAAGGGGCCGTGCAGATACTGGAATCCTCAGCTGTAAAGGCGCCTATGATGGCAGGGGTATTGAAGCCTGTGATCCTTACGCCCCTGGGTTTGCTGGCGCAGCTGCCCCCGCAGGAGGTGGAAGCCATTTTGCTGCATGAGCTGGCGCATATCCGGAGGAAGGATTATCTCACCAACCTTCTACAGTGTTTTGCTGAAGTGCTTTTCTTCTTTAACCCGGCTGTATTGTGGATATCGTCGCTGATACGTGAGGAAAGAGAGAATTGCTGTGACGACATCGCGGTAGGAGAGACGCATAGTAAAAAAGATCTTATCAATGCCCTGGTATCATTCCAGGAATACAGGCACTCTCAATATACCCTTGCATTTGCGGGCAGGAAGAATCATTTGCTGCGGCGTGTAAAGAGGATCGTTCACCGGGATGACAAGACCCTGGATGTCCGGGAAAAGTTCTTTTTGCTGGTCTGTCTGTTTATCACAGCAGGGCTTACGCTGGCCTATGCGCGTCAAACGCCGGCGCCTGTGAAGACAGCGAAAGTGGAGATGATATGGCAGGCGCCGCCGGTGGAAGATGTGCCTGCTACGGATCAGTTGAGGCCGGAGAAACCCGGGCAGATGGAGAAGCCTGTCAAGGTGGGGATGCGGGATGGTCTGAAGCCGGGTGAGCCCCTGAAGACAATGCAGGCAGTGGCGGATACAATGAAGAAGCCGGCTACTGGCAAAGATACCATGGCTGGTGAAAAGGAACGGGAATGGGATCGTATGCTGGATCAGCAAAGGACGAAACTGGAAGAACAGCAGCAACGATTGAATGAGGAGCGCGCGAAACTGGCTGAGCGGGAGAGGGAATTGGAATTAGAACAGGCACAATTAAAGCTAAAATATATACAGGCCAAAATGGATACGCTGCCCCTTTTGGCTCAGCGGGAGCTTAGCAAATTGCGTATGGCACAGTCGCTGGCCAAATTGAACAGGATGAACCGGCAGCAGGAGGAGATGGTAGCAAGGAGCCAGCAGCTATTGAAGGAGAATGAACTCAGAATGGAGGGTGTGGCGCGCCTGCAGTCGCAAAGACTTTTGGATAACCAGCAACGCCTCAATCGGAATCAGGAGAGACTGCTGCTTTCGGCAGAATTGGCAAGAAGATCCATGGATTCGAGGGACAAGATCATCAAGCCTATTCTTGAGAGGCTAGTGGATAAAGGATTGGTGACACAGGTGGATGAGGTATCTTTTTCCCTGGACAATAAGGAGCTTATCGTAAATGGTAAGGAGCAGCCCAGGGAGGTATTCGAGTCTTTCAGAAGTGAATTTCTTCACAGTTCCGAGGATTATATAAAATATTCCAAACATGGGGGTTCGGAGTCGTCGAGTATCAACAGGCATAAAGATTAAAAACACCTTACCAGGTATTTTTAGGAGCTTGTTGCAACCGATTGTAATTTTTCCTTAAATTGGCATCGAAATCAATCTACGAAGCTATGCCAACCCGTCGACAATTTCTTCAGCAGGGCTCCCTCGCAGCGGGCGGAGCTCTTTTGCTTTCCTCCTTTGATAGTAAGACATTTTCATCCCTAAGGCGGATGTCTGCCGCCGACCATATCAATATAGGGGCTATCGGCATCAATGGGATGGGGTGGGCCGACCTGTCGGCTGCCCTGAAATTACCGGGTGTCAATGTGGTAGCCCTTTGCGATGTAGACAAGAATGTCCTGGACAAGAGGATGAATGACCTTTCGAAGATGAATGTAGATGTCACCAAGGTAAAGACCTATTCGGACTACCGGAAGCTGCTGGAACAGAAGGATATCGATGCCGTGATCATCGGCACCCCTGATCATTGGCATGCGCTGATCATGATCGAGGCATGTCAGGCGGGGAAAGATGTCTATGTAGAAAAGCCGGTGGGTAATTCCATTGGCGAGTGCAGGGCTATGATGGCTGCCCAACAGAAATACAATCGCGTGGTCCAGGCAGGGCAATGGCAGCGCAGCCAGCAGCATTTTAAGGATGCGGTGGATTATGTGCAGTCCGGTGTGCTGGGTAATATTCGTACCGTGAAGGTATGGTGCTACCAGGGCTGGATGAAGCCGGGGCCAGTGGTACCGGATTCGAATCCGCCGCAAGGGGTGGATTTTAAGATGTGGCTGGGCCCTGCGCCTACCCGCAGCTTTAATGCCAGCAGGTTCCATTTCAACTTCCGCTGGTTCTGGGATTATGCCGGGGGGCTTATGACAGACTGGGGTGTTCATTTGCTGGACTATGGGCTATTGGGCATGAAGGCAGGGGTTCCCAAGACCATTGCCGCCCTGGGAGGGAATTTTGCCTATCCTGATCTCTACGAGGAGACGCCTGACACCCTGACAACACTCTACCAGTTTGATGGATTCAATCTCGTATGGGATCATGCCATGGGTATCGACAATGGCTCGTATGGCCGCGATCACGGAATTGCCTATATCGGCAATAACGGCACACTGGTGCTCAGCAGGGGCGGCTGGGAGGTTATCGAGGAAAAACAGTCCAAAAACAAAGTGAGCAAGCCTTTTGAAAAGCCATCGGACAATGGGCTGGACAAACATATGGCCAATTTTATAGACGTAGTGCGGAGCCGGAAAATGGAGGACCTGCGTTGTAGCATACAGGCGGGCTCCCATGTCGCTACCGTGGCCCAGATGGGCAATATCAGCTTCCGCAGCGGGCAGCGGCTGGTATGGGATGAAAAGGCGGGGAAATTCGACGAGGACAAGATCAACCAGCAGTATTTGGTGAAGGAGTATCATAATGGCTATAAGCTGCCCTAGGCAGCTTCGGCCGAAGGCCAATCATTAGATGTTTGCCGGGGCCAGGCTATTTTTGGGGGGAGACTGGACCGGCAAACAATAACTACCTATAGTGTGACCGTTGGAGAACTCCTTAATTTCGTGTTAAAACGCCCCTTTAAGGGGGTATTTGCGACAGAAAATCAAGATTTCAACAGAATTTATTCTGATTTTTGCCGTTGTAATCATGCAACTACTAAACAAGCCCCACATGATGAAAATGGCAACTGTGTTGACGCTGTTTATAAGTGTCTGCCTCTCGGCCAGGTCACAAGATTCTCTTGCCTTAAACAATGGCGATGTCATTAAGGAGATAAGTTTTACTCCGGCGTCCGCGAGTATACACGATACGGTGCCTTTCCGTCATCATCTGGATTGGAGCATTCCCGATTACAAAAAACCTTTCCCTGTAGGGTCGTTCGTTCTGCCTGCCGCGATGGTGGCTTATGGATTTGCGGGCATTCATGTCAGCGGGCTGCAAAATGTCAATTCCAAGATAAAGGAAGAAATTTGGACGGAGGATCGGCATCGTCCTATGCATGCGGATAATTACCTGATGTTCGTACCTGCGCTGGCGGTATATGGATTGAATGCTGCCGGTATTCATGGGGCGCATAATTTCAAGGACAGAACGATACTTCTTTTGATGTCTCAGATATTTGCCAATGGAGCCGTCTTTTCTTTAAAGAACAGCACGCATGTATTGCGGCCCGATGGTTCGGCGTATAATTCATTCCCGTCGGGGCATACAGCAGAGGCATTTGCCAATGCGGAGTTCCTGCGTATGGAATATAAGGATGTCAGCCCCTGGTATGGAATAGCCGGCTATGCAGTGGCTACCACCACCGGCCTTCTCCGCATGTATAACAACAAGCATTGGTTTAATGATGTGGTGGCCGGCGCCGGATTTGGTATTGCGGGCACCCGTCTGGCTTACTGGTTATATCCTAAGATACAGCATGCATTTGGCAGTAGCAGCAAATCCTCGGGAACAGTGCTGATGCCCTCTTATTCGAATGGATCCTTTGGACTGTCTTTTGCCAAAGTCTTTTAACCAGGTCTAACCAGAGGCTGGCCAGGAATGTCGGCGACCAGATTATTTCCTGCCCATGGCATACTGAATGCCGCCGAGTAGAAGTCCCAGATAAGCGGGATCCGAGTAGGATTCATCCGTATGTCCCAGCTCTATATAGAAGGATCTGCCTCCTTCGTATTCGTGGTACCAGGCCATGGGATGATTGTCCCCATTCTCTCCACCAGTATAGGATTTTTCGTCAATCTTCAACAATACGTGGATATTGGGGTTGAGGTATTTGAAATTATACCATTCATCCCAGCGTGACCATGTTTCGGGGAGGCCTTTGGTGGCAGGGTTATCCTTGTCCACGACGATGATATTGGCCTGCTGCTGTTTGGGATGGGATTTGAAATATCCACCTACCAGGTCGCCATACCATTGCCAGTTGTATTCACAGTCGGTGGCTGCGTGTATGCCCAGAAATCCGCCGCCATGGTGTATGTATTCCTGTAAGGCTTTTTCTTCCTCGGGGCCAAATACCTTACCCGTGGGGCTGAGAAAGATGAGTGCGGAATATCTCTTCAGGATCTTGTGACGGAACTGTGTGGAGTCCTCTGTGACATCCACGTCGAAGCCATTTTCTTCCCCCAGCTTTTTTATTGCGACCGTACCTGCTGCAATGCTGGCGTGGTGATAGCCATTGGTCTTGCAGAAGATGAGCACTTTGGGTCTTGTAAATATCTCCGGCCAGGAGCGGGTAGTTGCGCTGGTCAGGAGGAGGCCGACTGTCACAAAGGCCAGGACAGCCATAAAGCGGAAAAAGGAAGGTCTCATATGTATGTTACTTAGAGTTCTTTTATTTTGATGTTGCGATACGATACTTCGTTGCCATGATCCTGCAGACAAATCCTGCCTTTCCTGAATGTGCCAAAATCGGGCCATTGTTTGAACTTGCTGCCTGCTATCATTTTCTTCCAGTCTTCACTCCACAGGGTGGTGGTTACCACATTGACTCCGTTGAGGAATAATTTCAACGTGCCGTCCTTGCTGTATATCTCTACCTCGTTCCATTCACCAACGGGCTTGACAGACTCCTTACTGCAGGGGATGAGATCATACAGATCACCTGCGCGGTGTTTGTGTATCTTTCCGTCGGGATGTCCGTCGTTATCGAGCACCTGCATTTCGGGGCCTGTGTAATAGGATTCTTTGTATTTGGTTGTATCTTCTTGTACGTAAAAGAGGATACCGCTGTTGCCTTTAGGAGATATTTTCCATTCCAGCTTGAGATCGAAATTGCCGTAGACGCCGTCAGTCAGCAGATCGCCGTGTCCTTTTTTTGCCTTGTCCAGGTGAAGGGCCCCATCCTTTACTTCCCATTGGGGGTCGGCCTGGGACTTACCATATGTATGCCATCCTTTTGTAGTCTTTCCGTCGAAGAGCGTTTTCCATCCGCCGTCGACATTTTTGCTGTGTCCAGCCCTGGAAAGAGGCATGGCTGCCAGCAGGAGAAGGGCAGGTAAGGCGGCGATCGCGTAGTTCATGTGTAGTGAGGTTGCTTATTTCTTCAATGTCATGATATATTTCACGATCTCTCTTGCGTCGTCCTTAGAAAGGGCCGCATGAGGGGTCATGGGAACCGTACCCCATACGCCGCTGCCGCCGGAGATGATCTTATTTACGAGTCTGTCGACAGTGGTGTCGGCTGCAGGAGCATATTTAGCTGCCACTTCGTCGTAAGCGGGTCCGATGGAGGCGCCGCTGGCGGCCTTGTTCAGGCGATGGCAGGTAGTACAGTCGCTGCTGCCGATAAGCTCCAGGGCTTTGTTGTCGCCCGTAGCGGTTGTAGCCGGAGCCGTGCTCGTTGTGTTACCGGAATCCTTTTTTTCAGCGGGTTTGGAGCTGTCGGAACCGCCGCAGGCTGCTGCGAGTAAGCTACAAGATAAAATTAAGACTAGTCCTTTCTTCATATTCACAATTTTTAAATGAGGGCCAATAGCCGGTGTCCGGGCCGGGACGAACCCAGGGTTCGTCGTCCGAAGGACAGACATCCAGACTTTTCAGTGAAACAGGACACATTATTTTGAAGACCCGTTTCACGGATTTGAGGGGCCAAGTTCCGAAATAATTTATTGCAACCCTAGTACGGAGCGATTAAATTTTTCATCGCTGCCGGTGCCGGCAAAGTCGTCGAAAGCTTTTTCCGTGACACGGATAATATGATTTTTTATAAAGATGGCTCCTTCCTTAGCCCCATCTTCCGGATGTTTGAGCGCGCATTCCCATTCCAGTACTGCCCAGCCTTTGTAATCATAGGCCGTGAGCTTGCTGAAAATGGACTTAAAGTTAACCTGGCCGTCGCCGAGCGAGCGGAAGCGACCGGCGCGATCCACCCATCCCTGGTAGCCTCCGTAGACGCCTTGTTTGCCAGTGGGGTTGAATTCGGCGTCTTTGACATGGAACATACGGATACGTTCGTGGTAATTGTCGATGTATTCCAGGTAATTCAGGCATTGCAGCACGAAATGGGAGGGGTCGTACAGCAGACAGGCCCTGGGATGGTTATTAGTGTGCTGAAGGAACATTTCATAGGTGATGCCATCATGCAGGTCTTCTCCCGGGTGGATCTCGTAGCAGAGGTCAACGCCGCACCTGTCAAATTCATCGAGGATGGGCATCCAGCGGGCGGCCAATTCCTTAAAGCCCGTCTCGACCAGTCCGGCAGGACGCTGGGGCCAGGGATAGACCGTGGGCCAGAGCAGGGCTCCGCTGAAAGTGGCGTGGGCATTCAATCCCAGGTTTTGGGAAGCCTTGGCCGCGTATTTCAGCTGCTGGACCGCCCATTGCTGGCGGGCTTTGGGGTTGTTGCGTACGCTGTCGGGAGCAAATCCATCGAACAGTGCGTCATAGGCCGGGTGCACTGCCACCAGCTGTCCCTGCAAATGGGTGGAGAGCTCGGTGATCTGAAGACCTGCTTCCTGTACGATGCCTTTTATCTCATCGGCATAGGTCTTACTTTCAGCTGCTTTTTGGAGGTCGATGCAGCGGCTGTCCCAACTGGGTATCTGCACCCCTATATATCCAAGTCCGGCTGCCCATTTACAAATAGAGGCGAGTGAATTGAAAGGGGGCTTGTCTCCCATGAATTGAGCGAGGAAGATGCCCGGGCCTTTGATAGTTTGCATATGACAAAACTTTAGTTATGAACAGGAATCTATGGTGAAAAAGGTCCATTTCTCCAGGCTTTCATTGCTTTTGACGACATTGTCGATGAAGGCCATGCCGCGGACGCCATCTGCCGCTGTGGGGAAGTCCAGCTCCTCGGGTGTGGGTGTTCTTCCTTCCAGGCGGGCGGACAGGGTCAGTGCAAAATTGCGGTAGAGGTTGGCGAATGCTTCCAGGTAACCTTCCGGATGTCCGGGAGGAGTCCTGGTATTATGTTTGGCATAAGAAGAAAGATATCCCATGCCGGCGCGATAGACCTGTGTAGGCTGGTCCAGCCACTTGACCAGTAGTGTGTTGGGCTCCTGCTGGGCCCATTCCAGACCGCCATTCTCTCCGTATACGCGGATCTTGACGGCATTTTCTTCTCCCGCGGCCACCTGGGAGGCGAACAATACGCCTGTGGCGCCGTTGTCGAATCGTAACAGGACATTTCCGTCATCGTCCAGGGCTCTTCCTTTTACAAAAATGCTCAGGTCGGCGCAGAGCTGTTTGATCTGGAGACCGCTGATATATTCTGCCAGGTGGGCTGCGTGTGTGCCGATGTCTCCCATACAGCCGGCCTTGCCGGAGCGGCTGGGGTCTGTCCTCCATTCAGCCTGTTTGCTGCCATCCTTTTCTGAGAGGCGGCTGAGCCAGCCCTGAGGATATTCGACATATATCTTTCTTATTTTACCGAAGACGCCTTCTTTTACCATTTGCCGGGCCTGTTTGACCATGGGATAGCCGGAATAGGTGTGTGTCAGACAAAGCAGGAGACCTGTCTCTTTGACTTTTTTCTCCAGTTTTATCGCCTCGTCCAGGGAGAAGGCTATAGGTTTGTCGATGACGACATGGAATCCTTTTTCCAGGGCCAGCATGGCAGGTTCGAAATGTACGTGATTGGGGGTGACGATGGCGACAAAGTCCATGCGCTTGTCGGCGGGGAGCTGGCTTTCCTTTTCTATCATTTCTTTGTAGCTGCCGTAGGTGCGATCCTCCGGCAGGAATAAAGCAAGACCGGACTCTTTTGCTGTAGCGGGGTTGCTGCTGAGGGCTCCGCATACGAGCTCGATGAGTCCATCCATATTGGCTGCGATGCGGTGCACGGCGCCGATGAAAGCGTTCTTGCCTCCACCGATCATTCCCATTCGTAATTTGCGTTTCATAGCTGCAATTTTAAGGCTTCTTAGTGGAAATTCATCTTATTTGCGAGCTTTTGGTACATTTTCTAAGTAATCGGTGTCTATTTTAAGGAATTATTGATGTAACACTGCTTTCCCAGTGTAGTTTTTTAAAATAAAAAAGTACATTTACCACTCTAACAAAACCTAACAGCACATTTAAAAACTACACTTGCCATGTCTGCAAACATTCACGCCAACAAACTTTTTCTCGCCAGCCGGATAGCTCTTATTTTCACGGCTATGACCTTTGCCTTCCGGGCCTCGCTCGAGGGGGTATGGGGAACTGAATTCCATTTGGACAAGGAACAGATAGGGTGGATCTTCAGTCCTGCGTTCTATGGGTTTACGCTGGCGATGATCTTTGGGGGGCCGTTGTGTGATGTGCTGGGTATGAAGAGACTTTTAGGATTGGCTTTTATCGGTCATATCGCCGGGGTCATCGTATATCTGACTGCAAAGGATGGGACGATGTTGTTTGTGGGTACGTTGTGTATAGGCATCGGCAATGGCATGGTGGAAGCTGCCTGCAATCCGCTGACGGTGACGCTTTATCCTAATAACAAGACCACGATGCTGAACAGATTCCATGTCTGGTTCCCAGGTGGTCAGGCGATAGGCGGAGTCATTGCTTTTTTTATGATGGACAAAATGCATTTGGACTGGCATCTGCTGATAGCAGTCTTGTTTATCCCCGCAATCATTTACGGACTGATGTTCTGGAAGCTGGATTTCCCCAAGACGGAAAGAGTGACATCGGGAGTGAGTACGAAGGAGATGTTTCTATCCTGCCTGTCGCCGTTGTTCCTGGTGATGCTGCTAAGCATGTTCCTCACGGCAGCAACCGAATTGGGTACTAACCAGTGGATCGTTGCCTTGCTGCAGGGAGCAGGTGTATCGGGGATCCTCGTATTTGTTTTCATCACTGGTGTCATGGCCGTGGGCCGATCGTTTGCCGGGGCGGTGGTACACCGATTGAACCCGAACGGGATGCTGATCTTTTCTGCAATATTTGCTGCCATCGGATTGATCCTGTTGAGTAAATCCAGTGGTTATGCAGCTTTTGGAGCCGCCTTCGTATTTGCCGCGGGTATCTGTTTCTTCTGGCCGACCATGCTGGGTTTTGTAGCGGAGTATTTGCCCAAGAGTGGAGCGCTGGGGCTTTCGCTGATGGGAGGAGCGGGTATGTTCTCCGTATCGCTGATATTGCCTCTGATGGGAAAATGGTATGATGGGTTCAAGGGCGCCGCTATTGCGACGGGATCTACTCCTGCCGCTGCAGAGGCAGTTGCCGGCTCCAACACCTTTATGAAAGTGGCTATCATGCCCGCAATATTGATTGTAGTGTTTACGCTTATATATGTGGTCCGTCGCAAAACATATGCTGCTCACAAACAGCAAATGCAGCCCGGATCGGCCAATTAATACCCTGAACCGCTAAAAACGATTCGACCAGGACCGTAGGTCCCGACCGAGGAGGAGCTTTCGAAGTACCCGAGGTAACGAAGGGTACGAACGAGACAGACCGTGGCAAAGCAGGTCTGGCGAAGTTCTCCAACGAAGGTCTTTAGACATTAGCCTTTTGCGGGAAAAGGGCTAAATTTAGGGAGGGCTCTTTTCCCGCACATTATTTTAATGCCGCACGCCATTTTTATCGGCGGCTGCACGCGAACATTTTGTAAATTACTTTTTTAACGACCGGAACCATTTATGTCTAATCCATCATCCCGACGTCTGGCTATTAAGAATATCGTAACGGGAACAGCAGTATTGGGAACAGCGGGTATGCTGTCTTCCTTTGATAGTCCTGAAGAAGCAAATCACAATAACATGGCCTTTAAGGGTAATATCAATCACTCCGTATGCCGGTGGTGCTATGGAGACATTCCATTGGATCAATTATGCAAAGCAGTAAAGAAGATAGGTTTTAGCGCCATCGACCTGGTGGGTCCAAAGGACTGGCCTGTATTAAAAGAGAACGGTATATGGTCGTCCATGTGCAATGGGGCGGAGATAAGCCTGACCAAGGGCTGGAATCATACGGAATATCACGAGACACTGATAAAGAGTTATACGGAACACATCGACCTCGTCGCCAAGGCGGGTTATAAGAACCTCATCTGTTTCAGCGGTAATTCCGAAGGGATGGACAGGGAGACGGGTATAAAGAACTGTGTAGATGGGTTGAAGAAGATCATCGGGCAGGCGGAGAAGAGCGGGGTTATTATCCATATGGAGCTTTTGAACAGCAAGGTGAATCATCCGGACCAGATGTGCGACAATTCAAAATGGGGTGTCGAACTGGTGAAGCAGGTGGGCTCCGAGAATTTCAAGCTGCTGTATGATATCTATCATATGCAGATAGATGAGGGGGATGTTATCCGGACCATCAATGACAACCATCAGTATTTTGGGCATTATCATACTGGCGGGGTGCCTGGCCGTCATGAGATCGACGATTCGCAGGAGCTTTATTATCCTGCCATCATGAAGGCGATAGTGGCTACGGGGTATAAGGGTTATGTGGCGCAGGAGTTCATACCTGCCAGGCCGGATAAGCTGAAGAGCCTGAAACAGGGGGTGCGGATCTGTGATGTGTAGGTGATGGACCGTCCATGAGAATGATCTTTTCAATTTTAAAATACTAACGAGTATGGCTGACAATACGTATGATGCAATTGTGATCGGGTCGGGAATCAGCGGGGGCTGGGCCGCCAAGGAGCTTACCGAAAAAGGATTGAATACTATAATGCTGGAGCGTGGCCGGAACATCGAGCATATAAAAGATTATGTGAGCGCCAATAAAGAGGCCTGGGATTTCCCTCATCGCGGGAAGGCGACCGAGCAGATGAAAAATGATTATCCCGTGCTGAAGAGGGATTATCCGTTGAACGAATGGAACCTGGACTATTGGGTAAAGGACAGTGAATGTCCTTATACGGAGACAAAGCGATTTGACTGGTTCAGGGGTTATCATGTAGGCGGAAGATCGCTGATGTGGGGACGTCAGAGCTACCGGTGGAGCGACTTCGACTTTGATGCCAATGCGAAAGAGGGAATTGGCGTGGATTGGCCTATACGTTATAAGGACATAGCACACTGGTATGATTATGTCGAAAGATTTGCAGGGATCAGCGGAAGTAAAGAGGGTTTGCCACAATTGCCGGACGGTCAGTTCCTTCCTCCTTATGATATGACCTGTGTTGAAAAGGATGTTTCTGCCCGTATAAAAGAGCATTACAAAGGCCAGCGGCATATGATCATCGGCCGGGTAGCCAATATCACTGTACCTCATGGCGGAAGGCCGGGCTGCCAGTTCCGGAACAAGTGCTGGCTGGGCTGTCCGTTTGGAGGATATTTCAGCACACAGTCGTCTACACTGCCTGCTGCAATGAAGACGGGCAAGCTTACACTGCGTCCCTGGTCCATTGTCACCAGGATTCTGTACGACAAGGATAAGAAGAAGGCAACGGGTGTGGAGGTATTGGATGCGGAATCGAACAAGACCTACCAGTATTTTGCAAAGATCGTCTTTTTGAATGCCTCTACGCTGAACAGCGCCTGGGTACTGATGAATTCCGCCACGGATATATGGCCAGACGGATTGGGCAGCAGCAGCGGGGAACTGGGACATAACCTAATGGACCATCATCTGGGTGTGGGCGCCACTGGAATAGTAGAAGGATATGAGGACAAGTATTATTTCGGCAGGCGCGCCAATGGTATCTATATCCCGCGGTATCAAAATCTTTTTGGTGACAAAAGAGATTATCTGCGTGGTTTTGGCTACCAGGGTGGTGGTGGCCGTGAAGGGTACAATCATGAAGTGGCTGAATACAGCATTGGAAAGGAATACAAGGAAGCATTGACAGAGCCGGGTCCGTGGAAGATGAATATCGGAGGATTTGGAGAGATACTGCCTTATCATGAGAACAAGGTGACGCTGGATAAGACAAAGAAGGATAAGTGGGGATTGAACGTATTGAACATCGACTGCGAGCTGAAGGATAACGAGCTGAAGATGCGCAAGGATATGCAGGCCGATGCTATCGAGATGCTGGAGGCTGCCGGAGTAAAGAATGTGTCAGGATGGGATGGCAATCCGTATCCGGGAAGAGGTATTCATGAGATGGGTACGGCGCGGATGGGGAAGGATCCCAAGACGTCTGTGCTGAATTCATTCAACCAGGTATGGGATGCCAAGAACGTGTTTGTCACCGACGGATCGTTCATGACCTCTGCGGCTTGTGTGAACCCTTCTCTTACGTATATGGCGATGACGGCAAGGGCCGCCGACCATGCGGTAAACGAACTTAAAAAAGGTAATATATAATGAACACCTACGACGCCATCGTCATCGGATCAGGTATCAGCGGCGGGTGGGCGGCCAAGGAGCTCACCGAAAAGGGGCTGCGTACCCTGATGCTGGAACGTGGCCGGAACTTCGAGCATATAAAAGATTATACGGACACCAATAAGAACCCCTGGGAATTCCCTCACCGGGGGAAGGCAACGCAGCAGGAATTGAAGGATCATCCTTATATCGGAAGGGCATGGGGCGCTACGGAGGCTGTAATAAAGTATTGGTCCAAGGATATAGACTGTCCTTATACGGAGACAAAGCCTTTCAACTGGTGGAGGGCTTATCAGCTGGGGGGACGCAGCATTCTCTGGGGCAGGCAAAGCTATCGTTGGAGCGACTTTGATTTTGCGGCCAATGCCAAGGATGGATGGGCCATCGACTGGCCTATACGTTACAAGGATATGGCGCCATGGTATGATCATGTCGAGCGTTTTGCGGGCGTCAGCGGATCGGTGGAAGGTTTGCCGCAATTACCCGATGGTCAGTTCCTGCCGCCGATGGAAATGAATTGTGTGGAAAAGGATGTGGCGGCGCGTATAAAAGAGCATTGGAAAGGACAGCGACATATGATCATCGGCAGGGTAGCCAATCTCACGGCGCCTATAGCGGGTCGCACGCAATGTCAGTTCAGGAACCGTTGCTGGGAGGGCTGCCCTTTTGGCGGCTATTTCAGTACACAGTCCTCTACATTGCCGGCGGCTGTGGCTACGGGCAAGCTGACTGTAAGGCCTTATTCCATTGTCACCCGGATACTGTATGATAAGGATAAGAAGAAGGCAACGGGTGTGGAGGTATTGGATGCGGAGACGAACAAGACGTATGAGTTCTATGCCAAGATCGTTTTTGTCAATGCCAGCGCCCTGAACAGCGCCTGGATATTGATGAATTCGGCGACGGATGTATGGCCCGGAGGATTGGGGAGCAGCAGCGGGGAACTGGGGCATAATATCATGGACCATCATTATAATGTCGGAGCAGCGGGGGTATTTGAGGGGCATGAAGACAAATATGTCTACGGTCGCCGCGCCAACGGTATTTACATCACGCGGTTTGCCAACCTTTTTGGGGACAAGCGGGATTATCTGCGCGGCTTTGGCTACCAGGGCGCTGCCAGCCGGGAAGACTGGAAGAGAAGTGTGGCGGAGCTGAGCATTGGGGCGGAGCTAAAAGAAACGCTGCAAGAACCCGGAATGTGGACCATGGGGTTGACGGGATTTGGAGAGCTGTTGCCTTATCATGATAATAAGATATCGCTGGATAAGGATAAGAAGGATAAATGGGGGCTGCCGGTGCTGAACATGGATGCCGAGTTAAAAGACAATGAGAAGAAGATGCGGAAAGACATGAAGGCAGAAGGAATGGCGATGCTGGAAGCCGCGGGTGCGAAGAACGTGCGTTCATGGGATAATGGGCATCATGTGGGAGATGGTATTCATGAGATGGGATCGGCGCGTATGGGGAAGAACCCCAAGACCTCCGTATTGAACGGGCATAACCAGGTATGGGATGCTAAGAACGTTTTTGTGACGGACGGCGCCTGTATGACCTCGGCCGCCTGTCAGAACCCTTCGCTGACCTATATGGCGTTGACCGCCAGGGCAGCGGATTTTGCTGTGAATGAACTTAAAAAAGGTAATATTTAAAAATTTGCATTATGAATAGAAGAGAAGCAATATCGAGAGTAAGCCTGCTGCTGGGTGGTACGATCCTGGGAGCGGAAGCTTTTCTGTCCGGGTGCGGCCAACCTGATAAGAATATCGGTGGCGCCGGTATCAATTTCTCGAATGATGACGTCGCCTTTTTGGACGAGGTGGCCGAGACCATCCTTCCTAAAACGGATACGCCGGGAGCTAAAGAAGCGAAGGTGGGGGATTTTATGACCCGCATAGTCCGTGATTGTTATACCGAGAAGGATCAAAAGGTATTTGTGGATGGCATGCAAAAGCTGAATGAGGCCAGCAAGAAAAAGAATGGTCATTCCTTCCTTGAAGCAAGCGCTCAGGAAAGACATGATCTGCTGGTGGATCTGGATAAAGAGCAAAAGCAGTATACTGATAAGAAAAAAGAAGATGACTCTCCGCATTATTTCAGGTTGATGAAGGAGTTAACCCTCTGGGGATATTTCACTTCAGAGCCCGGTGCTACCAAGGCATTGCGCTATGTAGCTGTTCCAGGAAAATACCAGGGCTGTATCGATTATAAGAAAGGAGACAAGGCCTGGGCGACTACCTAATGACCTGCGGAGACTGCGGTCAACCGTAATAACTAAGACGGGTAACCGAATTTACACCCCTTCACGTTGCAGTGAAGGGGTTTTTTTATTCTGTCGCAAGAATTAGTTAAAATAATACTAGCCTGCTAAAGTGTTATTGATGTAGCTTCATAGTTACATTATCGTAGTCAGCGACACTATGATGGTATAAACAATCATTAAATACTTGCCTATGCTATTCAAAACTAACGCCCTTATGCGGGCATGCTTCCTCTTGTGCCTATTTCTTTCCACACATCAACTTTTTGCACAGAAAAAAATTACCGGTAGGATCATCAGCAATGCAGACAAGCAGCCATTGTTGGGCGCTACCGTGGAAGTCAAAGGAAAAAAAACTGCTACTCAAACTTCAGCTGACGGAATTTTTACGATCGAGGCTGCCGACAACAGCACCCTGGTGATCTCGTCCGTTGGATTTGGGAAATTGGAGGTGCCTGTCTCAGGCCGGAGCGAGCTGGGAGATATCGCTCTAATGGTGTCGAACACTTCTTTGAATGAGATCGTAGTAACGGGTTACACCACACAGCGAAAAAAAGATCTGACTGGCGCTGTGTCGGTGGTCGACCTGGCCGATGCCAGGAAGCAGCCTGTGCCCGATGTAGTGAATATGCTGCAGGGACAGGCTTCCGGCGTAAGTGTTGTCAGTTCCGGAGCCCCAGGTCAGGCGCCTGTGATCAGGATACGGGGTTTCAATTCTTTTGGGAATAATACGCCTCTGTATGTAGTCGACGGGGTGCCTACCCAGAATGTCAGCGATCTGAACCCTAATGATATCGCCAATATGCAGGTATTAAAGGATGCCGGAGCAGCCAGCATCTATGGATCGAGAGCATCCAATGGTGTTATAGTGATCACCACCCGAAAGGGGGCTGGTAAAGTAAAGGTGGCCTATGACGGATATTATGGAGTGCAGGTGCCAAAGGGAGGGAATGTGTGGCATTTACTGAATCCCATGGAGTATGGGCAGCTGCTGTTTGAATCCGGGCAGAACTACAACACATTGAACCCCGCGCTGCCAAAGCCTGCGGGGAATAATATTTATGGCTATGGGTCGGCTCCTGTAATGCCCGACTTCCTCGTGGCTGGTACGGCTAATGGAGTAACGAATACCGGAGGATTTGCGGCTGGCGATCCTGCAGCGGACCCCTCGTTGTATTTTGCTGATCCCGTCGGAACAAACTACTATCAGATCGCCAGAGCCAATAAGGCAGGCACCGACTGGTATCATGAGATCTTTAAGAAAAAGCCCATACAGGAGCATAATATCTCCCTTTATGGGGGTAATGATCAGAGCAGCTATCTTTTCTCTTTGAATTATTTCAATCAGCAGGGAACGCTGATCAATACTTATCTCAAGCGTTATACTATCCGGGCAAACACTTCGTATAAGATAGGCAAGCGGGTAAGAGTAGGAGAGAATATCGCCTATTCCGCCACGCAAAACCCGCAGGCCGTCAGCGGCATCCTGGTGGAAGGCAGCGCCATCGGCTTTGCCATGCGTGAGAATCCCATCATCCCTGTGTATGATATAAAGGGGAATTTTGCCGGCTCGGCGCCAAAGGGGTTGAACAATCCCCGGAACCCTGTTGCCATACAGGCCAATACCGTAAATGACAGGACCCTGGCTGGCCGGCTGTTTGGGAATGTATATGGGGAAGTAGATCTCATCAAGGGGTTGATGTTTCGTACCAGCTTTGGAGGAGAATATTATAGCGGCTGGAGCCATACTTTCAATACACCCGACTTTTATGATGCGGAGCCGCAGTTTACGCAGCCCGGGTATACGGAAGCGTCTTACAACGGCACCGACTGGACCTGGACGAATACTTTCAATTATACCTGGATCAAGGGGGATCACAACCTGAAAGTGGTGGGCGGTATGGAAAGCTATCAGTTCATCAATCATAATCTTGGCGGATCCATCATTGGATATTTTACGCTGAACCCGAATTATATCAATCTGTCCACGGGATCGGGAACGCCTACTAACTATAGCAATTCCAATGCTATTACGGGATACAATCCTACTTCACCGAATTATAAGGCGCCGGTAGGGGCGGGTGAGAGCCTGGTGTCTTATTTTGCCAGAGCCGATTATGGATTTAGGGAAAAGTATCTGTTAGGCGCCACCTTCCGCCGGGATGGATCATCCAAGTTCATCAGCAACCGGTGGGGTAATTTTTATGCGGTGAGCGCGGGATGGCGTATCTCACAGGAAGCATTCCTGAAAGATGTGCACTGGATCACAGACCTTAAGATCCGCGGCTCTTATGGCATCATGGGGAATCAGTTCAATGCGCTGGGAACAAACTCTTATCTGCTGTACGGGTCCAATAAGTCCACAACCTATTATGACATCGGAGGCACAGGCAATTCACTGGTCTATGGACTTGCCCAATCGCAATTAGGTAATCCGAATGCCAAATGGGAGCAGGATGGGAATGCCAATGCAGGCTTTGACCTTACTATTCTCCAGGGTAAGCTGACCATCAGCGCGGATTGGTATAATAAGAGCATCAAGGACCTTCTGTTCCAGATCACGCTGCCTGGTCCGTATGGGGCTGCTACAGTACCCGCTTACAACGTAGGAAGGATGAAAAATACCGGGCTTGACCTGATGATCAGCGGGCACACCGATATCGCCCGTGATCTTAAGCTTACCGGTTCACTGAGCTTTACGACCATCAACAATAAGATATTACAGATAGATGCGAATGGATCGCAGTATTTCGACCTGGACGGCCGCAGATTCAACGGCAGCTTTATCGTTCGTAATGCGGTGGGACATCCTGTCAGCGCCTTCTATGGGTATAAGATCATCGGGTTCTGGAACAGCGCCCAGGAGATAGCCGATGCGGATAAGTCTGCTCAAAAGGCTACTGGTAATCCGAATGCCATCTATCAGACAGATGAGGGCGTAGGGAGATTTCGATATGCAGATGTAACAAAACAAGGATTTATCGATGCCAACAGCAAGACCTTTTTGGGCAATCCGAGTCCAAAGTTCACCTATGGACTTAATCTGGGATTGGAATACAAACATTTTGACTTTAGCATGTTCTGGTATGGCGTGTATGGCAATGATGTCTGGAACAATGTAAAATGGTGGACGGATTTTTACGGCTCGTTCCCCGGCGCTGCCGCCAGCAAGACTGCCCTGTATAATTCCTGGACCTTTGCCAATCACAATGGCAAGGCGCCTGTTCAGGATGCCGTCAATGGGAGCAATGGGAGCACCAACACCGTACCTAATTCCTACTTTGTAGAAAAAGGTTCCTATCTGAGGGCCAAGAATATGACGCTGGGCTATTCTTTTGGGACCAGCCGTCTTACCAAGGTGGGTATCTCCAGGGTACGTGCCTATCTGCAGGCTGCGAACCTGATCACCATTACGAAATATTCCGGTGTAGATCCTGAAATATCGGTGAATACAATGAATGGACAGAATTCGGCTACGGATTTTGGGGTGGATGAAGGTTCTTATGCCAATCCCCGTCAGTATTTGCTTGGATTGCAGATTACTTTTTAGAGACCAATCTATTATTTACGAAAAACTTTTTTAAAATGTACTTAAAGAAATATTTATCCTATATAAATGTACTTTCATTAGCATCTGTCCTGCTGATCATCGGATGTGGCAAGGGGTTTTTGGACAAGCCGGCATTGGGCGCCCTGGTACCCAACCAGGTGAATAACAAAGCGGGTGTCAGTGCCTTTTTGATCGGGGCTTATGCTGTCCTGGACGGGCAGGGGTCCGGCAATGCTGCCGTCGGCGGCGGGAATGCATGGGAGGCTTCGCCCAGCAACTGGATATATGGCAGCGTGGCAGGTGGGGATTCTCATAAAGGCAGTAGCATCAATGACCAGCCGCCTATCGTGCCCATTGCCAATGCGCAGGAAGTACCATCCAATGGTTTCTTCAATGACAAATGGAAGGCTTTATATGAGGGCGTATCGCGGTGTAACGTGACGCTGACAACCCTGGCGGCCTCTACCGACCCTTATATCACTGCTGCGGACAGGACAGAATTTTCTGCCGAGGCAAAATTCCTCCGGGCTCATTATTATTTCGAGCTTCGCAGGTTCTTCCATATGGTGCCCTGGATAGACGAGACTACCACGGATATGAATCAACCTAATGATCAGGACATTTATCCTAAGATAGAGGCCGATCTGAAAGTGGCTGTCGACAGCCTGCCTGCCACACAGCCCAATGTAGGGCAGATAAATAAATGGGGCGCCATGTGCTATTTAGCCAAGGTCTATCTCTATGAGCAGAAGTACTCGGATGCAAAGGCCCTGTTCGATCAGGTGATCCCTACTGCCTATGGCGGACCGGGCACTGGCGGGGTCACTTCCAATGGACTGTCCTATGGACTGACCGACAGGTTCGAGGACAACTTCGATGCTTCTGCCAAGAATAACAAGGAGTCGGTGTTTGCGATACAGATGACGGCGCATGATGGGACCAATGGTATAGCGCATGCCAATGGAGGGGATATGCTGAACTTCCCATACAACAGTCCTTTCCGGTGCTGTGGTTTTTTTCAGCCTTCTGTGGATCTTGCGAACTCTTATCGGACTGATCCTAACGGATTGCCTTATCTCACGGATTACAACTTACATGCCGTGACCAACGACCAGGGGTTAGCATCGGGTGCCCCGTTTACGCCTGATGCCGGTAACTTAGACCCCCGTATCGACTGGACCATAGCGCGGAGAGGCATTCCTGTACATGACTGGGGGTTACATCCCGGTAATAACTGGATACGCGATCAGGGGTCTGCGGGTCCCTATTCCAATAAAAAGAATCTTTACTGGCAGGCGAACTCGGGTACGTATTCTGACCAAAGCACCTGGGCGCCGGGTTCGGCTATTAACTATTGCATAATACGATTTGCAGACGTGCTGCTGATGGCGGCGGAGTGCGAGGCGCAGCTGGGGAATTATAGCAAGGCCGAGGAATATGTGAACTATGTGCGGGCGAGGGCGGCGAAACCTGCCAATATCCTGCACACATATATTGATCCCGCCAAGCCGATGGGCGGGTTTACGAATACGCCTGCGGCAAATTATGTGCTTGCGCCTTACCCTTCCGGATTTTTTACTGCAAGCAATGCGTTGTCAGCTGTTTATTTTGAGCGGAAGCTGGAGCTGGCGTGCGAGGGACATCGTTTCTTCGACCTTGCGCGTTGGGGGATTGCGGCTGCGACGATGAATGCGTATTATGCGTATGAGCGTCAGATCACGGGAGATCTGTCGACCGGGAATTTTACGGCCGATAAGAATGAATATTTTCCTATTCCGCAGGCGCAGATAGATCTGAGCAAGGGGAAGCTGACGCAAAACAAAGGGTATTGATCAATTTTTTTAATCCTATAAAGCAAAAGTCCCGGATAGTATTCTCTATACTGGTATCCGGCGTTATAGGGGCGGTCGCTTGTCACACGGCTGCCCCTTATCATAAAAATAAATCCCATGCCGATATGAGGGATATCGATATCGCTCATGGCGAGGCCTTGGCTGCGAAATATTGCCAATCCTGTCATATGCTGCCTTCTCCGGATGAGCTGGATGCTGTGACATGGGAGAAGGGTGTCTTGCCACAGATGGGGCCAAGGCTGGGAGTATTTGAGTATGGGGGGCAGCGTTATCCCAACAATAGTAGTGATCCGAATGTCGGGAGGGGGTTTTATCCTTCGGAGCCATTGTTGTCGCCTGAGGAATGGGGAGATATTATTACCTATTATACCGCGCTGGCGCCGGATAGTTTGAAGATACCGCTGCGGAGGGAAGCTTTGCGCGTTGATACGACGAAGTTCCGGATCGTATGGCCTGCGAGTGCAATGCCTGCCAGGATTTTACCGGCCGGGACACCTCCGGCTACTTGTTTTATCCAGTACGATAGCAGTTTGCACCAGGTGATGACATCAGACATCATCGGGCATTCTTTTACCCGGTGGGATGAGGAGCTGCGGTCCTTGTCCAGCCTGACAATTCCGGGGGCCGTGGTGGCAATGCAGGAGGATGCCTCCGGGCTATGGGCTTGTAATATCGGGGCTTTTCAACCGAACAATGCTCAGGCAGGCAGCATAGACAGATGGGATCCTTCCAGATCGACATTCAAAGATATGATCAAGGGGCTTATGCGTCCTGTACATATGGCAGTGGCAGATCTCAATGGAGATGGAAGAGAGGATATAGTGGTCTGTGAATTCGGATATATCAAGGGCGAGCTGTCCTGGTGGGAGAATAAGGGTAAAGGGTCGTATGAAAAGCATGTCCTGCGCAGCACGCCTGGCGCCATTCGCGTGATCATAGATGACAATAACCGCGATGGACGGCCTGATATCTGGGTGTTGTTTGCACAAGGGGAGGAGGGTATTTTTTTATACACCAATAAAGGAGGGGGGCGATTTGAGGAGCGGGAGGTGCTGCGTTTTCCGCCGAGTTATGGGTCTACTTATTTTGAGCTGACGGATATGGATGGAGATGGACGAAAGGATATCCTTTACACCTGTGGGGATAATGGGGATTTTTCCACTGTGCTGAAGCCGTATCATGGCGTGTATATTTTTGCGGGTGACAGCGCGTTAACCTTCCCACAGCGTTATTTTTTTCCTATGAATGGATGTTACAGGGCCATGGCCGTGGATATGGACAGGGATGGGTTGCCGGATATTGCGGCCATTGCCTATTTCACGGACTATGAGCATCATCCCGAGGAGGGGTTTGTATACCTGCATCATAAGAATGTCCGAAAAGCGGGCCTCCAGGGAAAGGGACTGGATTTCGAGGGATATACCGTGCCTGGTACCGAGGCCGGGCGATGGATCAGTATGGATATACGGGATGTAGATGGGGATGGGCGGCCGGATATTTTGCTGGCCAATTGCAGCGTGGGACCTGCTTTCAACCGGGGGCAGACGGATTGGAAGAAGGGACCGCCCTTTATCTTGCTGAAGAATGGTCGCAATTGACCTTTTAAGAAATTTAGTTCAATTGCAACCAACCGCTAATGTCGGTCCTTCGGACAACGAGCCGGAGGCTCGTTCTGACCGATAAATAAGATTTCCGCTATCTTTGGGGCGTATGCTGAATATTCCATCCTGGCTGGCATATGCATTATTGTCTGCAATTTTTGCTGCCCTGACGGCGATATTTGCCAAGGCTGGGTTGAAGGATGTCAATTCCGATCTGGCGACGGCTGTGCGGACCGCTGTGGTGCTGTTGATCACCTGGGGTATTGTGTTGTACAGGGGGCATGGCAGGGAGGTGACCGGGCTGTCACGCAACAATTGGATCTTTCTTATCTTATCTGCCATTGCCACAGGGTTATCGTGGCTGTTTTATTACCGGGCTTTACAATTGGGGAAGGTATCTGAAGTGAGTGTCATCGACAAGGGGAGCATTGTCTTTACCATTCTGCTGTCTTTTTTCTTTCTTCGGGAGCCGTTGACGCCGCGGATAATACTCGCGGCGTTATTAATTACTACAGGTATGTTAGTGCTGGTATGGAAATAATTCGATAAAAATTATGATAGATTCTGTCTGGCTGTTGTTTGTAATTGGATTATTGGTAGGCGGGCTCGGAACGTTGATAGGAGCTGGAGGAGGATTTATTTTAGTGCCTGTCCTGCTTTTTTTATATCCTTCTTTGCAACCGGATGCTATCACGGCCGTCTCGATGGCGATTGTCGCGTGTAATGCTATTTCGGGGACCGTGGCTTATGCGAGGGCGCAGCGGATCGATTATCAGGCCGGCGTACAATTTGCGGCCTTTACCATACCGGGAAGCATTTTAGGGGTAATGGTCACGCGATATATATCGAGATCATTTTTTGCTATTGTATTTGGGTCGTTGCTGGTATTGCTGGCCTTATATCTGTTGTTGAAGAAGGAGCGTCAGAAGATACCTGTGAACAGGGGGTATGGAAGATCAACGCAAGTAAGGATACTGACTGACAAGGGTGGAGAGACCTATCGGTATTCTTTTAATAAATATATCGGGTGGGGCATTAGCCTGATCGTGGGGTTTATTTCCCCCATACTGGGTATCGGGGGGGGTATTATTCATGTACCGGCGCTGATCAACTGGTTACAGTTCCCCGTGCATGTCGCCACTGCTACTTCTCATTTTATCCTGGCTGTCATGTCGGTGGTCAGCGTGGTGGTGCATATCATACAGGGGAGCTACCAGGATGCCGCTATACAAAGAATGGTACTCTGTCTGGGTATTGGGGCTATCATTGGAGCGCAGGCAGGGGCTTATTTTTCTCATCGTGTCAAGGGCCGCGCTATCGAGAGGGCGCTGGCTGTCAGCCTGGGGTTAGTGGGTATCCGGATACTGCTGGGGCATCATTAACTAAATTTTAATTTAAACTTTTGCTTGTATTATACGTCCTAAAGGCAATAACCGGTAGGTTATTTGCATTTGAATAAATGTACTCTTTTGAGGAAAGGCTAAAACACAATTGTAAAACCGCTAGTATGACAAAACACGCTGTATTGACCCGAACAACCATGATCATTGCTCTTTTTGTATCCTTATTTGCATTGGGCTCCTGTACGAAACATGTTACCCAGGTGGTGGACCAGGGTTTTTCTGCCATTTACACCATTCATAGCTCGGATTGGACTGCTGATACTTATACAGGAAGCAGCCCGCTCAACCAGTATGCTGTTGTCCTGAGTGTACCGGAAGTGGATGATCAGATCGTTGCCAATGGCGCTGTGATGGTTTATCTTTCTTTTGACGGCGGGAATACCTATGATGCGCTGCCTGCTGAGGAAGGCGGGGTATCGTATAATACCCTGCATTGGAAGAACTCGGTGTATATAGGGTTCCATACGTTGAATGGTTCAAATCCGTCGCTGCCCAGCGGAGATGTTGTTGCCAAGGTGGTGATCCTGGATGCGACGCCATTGGATTAGGTATTTTTTAATAAAGAATAGGAGCTCCCTCACCCGCCGGATGGTGGAAGAGGGAGTTTTTTTGTCCCTTATTTGGTCCCAGATCTTCATTTTCAAAAACTGCGGCACCTTTTTTTGACCGCAGTTAGGGTTACACCGGAATATCTCATTACTTTTAGGTAATAACCTGATAACCCTGCATGCTATTCCTCGAAACCCTGTTCATCCTCCTGCTGGCGAGCCGTATATGGCCTGATAGTTGCCGTAATAATACATTCTTTCCTTTTTCGAGGGCCATCTTACGCTAAGATCCTGTGCCATTAGAGATTATATATAATGAAAAAGATGCTTTACAGCGTATAGCCCAAGGGGACAGAGCGGCCTTTAAGGTGTTGTATGGGCATTATTACAAAGTGATCCAGAAGTATATAAGTCTTTTTGTACCCTCCAAGGACAATTTAGATGAATTGACACAGGATGTGTTTGTGCGTATCTGGGAAAAGCGGGAACGTTTGGCGGGAATAGAATCTTTCAAAGGATATCTTTTTATGCTGACGAGGAATATGGTCTTTAATTATATGAGATCAGTAAGGGTACAGCAAAGGACAAGCGAGCTGAATGAGACGATGGACCCGGCAGGGGAGTATCATGCGGAGAATGCATTTTTGTACAAGCAATATTATTCCATAGCTGTTGAAGGGATGGAAAAGCTGCCTCCCGGTCGAAAGAAAATTTTGAAGATGAGTGTCGAGGAGGGGCTGACCCTGGATGAGATCGCGGACAAGCTGAAAATTACCCGGGCGGGTGTAAAGAAACAGCTGTATGCTGCTACCGCATTTGTCCGGCAATATCTGCTGGAGCATGCTGAGATGTCTATTCTTTTACTAGCCTTTCTTTCTCTTTTTGACAGGATATAAGGGGCTTTAACCTATTGATCCCTAGCTGATTGTAGCTTTCTTTAAAAATCTTTAAAAAAATCCGGCTTTCAAGGTATCCCCTGGCTATTGGGATGTGTCTTTATCATATCACCTTATTTTTATGATCCTAAAGGACGCCAGGTTATTTGTAGCAAATTTCGTTAAAGGGGAATATACCCCGGAGGAATATGCGGCATTTTTAGCATGGCTCCAGAATGCCTCGATAGAAGAATTAGGAGTTATTGCAGACGAGCATGAGGCTTTATTCGAACAATGGTCGTTGCCGGATGTGGCTCCTTCTCCGGAGTGGGCTCTTCAGCTGGAACAAAGACTTGATCAGGCTGAAGAGCGAATGTATGTTGCGCCGGTGAAAAGAATGAGTCCTGGCAGGTTTATAAAGAGTCCATGGGTTGCAGCAGCGTCTGTGGTGCTGGTGTTGTCTGGTGGATATCTTCTGTTCAAAAATCATTCGGCAGACAAGACAGCAGCGACTGCAGAAAAGCAAAATTCAGCTCTTTATAATACCTATGCGGTGCCTCGTGGTGGGACGCAGCAGGAATTTACGCTGGCAGATGGCAGTAAGATTTGGTTGAATGCCGCCAGTACTTTAAAGATACCTGTTTCGTTCAACAGCGGTGAACGTACGGTTGAATTGTCGGGAGAAGGCTATTTTGAGGTAACGGGCAACGTTACAAAACCTTTTCATGTTAAGATCAAGGGTGCGGATATAGAGGTGTTAGGGACACATTTCAACGTAAAGGCTTACGACGAGGAGTCCATTAGCAAGACGACATTGGTGGATGGGGCTGTAAAAGTGGTCAGAGGTTCTCAGACCTTACAGCTCAAGGCGGGAGAGCAAGCTGAAATTAATTATCCTCCATCGGGAAGTGATCCTTCGATGAGGCTTATACGCGGAATAAATATTGATGCGGTGTTGTCGTGGAAGAGTGGGGATTTAGACTTCAAGGATGATAACCTCTCAACCGTTATGCAGGCGATTGCCCGTTGTTATAACGTAGAAATACGCTATCAATCAGAAGTGCCGAATAAGAGTTTCACAGGCAACTTCTCACGAAAATCCAATATCTCCCAGATCTTGAACCAATTAGAGAATCAAGGCATACACTGTAAACAAGATGGAAAAATAATTACGGTGATGCACTAAGCACCATATTGTCCATAACCATTGAACCGAGTCCGCCAGTTACAGCCCGCCGTCATGGGTAAGTAAATAGATAAGTATGATAAGTATTTATTTTATATTTACTCATGGCTTGCGAGCTGTAACTTTATTTATTACAAACCTGCCTACATGGGCTCAACCAAACGGATTGCTTTTTTACTGCTCTTAGCCTGCTTACAACGAAGCATTTCTGTTTATTGTCAATCTTCAGAGCCTAAGGTCACGCTTTCGGAAAAGAATTCATCGCTTGAGAAAGTACTTACTGCCATCAGACGGCAGACTGGTATTACTTTTTTTGGAGAATCGTCATGGGCGCAGGTGGCTCATAAGGTGACGATATTTGTAAAGGATATGCCTTATACGGAGGCGTTAGCAATTTGTTTTAAAGATCAGCCTTTGCGCTATGAGATGGTAGATGGGGCTATCTCCATTCATGTGATGAAGACAAAAGATTATGTATTGAAGGGGTATGTCCTCAATGAGAAGCAGGAGCCTGTGCCCGGGGCTGCAGTTATTTCAAAAGGGATTGGTAAGGCTTCGACTGCGCTGACAGATGAGCTTGGCGGGTTTAGTATTTTTCTGGGCAAGCAGGATACGAGCATTGTGGTGTCCAGCGTCAGCTATGAGACAAAGGAGATACCATACAGTGGTCAGACGGAAATAAAGGTGGAGGTAAAGGCAAAGATCGTCGAGCTGGCGGAAGCTTCTGTAGTGGGGCCGGCGCATACGGGTTACCAGGAGGTGCCTAAGGATAGAGCGACGGGCAGCTATAGCCAGGTGCCCAATGCGGTGATTGAAAGGAGGGTGTCGACCAGCATCATGGATAGGCTGGATGGGGTGACAAGCAGTTTGATATTTAATAAGAACGTCGTGCCTGGTGTCAACCAATCAATCGTCACGATCCGGGGAAGGAGCACTATTTTGGGTAATCCCGATCCATTGATCGTAGTGGATAATTTTCCTTACAGCGGAAATATCAATAACATCAATCCGGAGGATATAGAGTCCGTCACGGTGTTGAAGGATGCGGCGGCTGCGAGCATCTGGGGCGCTTTTTCGGGGAATGGGGTCATTGTGATGACCACGAAGAAGGGGAAGTACAGCCAGGCGAAAAAATGGAGCTTTACTACGAGCCTGACGGTGGGGGAGAAGCCGAACTTATATTATCAGCCTATACTTTCTTCAAAGGATTATATCGAGGTAGAGCGATTCCTGTATGACTCCGGATTTTATAACGCGAGGATCAATGATCCCAGATTTCTTCCCTTGTCACCGGCAGTGGAGATACTGTCAGCCAATAATAATGTGCAATACAAGCTGGACTCACTGGCAAAGATCGATACGCGGCGGGATATGAATAAATATTATTATCAGCCCAGTGTCAGCCAGCTGTATGACCTGAATTTTAGCGGCGGAGGAAAGAATGATCACTATTTTGTATCGGCGGGGTATAATAAGGATGTGTCCAGCCTGGTACGGAATCAATATAACCGTGTAACGATCAATGGAAGCAATACGTGGAGCATCGTGCCGAAGAAGCTGGAGTTGAGCACGGATATCAGCTATGTCAATAGTGTGGGATGGAATAATAACAATGCTACACTTAATGTATCTTATCCATACATGAAATTGGCAGATGCAAGTGGTGATGCATTGGCTATTGCATCGGATTTCCGGCTGTCTTTTGTAGATACGGTGGGTGAAGGAAAATTGCTGGATTGGCATTACCGCCCGCTGGATGACCTGCGCAATGCAAATCATAAAATAAAGGTTGCCGATCTTAGATTGAATATGGGGCTGCGTTATAATATCCGGGATGGGTTCAGCGCCAACCTTTACTATCAATATCAACATGGGACGCTGGACGAAAAGAATTTTCAAAACCAGCAAACTTTTTACACGCGTGATCTTATCAATTCTTTTGCCCGTGATGACAATGGGAATTATGTATGGGCTGTACCCATGGGCGGGATCATGGACAAGCTGTTCAATCGATATGACGCCAATAATCTACGTTTGCAATTGAATTACGATCATGTATTCTCGCCGGATCATAAGTTGAATGCGCTGGCAGGCTGTGAGCTAAGGGATGTAGAGGGCCGTGTGGATAATACGAGGTTGTATGGAATTACACCGGCGACTCCTAACGGCGTGGCCGTAGACAATACGACTTACTTCTATCAGTTTTATACCGGAAATGTCGCTCAAATACCTAATAGTGAGCTTCATTATGGCACATCGGACAGATTCCTTTCCTTTTATGCCAATGCGGCTTATACATTCCGTCAACGGTATATAGTTTCGGCCAGTGCCCGAAGGGATGAATCAAATCTCTTTGGTGTGGAGGCTAACCAGAAAGGCGTACCGTTGTGGTCGGCAGGCGCTGCCTGGGAATTATCGAAGGAGGGATTTTACAATGTGAGCTGGCTGCCTTTCCTGAAGCTGAGGGTCACTTATGGATATAACGGAAATGTTGATAGATCCGTATCCGCCTATACAACAGCCCAGCTGAGTGGTTTTCAAAATGATTATGGCGAATATTATTCCACCATTACCAATCCTCCAAATCCTTCCTTACGATGGGAGAAGATAGGCACTTTTAATGTAGGATTGGACTTTGCCAGTAAGAACAACCGCCTGACAGGTACGCTGGAATATTTTTTTAAGAATGGTAAGGACCTTATCGGGCAGACAATAATGGATCCCACTTCGGGCGTCGTTAGTTTTACGGGGAATGCAGCCAACATGACGGCGCAAGGTTTTGACCTTACCTTGCACACACTGAACTTGAAAGGACGGCTCAAATGGAGCAATGACTGGCTGATCAGCTATGCACAGGATAAGGTGACCCGGTACGCGGTAACACAACCCTCTGTAACCGGCTATTTTCAGGTAAATTCTCTTAATCCTCTCGTCGGCCACCCGCTGTATTCCGTATATGCGCTGAAATGGAAAGGGCTCGATCATAATTCCGGCGACCCGCTGGGTGACATCGATGGTAAGGCCGATACAACCTATAGTACCATTTTTAATGCACCTGTGAGCAGTCTGGTCTATAAGGGACCAGCCAATCCACCCTTTTTTGGCAGCTGGCGCAATACTTTTAACTGGAAGCAATTCGAACTATCCTTCAATATTATTTTTAAGCTGGGTTATTATTTTCGCAGGAATTCCATACAATATTACGCATTGTATAATGGCGCGTCACGCGGGAATGCCGACTATGAGCTTCGCTGGCAGAAGCCCGGAGATGAACTGATCACCAATGTACCATCCCGGCCTGTAAAAGCCAATCCCAATCGGGATGATTTTTATGAGAATTCGGAAGTGCTGATCGAAAAGGGCGATCATGTACGGCTGCAGGATATCCGGCTGAGCTATGATCTGTTCAGGAGATCCCATTCCAGGCTGCCTGTTCAGGCTGTAAGGTTTTATCTTTATGCCAATAATATCGGTATCCTTTGGAGGGCCAATCATCGAAGTATCGACCCGGATTATATAAACAGCATGCCCAATCCCAGGACACTGGCGCTGGGATGCAAGCTGGAATTTTAAAATCGAGGAGCATGAAAAGAGCAAGCCGCAGACGGGTAACCTTTTACCTGTTATTGATGACTGCAGGGACCATTTTTGGCTGTGGTAAATCCTCCTTTTTGGATAAGAAGCCCGATACAAGACTGGTGGTGCCGACCACCTTGAATGATTTTCAAACCTTGCTGGATAACCAGTATATTATGCAGGAGACGCCGGAACTGGGAGAGCTGTCGGCGGATAATTTTTATACGACCTATGGTGTATGGCAGGGGCTGGTAGTAAAAGAGCAAAATGCCTATCTCTGGGCCCAAAACATTTACGATGGCATAGGGCAGGTGCCGGATTGGGATATCCCTTATCAGCAGGTGTTCTATGCCAATGTAGTGCTGGACGGTCTGATTGGCATAACCCCCGATGAAACGAACCAGGTGCAATGGAATACAGTCAAGGGGACGGCTTTGTTCCTCCGGGCATATGCATTTCATAATTTATCCCAGGTATTTGCACCTCTATACGATTCTGCCACTGCCGCGAGCGATAATGGAATTCCCCTCAGGCTGACTTCCGATGTGAATAAACCAAGCAATCGTGCTACTGTACAGGCAACGTATAACCAGATATTGACGGACCTGCAGGAAGCTGTTGGATTATTACCTGCTGCTGTGCCTACCAATAATCTCAATCGTCCTTCAAAGCCGGCAGCCCTGGCGTTACTGGCCCGGGTTTGTTTAAGCATGCGGGCTTACAATCTGGCGGGTACTTATGCCAATAACTGCCTTCAGCTGTACAATACGTTGATGAAATATGATACGGTACGTTTTGGGAAAACTTTCCCCATTTATAATTCCAACCCCGAGACCTTGTATCAAAGTGTCATGTACCGGTCTTCCGGCTTATTTGTGGGTGGGGGGTTGCGATCGAACCTGATCATTGACTCAACTCTTTATGCTTCCTATGTGCCGGGGGATCTAAGAAAAAATGTCTATTACAGGACATCGAACGGGTTGGCTTATTTGAAAGGAAGCTATAATGGCAGCTCATTTTGTTTTACCGGATTGGCGACGGACGAGATCTATCTGATCCACGCCGAATGTGCCGCCAGGGTAGGGGATAAGGATGCGGCGCTGAACGATCTCAACAACCTGTTGCAGCATCGGTGGGCGGATAGCGTGGCTTTCAATCCAGTGACAGCTGCCAATGCCAGCGACGCCCTGGATAGTGTATTGGTAGAAAGAAGAAAGGAGCTGGCTTTCCGGGGTCTGCGGTGGAGCGATCTCCGGAGATTGAATAAAGAGTTGGCCAAGGACACGATCTATCATGGTCTCAATGGTCAGGTACACCGGCTATCTCCCGGTAGCTTAAACTATGTCCTCCCCATACCGCCGGATGTGCTTAATATGAATAAGGGTATGTCTGATAATCCCAGAGTGATCCCGAATTAATGCAGGGAATTAAAAAAGGCGCCAACATTACTGTTGACGCCTCCAGTCCAAATCTTTTTACCCTTTCTTTAAACAGAAAGAGTCAGCGCATTAATTTTTGGTCTTTGGGGTGGTAGTGATTGTCTTGCAATTAGAGGTACAGTAAATACCGTTCATACAGGGTACGTAGGTGCTGCCTACTTTGTAATAGGTGCAAACATTGGGGGAAGTGGCACAGAGATAGTCTATACCAATCCTTCCTGCCAGGACATAACCGGTGCCGTTGTAATGATACTGTGTAGCGCCTTGGCAGTCCTGTGTTACACGGGGTGATGTTGCAAATGCGCCACCGATGCTTAGCGCGATAGCCAGGGTCATGATGCTCAACTTGATCTTTTTCATACGAAACTGTTTTTTGTGATAATTATGGATTTAAATGAACTCCGACGTTGGAGGATAATGCCCATGACCGATAAGGCAACAAAGAATAGATTGAACACAAGGTGCTGCGGCCAGGTCAGTTTCCTGATCACGCCCCCGCAGGAGCATGGTACATACTCAAAAAAATGAAGTAGGATGGCAGCAGCGTAGACCGTGAACAAGGTCATCAAGGCAAGAGATGCAATAAAACCTGCCATACGTGTACGCTCAAAGATCAATGCAACAGAGATGGCTATTTCGAGAGAGGGAACAGTCCAGACCAGGAAGGGTGTCCAGGAATTGGGTAAGGGTTGGTTATTCATTTCTCCTATGAAACGTTGGAAATCCAGGAATTTACTTATGCTTGCGTACAGGAAAAGCATTATCAATAGGGCAGAGATAGACTCCAATACTACCTGTCTCTTATTCATAAAAGTTCAAGGTTTACCAGGGGGTTATTCCCAGGCTTAATTGAGATTAAAAAAATTTCTAAAGTAAAAATTAGATAGGCAAGGCGGTATTCAGAAATGGAACGGAGAGTGTGTAGGAAAGGTTGTCTTTTTAATAAGACAAGGTTTTGATTCTTAAATATCGGCAAAAAATAAACATCAACAAAAACAACTGTAGAAAAATAATGACACTACATGATTACATTTAATGTAAATGGTCTGCCACCACGTGTTTACCCTTGTTTTTTTCTAATACGAAATGTACTATGATATCCATGAATACGTTTAGTGTATGATGCGCCCATTATTTCTGCTCGCCGCGATCTTTATGACCTTGGGGCTCAACGCCCAATCCGATCGACCTGTTTACAAGGATTCTGCCTTTGTTAACGCTATGTTGCTGCAACATAACAGCTATAGAGCTTCGTTGCAATTATCACAACTTACATGGTCCGACGATCTGGCTGCCGATGCCAGGGTCTGGGCTGTCCATCTGGCTGCTATCGACAAAGGGGATCATGACCTGAGTATCCGGGGACGGGAGGGAGAAAACATCTGGTGGGGTACTGCCGGAGCTTTTTCCTATATCGATATGGTCAGTTTCTGGGGTGGCGAGAAAAAGGACTTTGTTTATGATGTATTCCCCAACTGCCGAAAAGGAAAGGGGGTTGTAGGCCATTATACGCAGGTAGTATGGAAGAGTACCACCTCCGTAGGCTGCGCCATGGCCTCCAACGGTCAGACGGACTATCTTGTCTGCAGATATTCCCCCGCCGGCAATATCATAGGTCAGAAGCCCTATTAGGCAGCCCGGTCGGCGATCTCATCCATGGAGATGCCCAAATGGCTTTCATCGTAGATACATTCTCCGTTGCGGATGATCAAAACCTGGGGGGATTCATGATGTACACGGAAGGTCTCAGCTATTTTATTGGAGATGGGGCGATAGCTTAACAGATCCAGGTAATAAAATTCAATGCCCTGATCCTGAGGCTGGGAGGCTCTTTCCAGGCGATTTTTCACCAGGGCGCTGGTAGAACAGCGGGTGCTGTGCTTAAATATTACCTGCGGGCGGTTGACGGAGTTTTTGAGAATGTCTTCTAATTGTGACTCAGACTGCAAGGTTATCCAATTCATGTATAGATCAGTAATTTGGTGTTATAACACCAAAAGGACAGAAAAGTTGTGTTTATAAAAAAAGGTTATCCCTTGGGATAACCTTTCCATATCAATATTTTTAATAGGAGCTTTTACTGGATTAGCGGCTTGCACCGTAGCCACTGAAGCCTCTGCTCATATTACAACCACCTCTGGATGATGCGCAAGAGGTAAATGCAGTTGCAACAGCGAGGGCAAGGGCGAGGATCATGATAGTCTTTCTCATTGTAAGAGGTATTTAAAAGTTAAAACTAGATTGCCTGGCTTGAGGAATTGGGACCAGGTAATTCAGAGGAAGGGATCCGGATGTTGATGGGGAGGTCGTTTCGAAGGATAGAGAAAGAATAGTTGCGAATCGATATACAAAGTAAATACAAAAAATCCGTTCTTGCAAGCGTTGGAATGCCGGCCGGGATTTTTTTTTGTTAATATATTGGCGTTGAATACATTTATCCTTTAATAAGAAAATACGTGAAGGTACATTTTATCGCTATTGGGGGCAGCGTTATGCACCAGCTGGCCATCGCCCTTAAAAGAAAAGGCTATATCGTGACAGGCAGCGATGACGAGATATTTGAACCGGCCCGGTCAAATCTTGCTGCTGAGGGGCTACTTCCTACCGCAGATGGCTGGTACCCGGAGAAGATATATAAAGGGCTGGATTCCATTATTTTAGGAATGCATGCCAAGGCGGACAACCCGGAGTTGCTCAAGGCAAAAGAGCTGGGACTGCCTATTTATTCATTCCCGGAGTATATCTACCAGGAAAGCAAGGACAAGACACGCGTGGTCGTGGGGGGCAGTCATGGCAAAACGACGACCACCTCCATGATCATGAACGTCCTTAAAAGCGCGGGTAAGGACTTTGATTACCTGGTGGGGGCGCGACTGGAAGGCTTTCCTCAATCGGTGAACATCACCCAAGCGCCTGTGATCGTCTGTGAAGGGGATGAATACCCCGCCAGCACCCTGGAAAAACGGCCCAAATTCCACTTCCTTTTTCCCCATATTGCCATCATTACGGGAATTGCCTGGGACCATATCAATGTCTTTCCCACCTTCGATATATACCTGCAGCAGTTCAGGATCTTTATCGATAAGATAGAGCCAGGGGGCGTACTTATATATAACCAGACTGATCCGGTGCTTAAACAGCTGGTGGAGCAGCATCCTTCGTCCGTACGAAAAATACCATACGGCATTCCTCCCCACCGGATAGAAAACGGCATAACAGTTGTTACGCTGGAAGGACATTCCGGCGCCCTAAAGGTCTTTGGAGAGCATAATCTGCTGAATCTGCAGGCTGCTTTTCTGGCCTGTAAGGAGCTGGGTATTGGGCCTGCTGTCTTTTTAAAGGGGATCACAGCCTTTGGAGGGGCGGCCAAACGCCTGGAATTGCTGGCCAGAAACGAGCGTCTTAATATATATAGGGACTTTGCCCATGCTCCCTCCAAGGTAAAAGCTACCATGGAGGCGGTCAAAAGGCAATTCCCGGACAGAAAGCTGATCGCTGTGCTGGAACTGCATACCTACAGCAGCCTGAACGAGCAGTTCCTGTCAGAATATCACGGCGCGCTGGACCTGGCTGACAAGGTAGTAGTGTTCTATTCCCGGCATGCTCTGGAACTGAAACGTCTGCCACCCCTGTCCCCGGAAAAAGTGTCGGCCGGCTTTGGTAAAAAGGATCTTTTGGTCCTTAATGAGGAAGAAGATTTACTGAAATGGCTGATGGAACAATCTTATGAAAATGTTAACTTGCTACTGATGAGTTCGGGAAATTATGATGGTTTAGATATCGCTGCATTTGCCAACAAAGTGTCACAGCAGGGTTTATAAATACTATAACGAAGGAATGCTACAACTTAAACGCCCCTTAGCAATAATTGACCTCGAGACAACGGGGGTCAATTTCGGGACTGACCGTATTGTCGAAATTGCCATTGTAAAGATCATGCCGGACGGCAAAAAGCTTGTAAAACGCAAGCTTCTCAATCCGGAAATGCCCATATCCGCGAGCTCTACTGAGATCCATGGCATTACCAATGAAATGGTAAAGGATGCTCCTACCTTCCGGCAGGTAGCTAATGAATTCAAGCAATTTCTGGACAATTGCGATCTCGCGGGATATAACTCCAACAGATTTGACATCCCCATGCTGGCGGAAGAGTTTCTTCGCATAGGCATGGAGTTCGATGGCAAGGGGCGAAAGCTCCTGGATGTGCAGAAAATTTTCCATATGATGGAACAGCGAACCCTAAGCGCCGCCTATCGTTTCTATTGTAATAAGGAGCTGGAAGGAGCTCACGGCGCGGAGGCTGATGCCACGGCTACCTGGGAAGTGCTTGTGGCCCAGGTGGTAAAATACCCTCAGTTGGGCACGGATGTTGATTCTATCTTAAAATGCATTGGAGAGGAGGCGGTGGTGGATTTTGCCCGCCGGATGGTGCTGGAAAATGGGGTAGAAGTGTTTAATTTCGGTAAGCACAAGGGTCGCAGCGTTGCCGAAATCCTCAAAGCGGAACCGCAGTATTACGACTGGATGATGAAGGGGGATTTCCCCTTGCATACCAAGCAGAAACTGACGGAAATATTTAACAGGACGATGTTAAAAAAGGGCTAAGGAAGCAGGGGTAGGGGGAGACTTTCGCCCTTAAATCGTATCTTTATGGCTAAATTACCACTGAACTATACTTGAATCATCACTGAACTATCGCCATTTGGAAAAGATTGTTATCATACCTACGTACAACGAAAAGGAGAACATTGCCAACATCGTGGAAACAATTTTTCTGCTGAATCAGGGTTTTCATGTATTGGTAATCGACGATAGCTCCCCAGATGGCACTGCCGGTATCGTTCGCCAGTTACAACAAAAGTACCCCAAGCAGCTGTTCCTGGAAGTGCGCCAGGGTAAGCTAGGGCTGGGCACAGCCTATATTCATGGGTTCAAATGGGCTGTTCGCAATAACTATCAGTTCATCTTTGAAATGGATGCGGATTTCTCCCACAATCCCAAGGATTTGGAACGTCTCTATGAGGCATGCAAGTTCCAGGGGGCGGATGTGGCGGTAGGATCCCGCTATGTAAAAGGCGGCGGTAATGTCAACTGGCCCAGGGACAGGATATTACTCTCCAGGGGGGGCTCTATCTATACCCGCCTGATCACCTGGATGCCGGTGCAGGACCCGACAGCAGGGTTTGTCTGCTACCGCAAAAAAGTGCTGGAGACGATCAACCTCGATCAGATACGCTGTGTCGGATATGCTTTCCAGATCGAAATGAAGTTTGCCGCCTGGAAGCTGGGTTTTACCATCAAAGAAGTTCCCATCATCTTTGAAGACCGCAAATACGGCGTCTCTAAAATGAATAAGGGCATTGTCAAAGAAGGTATCCTCGGGGTACTCAATTTACGCTGGCAATCCCTCTTCAAGAACTACCGCAATCGTGTGAAGAACGAAGAATCCCCATTACGTTCTTTTTCCCAGGAAGCCATGGCTGAAAGCAAATAATTTGAAGAAAGCATTTATCCAGCTGCATATAGCCGTCCTTCTTGCAGGGCTTACGGGTGTTTTGGGTAAGCTCATCACGCTTAACGAAGGGCTGCTGGTGTGGTACCGTCTGCTGCTGACAGCGCTGGCATTATGGATAATCTATCTTGTGCGTCGTCCTTCCTCATCTGTTACTGGTAAAGATATCTTCCGCATATTTGGTATAGGGGCTATTGCCGCCCTGCACTGGGTGGCTTTTTACGGAAGCATCAAATATTCGAATGTGTCGGTGGGGCTTTTGTGTTTTTCTGCGGTCGGCTTTTTCACGGCGCTGATCGAGCCATTGGTCCTTCGACATCGTGTGGATTATGTGGAATTATTGCTGGGATTGATGGTCATCGCAGGGATCTTTCTTATTTTCCAGGTGGACCCATCTTATAAGACGGGCATTATCATCGGACTTATCTCTTCTCTGCTAGGCAGTCTTTTCCCGGTGTTGAACAAACGCATTTTGGAACGGGTTCCTGCGGGTACGGTGACGCTTTATGAATTGACAGGAGGCTTCCTCTTTCTCAGTATCCTGCTGCCTTTCTATCTGAAGCTGGTACCTGCCTCCAAGCTGCTGCCGGACTGGAAGGATTGGATCGGGCTGCTGGTCCTTAGCCTGGCGTGTACGGTACTGGCGTTCAATCTTTCCATGAATGCGTTGAAAAAGCTTTCTGCTTTTACGGTGAATCTAAGCTATAACCTGGAGCCTGTGTATGGAATTATACTGGCGTTCATCCTGTTCAGGGAGGATAAGTATATGCGCGGCGGTTTTTATACGGGGTTTGCGCTTATTATTCTTTCTATTGGATTACAGATGGTGAGGATGTGGAGGAGGAGGGCGCGGTAAAAGACCTATTACGCCGCCTGATTGCTGATATACCTTACCAGGCTTCTTTTGGCAATGGGCAACAGCGTTTCATCCACGGGGAACTTCAGCTCCGTCTCGATGGAATAAACGGCGGGGTTGGGCATGGCGGATTTTAATCGTATAAGCTCGGCCTTTATATTCTCGTAGGTATTGGCCATGCTGCGAGTCCATGTATCGATGTATTCAGTGCGGATGCTTCGATAGCGCTCGTCGTGTTTTTCAAAAAAGCTCAGCCTGTATTGATAAACGCGGGTGTTGGAATAGCTTCCTTCGCTGAGGAAGAAGTAACCTTCATGATTATCCAGCGGGATCAGCCCAACGGGGAAAATGACCAGCTTTTCTTCCACGAATTCGTATATCTCAGTGCCATTGCTGATAGCGCCTTTCATCTTTTGGGTTGCATAATTGATGATATCCTCCAGCTCCTGCATCAGCTCGTCGTCTTCGATAAGCAGCTCATACAACACCTGTAATTTTTCTATCTCGACGCCTGTCAGCTTTTTGGGGAACTGCTCCTGCAGGTATTTCTTATTCTCCCGGAAGGCTACGAGGTTGTTGTAATGGAAAATGATATCTGACAGCTGCGGATAGAGCTTGTTTTGTGAAAACTGCTGATGTATCTCCTGGAGATAGGCCAACAGCGTGTATTTCTTTAATTCGAAGTCAATATACCCATCGGCAAACCAGGTGTCGGATAGTGTCTTCATTGGATCTTCCTTTTAAATGGACGCGATTGGCCTTTGGTAAATTTAGTCCAATTGCGCCGAATATCTAATGTCTGTCCTTCGGACGACGGACCTCCGGTCCGTCCCTGAATATACGAAAAAGACGGTACAGATGAAAGAGCTGATTCGTTAATATTTTAACGATGAAATCCTCTTTTAAGTATATAACGAGACCTGGCTGGGGAATGTTAGAAGTCCCTGTCGGCGGGGAAACTCTCCAGCTCTTTGGCGACGGCTGTGAGAAAGGAAGCTCCGAGGCTGCCATCCACGATACGATGGTCGTAAGAGAGGGACAGGTACATCATATGACGGATACCAATCGAGTCGCCCTCCGGTGTTTCCAGCACCACGGGCCTTTTCTTAATAGCGCCGACAGCGAGTATGGCAACCTGAGGCTGGTTGATGATGGGAGTACCCATCAGGCTTCCAAAAGTGCCCACATTGGTCAGCGTGAAAGTCCCGCCCTGGGTATCTTCAGGACGCAGCTTGTTTTGACGGGCGCTGTCGGCCATGGCATTTACCTGCCGGGTGAGCCCTACGAGGTTGAGCTGGTCGGCCTGCCGGATGACGGGAACGATGAGGTTGCCGCTGGGCAGGGCAGTGGCCATGCCGATATTGATATCCCTTTTGATGATTATCTTATCTCCTTCGACGGAGCTGTTGATCAGCGGGTATTTTTTGATACAATGGATGACGGCTTCGATAAAGAGAGGGGTGAAGGTGATCTTTGTGCCTTCTCTTTTTTCGAACTCTTTTTTCACTCTATCCCTCCAATGGACCATATTGGTGACATCGGCTTCGGCGAAGCTGGTGACATGCGCGCTGGTCTGTTTGCTGCGGACCATATGATCGGCAATCAGGCGGCGCATCCTGTCCATTTCAATGATCTCTACATTGCCGGAAGGCACGGTGAAAGGAGAGGAAGTCTCCCGGACGGCGGTGACGGGGATCGTTGCAGGGCGGGTATCCTGTTCCGCACGGCGGAATGAGGTTACGGGAATGGTCGGGGCGCCCTGTCCAATAATGCCGCCACTTCTCCTGCCGGCTACATATTGCAGGATATCCTTTTTAGTGACACGGCCTTCGTTACCGCTGCCAGGAATGTTCTCCAGCTCGTGGAGTGGCACTCCTTCGCTGGCTGCTATATTCAATACCAGGGGAGAGTAAAATCGATTGGCCGGAATGGCGATGGCCGAATTATGACCATTGGTCATGGGTGCTGTGTGGGCCACGGGAGCAGGTTCGGGCCAGGAGGCGGGCTCGGGCCTTGTATCCTGTCTTGCCGCAGGGGGCTCTTTTACCGGGGTGGAAGCGCTGCCGGCCATGGCGCCTGTGCGGACGCGGGCGATGACGGCGCCGACGGGAACTACATCGTTGACTTTGAACAAGATCTCTTCCAATACCCCTTCCACGGAGGAGGGGACCTCTGAATCTACCTTGTCGGTGGCGATTTCCAATACGCTTTCATCCTGTTTTACGGCATCACCGGGTTGCTTAAGCCATTTTAGGATCGTGGCTTCCACAATACTTTCACCCATTTTTGGCATCACCAGGTCAACAAGAGGCATAACGGTATATCGGTTTTAAAGATGTAAAGGTATGTAAAATTTATGCACCGGTATGGTTTTCAATGAAAATTACACCATCCGGACGGAGCGGTTGACGAACGCCTGTCTCTCGTTTGTCAGGATAGACAAATGCCTATCCCTCGTCGGACAGGATAAATTTCCTCAACAGATCCAAGGCATTTGTTGCAGTTAATTCAATGTTCCGCTGCCTGTCAAACCTGAACCATAACTTTTGGGCGGATATTTTTTGACGATTTGCAACGGCTACCCAGGCAGTGCCTACGGGTTTTTCGGGGCTGCCCCCATCGGGGCCCATAATTCCGGACGTTACTACGGCATAATCGGTGTCCAGCACTTTCAGGGCTCCGGCGGCCATTTGACGGACCGTCTCTTCACTTACTGCTCCTGCGGTGGCCAGGGTATCGGGGCTCACGCCCAGGACATTTTCCTTGATCTCGTTAGCATAGCTAACGACGCTGCCTTTAAAATATTGGCTGGAACCCGGAATTGAGGTGATCAAATGAGCAATATAGCCTCCCGTACAGCTTTCGGCTGTTCCTACTGTCTGTCCACGGCTCTTTAGGAGCTTGCCCAGCGCTTCCTGCAGGGTAAGGTCTTCATCGATGACCATCCATTCCCTGGTGAGCTGTCTCATGGCGGCAAACTGGGTGTCCAGCTCTTTTGTCATAGCCCCGGGGTTGTCCCCCTGTATGGTTAACCGCAGACGCACCATGCCATAGTTGGGCAGGTAGGCCAGCTTTATATAGGGCGGAAGGGCAGATTCGAAGGCGCCGATATGATCCGCCAGGAAAGACTCGCCGACTCCGGCTGTCAGCAAGGTGCGGTGGGCTATAAATGGAAGGGCAAAACGCTGTTGCAAGGCGGGCAGAATAGTATCTGTCATCATGCATTTCATCTCGTTGGGAACGCCGGGCATGGATACGAATATCTTACCATCCTTTTCGAACCACATACCGGGAGCGGTCCCTCTTTTATTGGGGATCACGGTACAGACATCCGGGACCTCAGCCTGTTTTAGGTTGCGCTCTATCATCGGTCGCTGCAGCCTTTCAAATATCTGTTTTACATTGGCAAGGGCGCCTTCATCCACTATCATCTTTCCTCTGAAATATTCATTCAGCAAGGGCTTGGTGATGTCGTCCGCCGTCGGACCGAGGCCTCCTGTGATGAGGATGATCTGAGCATTTGCCGTCTCGTCATCCAGCGCTTTCCAGATATCGTCCCAAACATCGCCTACTGCCAGCCGGTGGTGTACCCATACGCCGATCTTATTAAGCTCCTGTGCCATCCAGGCGCTGTTGGTGTCTATTACCTGTCCTATCAATAGCTCATCTCCAATGGTAATGATGCTAGCTGTTGTTTTTGCCATGTCCTGAATTTTTCCGGATGCAAAGTTAGGGAAGGAAGGGACTACAAAATCAAAGGGGTGTCGTTGGAAAATAAGGACGCAGCTTTGCCTCCAGGTCGGAGGGCATAAGAGCCCTTTCCATCGTGTCCTTTTTCAGGAAATACAACAAAACCTTTCCTGTGGTGAGCAGCTTGCCTTCCTGGTTGTAGACCTCCTGGTGGAATACTATTCGATGGTCCACCGGACATGCTTTCAGCGTCGTTCTGACTGTCAGGAGGTCGTCGTAACGTGCGGGGCGGAGGTATTTTGCCGTAAATTCCACTACAGGCAAGATGACGCCACTGGCTTCCATGTCCTTATAACTTAGTCCAAGCTGCCGGATGGCTTCCACCCGTCCCACTTCAAAATATTGTGCATAGTTGCCGTAATAAACGACATTCATCTGGTCTGTCTCCGCATAGCGGACGCGGATCTGTATCTCACTTGTGTACATTATTCTTCTTGTTTGTTCTCTTTGATGTCGAGGCGGACAGCGATCGTCTTTTCTATAAAATTGGTAAGCGTAGGGGAGGCATAGATAAGTAAAGCGCCTATGGTGATACGCAATAGGTCGGAAGCCAGCGTGTTCTTATTGACCTCCGTGCTTCTGAGCAACGCCGGAGAAACTTTCTCGGCAAATAGCTGATACAGGTGGACCAGCAGGCTGGGAACGTCTGCGATCAGCGTATACAATCCTGTCCCGATAAAGACCACGAAAATGACGTTGCGGCGATCGAGATCCCAATAGGCAGGCTGTTCCCAGGAGCCTTCGGGGTCGGTCTTCATGATCAGCTCTGCAAACCTGCGTCCATTTCTTATGAGGATAATACTCGCAAGAGCAGGACAGATGCAAACAAAGAAAAGGTAGGCCATTTGTGCGGACCCTCCCTCAAGGCCGTATATCGAGAGGGTCGCGAGCGCCGTAATAATGTTTACAATGGACAAATAGCCGGCCAGGATGGCGACGATCAGGATCGTGGTATGGATAAGATCGATCTTTTTCATGAAAGGAGGTTAGGGGTTATTCAATTATTTACCCATCGTTCCGTCCACGCTGATACGACCGGGGCCTACGAGCAGGATGGAGAAGAAGGCGGTGAGATAGAGCAGGGCGGCTTCATGGACGGTAAGGGGCTGGCCTCTATGAATTAAAAAGGCGGCCACAGCCATTTCGATAGCTAATACCAGGGCGGCAACTCTGGTGAAGAGGCCCAGGACCAGGAGCAGGGAACATAAGACCTCTGAAAACAGCACCATGATAAGGGACCAGCGATGTCCAACATGAAAAGGATCGGCAAAAGACCCTACCTCTTTGCTAAAATTCATCAGCTTGGGAAATCCATGGTTGATGACCATAATGAGGCCGAAAGTCAGGCGCAGCAGTAAAGCAGCCAGGTTGAAAGCATTGTCGGAATAGGCGGTCGAGAGAAATTTTTTCATGAAGTTGAATTTTTTGGGTAGGTCGAAGATAAATGAAATTTAACATTTAGACCATCTGCGGGCGGGTGGACCTGATGGTCCATGCCATTACACGGACGCTGATGATCGTCGTCCTTCGGACGACCGTGGATAAAATGGCATCGGCTAGTCCCGACTTGTAAGGAAATGTTAATATGCCATTTATCCACAGGGTGTTTGGAACGATAATTGGTAAAAGGTAAAATATTTAGAAACTTTATCGCGTTAACCCCGCAATGTCCCCGGCTGGCGGGGTACTGATAGGAAGGATATTTGAAAAAATAAAGAACATAAATTGTCTTTTTCGTGAAAAAACCTGTATTGTTTTTTTCCATCATTCTTCTAAGCTCTTCGTCATTTGCCCAGCAGACAAAATACCTTGACGATCCGCAAGCCAGTTTTAAACAGGCCAAGGATTTCTTTCAAAATGAATATTATAGTCTGGCATATCCCATTTTCAGAGAGCTGAAATACTCCCTTCGGGAGACAGATCGCAGTAACAATTCCGTAGAATATCAGGATGTAAAATATTATTATCTCGTATGCGCCCTGGAGCAGAACGACAAGACGGCTGTAGACCCTGCCCGCGAGTTCATCGATCTGGAAAACAACGCTCCCCGGGTGGGCATGATGAGCTTCCATCTGGCGGAATATTATTTCCGGCAAAAGGATTATACGGCTGCTGTACGTCTGTATGAACAGGCGGATATCGAGAATCTCAGCAACCGGGAGATAGCAGACCTGAAATTCCACCAGGGGTATGGCTATTTTACGCAGCAGCGATTTGACCAGGCCCTGCCTTTATTCGATGCCATCCGGCAGATACCAAATGACCCCAATTATCTTGACGCCAATTATTACTATGGTTTTATCTGCTTCTATCAGAAAAAGTATAGCGAGGCATTGACGGCTTTCAAGGTTGTGGAAGATAATCCCCGATATGAAAAAGTAGTGCCCTATTATGTCGCCAATATTTACCTGGTGCAGGGACAAAAAGACAAGGCTATCGAGTACGCGGAGGCCCGTCTGAAAAAGGGCAATCAGTACTATGACATGGAGATGAGACAACTGGTGGGGCATGGCTATTATGAAAAACAGGACTTTGCTCATGCCCTTCCTTACCTGGAGCAGTATGTCAATCAATCCAAGAAAGTATCGAGGACGGACCTTTATGAGCTGTCCTACTGTTATTATCAGACAAAGAACTGGGATAAGGCGATCGCGGGGTTCAAGCAGCTGGGCGGAAAAGAGGATTCCCTGGCGCAGAACTCCATGTATATGCTGGGGGATGCCTACCTGAAGACGGGACAGAAGGCCAATGCCCGTAACGCATTCCTGTTCTGCTCCTCCAACAGCAGCAATCCGCAGCAGAAAGAGATCTCAAAATATAATTATGCCAAGCTATCCTATGAGCTGGGATACCAGGATGTCGCACTGACGGAGCTGCAGTCATTCTTACAGCAATATCCCAACTCAAACTATAACCAGGAAGCAAAGGAGCTATTAGTCAGCGTACTGGCCAATACCAATAACTATAGGGATGCGATGACCCTGCTGGACAGTCTGGACCACCCTTCCCAGAATGCCCGCCGTCTCTATCCAAGAATATTATATGGCCGCGCGACGGAACTGGTCAACGACGGCATGCTGCTCAATGCGAATGAACTGCTGGACAAGGCCTTAAAAGACCCTAATAATACGAGCGTCCTGCCTTATATCAACTTTTGGAAAGGGGAGATATCCTACAGGCTGGTCAAGATAGACGATGCTATCCGCTATTACCTGGAATATCTCAAGAGCAGTGTTGTCAATGGGGAAGTAAGCCCGGCCAATGCCCGTTATAACCTGGGGTATTGTTTCCTGAAAAAAGAAAATTACCGGCAGGCCCAGGGGTTTTTTGAACAGGTGGTCCGCACCCCGACCCTGAACTCTACTCCGATGGAGCAGGATGCCTATATCAGGGATGCAGACTGCTATTATATGAACCGGGATTTCAAAACGGCCCTGAGCATGTATAATAAGGTGCTGGACCTTTCCTGGCCCTCCAGCGACTATGCAACCTTTCAAAAAGCCATGGTTGTCGGGGTGAGCAATGGAAAGGAGAAGATCAATCTGCTGAACTCAATCAACCGAAAATATCCGGCTTCCAACCTGGCTGCGGATGCCAATATGGAGATCGCGGGGACTTACCTGGCAGGCGAGCAGTTCAGGGAAGCTCTTCCTTATCTGAAGAATGTGCTGCGGAGCCCGGGGGCCGATGCGCTAAAGCCCAAGGCCTATCTTCAATCGGGAATAGCGTGGTATAACCTGAATAATAATAAGGAGGCACTTTCCCAGTACGACAGCTTATTACGCCAGTTCCCCAACTCACCGGAAGCCCAGGATGCCCTGGATAATGCCAAGACGATCTATGTAGAAGAAGGCAGGACAGGAGAGTACGTGAACTTCGCCAAATCGATGGGAGTAGAAGTGAGCGCCAGCCAGGAAGATCAGCTGGCCTATGAAGAGGCGGAAGTACAGTTTAACAACGGTAACTTCCCGGGCGCTGTCCAGCGATTTGAATCTTACCTGGCCAAATTCCCCGATGGTAAATACTCGTTGGAGGCCAATTATTATAAGAGCGAGATCTATTTCTCCCAGAAGGACTGGGCCAAGGCTGTCACGGGATACCAGGCAGTGGCAGACAGAGTTCCGAATAAATTTGGAGAAAAGTCCCTGCTGCAGGCGGCGCGTCTGAACTTCTTCGAGCTCAAGAACTATCAGCAGGCGGAAAAATACTTTATCAAGCTGAAGGACTTTTCCTCTTCGCAGGAGAACAAGATGGAAGCTATGCGAGGACTGCTGCGCAGCCAGTACCAATTGGAAAAATGGCCGGATGCTGTGGGGAATGCCAAGGACCTGCTGACTCAAAAAGGGGTGAGCACGGATGACAAGGTCCTGGCCAATATGGCCATTGCCAAATCCTACCAGGTGAACAACCAATGCGAAACAGCATTGCAATATTTCAGAACGGCAGCCTCTCTCAGCAAGTCGGCCTATGCAGCGGAAGCAAGGTATCAGATAGCCGACTGCCTTTTCCATCAGAACCAGCTGAAAGATGCGGAAAAAGCGGCTTTTGAAGTGGTCAATAAATCCGGAAGCTACGAGATATGGGTTACCAAGGCTTACCTGTTACTGGGCGATATTTATTTTTCGGAAAAGGATTATTTCAATGCTAAGGCGACCTATCAAAGCATCGTGGACAATGCGAAGATCGAGGATTTGCGTCAGCAGGCACAACAGAAGCTGGCCCAGGTGATAGAGGAAGAAAAGAAGAACAGTAAGGTCGGGGATCAATAAATAATTTAATCTACTAGTTGATAAGATGTATAAAAAGTCATTTTTTCTTTTAGTTGTTCTGTCGGGAGTGGCGGTCTCTCTTTATGCACAGGATACGACGAAGCGCAAGACGATCGAGATCACTTCTTCATTTAAACCTGTACTGCGCGAGGCGGTAAAGATCAATTTCAACGCGGCTCCTCCACAGGCGGATACCAGCAAGCCCCGTCTGACTTACAATATCCCCGCTCAATTCCTTTTCCTTACTTATCAGCCGGGAGAGATGAAGCCGGTGGCTTTTCAGGGGGATACCCTGAAACCCTGGGAGAACTACAACTACGTCAAGGTCGGTGTGGGTAATGTACATCTTCCTTTTATCCAGACGGGCTTTACGTTCGGGGATCCGAAGACCAGTCAGTTCAATATTTTCGCCAACCATCTCAGCTCAAAAGGCAAACTGCCATCCCAGAAGAACAGTCTCACGGATGTAAGGATCATGGGAACGGTGAAGACGGCCAATAAGCTGGAATGGAACGGAAGCCTTGGATTCAAGAGCGATAACTATTACCTGTATGGATACAGGCCGGATACGCTGAAGTTCAATGAAAGCGATCTCAAGCAATTCTTTCAGACCTATGAAGGCAAGCTCAGTCTTCGCAATACGGAGCCTACGGAATTTGGGCTGACCTATCACCCCAATATCAAAGTGTCTGTTTTTACGGATAACCACAGCTCCAAGGCTTCGGAAGCCAATACAGTGCTGAATCTTCCTTTAGAGAAGACCATCGGGAAGCAGTTTGGATTTAACCTGGCCTTTACGGCGGATCTTACCAATTACAGGCCGGTAGCCCCCTTTCCCAATCAGAACAACAATGTCTTTTTTGTAACGCCGGCGTTTATGGTCAAAACGCCCAATATAAACCTGCAGGCATCGGTGATGCCGTCGTGGGATAACTCACAATTTCATCTGCTGCCCAATTTTACGGCAGACATCTCTACTTCAGATCAGCGTTTTGGTCTTCAGCTGGGTTGGATCGGCTATTATGATAAGGGATCCTACCAGCGGTATGAATCCATCAATCCCTGGCTAGCGCAACCGGGTTTTCTGCTGAACACGAGGGTAGAGGAGCGTTACGCGGGATTTAAAGGTTCTCTTGACAAACATTTCAGCTACTCGACCAAGATCGCCTTTAACGAATACAAGAATATGCCTTTGTTCGTCAATGATACGCTGGCGACGTCCGGCAGTGGCGGAAAGCAATTCGATGTCCTGTATGAATCCCAAATGGAGACCCTGCAGGTGCATGGCGAGCTGAACTATATGCAAGGGGAGGATTTCTCTGTCTCGGCCAGTCTAAACTACAATCAATTCCACAAATTACATACGGAGCCTAAGGCCTGGGGTCTTTTGCCGCTGGAATTCAATACTAACCTAAAGTGGAGGCCCATAAAGGACTTTTGGGTCAAGGCTGATCTGTTCGCCTTTGATGGTGCACAATACCGTGCTTCGGACGGGACTGCCTTCAAGGGGGACGGGGCTTTTGATCTGAATGCAGGTGTTGAATACCGTATAACCCGTCAGCTGAATCTCTGGGTACAGATGAATGACATTTTTAATAAAAAGTATGAAAGATGGCACCAGTACCCGGTGTATGGATTTAATATTCTGGGCGGTATCGTATTTTCTTTCAGCGGTAAATAAATAGGCGAGACGCCCCATTTTTTATTAGATTCGCAGCCTCAAAAGGAGATGATGTCAAATTTCCAGGTATTGAACGCCTATCTTTTCCAGCATAGAAGTATCAGCATTCCAGGGCTGGGTACTATCTACCTGGAAACCTTCCCCTCCAATGTGGATGTGGCTGACCGTACTATTTTACCTCCTTTGTACCAGTTCCGGTTTGACAAATATTTCGACAGTCCTGACAGGGAATTTTTCGCCTATATTGCCAGTCAACGTAATGTGCTTGATTACGAGGCTATTAGGTGGTATAATGAGTTCTCTACGGAGCTTCGCAACCGGATACGCACAGAAGAGAAGGTGGAATGGGAAGGGGTAGGGACGCTGCAGAAGGATGAGGCGGGGAATGTCCTGTTTGAGCCGGTGTCTTCAAGCCGGCTGTTCATGACGCCGACCCCGGCCATTCGTATCAATCGTCAAAATGCGCAGCATACATTATTGGTAGGCGACCAGGAGCGGACCAACGTAGAAATGAATGAATTGCTGCATGATGAAGAGACTGCTGCGGGCAGGAAAAAAAGAACATGGTGGATCATTGCGCTGATACTGGCCATTCTTGCTCTTGCAGCTCTCGGATGGCATTTTTATGTCAATGGCTGGTCTATTGGAAACCAACGTACACTGATCATACTCCGTTGAACCGTTTGAAAAGAGGCCCGAACATTACATGCAACAAGAGAAATTGATACACTATAAGGGTTGTCCCTTATGTAATTCCACTGAAATAGCCGAGGCGTTGACTGCCCGTGATCATACGGTGTCGCAGAAGACTTTTTCCATCTGGGAATGCAGCAATTGTACCTTGCGATTTACGCAGGATGTGCCGGATGCGGCCTCTATCGTAGCATATTATCAAAGTGAAGATTATATTTCCCATACGAATACCCGTAAAGGGCTGGTGAATTCACTGTATCATATGGTGCGGAAACAGACCTTGTCGGACAAGCGCCGTCTTCTTTGTTCCGCCACCCGGATGAAGAGCGGGAAGATGCTGGATATCGGGGCGGGTACGGGGGCTTTTGTCGCTCATATGAAGGAGAACGATTGGGATGTGACAGGGCTGGAGCCCGATGAAAAAGCCAGAGAGGTAGCCCTGACCCAAAATAATGTACAGCTATTGTCTATATCCGAATTTTATTCCCTGCCTCCTGACAGCTATGATGCCATCACGTTATGGCATGTATTGGAGCATGTGCATGATCTGCATGCTTATATCGGTCAATTGGCGCGGTTATTAAAAAAGGAGGGGCGTATTTTTATTGCGGTGCCTAATTATACTGCCCATGATGCGGCGGTCTATCGCGGCGCCTGGGCGGCTTATGACGTGCCACGGCATCTCTATCATTTTTCTCCCGATGCCATGGAGAACCTTCTCACCCGGCATGGTCTGCAACTGCAGGTGACCCGCCCAATGTGGTACGACAGCTTTTATATCAGCATGCTGAGTGAAAAATACCTGAATGGCAAAGAGAATGTCGTAAGAGCAGTTTTTAACGGGTTTATTTCCGATGTAAAAGCCTTTGTAGACAAATCCAGGTGCAGCAGCCTGATCTATGTGATAGGGAAGTAGCGATCTGCCGCCGGCCTTCAAAAACTGAATTTTATCTCATAGATGTCCGGCCATAGCTTGCCGGTGATATATACCTTACCGGTAGTGGAATCATAAGCAATGCCATTCATGGTATCGGCGTGGGCATATTTGTTCTGCTCGGCGCTGAACAGGGTTTCCAGGTCCAACTTCCCAACCACCTTACCGCTGGAGGGATCGATCTTCAGAATATAATTGGTTTGCCATTGGTTGGCGTAGATAAAGCCATTGATCAGCTCCAGCTCGTTGATATTGCTCACGGGGCCATTATTATCCGTCACACCTACCACTTTCATCAGCCGGAAGGTGGCGGGGTCAACATAGCTGATGTTGCTGGTGCCATCGCTCATGATAAGCTGCGTACCGTCCGTAGTCATTCCCCAGCCTTCTTTGACGGGGATAGTGAATTCTCCCAGTTTTTTAAAGGTTTTGGCATCGTAGATAAAACCTACTTTGGTCTGCCAGGTGAGCTGGTATACTTTATCGTTCAGAAAGGTGATGCCTTCTCCAAAATACTTGTTCCTGTCCAATTCCGCCTTGATAGCGACTTTTCCTGTTTTAGGGTCTACCACACCGAACATGGACTTCCTGCTTTCCGGCATGGTGGGTTCCGTTCCCGTGCTTTCGTAAAGCTCTCCATTATGAAAAAGGAATCCTTCCGTAAAGGAGGTCGTATCATGGGGGAGGGTTCTTACCACGCTGTAATTGATCAAAGGGGGAGAGTTATCTACAGTCTTGTCGCTGGTGACATCGGGATTGGAGTTATTACAGGAGGCTAAAAGGCTTAGGGCAATGACGAGAAACGGGATGGACTTCTTCATAATGAGACTGGTGAGGGGCAAATTTAAGGTTCTCCCCGTCTTTGGCCAACCTCCCTGGGGCTGTTTTGGACTAATTATAAAGAATTTAGCATAAAAGCTTGCATTTACGGGGAAAAATGTATTGTTTTACAGTAGCTTATCATCTGTTTACCACCCATTTAGCCCCTGCTAATTTCCTTTCAACCCGGGTGATATTCAACAGATCTCCCCAATATCCATTTTGCGATCGTGAATATGATCTAGCGCCGTTGGCCTTTTTCATCTGTTATGTTCTTAAAATCCAACTCTTGTGACACGAGCGGAGCGACTGCATTGGCCCGCTGAAAAGACGTCAATACCCAATGAAAGCCTTTGAAAAAAAGGTACCATGAGACATTTTTTACGTCTGTCCGTATTTATATGGTTGTTGTTCCGATTGCCCGCAGTAGCCCAGCAGGGTTGCCGCTCTGTCGACTATAAACAGGACCTGCTGCGTAAGGACCCGGCATTAGCGACAAGAATTATGGATATCGAGCGTTTTACGCGTCAGCAACAAAAAAACTCTTCCACCATCACTACAGGTACGAATACCAGCGGTGTCCCCCTTAATGATAAGAGCTTCACCATTATCACCATTCCGGTGGTCGTACACATCGTCTACAACAACGCTTCCCAGAATATCAGCGATGCACAGGTACAATCCCAGATCGCCGTATTGAACCGGGATTATGGCAAACAAAATCCTGATACATCCAAAATACCTTCTTATTACCGGGGCCTGGCGGCTGACTGCGGTATACGGTTCATACTTGCTAATGTAGATACCAATGGCAGCACTACTACGGGTATTGTTCGCCGGCAGACCAATCAACGGGTGTTTACTTATGACGATGCGGTCAAGTTCACTGCGAGTGGGGGAGATAATGGATGGGACAGGGATCGGTATTTAAATATATGGGTAACCAATCTGTCGAGCGGGGTCCTTGGTTATTCCAGCGTACCGGGTTGTGCGAAACCCAATGACGGGGTCGTGATCAGCTATACTGCTTTTGGGACAATGGGGACGGCTATGGCGCCCTTTAATCTGGGCAGGACTGCCACGCATGAGATCGGACACTGGCTGAACCTGATCCACATATGGGGCGATGCGGAATGCGGGGATGATTATGTGGAGGATACTCCTCAACAGAGCGCTGCCACGTATGGCGATCCCAGCGGCATGATATTCTCCTGTGGCAATACCCCTTACGGCAATCTGTACATGGATTATATGGATTTTACGGATGACGCCGGGATGCATCTCTTCACCTATGGCCAGCGGGACAGGATAAGAGCTTTGTTTGCCCCGGGCGGTTTCCGGTATGCGTTGTTGTCCTCTAATGGTGTTGCGCCAGGTACTCCCATCGGGCCATTATCACCCAGCGGGCCTTCCGCAGCGTCTATCAGCCTGCATCCCAATCCTTCCAGAGGACCTGTCTGGATCATTTCTTCGGATGCCTCGAATACCGGCGCTGTACTGGATGTCTTTAACCTGGTGGGACAAAAAGTATTAACTACCCGTATCACGGGAACTTCTTTCCAACTGGACCTTTCATCCCTGCCTACAGGAATTTATTTCATCCATGTGAACGGGGACGGCAAGAATAGCCTGAAGCTGGTGAAGATGTAATCATTTTCTTAATACCTGGACGGGACCTCCATAGGAGGCTGCTACGAGGAATCTGTATTTCTTTCCTTTGACCTCTATAAGACTACGGGTATCACCCGGGATACATAGGCCTGTATTTTTGTAAGGCTGTGGTGTAAAATTACCTTTTCCATCTCCTTGTAATATAAGACCGATGCCGGCGTCCAGCGGCCCTAATTGAGCGCGGAACGGGTATAAGTTCCCTGCGAGGATCAGGCTGGAGCTGTCTTCCATTACCATGCCATTGATCACGCTGATCTGTGCCCTGTTGGGTAAAGGGCTTATTGTCCAATGATGATTGCCATCGTTGCGGAAAAAGCTGCTGGACAGGGTATGGATGCTGCTGACGTGCGCTGCCGCCAATTGTTCGGATGTAAAGATGTCCTGCATCTGTGCGTCGGCGTAAGCAGCATAGCGCGCAAATTTTTTCTGTTGTGCGGGAATTTCGCGGAGCAGCTCGTCCCTGGATGCATAGGGGTAGCTCTTGCCCTGGATATAATAAGTTATGAAAGGGTCAAAAGTGCCGTTGCCGCTGAAGTCTCCGTAATAAATTTCCAGGGGCTGCTGATCAGAGGCTTTGAACTGCGTGTTGGTTCCCAGATTGCCTACGATGAGGTCGGTGTCGCCGTCGTGGTCAAAGTCAGCGGCCAGCAGAGAGGTCCACCAGCCCTGGCTGCGTTCAAGGCCATAGGCAGCGGTCTTGTCTGTCAGCTGTCCGTGTTCGTTCTCGAATATGGAAAGGGGCATGAATAATCCGGCAACGACAAGGTCAGGCCAGCCATCCTTATTTAGGTCTATCCAGCAGGCGTCCGAGACCATACCCGGATGATGCAAGACGCTGTCGTGCTGAGAGGCATCTTTCTCGAACAGGATGTGACCTTGCCGGCTTTTATTTTTCAATACCAGGCTTTCGGGACTTGTTGGGAAGAGGTTGGGCATCAGCTTGCCGCCTACAAAAAGGTCCGGCAGTCCGTCCTTGTCATAATCAGCCGCTTTTACACATCCGCCGCTGATTGCCTCTGGAGGGAGGGCGTCGGGGACGAAGCGGAAATTTCCTTTCCCATCGTTTTCGAATAACCTGTCCTGATAGTTGCGGCTGCCCGGGGTATAATCGGCCCCTCCACTGACGAGGTACAGGTCGATGTCCCCGTCTCCATCGGCATCGAAGAAAAGGGCGGCTGTATTGGTATGATCCAGGTCGATGTTCCAGGGCTGGGAGGCGGCGGGTTTGAAATGACCATCGGGTGTCTGCAGGTAGAGCGTGCTGGGCTGACCGGCGCTGCCGCCGATGAAGAGGTCTTCCAGCCCGTCGCCATCGATATCGCCTTTGGCGAGACAGGGTCCTACGTGAGAGACCTGGTAGGGGAGAAGGGGTGAGACCTTGAAGTCTACGAAAGTGGAGCTTTTATGAATATAGTTGATACCGGAGGTGGAGGTGATGTCGGTGTAGATTGGGTCCAATTTTATGTTGGGCTCCCCGTCGAGCGTGAGCACCGCTTCTTTTTGTTGCAAGGTCAATAAGGTGTCGACAATGACCTGTTGCAATTTAGTGACCTTTCCTGTAGGCCATATGACTGTGATATCAGCTATAGAATCCTTACCCAGCCCGAAGTGCATGATGGGATCGATGGAGGATTGGAATCCTCTTGTAAGATACTGTTCCTGGTATTGTGTGGTGTTGGGGGTTACGACCTGTATTTTGGCGCCGATGCCGTCTGTGTTGAGGCCTTCTCCTTTCAATTTAATGCGCAGGTAATGTCCCTGATGGGTATTGTTCCTATAGATGATGGGAGCGTCATTCAGGGTATTGATGACGAGGTCGAGATCGCCATCGTTGTCCAGATCCACATAGGCGGCGCCGTTGCTGATCGTGTGCCGGCTGAGTCCCCAATCTTCGCTGACATTGGTGAAGGTGAGGTCATGGTTGTTATGAAAAAGATAGTTCGTCTTTTTTGTAGAGGGCATGTCCTGTACCAGTTTCCACATCTCGAACTTATTGCCCATTTTCTCGGCCTGTCCTGCGGTGTAACCCGATGTATATTTTACGAAATCCAGGTTGGTCATATCCCGCAGGATGCCGTTGGAGATAAAGAGATCCTTCCATCCGTCGTTGTCAAAGTCGGCGAAGAGAGGCGCCCAGCTCCAATCCGTATTGGACATGCCGGCCATCTGGCCCACTTCGCTGAACATGGGGATGCCTGCGGTGTCCAGGCCATTGTTCAGCTGGAGGGTGTTACGCATCTGCTGGTAATGGAAGCCGTGTTCGGCCCGCATGGTATATTTATCGTAGGTATCGGGTCCGCGCAGGAGCTTTTGCCGGTGGTTGTCTTCCGGCAACATGTCCAGTACGGCAATGTCGGGCAGTCCGTCGTTGTTGTAGTCGGCGATGTCGGAACCCATGGCGAATTCGGAAATGTGGCGGGTGGCCCTGGTGAGGACTTCCCTGAATGTGCCGTCGTGGTTGTTGAGGTACATAAAATCCCGCTCGTCGTAATCGTTGGTGACATAAATGTCGGGCCAGCCATCGTTATTTATATCG
>Ga0105239_10000530_pt1 | contig 55219 bp, 47 predicted proteins | sample KBSC44metaG_FD_92761 | JGI IMG/M metagenome (GOLD analysis project Ga0105239, IMG submission 92761) | Corn rhizosphere microbial communities from Kellogg Biological Station, Michigan, USA - KBS C4-4 metaG | ecosystem: Host-associated > Plants > Roots > Rhizosphere > Soil | place: Michigan, USA...
CTCCCAACAACAACTTTTTGTCACATAGGGCCTGCTATCAACATAATCACCTCAAAACATTGATTGCCCATTGATATCGCCTTTTAAATCTCATTTATATTTTTTACCGGACAGTAATGGTTTCAAAGTCCGGGTCATCTTCGGGAAGAAAACGTTGGTGCGACTCATACTTTTCGCCGGTATCCAGCATAAAACCGGTAAGCCCCGGAACATCTTCAACAAGGCCTTGATGATGCGTTTTCAACGTAATGACGAAGATGCCATTCAGGCGGTCACCTTTATCGGTTTTGCGCAGCATCAGCATTAATTTTTGGTTCAGGTAAATATAATGCATGCCAAATTGCGCCTTTACCACAATATGGCGCGGCAAGCAATCTATCACAAAATCATAAGGGACGGGTTTTGGCATTTGTACAAAGTATATTTCACGGGTCGCAAGCGTGAGTTGCATATTGATCAAAGAAAATGTTTTACTAACTGCTCCCACTCTTCTTGCAAAGACAGGTTAGGGCGGTTTTGCCGTGCCTGGCTATACCAGTAATCAGCATTCGGGATATCTCCCTCTTTACGGTGCAGATAGGCATGTACCCATGCCGATTCCCGGTCTGCTAAATGGTCAACCAGGGCATGCGCCTGGTGCCAGTCGCCTTTGCCATCATACCAAAGGCTTTTTAACTGTGCTGAGAGCTCGCTAACCGGCTGTTCTAAATTCAATGATTCTTTAAATTGGGTTAAAGTTGTCATGAGGCACTGATATTATAATTCAGGCCAAAGTTACTAACTTAAATCACCGGAGGGAAGTTTTATAAATCGAACTATCCCAATAATTGTCTGAACTTATGCTACCGCTTCAGCGAATTACCTTAATTATAATGTTACAAAAAGTTAACAAAATTACGGGCATCTTTATCTCATTCTTTATGCTGATTACGCATCAACCTTAAGTTTCTCAAATCCGGATAGTAATAATTATGAAAAAGCAATTATCGGTAACACTCCTGGTTCTGTTTATAACAACAGGGCAGTTGATGGCACAGGCTGCCAAACACGTTATCTTTATTACCATTGATGGGTTTCGCCCTGATTTTTACCTTGACAGCGGATGGCAGACGCCTAACCTGCACGCGTTGATGAAAGACGGAGCTTATGCCAAAGGCGTAAACAGTGTATTCCCATCCATGACCTATCCTTCGCATACCACTATTGTTACAGGGGTGCAGCCTGCTAAGCATGGCATATTTTATAACAACATATTTACCCCCGATGGTGCGTCGCAACAGCCTTACTGGCAGGATAGTTCTATCCATGCACCTACCATCTGGAAAGCGGTCAAAGCAAAAGGCATGACCGTGGCTTCGCTTTATTGGCCGGTATCTGCAAATGCCCCGGTAGACTATAACATTCCGGACATTGGCGGCCTGGGCGACTCGGTTCGTGAGCAATATTCATTACCACAGGGTTTTTATGCCGATGTTAAAAAAGAAGTGTTTGGCGGTGCCGATAAGATAGACGCCGGGAAAAATCAGAACATAGCTAAGATAGCTGCTTATATTATCAAAAAAAGTAAGCCTGAATTGATGACGATCCACGTATTTTCTGTCGACGGCGCAGAACATGCCTCAGGGCGCAACGGAACACGGGTACAGGAAGCAGTGGCTGACGCGGATGACGCCGTAGGCATTATTGTAAGTGCTTTGAAAGAAGCCGGGATCTGGGAAAGTACCGTATTATTAGTTGGCGGCGACCACGGATTTTATGACGTGAAGAAAACCATATCGCCCAATGTGTGGTTAAAAAATGCCGGGCTGATAAATGACCTGAAAACAGGCGACTGGAAAGCGCAATTCAATGCATCCGGCGGTTCTGCTTACTTATACCTGAAAGACCCTGCAGATAAAGCTACAGCCAATAAAGTAAAACAACTATTGGAATCACAGCCTGACAGCGTGAAGCAATATTACCGCATCATCAGCCGGGAACAGATGTACAAAGGCGGCTATAACCCAAATGTCGCTTTCGCTATTACCGGCGAGCATGATGCTGCATTCGGTGGTGCCGCTACAGGCAATGCCGTAAGAGCCGGCAGGGGTGGCGCACACGGGCATTTCCCCGACACTAAAAATATCCGCACCGGGCTGATAGCTCATGGCCCCGGCATCCGCAAAGGCGCTGTAATAGAAGAAATGAACCTGCGCGATATGACACCCATTATGGTAAAACTCCTTGGTATCCCATTTCCAAAAGTGGATGGAAAAATACCGCCAGGATTATTAGAGTAATTAATGATCCGTATGTAATGCCTGCTATAATGGGATATTTATAATATTCACCATATACCGGCCACTTCCTTATAAAAATAATCAGCCTTGTAATTGCAATTCATTCTCATACAATGATTTGTGTAGTTGATTTGCCAAACTAACAAATATTATATTATTTAATAAAATAATAAGTTGTGCTTTTAATATTGCTACTTAATTAATAGATTAGCATATCAATTTAACCGCTAAACCCTAATTATGATTTTAAACCTTTACTCTCGTACAGCTTTATGTGCTGTTTTTTTATTTTTTAATTTGTGTGCTAACTCTTTTGCGCAAACCACAACCACCACTAAAACCACCCAAACCACAGCCGTCGCGGATACTTCTTTTAAACCCGTACGCCGATTATGGGGACTTGCATTTGGCGATCTTTATTATAACGCCCATGCCGATGCCGGAAACCGGGGCGCGGAAGATAATTATGCAAATGTGCCTACTTACCGCAATGCTTTCCAGTTTAGGCGCATTTATTTGGGATATGATTATGATATCAACAAAAAATTTTCTGCAGAGATTATCTTGTCATCAGAGCCATCGGCAAATACAGGCCCGGCAGCAGGGACTTCCATATCAAACGGCGATAACCTTGCAGATAACAAGATGGCATTCTTTATAAAGGTGTTCGACCTGCGCTGGAAAAACATCTGGAATGGAACAGACCTGGTGATTGGCGAAAGCCTTACGCCGCTAACCGCAATGCTTACCGAAAAAGTATGGGGTTACCGGTCGATAGAAAGAACAGTCGCGGATTTTCACCGGTCAAATATGTTTGATGTGGGCGTAGCCTTACAGGGCGTTTTTGACCCGGCAACCAAAAATTTTGGATATGATGTTTTGGTAGGTAATAATTCGGGTTCGGCCTTATTACCGGCAACCAACCCCGGGACAGGTTTTTACAAAGCCTTTTATGGCGATGTGTACGCCAAGTTCTTAGACCAGAAACTAATATTTGATCTATACGGCGATTACATGAAAACAGCCCCGGGTACAGTCGCTATAGGTGCACAAAGCCGGAGTATGATAAAAGGATTTGTGGCCTATACTACGCCTAAAATAACATTTGGTGTTGAGGCTTATACACAAAAATTGACCAACGGTGTAACTAATGTAACCAATACTAAAGCAGAAAACGCTACTGCCGAAGCCATATCTGTTTACTCGCGCGGCGCGATATACAAGGACCAGTTGGGTTTCTTTGCCAGGTATGACAGCTACAATCCTGATAATGATTTTAACAGTGGCGATGTTTATACCTCTAACACCAGCCTGCCGCTATACAATCCTTATAGTAAAGAGCATTTTATTACTGCCGGGCTTGATTATACACCGGCAAAAAATATCCATTTTATGCCGAATGTATGGTATATTAAATTTACTGACGAAAGGGCTAAAACTACCGCAGGATACGTGCCCGACGATCATACATTAGTTTTTAGGGCGACCTTCTTTTATACGTTCGGAAAATAGAAAAAAGTAATATTTAAATTCTTTCTCAATTTTAACCCCTTGTGCTAATTCAGTGCAAGGGGTTAGTTTTTTTAGCTTGGTCGTGATATAGTTTCGTTTGGTTGTATTAATTAACACTGCGTATCTTAGAAGCCTCATTATATCCTATCAATTATAATATTATGTTTATTAATAATATACCGGCAAGATCAAACTTTGTATACACGCTATTTTTATTGCTGATTTTTAGCAGCCGGTTAAATGCACAGGGTATATCCGGCAAAATAAACTGGATCAGGCCCGGGGCAGGATCAGCAGATCAAACCTGGGGTATTCATAACGGCATCGTATTTAGTATCTGGCCCAATGGTGTTGAGACCGGCGATAAAGGTACAGGCGGCCCCCGGGGACTGATAAGGGTAGGATACGAATACCAGGGAAAGGTATACCTGGTAAATTATATCGCTGTAGAGCCGGTGGTTGATGGCAAAATAGAATACAGCGAGATCTCGCCATCGGCCATTGATGGAAAATGGGGAAAGCTTTTTTGGGCAGGCGATAATGAAACCGATAACGCGTATGATCCGGCTAACCAAAGCAAGGGTGTGATATCGCATCCTGACCCGAACAAGCCCGAAGTGGAACAGCTAACCTTATATCTTTTTACCGAACAATTTTTAGACAAGGCAAACCCTTACCTTAAAATAAGTATCCGCAGTGATAAACCGGATGAGATAGGTTTTGAGATCTACAACAAGAATAACAGTGCGAAGATGGACCGATGTGCCTTAACTGCTACGATGGGTAATTATTCAAGGTTGCGGCTATTGCACCTTGCAGATAGGGCCATCGATTCAAGAAAATTGTATAGTGGGTATTCAGGGATTGATTTTATCGAGAAGGAAGCCTACCCGGTAAATAAATTTTTAAAACTTAAAGATGGCAGCCCTATCGCGATAGCAACACAAAGCGAAAGCCTGGCAGAACTATCATCATGGCCGAAGGATAGTGCCTATTACGTAAAGAGAGGCTGGCAATACCGCCCCAATTTTAAGCTGACACAATACTGGCGCACAGATAAAGCAGGTTATGATCCCTCGCTTCAGGCCAGGGTGAATGGCAGGGCAAAGTATTGGAGCGTTGCCAGCAGGGACCCAAAGCAATATGTAGAGATCCCCGGCGGGCCGGCGTTTGAGAATTTTGAATTACGCGAGAAGTACTTTCCCGGCCAAAAGTTTTATTACGGCCTCACCAGGAAAACAGCGGACGAATTGCTGAGCCAGTAGTTATACAAACCGCTTATCCTTAAAATGTATAAGCGATGAGTAGAAACGTATAAATGGGTCTTTGGCGTTAGCCGGACATTTGTCTTATAAATTAAAACATAACGACAAATGAAAAAGACAGTATTAATAACCGGCGCTTCATCCGGGTTTGGCAGAGCAGCAGCTAACTTATTTCATAAAAATGGCTGGAACGTAATAGCTACCATGCGCTCGCCCGAAAAAGAGACCGAACTGACCGCCCTTAACGATGTATGGGTAGCCAAACTGGATGTTACCGACAAAGCCACTATAAAAACCGCGATAGCGCAAGGCATAGAAAAATTTGGTAAAATTGATGTACTGGTTAACAACGCAGGCTACGGAGCATTAGGCGCGCTTGAACCCGCTACCGAAGAAAATATCAAAAAACAATTTGATGTAAATGTTTTTGGGCTGATAGCCGTTACACAGGCCGTATTGCCGGGCATGCGTGAGCAGAAAGACGGCGTGATTATTAATGTGTCATCGGTAGGTGGCAGAGTTACGTTTCCGTTCTCGTCGCTTTATCATGCTACTAAATTCGCGGTTGAGGGCTTGACAGAATCCATCCAGTATGAATTGAACCCGTTGGGCATCCGTTTAAAAATTGTGGAACCGGGCGGCTATAAAACCGAATTTTCAGGTCGCTCGATGACGCTTATTAACTCCGATGGAATTGATGACTACCAGGCTCCGTTTGACAACTTCATTAAGTTGCTTGACAACTGGCCGATGTCTGAAAACCTTGGCGAAGTAGCCGATGTTATTTATGAGGCGGCAACAGATGGTACTGAAAAACTACGTTACCCTGTAGGTCATGATGCCACGCAATTGGTACAAACCCGTCAGCAAATGGACGATGTGGATTTCAAGAAAATGATGGCCGCGCAAACCGGCTTCTAAAAATTGATTGGCTGCGCAGGGAAATAGTTTTTAAAACAGGAGGCTCCGCCGGAGCCGTTAAAACATTATTTATATGTCCATAAACAGGCAGTTCCGCCGGAACTATTTTGGGTTTAGCAAAGAACTCCGTTAGGAGTACACTGTTTATAGTATAGAGAATAAATAATAACGGCGCCGTAGGTGCCTCCTCCTGGTCATTATTAAGTGCTACCAACCCGGGCAGCCAAATTTTTATAGTAACTTTATAATACGTTACAATATGTCAGAAAATTACATCGATCTTGAAAATATAAGCGACCTGCATAAGCTGGTTCATTACGCGCCGCCCAAACACCCGTTAATTAGCGTGATTGACCATGCCGATTTCTATGCAAATCGCCCTAAAACCGACGCGTTTTACCGGTTTGGCTTTTATACCATTTCATGCAAGAAATTTGAAGGTTTTTTAAAATATGGCAAAGGGTATTACGATTTTAATGAAGGCTCGTTGATGTTTACAGCCCCGGGGCAAGTTATTGCTCCCGGTCCTGAAGTTATCGTAGATGAAGGCTGGGCGCTGTTTATCCATCCCGACCTGATTCATGGCACAGACCTGGGCAGGAAGATCCACCAATACTCGTTTTTTAATTATGAGGCTAATGAGGCACTGCATATATCTGAGGACGAAAAGCAGATCATTAAAGATTGCGTAATTAAGATAGAGCGTGAGTACGCGCAAAATATTGACAAGCATACCCAGGGCCTTATTGTGAGTAATATTGAACTGTTGCTCAATTACTGCGATAGGTTTTACGACCGTCAGTTTTATACGCGCAAGAAAGTTAATTCGGACGTGGTGCAGCAGTTTGAAACGTTGCTGAAGGATTATTTTTCGCAAAGCAGTTTGATAGATGTGGGCCTGCCGAATGTTAAATATTTTGCTTCGAGGCTTAACATGTCGCCCAATTATTTATCAGACTTGCTGAATAAATTTACAGGTAAAACCACGCAGGAGCATATCCACCTGGAACTGATAGACAAAGCCAAATCGTTATTGTGGGGGACTAACAATTCTATCAGCGAGATTGCTTACGGGCTTGGATTTGAGCACCCGTCGCATTTTACTAAGATCTTCAAGACAAAAACCGGTAAATCGCCCAGCGAGTACAGGCACGTTAATTAAGACGCAGCTGTCTATTACCTTTATACATAAAAAAATCGTTGTTATCTGTAGGCACAGTCCACGGATAATAACGATCAATAATTGTTTGTAAGGCTGGTATTTAGATCTATTCGTGTAAAACCAAAATAGCTTTTACAGATTTGTTCATCACCTGGTTAACGGTGCTGCGGGTAAACAAACGGTAAACTATATTGTGGTGATGTTTTACCAGGCAAAGTATATCTGTCTCATTTTTCTCAACGAAATCCATAATACCGTTTAGCGGGCGGCTGTCCTGGATATAATTAAACTCCAGTTTTGCGTTTTTGATCAGGTCCTGCAATTTGCCTTCTATGGTTTCGATATTTTTCTTTTCGCTTCCTTCTGTAACGTATAATACGTTCATTTTTTCAGAACCGAAAGCTTCTACCATTTCATTCAGCGCGTTCACGTCTTCGGCAGACAGCCTTGTTTCGTAATCAGTAGCCAGTGTGATCACCGGGTTTTCAGACAGCTTGCTTTCAAGCGGAACGATCAGGGTTGGCGTTTTAACAATCGATACCATCATGCTGGCATTACTGCCCACAATGCCGGTTATACCAGTCGAGCCGGTTATACCCATCACCAATAGCTCCACGCGATGTTCGGCAATATAATTTGTGATGACATTTTTCAGGAATCCTACACCGCAGATAGTAATTACATCAATATCCCTGTATTCTTCTCTCGATGTAAATTTACCGGCCCACTCTTTTAACGCCTGTTTTTTATTGTCATAGTAATCGTCAATATAAATGGCATTGTAAATGTTATTATTAACGCCTTCGGTAGGATGTATTGCGTGTATAACGCAAACCTCCATTTTAAGCAATTTTGCTAAAGCCATAGCATATTCCATCGCATTGGCTGCGCAATATGAAAAATCGGTGGCTACAAGTATCTGTTTCATTATTTCTTAGGTTAAAGGTACGTTTAAATAAACAGGCGGAAAAGGACGAATAACAGTAATCCTAACAGCATTGATACGGGTAAAGTAAGTATCCAGGCCAAACCGATACTTCTTAAAGTGCCGTTGTTCAGGTTTTTGGTACCACCTGCAGCCATCATTGACCCGGCTATACCGCTTGAGAGCACATGCGTAGTACTTACCGGCAAGCCGAACGATGTACTGATGGCTATAGTTGAGGCCGCCACTATCTCAGACGTAGCGCCTTGTGCATAATTTAAATGCTCATTACCGATTTTCTCGCCAATGGTTACCACAATACGTTTCCAGCCGATCATGGTGCCTAAGCCTAAAGAGATCGATATACAAGCTATTACCCATATCGGCGCGAAATCTGTAATACTGGTGATGTCTTTTGAGTCTGAAGTCAGGATTTTTTTGTCCGCATCCGTAAATTTAATATTCGTATCGGCTGTAACCACGGCCAGATCCTTGATCACAGATTTTAGTTCCTTGCGGATCTTATAAGTAGATTGTGTGCTTTTTGTGCCGGTAATGGTCAACTCGCCTTTTGCTTTATCAATAGCCGAATCTGTCTTCATTACCTCTGATTTGCCGGCAGCGTCTGATGTTGTCGCCCTGCTTAATATTTGCTCGGTCTTGTTAAGCGATAACAACATTTTATCATTGGATATTGTATGATTTACAGCAAATTTGGCCGGTAAAAATGCGATCAGGATCAGCATAAACAGGCCTACACCTTTTTGTCCATCATTACTTCCGTGGAAAAAACTAACCAACGTACAGGTGGTAATTAACAGCAAACGTACCAATATTGGCGGGCGGTCATTTTCCCCTGTAGGGATATGTAATAGCGCTTTTGATTTAACTACATCTTTTATGAAAAACATAAGCAATGCCGCGGCACCGAAGCCAAATAGTGGCGACATGATAAGTGACAGGCCAATCTCTTTTGCTTTATCCCAGTTAACGCCCGGGCCGCCATAAAAGAAAGTAAAGGCAAGACTTGAGCCAATTAGCGCACCGTACAGCGTATGTGAGCTTGAACATGGGATACCCAAGTACCAGGTACCCAAATTCCAGATGATTGAAGCTAATAATACCGAAAGTACCATGCAGGCGCCAACATTTACAGGCAAGGTCATTAAAGTATCAAGCGGCAATAACTTTAATACGCTCATGGCAACTGCAACACCACCAAGAAATACACCCAGGAAATTGAAAAACCCCGACCAGGGAATAGCCACTACCGGTTTAAGCGCCCTGGTATAAATAACTGTTGCTACAGCATTTGCAGTATCATGAAAACCATTAACAAATTCAAAACCGACTACTGCCAGTAAACAAAGAAAAAAAACGACTAAAATGGAGCCGCTTAAATCTATTTCGCCAATAAAGGGGAGTGTAATAATATTCAGAATAAAATGCATGATCTTTAATAAGGTAATTGTGATTGTTGATTAATCAAATAAATACAACTGGTATTTACTTATGCCAAACTGCAGGTTATCAAATTGTTAACAACTCCTTCCGGGTTTACTTACAGTGTAACCCGGCAGGAGTGTGAGGTGCTAAGGATTAGTTTTGCGCGTGCAATCCTACCTGGTTCCCTTCAATATCAATAAATAGTGCCATAAAGCCCATTCCGTTACCTATATCTGTTCTGGGTAAGCTTATTTCGCCGCCTGCATCTTCTATTTTATCCAATATGGTTTGGATATCAGGGTTAGCGTTTAAATAAATAATTGCCCCTTCTTCTGATGGAACATGGTTCTCGCTCTCAGCCAAAGCACCGCCAACTTTGCCACTTTGCATGTCGATGGGGAAGCCGGCCATTTTCATGCCCATCATTTCAGGCAGATCAACCATTTTCATGTCAAAAATTTCTTCATAAAACTCTTGTGCGCGGCCAAGATCATCAACCGGTATCTCGAACCAGTTTAGCGCGTTTGCATTAGCATCCATAAGTTGTTTTTTTTTGTTTTTTATTGTGATAAAGCTAAGTACCACAGCATTATGCAGACATTACCCTTTTATTAAGTTTTGGGTGATAGGCAGGAAGACTTGAAGTTTCACTCTTAGGAGGACTAAAGTTTAAGTTAAGCAACACAGTAGGTGTTAAAGGTCGGTAGCAGAAAAAGCAAACGAAAAATTCGTGCCGTCAGGTACAAAACTTCGCAAGTTGCATACCTGACGGCGCGCTATAATTCTATATTTATTTTTCCTACCGACGTTTTGCACCTACGGCGCATATGAGATATCTCTTAACTTAATGACATGCCCCATCGGGGCTATCTCTTTGTAGAAAATTGCCGTTCAGCAACATTTGCCCCGTATGGGGCTACCCAATTAACGAAAGGGTAATCCCATATGGGGCATGCCTTTTTGCGACTTCTACAAAGCATTATGCCGCATAGACGATATGATAAACGTAGCTATAGCCACGATCAGCCCAAACATAAAAACGCTGTAAGCGGCTCTTAGCAAACGGTATTTGCGCCCAAGCACCACGCCCTGCGAATAAACGTCCCTGATCAGGATATCATATAAAAACTCCTGGTCGTTCAGGATGCTTTTCATGCCTTTGGCATAATCGTCAAGCTTCATTTTGTAAAAGTTTCCAAAAAATAACAGGTTCACTTTTTTGTCGGCCAGGTCTTTTGCGGTAAACCGCCCCATGGGTATAGACGGACGTGTAGCCAATATAGCCAATATCATGGTAATCAGGCTGACGCAAAGCAGGATATAGGATGGCAATACCAAAAAGGGATTTTCCTTTAGGTTTCTTAGCAATAAGCTGATAATGGCGGATATAATGATAGAGTTAACCGTGATCAGGATCTGCGCTTTATTATCGGCCATGTCGCTTAACCGGTGGTCATTACTGGCAGTCACACGTAACAATGTCTCAATAACCGACCCCGCGTTGGTATTATCCGGCACTATAGGTTGTTCTGTTTGTTTTTCCTGATCGGGCATGATGTTTTTATTAGGTGATAAATTTAATAAATCTTAACACTTTCTGAATTCGAAAAAAGTATTCTACTTTTAAATCAACCAACTATATCCTGAATAAAGTTATGAGTAACAAATACTGCCTTTTTTTGCTGTTGTTATTAAGCACTAATGTATGGGCGCAAGAGCCCGTTTATTCCGGTTCTTATAAGGAATTATTTAAAGGCCCTGAGAGCCCTGAACAGCGGGATAAATGGCTGGCTAATTTAAAAGACTGGCGCGATAAGGAAAGATCACGATTAAAATACGATAGCTCCTTTTATTCGGAACCAAAACTTAAATGGATCAATCATACTTTCATTTACGTACAAATGATGGCGCACGACCGCTACTTTTATGATCCGGTAAGTCATAAATACACGGTTACGCGTTACCTGAATGATTTGAAAAAACGCTACGGGGGTATTGACGCGGTATTAATATGGCCCACTTATCCAAATATCGGGGTGGATAACCGCAATCAATTCGACTTAACTGCTGACATGCCGGGCGGGCAAAAAGCTGTCAGGCAAATGATAGCCGATTTTAAGGCTAATGGGGTCAGGGTGTTTTTTCCGATCATGATCTGGGATCATGGCACACGCCGGATCAAGCTTACCATGCCCGATGCTTTGGTTAAAGAAATGAAGGGACTGGGTGCCGACGGTATGAACGGCGATACCATGTTTGGGGTATCAGATGATTTTTACCGGGCAAGTCAGCATGAAAATTACCCGCTTGCATGGCAACCTGAGCAATCATTAGGCAACTTAAAAATGATAGAATGGAACCGGCTGAGCTGGGGATACTTCTGGGGATATGAATATAAGCCCGGGGTTAGCGTTTATAAGTGGTTCGAACCCCGGCACCAGGTTAATATCACCAATCGCTGGGCCGTAAATAAAACAGATGACCTGCAGTCTGCTTTTTTTAACGGGATAGGTTATAACTCGTGGGAGAATGTCTGGAGCGTATGGAACCCAATTCCAGACAGGTACGCCGAAACCATCAGGCGGATCTCGGCAGTGTACAGATCATTCCCTGATATCTGGGCAAGCAAAGATTGGGAACCTTATATCCCGGTATTGCAAAAAGATGTGTTCGCGTCTAAGTTCCCTGACCGGGATAAAACGGTTTACACTTTAATCAACCGCGATAGTACAGATGTAAACGGCGCTCAAATAACGCTGCCTTACCATAACACTGAAAAATATTATGACCTGTGGAACGGGCTTGAACTTAAACCCCAGATAAAGGACGGCAAAGCTATTTTAAGTTTTTTAATAGAAGGATATGGTTACGGTGCAATACTTGTAACCAACAATAGCGTAAAGCCCGCAAATCTTAACACGGTTTTAAGTAAGATGGCCGGTATGAGCAAAAGAAAATTAAAAAGCTTCTCTGCCGATTGGAAACCTATTCCGCAGCAGATGATCGCGATAGCAAAAACCAAACCGCCTGTAAAAACGCCTGAAGGCATGGTCAAAATTCCTGCTGCAACTAATTACCGGTTCGAATCGGTAGGGGTAATGATAGAAGGTAATGAGCTGCCAACGGCGGTCGGCGTACAACATCCGTGGGAGAGCCACCCGTCAAGATCACAGAAGCATACTATGGATATTGCGTCTTTTTATATAGATAAATACCCGGTAACCAACAAGCAGTTTAAGCAGTTTATGGATGCCGCTAAATATCACCCGGCAGATGATCATAACTTTTTAAAGGATTGGCTTAACGGAACTTACCATTCAGGATCAGGCGATCAGCCCGTTACCTGGGTATCGTTAGAAGATGCCAGAGCATACGCTAAATGGGCAGGTAAACGTTTACCGCACGAGTGGGAGTGGCAATACGCGGCGCAGGGTACTGATGGCAGGTTATATCCGTGGGGAAATGATAAAGCTGCGGATAAATTTCCGCCGCCTGATACCGGCCGCGCAATGCGTAAGCCGACCGATGTAAACGCATACCCGGGCGGTGCAAGCCCTTTTGGTGTAATGGACCTGGTAGGCAATGTTTGGCAATGGACGGGCGAATATGCCGATGAACACAGCCGGTCTGCTATATTAAAAGGAGGCAGCTATTACCATGCGCAAACATCGGGCTGGTATTTCCCGCCGGCGTTAGAGCTAAATAAATACGGTAAATACTTGCTGATGGCGCCTTCTATAGATCGTGCGGCGACTATTGGCTTTAGGTGTGTTATGGATAGTAATTAGCGTTTTAAAATGGAAGAGCAGTTAAGCATTATAGGTATTTCCCTAAAATTCTATAGCTTCGCCCTTTTAATATTTATTTAACATGCTAACCGTAGAGAAAATAGGCGGCACGTCCATGAGTGCCCTGCAGGAGGTGATTAACAATATTATTTATTTTGAACGCACCGGCGATCAGCTATATAACCGCGTTTTGGTGGTGTCGGCATTTTCGGGCGTAACAAATTTACTTTTAGAGAATAAAAAGACAAAGGCACCGGGTGTTTACCACAGAATAGTGCTGAAAGAAAATTTTCACGAGCCGTTAAAAGAACTGGTAGCGCATTTAAAAACAATTAATGCAGGGTACGAAAGCCTGGGCCTTGATGTAAACGCAGCCGATAAATTTATTGAAGAACATATCGCCAAAGCGCAAACCTATTTAGAGAGTGCAGCTATCATGCTGGCATCGGGTTATTTAAATGAGGGGATCTTGCTGGCCGCACGGGAGATCCTGGCATCTATAGGTGAAACACATTCGGCTTATGTGCTGACCAATATTTTATCTACAAAAGGGTTAAATGCAAAATTGGTAGACCTAAGCGGCTTTGATGACCAGCGCGCATTAACCATTGACGAGCGTATAAAAGACGCGTTTGCCAATATCGACCTTGCTAAATGCATCTGTATTGTAACAGGTTATGCCAAGGGCACAGAAGGTATTATGCACGAGTTTGATCGTGGTTATTCTGAAGTTACCTTTAGCAAGATAGCAGAGATAGTAAAACCACAGGAAGCTATTATCCATAAAGAATACCATTTATCAACAGCCGACCCGGGTTTGGTGGGCATTGATAATGTAAAGCCGGTAGGTTATACTAATTATGATATTGCAGACCAGTTGGCCGACGTTGGGATGGAAGCCATTCATCCGAAAGCTTCAAAACCTTTAGAGATTAATGGTATTGACCTGCGAATAAAAAACACGTTTGAACCTGCGCATCCCGGTACACTGATCACTAAAAATTACGTATCAGCATTAAAAAGGGTAGAAGTAATAACCGGTACCGATCAGTTGTTACTGATCGATATATATGACCCATTGATGGTTGGAAATGTGGGGAGTGATTTGCAGATCATGCAGTTATTTGCCAAACACCAGATCAGCTACACATTTAAGGCCACCAGCGCCAACAGCATCAGTATTGTAATTTGGGAAAACGATTTTAAACAAGAGTTGATCACCGACCTGGAAAGCAAATTCGAAAAAGTAACTGTTGACAAGGTTGCTATGGTTTGCTTATTAGGGTCGAATATGGATAAGCCGGGTTTGCTGGCCAATGCCGCCGCCGCACTGGCTAAAGACGACATCAATATCGTTAGCGCAGGTGTAGCCTTACGCAAGGTAAATATTCAATTTGTAATTGCCCGCGACCAATTTAAAACAGCAATTATAGCGCTGAATAAAGCGGTAGGATAAGAAATATTAAACATCGCCGGATGAAGCGTCCACGCTTCATCCTATATAAATAGTAAGCGTCCACGCTTACGGATATTAAACACGTAAGCGTAGACGCTTACTATTGCTTTCAGTAAAGCGTAGACGCTTTACCAGGCTTATGCTTTACAACTATTAATTAGTTGTAAAGCCGTATTTCTTATATATAGTTTTTGCCTCGGGGCTTACCAGGAAATCCATAAAATCTTTGGCTGCCTGTGGGTGGGGTGCTGCTTTTAATGATCCGGCAACGTATTGTGCAGGTACGTTTTCATTTTGCGGTAATTCAACCAGGTCAATAGGATGGCCAATCATCTGCTGGTAATAAGCCTCGCTGTACCACACCGGGCCGGCATCGCTTTGATCATATAAAATACGCATCGGCGTTTCGCGGTGATGGATCTTAGTTAAATAGGTAGTAGAATCTTTTACCTTATCTTCTAAAATGGTTTTGCGTAAGCTCTCGCCGCCGGCTTTTATGTAAGCAGCTTCAATTTGCTTGCCTATCCCTTCGGTTTGTAAATTTGGCATACTAACGCGGGTATCTTTTTTGCCCAGGTCAACTAAACTTTTTATTTGTTTAGGGTTGCCTTTTTTTACCATTACAGCTAAACGGTTATTGGCGTAAGGTTCTGTTTTGGTGAAAATGTCCATTTTGTCAATTGCACTTTTTCCCGCTGTGTAAATATCCGGCTTGTAGGTGATCCGCATGTTGCCAATGGTTACAGAACCGCCATCAATCTGGTTAGCCAGGATACCCGGCGGCAGGGTCTCTGCAAATACACGTTGATATTGTGGGTATTTAACTTTAAATGCTGCCAGTAATTCGTCCACACACATAAACTGGTTGCCGGCAAAGAAAATTACCAGTTGCGGGTCGCTGATATCGCCGTACAGATCGGGCACGTTATCAATACCGGGTACGGTAAACATAACTTTGCTTTCTAAAGGTTTGTTCCACGGCGGATCAAACCGGTGGTCCTGTGCTTTAACAATTAACGTGATGATAAGCAGGCTAAGCGTAATGATCGTTTTTTTAGCTGGCATAAGTTTTTATAGATGTAATGTTAAATGCTTTTTTAGGGAAAGCAATAATATCGAATATTTATATAATTATTTGTCACTACTTAATTACCCAAGCATAATTGTCTGATTTATTCACCAAAGCAAATATCTTAAACCTGTACTGCCAAAATTGCTTAATGATTAGACAATAAAGCAAAATTATATTTGGTTGCAATCTGCTTTCTTTGAGATAGCCATGCATAAAATGCTCGCCCTGTTAAATTCCAATTAAAAGATATTTATTGCTCCTGATATTTGTAAATTTATTATCAAATTATTAAGCGATATACTTAAAAATAGACGGGTGGCAAATAACATATTTGGTCTGTAAAAAATTTAACAAATGATATCAAAAAAACTACAACTGGTACTACTGGTCCTGTTTCTTACTGTTTTTGCTGCAAAGGCACAAACTACAGATAACGGCAGCGAAGCACAAAGACAACACTTAAAGCAACTGCAACAACAATTTGTTGATCTGCGGTTTGGGATGTTTATCCATTTTAATATCCCAACCTATATGGATGCCGACTGGCCTGATCCGGAGGCATCGCCTGCGTCGTTTAATCCAACCAAACTTGATTGTAACCAATGGGCAAAAGCGGCAAAAGCTGCCCACATGACCTATGGTTGCTTAACCACCAAGCATCATAGTGGTTTTTGTATCTGGGATACCAAGAGTACCGACTACAATGTAATGAACAGCCCGCTAAAAAGGGATGTTGTAAAAGAATATGTTGATGCGTTCAGAGCTAACGGTTTAAAGGTGATGTTGTATTATTCGATACTGGATACGCACCATAAACTCAGGCCGAACCAGATCCAGCCAAGCCATATCGAAATGATAAAAACCCAGCTGACAGAGCTGCTTACCAAATACGGTAAGATAGAAGCGCTGATCATTGACGGCTGGGATGCGCCATGGTCAAGGATCTCTTATGATGATGTGCCTTTTGAAGATATCTATCACCTGGTTAAAAAATTACAGCCTGATTGTTTGTTGATGGACCTTAACGGTGCCAAATATCCGGGCCAGGGCTTGTACTACACAGACATCAAAACTTACGAAATGGGAGCGGGCCAGCGTATGCAAAAAGAGAGCAACTTTATGCCTTCATTAGCTTGTTTGCCTATCCAGAGCTCTTGGTTCTGGAAAACCGATTTCCCTACTACTCCTGTAAAAGATGCAGCTAAATTGGTTAATGATCAATTGATCAAATTAAACAACGACCGTTGTAACTTTATACTGAACGTAGCACCCAACCGCGATGGTTTATTTGATGCTAATGCCTTAGCCGGTTTAGACGCCATAGGTAAATTGTGGAAAAATGAAGGCCCTGTCGCCCCGATAGGAGATATTGACCTGCCGATCATATCGTCAAACCTTGCTAAAAACCAGCCGGCCAACTCAAGCTGGAGCGATGATATGAACATCAGTGATTTTGCTAACGATGATAGCTTCAACACTTCATGGATGTCAAACCCTGCTGTTAAACAACCATGGTATGAGATCAGCTTTAAGCGCGAAACCGGCTTTAACACCATAGTAATAGCCGAGGAGAAAGCTAATATCAATAAATATAAATTAGAATACTATTCTGCCGGTTCATGGAAACCTATCCTTGACGGCGATAAGGCAGGCAAAATAAAGCTGCACCGCTTTAACCGCATCTGGGCCAATAAGATCCGTATGCAAATAACAGGCTATAAAGAAACGCCGTCAATAGCCGAATTTGAGGTTTATAACGAACAGCGCTAACAATTAGTAAAGAATAAATTACAAATAAAAAAAGCGGGTGGTTATAAGCTATCCGCTTTTTTGCGTTATTTTACTTTATCAATTATGACCAAAAGGATTTTATTTACCATTACAATTTTATTGGGTTGGGTCACTGCAAGGTCGCAGGGCAATAATATGCCGGCAGGCGATGCGGGGAAAGAAATATTGTACGGCAAAGACCTGATAGCGCGCACTGCTTATTACTTTGGCCCAAATGGCAAAGTTGGGCACTTAACCAACGGCATGAACTGTCAGAACTGCCATAATTTTGCGGGAACTAAAATTTATGGATTAAACTTGTCGGCTACTGCTACAGCGTATCCGCAATATATGGCGCGTACCAGTAATATAATGAGCATTGCCGACAGGATAAATGGTTGTATGCAGCGCAGCCTTAATGGCAAGAAACTGGATACTACCAGCAAGGAGGTGAAGGCAATGATAGCCTACCTTAAATGGCTAAGTAAAACCACGGTGAAACAACCGGGCAGCAGCGGTATTTTAAAGCTGGCTTATTTAGATCATGCTGCAGACCCTTTAAAGGGTAAAGCAGTATTTGTACAAAAATGCCAGGTTTGCCACGGTGTAAACGGTCTTGGATTGCTGGCGCCTGATAAAACAGTTTATACCTATCCGCCATTATGGGGTGATGATAGCTATAACGATGGCGCGGGGCTGTACAGGGTAACCACTTTTGCCGCGTTTGTAAAAAGCAATATGCCTTTTGGCACTACTTACAAAACGCCCCAGCTAACTGATGAAGAGGCATGGAACATCGCGGCATTTGTCAACTCGCAACCGCGGCCGCATTTTGACCAGCATGACGATTGGAAGGACATCAGCAAGAAGCCGATCGATTTTCCATTTTCGCCTTATGCTGATTCGTTTAGCGAAAAACAGCATAAGTTCGGACCGTACCAGCCAATTGCAGACGCACAAAAATCAACAACTAAAAAAAGCTAACTTTATATTTATAAAAAAAACATGATCATGAAAAACGTACTGAAATACTTTATCGTCCTTATTGCTGTTGTGTCATTGAAATCAGCCGTAGCGCAAACCAAAGGCTCTGATTTTAAAGGAGCCGAGGCTACTAAGGCACATTACAAAGCTTTATATTTTGTTGATGATACCGCGTCGGCTAAAATAAAAATGACCCTGCGCAATATTAACAACGCACTTGAGGACCCAAGAATTAAAGGTAAAGTTGAAATTGAATTGGTTGCGTTTGCAGGCGGATATACCATGTTTTTAAAATCAAATCCATACCAGGAAACTTTGCTGGCGCTGCAAAAGAAAGGCGTAATACTGGCAGAGTGTGAAAATACAGTCAAAGAAAGAAACATTGACAAGGCTACTTTGTTCGATTTTATAGGTTACGTACCAAGTGGTAATGGCGAGATCATTATCCGCGGTAACGAAGGGTGGGCCATTGTGCATCCATAAATAACTTAAAATACATGTCATGAAAAAAATATTGCTTTTTATTGTACTGGCAGGTTGTTCGCTTTTTGCATCATCACAGGATATTAAAGGCAACTATGCCATCAAGAATGTACAGACAGGTATGCTGCTGCGTGTAAAGGATGCGGCTTCTAAAAATGGTACTCCGTTGGTAGCTTATTATCCTGAAAACTGGAAGTGCATGACCTGGAACTTTAAAAAGACCGATGCAAATACATACCAGTTGCAAAACCTGCTTACCAATAAAACATTTCAGCCGGTTGCATTGGCCGGTGCCGATGTAGCTTTTGAAGAGCAGCCATTTGCGCAAGGCGACAAAAAACAACAGTATGAATTCATCAATGTTAAAAAAGACACCTACCTGATCAAATTAAAAGGGACAGACCTGTACGTAACTCCGGCTGATGCTAAAGGAGCGGTAAACTCGGCAATAATATTAGCAGCCAAACGCAATACTACCGATCAGCAATGGTTCATTTATGAGCAGGCGCCTACTATGTAGGTAGCCAGGTCTGTTACGTTTGTTTTACAGTTTTATTTTTGATAAAGACCAGCGCCATCAACGCGCCCAAAAAACCTAACACTGCTGATATCCGCATAATATTGGCATAAGCGCTGATAAAACCGGCATGGTAGGCTTTTTCAATAACCGGTTTGTTGGCAGCACTTATTTCTGCAGGCACTTTTGCATTACCTAAGTCGGTGGCTTGTTGCATTACGGCCTGCCTGTCTTTCGCATTAAGCGGCATTGAACTAATCTGCTTTTGTAAAGCCCCCGAGAAGAACAACACCGCCAATGCGCCAAATATCGCGTTAGCAAATACACCCGAGATCCGCGTCATGGCATTATTGATCCCTGATGCCGTACCCGAAAAATGGTCGCTTACCGAACCCATTACCGCGGCCGTCAACGGTGCTACGGTAAATGACATCCCCAAACCTAAAACCAATACCCCCGGGAAAAAGGTAGTCCAATATGCTGATGGACCATTGGTTTGTTTAATGAAAGATAAGATAAGCAAACCCGCGCCCGCCAGTGCAGGCCCTGCAATTAAAAACAACCGTGGCCCGTGTTTATCAGCCAAACCACCGGCAAAACGGGCAATAGTTACCATTAAAACTGTAAATGGCAAAAACGTTAACCCGGATTGCAACTGGCTATAGCCCTGTACCTGCACCAGGTTAAGCGATAGAAACAACATTCCTGCACCCAGCCCGGCATACAGGAAAAACGTGAGCAGGTTGGCACCGCTAAAAGTGGTATTTGTAAACAGCTTGAGCGGCATCATCGGGTTTGGGCTTTTTATCTCTATCAGGATAAATACAACGAGGAAAATTACACCAGCCGCCAGCGAGCCGTAAGCCTGAATATGGTACAACCCAACTGCCGGTACACGTAAAAATCCAAAGGTTATCAGCGCAAGGCCTAAAGCAATAGTTATGGCCCCCGGAAAATCAAGTCCGGCTTTATTGTCCTCGTCTTTTATCTCATTCACCTTTAATGCCAGCATTAGCAGGGCCGTTATGCCAATAGGCACGTTAATGAAAAAAATATAGCGCCATAAACCGGCATCAGCTAAAGCCCCGCCCAGTACAGGCCCGCCCATGGTCACTACTGTGGTGAAAGCTGACCATGTGCCGATTGCCTTACCGCGTTCTTTAGCATCAATAGATGATGAGATAAGTGATAAACTGCCCGGTATCATTAAAGCACCGCCAATGCCCTGTACAACCCTAAAGATCACCAGTAAAATAACACTGGTAGATAATCCACAGGCTGCAGAACCTACAATAAAAATAAAGATCCCGGCCATGAAGATCTTTTTGCGGCCCAGTTTATCGCCCATGGCGCCACCTATTAAAATTAGCGAGGCCAGCATTAAAAGGTAGGCGTTTAAGATCCAGAACAGATCGGCCCCGGTAGCTCTTAAGTTTTTTTGTAATGAAGGTAAAACAACATTTAGGGCTGTAGCATCAATAAACGCCATGGCCGAAGCCAGGATGGTTGAAACCATGATCCATTTACCAGCCGAACTGCGTAATGCTACTGTTGCCATAATAGGTTAACGGGTTAGTATTAAATGGGTTTCATTATTTCTGAAAAGTATCAGCAAGTTAAAACTAAAAAAGTGGATAACCACAGGTCATCCGTTTTAATAAATATTCAACAAAAGCTGGTAACTCTTTAAATTATATAAACTTTACCGAACTTTATAACCGTGCTTTAAGAGATATAGTTCAATGTGATAAAAAATAGCAATTTATTTTATCATATTGTGCTTTAATGCCCCGCTAACTACGATATAAACCAAGTTTTACGCCTGCAAATAATTTAATTATGGTACAAAATAATATAAGACCGTTTTTAGCCTTAATGGCAATACTGGTGGGTAATTATGCCCATGGGCAGTCAACAACACACTTTAAGAAGCACGTTATTACTACTGATTTTATATCAGAAGGTGTGGCCGTTGGCGATGTTAACCGCGATGGTAAATTGGATGTTTTGGCAGGTACCTGCTGGTTTGAAGCACCCGATTGGAAACGGCATGAGATCTCGCCCGCAAAGCCATTAAATCCCGGTACAGAATACAGTACTTCGTTTTTAAATTATAGTATAGACGTTAACCAGGACGGTTGGATAGACCTGGTAGTAGTAGGCTATCCGGGCACACCTGCCGCCTGGTATGAAAACCCTAAAAACAAAAGTGGACTTTGGAAAAAGCACGCTATAATGGATAATGTAGGGGTAGGAAATGAGTCGCCAAACTTTGTAGATGTTGATGGCGATGGCCGCATAGATATTTTATGTGCCGATATTAACGCCAAACAAATGGTTTGGTTAAGCCCTCCCACAAAAAAAGGAGACACGACCTGGACGAGATACCCTATAAGTGCTCCAGACGCTCCCGGAACGGATAGATATTCACACGGCCTTGGTTTGGGGGATATCAATAGGGACGGACGCAAGGACATAATTATAAAAAGTGGCTGGTGGGAAGCGCCCGTTGACAGGAAGCAACCCAATTGGACATTTCACCCTGCCGATTTTGGCGATGATTGCTCTGAAATGTATGTGATGGATGTAAACGGCGATGGGCTGAATGATGTGATCAGCGCTTCGGCGCATAAATATGGCATTTGGTGGCATGAGCAGGTTAAGGATGCGCAGGGAAATAGCTCATGGAAACAACACGAAATTGACAAGTCTTTTTCTGAAACACATGGTGTGGCGCTAACTGATATTAATAATGACGGACATCCCGATATTATAACCGGTAAGCGCTGGTTTGCACATAACGATACAGATACAGATCCCGGATCGCACGAAGCTGCGGTATTATATTGGTTTGAGTTTACCCCGGGCAAGCCGCCCTATTTTACACCGCATCAAATTGATAACGATTCTGGCGTCGGCCTGCATGTGGTTGTGCAGGACATGAATAAGGATAAAATGAAGGATATTGTGATTTCAAATAAAAAGGGTATATTCTATTTTGAAAATATCCGTTAAGTATTACCAGCACTAAAACTTTATGACAATAACCAGGAAACAAGCTTACAGACGAATAGAAATTACCCGCATAATAATGATAGCGGTAGGTATAGCCAGCGCCGCTTTTGGTTTAAAAGGATTTTTAATCCCCAATGAATTTATTGATGGCGGCGTTACCGGGATCTCGCTGTTAATAAGCTCGCTTACCGGTTGGCCAATATCCGTGCTCATCCTGGTGATCAATATTCCGTTTATCTGGTTGGGTTATAAACGAGTTGATAAGCTGTTCGCGTTTAAAACAACCATCGCCATTGTGCTTTTATCTATTGTGTTGTACCTGGTTAATTTCCCCATGGTGACACATGATAAATTACTTACGGCGGTATTTGGCGGTTTTTTCCTGGGTACCGGCATAGGGCTGGCCATGCGGGGTGGCAGCGTGATTGACGGAACAGAATTACTGGCGGTCTATATCAATCCTCGTTCGCCTTTGTCTATCGGGCAAATCATCCTGGTTATTAATATTTTTATATTCGGTATTGCGGCTTTTTTCCTGGGGATCGAATCAGCTTTATATTCGATACTCACTTACCTGGCCGCTACACAAACCATCAATTATATTGTGCAGGGTTTTGACGAATTTACGTCAGTAACTATCGTGTCCCCAAAAAGCGAATTAATAAAGCATGTGATCATGCGGCACCTGCATAGGGGGGTTACCATCTACAAAGGCGAACGCGGTTTTGGTAAAACAGAAATTGCCGAAAAACAGGTGGATATCATCGTTACTGTTATAACCCGGCTTGAGGTGCAACGGCTGGTTGCACGTGTGCAGCAAATAGACCCTACTGCTTTCATCGTCACCAACTCGGTATCAGAGGTTAAGGGTGGATTGATCAAGCGCCGCGCACTGGATCACTAAATTCGGTTTAATTACCACTGTTTTTATCGGGAAGTTTGGCATAGTGTGATTTTGAGCTGTTTTTGCTTGCTTTCAAGTGGTGGTTCGGTATTTTCAAGAAATTTAGCCACTTTTTCGGATTATTTGTCAGTATTTGGCAGCCGTGTCAGTTAGGTGACAAATTGGCGTTAAATTTTTTTCATTTTATTAAGGGGGTTATGAAGAGGTCAACTGACGTGTATTTTTTGATCAAAACCTGAAAATGGGTCGTATTTTTTAGTCGAAAAACATTTTTCGACTGATTTTGGCGATTATAATGCTTTAAAAACACCAATTTTTGCAATTGTCAGCGTTTTTTTAGCCTAATTCTGATTTTTTCCTAAAAAAATATTTTTTACTTTTCTCAGCGCCCATATTTTCACAAACAAATTTTAAAAGGCAAATATTATTTGGTTAAAATCAAACATTTATAAATGATTTTTTTAATAAGATAATTTCAAAAAATGACTTTTTTCTGATCAAGTGGCCCCGGAATTTTATGGCATATTTTGTGACGCAAGCAATACGAAAGAATGCAAATCAGAAAAACAAAATTTGCTTTCTGTAAAGAAATTAAATCATTAATAAATAAAATTTTAAAAACCCAAACATCATGTTAGTAGTATTAGAAGTAGTCGCATTGTTAGCAGCAATTATTGTTCCTTTGGCTTACCAGGCAAAAAAAGCTGAGTCAAGAAGAGCAAACTAAATAATTGGATATTTAAATATCCGGTTTATAAAAAAGGGGATAGCAGGTGCTATCCCCTTTTTTTGTTGGGTAAATTGGGGGCTTAGCGTAACAAATACACTACAAATAACAACTCGCCGAATTTATTTGAAATTTAGAATCAATCCTATTAAGCAAAAAAGCGTGTTTTTAGCTTCAAAAACGCGTTTGGTGACCCCGTAAATCTAACTTAGTAACCTGCTTTTAGTTCTTTAATTGCCAAAGCGACTTAGCGGCTATTGATTTTGAAGTCATATTAATTAACTTTGTTTTCGATACAATTATTAACTATTAACCGAGATGTAGATAAAGCGTTGTTTAGCGCTTGTTTAAACCTCTTAGCTAATAATAAGTCGTACAGGATAATAAATCAATTAATTACACACTAATACCACCATGAAGAGAATTACTATTTTAACTGCCCTTGTTATCGCAATGTTTGCTGTAAGTACTTCATTTGCGCAAACAACGGTAAAAACCACAAAAAAAACTACAGTTGTTAAAAAGACCACTGGTTCGGCTGCTAAACCCAGCGCTGTTACCCTTGAAGAAGGAAAACAATTATTAGCAAAAAACGATTGCTTAAGCTGTCATAAAGTTGATGTTAAATTGGTAGGCCCTGCTTACAAAGACGTAGCTAAAAAATATCCTGCAAGTGCAGCAAACTATGATCTGCTTTCTAAAAAGGTAATTGCCGGCGGTAGCGGTGTATGGGGCGAGGTTCCGATGGCGCCACACCCGTCTGTGCCACCAGCCGACGTTAAAAAAATGATACAATATATTTTATCGCTTAAATAAAATAAGCATATAAGATTTTGGTACACATCTAAATTGTACCAACCAAAGCATAAAGCCGGTATAGCAATCAAATATTTATATAGATTACTATACCGGCTTTTAAGATTATACCAATTATAGCCTAAACATACTTTATATAAAATTGCTTGCTGATGCGCTTTGCCTTAAACCGGGCCGGGTGGATTACGCGCTATGCTATGATTTTAATATTTATTGAAAGAATATAAACCTAATTATGAGAAAAAATTACAAATGGCTTTTAGGTGTGGTAACCGCATCGGCAGTATTGTTTTACACCTGTAAATCCATACAAAAAAGTGTAACACCATACCCGGTACAACGCGACGCGTCAGGCAGGATATTGGTTGATATGCATCCTGACCCTACGCCAAAATCTCCCATCGAGGAAATGAAGCATATTTATGTGCCACCCGGCTACCATTTACAACTGGTGGCAAGCGAGCCTATGGTTAGCCAGCCGGTTGCCATTGCCTGGGATGGCGACGCACGCATGTATGTTGCCGAGTTGAACACCTATATGCTTGATGTTAATGGTACCGGCGAGCGTAACAAGATCTGTAAGATAAAATTACTGGAAGATACCAACGGCGATGGTGTGATGGATAAAATGACCGTATTTGCCGACAACCTGATGTTGCCGCGTACCTTGCAGCCGCTTGATCATGGCCGTTTGCTGGTGAGCCAAACCTGGACAAACAGCGTTTATTGTTTCCAGGATACCAATGGCGACGGCGTAGCCGATAAGAACTGGTTGGCGTATGAAAACAATGGTAACAATACAAACAACCTTGAACACCAAAAAAGCGGCTTGATCTGGAACCTGGATAACCGGATGTATTTAACTTATGATCCGGTTAGATATACGCTGAATGGCGATCACGTAATCCCTGACACATTGGTTGAAGGTTCCGCCGGGCAATGGGGTTTGGCAAATGATGATTATGGCAGGATGTTTTATTCGTCAGCAGGCGGTGAAGACCCTGCTTACCTGTATCAACAAAATATTCACTACGGCCAGTTTGATTTTAGTGATCGTTACGATGAAGATTTTATACCTGTATGGCCGATTGTAACTACGCCTGATGTGCAGGGCGGTTTTGGCAGGCTGCGTTTAAAGGATAGTACGCTTAACCACTTTACGGCAAGTAATGGCCAGTCGATATTTAGAGGCGATAAATTGCCTGCAGATATGCGCGGCGACTTGTTTATCTGCGAGCCTGTGGGCCGTTTGATCCGCAGAAGTAAAGTGACCAACACCAATGGTAAGATCACCCTTAAAAACGCTTACGATAAATCAGAGTTCCTTGCATCTAATGATTTGAATTTCAGGCCGGTAAATACTATTACAGGCCCTGACGGCTGTATGTATATTGTGGATATGTACCACGGTATTATCCAGGAAAGCGAATGGACAAAGGCAGATAGTTACCTGCGTCCAAAAATCCAACAAAAGGGATTGCAAAATAATATTGGTCGCGGCCGGATCTTCCGTTTGGTGCATGATGATTATAAATTATCAAAAGAAAAACCACACATGCTGGAAGAAACCAGCGCACAGTTGGTTGATCACTTAAACAACCCTAACGGTTGGTGGAGAGATAACGCGCAGAAATTGCTGGTAATCAGAGGTGATAAATCTGTAGTGCCAGCTTTAAGAGCTTTAGCTGTAAATGGTGGCCAGTTAGCACGGATCCATGCCTTATGGACGCTGAACGGTTTAGATGCTATGGATTTCGAAACATTTGGTACTGCACTAAAAGATAAAGATGCCGAAGTGCGTAAAACCACCCTTTGGATAGGCGAGGACTTTATGAAAAAGGATGGCAGGGCAATGGCGGCAATGGCAAAGTTGATTGACGACCCAAGTGCCGATGTACGTTTACAATTAATGTTATCTATGCGTTTTGATATTTCGGATAACGCGAAAGCAATTATTGCAGAGTTAATAAAAAAATATCCGAATGATCCGGTACTCGCTGCATCACAAAGAACTTATGAAAATAAGATCAGGGCAAGGGCAGAGCAATTGGCCAGGCAAAAAGCAATGAGCGAGCAAGGTGCAAAATTGGTAGCACAAGGCGCTATTATATTCAAGCAATTATGTTTTACCTGCCATGGCGTAGATGCTAAAGGGATCCATACCGGCGGTGCTGCGCTTACCGCGCCTGCTTTAGCCGGAAACCCTGACGTGAATGCAGGCTCGCCGGATAGGATCATCCGGATACTGCTTTATGGATTAAGCGGACCGATCAGGGGTACTACTTATAACGATGCTATGCCGGCATTGGGCGGTAATGATAATAATTACATCGCGTCGGTACTGAGCTATATCCGCAGCGATTTTGGTAACAAGGGCCGCATTGTATTGCCTGAAGATGTACAGAAAATAAGAGATGCTACAGTTGGCAGAACTAACAGTTATAAAATGCCCGAGCTGGAGGGAATTAAATCTATACTTGGAAGGCAATGATTTTGCCTTGCTGACGCTAAAAAAGGAGATTGATCGATGAGGTTGATCTCCTTTTTTTATGACGATTAAATTAAACACAATTGACTACAACATTTGTTAATTAGCTACTATGAATCTGGAAGAACTTAAACACACCGCAACAGCATTGATGGCAGGCGAAAGGGGCCTGATTGCAATGGACGAAAGCTTGCCAACCTGCAACAAACGTTTTGAAAAGGTGGGCATCCCCCAAACAGAAGAATACCGCAGGCGATACCGCCAGTTAATTGTGACGACGCCGGGATTGGGCGAGTACATTAGCGGTGCTATCTTGTTCGATGAAACCATCTATCAGTCTACCGATGATGGTGTTTTATTTGTTGATGTGCTGAGGCACCAAAATATTATTCCCGGTATTAAAGTAGATGAAGGCACTGTTGATATGCCCGGTTCGCCGGACGAGAAGTTAACCAACGGTTTGGATGGCCTGGATCTGCGCTTAAATAATTACTATGGCCTGGGCGCGCGCTTTGCTAAATGGCGGGCCGTGATCACCATTGGTAAAGGTTTGCCTACGCCTGCTAATATCAATGCAAATGCCGAATTGCTGGCTAAATATGCCCGCTTATGCCAGGACGACGATATTGTACCCATAGTTGAGCCTGAAGTTCTGATGGATGGCGACCATACCATTGAGCGTTGCTATGAAGTAACCCAACAAGCTATTAAAGAATTGTTTGAACAACTGAAAGCGCATGATGTATACCTGCCCGGATTGATACTAAAACCCAATATGGTAATTGCCGGTAAAGACTGCCCGGTACAAAACAGCACTGACGAGGTAGCCGCTGCTACGGTTAATTGTCTTTTGTCGGTAGTACCGGCGGAAGTTGCAGGCGTTGCGTTTTTATCGGGCGGACAATCGCCGCAGGAAGCAACAGCGCATTTGCAGGCTATGCACGCAAAGTTCGAAAGTAAGTTGCCGTGGCCACTTACTTTTTCGTTTTCACGCGCTTTACAGCAACCAACTTTAGAGATCTGGAGGGGTAAAGAAGAAAATGTAAAAGCCGGGCAGGATATGCTCTATTTCAGGGCAAGTATGGATAGCGCTGCACGCGCAGGGCAATATAGTGTCGACCTGGATAAATAAACTAAATGATATGAAAAAGCTGATTGTGTTTGACCTGGATGGTACGCTTGCCGAAAGTAAGGCAGCCATTGATGATGAAATGGTAAAGATCCTCAATGCTTTAATTGATGTTGCCAAGGTAGCTATCATATCGGGCGGCGATTGGCCCCAGTTTGAAAAACAAGTGCTGTCTCATTTATCCAACAAAAAAGCGTTTAAAAACCTGTCGATATTGCCAACATGCGGAACAAAGTTTTACCAGTATAAATCAGGCTGGAAGCAATTGTATGCCGAGGATTTTACGGCTGACGAAAAAAAGAAGATCATCACTTCACTAAACGCGGCGGTTGAGGAGCAGGGCTTTAAGCCCGAAAAAACATGGGGCGAACAGATCGAAGACAGGGGTAGCCAGATCACTTACTCGGCGTTGGGCCAGGAAGCGCCATTAAAAGAAAAAAAAGAATGGGATCCGGGCTTTGCGAAGCGTAAAAAGATACAAGCTGTCCTTAGCAAAACCATTCCCGAGTTTTCGGTAAATTTAGGCGGCACCACATCGGTAGATATCACGAAGCCGGGCATCGATAAAGCTTATGGTATTAAAAAACTTAAAGAGATCTTAAATATCCGCAAGAGGGAAATGATCTTTATTGGTGATGCCATTTTTCCGGGTGGTAATGATTATCCTGCAAAAGAAGCCGGGGTGGCGTCAGTTTGTATAAAGGATCCCAACGAAACTAAACGTGTTATTGAAGGCATTATAGCCTGCCTGGATAAAAAAGGCAAGTATGATAATGCTTTTTAACAAGGCAGATAGTTTAAACAATTTTCCAATTAATTTATTAGTATAGAAACATCCTGCTATGAATACTAAACTAATTGGAATTGTATTGATCATTATCGGCATCATAATGGTTGTCTGGACCGGGTTTACTTATACCAAAAAAGAAAAAGTAATTGATGCCGGACCTATCCAGATATCAGCCGATAGGGAAAAGACTGTTAACTGGCCACCTTACCTTGGCGGTATATTATTGGTAGGCGGCATTTTAATTGTGGTCACATCTAAAAAGTCAAATTAAGCTATCGGCCCATCTAAATGATAACGGTTAAAAAAGAAGGTGTCATCCTTACGACTACAGATCTTGAGTTTGAAAATGAAGGTGTTTTAAATCCTGCGGTAGTAAAAGAAGGAAATAATGTGTACCTGCTTTACAGGGCAGTACGTAAAGGAAATTACTCTACCATAGGTTACTGTAAATTAGATGGCCCGTTAAAAATTACAGAACGCTTAACCCATCCATTTTTGTCGCCGCAATTTGACTATGAGCAGTATGGGATGGAGGACCCACGGATGGTTAAGATTGATGATACCTATTATCTTTCTTATATAGCTTTTGACGGCAATGACGCGCTGGGCGCTTTAGCGACTTCGACAGATCTGAAGCATTTTGAGAAGCATGGAGTAATTGTACCCCAATTAACCTGTAACGAGTTTGACGGATTGGCCAAAGTCAATACCGGCATTATTGAGCGATATAGGCAGGATTATAGCGCACCCAATGTAGTACTGATGGATAAGGATGTTGTTTTCTTTCCCCGAAGGATAAATGGCAAGCTTACTTTTCTGCACAGGATAAAGCCTGATATTCAGATTGTTGCCGTTGATAGTTTAGATGAATTGACTACCGATTTCTGGAAAGATTACCTCATTCATCTAACAGATCATATTTTACTGACACCAAAATATCAACATGAGATCAGTTACGTAGGGGGCGGGTGCCCGCCCGTTGAAACTCCGCATGGCTGGCTGATGATTTATCATGGTGTACAGTATAAAAATGGTGGTTATCAGTATTCGGCTTGCGCGGCATTGTTTGAACTGGATGACCCTAAAAAAGAAATTGCCCGGTTACCTTATCCACTATTTAAACCTGACCAGGAGTATGAGCTGGCCGGCGATGTAGATAATGTTTGTTTCCCTACAGGTACTGCTTTGTTTGATGATACCTTATACATTTATTATGGTGCCGGCGATGATATTATAGCGTGCGCATCGGTTAGTTTGTCGGCTTTGGTTACGGAATTATTATCGTATGTTTCTCCGCAATCGATAGCATAGTTTGTGCATTTTTTGAGTTGGTAAAGCAGGTTATAAAAAGTATAATTGTTCTCTGCAAATTATTTACCCAACGATGAAGAATTTTCTTGACGACGACTTTTTATTGGAAAGCAAAACTGCTCAAAAACTATATCATGACTATGCCAAATCAATGCCGATCATTGATTACCATTGCCATTTGCCGCCTGATGAAATTGCAGCCGATAAACAATTTGCCAACCTTACCCGCATCTGGCTAAACGGCGATCATTATAAATGGCGCGCCATGCGGGCAAACGGCATAAACGAAGCATACATCACCGGTGATAAAAACGATTGGGAAAAGTTTGAAAAGTGGGCCGTTACCGTACCTTATACCTTGCGTAATCCCCTGTATCATTGGACACATTTAGAACTGCAACGGTATTTCGGAATAAAAGAGATCTTATCGCCGGATACTGCCAAAAAGATCTATGATGAGTGTGCCGAAAAACTACAGTCGCCGGAGTACAGCGTGCGTAATCTGTTAAAAATGTTTAAGGTTGAAGTGGTTGGCACAACGGATGACCCGCTGGATAACCTGGCGCATCACCAAAAGATAAAAAAGGACGATTTTGGCGTAAAGGTATTACCATCTTTCAGGCCTGATAAAGCCATGAATGCGGATAACCTGCAAACGTTAAATGCGTATATCGATCAGCTTGAAAAGATAGCAGAAATAAAAATCAGCGATTTGGACAGTTATCTGGACGCTCTTAAAAATCGCCATGATTATTTTGCCGCTAATGGCAGTAAACTATCAGACCACGGCCTTGATCACATCTATGCTGCTGATTATACAGAACAGGAGATCAAAGATATTTTCGTTAAAATAAGAAGCCATACTGCCATATCTCCTGATGAGATTTTAAAGTTTAAATCGGCAATGCTTTACCAATTCGCGTTGTGGGATCACGAAAAGGGCTGGGTGCAGCAATATCATTTGGGGGCATTGCGCAATAACAATACCCGAGGACTGGCAACCTTAGGGCCCGATACCGGCTGGGACTCGATAGGGGATTTTACGCACGGAAAAAGTCTTTCTAAGTTTTTGGACAGGTTGGATACCGATAACCGCCTCGCAAAAACCATTATCTATAACAGCAACCCGGTAAATAACGACCTGTTTGCTGCCATGACCGGCAACTTTAACGATGGGTCCGTAGCGGGGAAGATCCAGTTTGGATCTGGCTGGTGGTTTATGGATCAGAAAGGTGGCATGATAGATCAGCTAAATGCTTTATCAAACATTGGGCTGTTAAGTCGTTTGGTAGGTATGCTTACTGATTCGCGCAGCTTTATGTCATTCCCGAGGCATGAATACTTCCGCAGGATCTTGTGTAATCTCTTGGCAACGGATATTGAGAATGGCGAGTTGCCAAACGATATATCGTGGACAGGTAAGATAGTGCAGGATATTTGCTATTACAATGCCAGGGAATATTTTGGTTTTTATGAATAATATAAAAGGGCTGGATGTCATACTGAGGCTCTCGAAGCATGTGGGCAGGCCTTTGCGCTCACCCTTCGAGGGCCTCAGGGTGACTCCCTGTCATTTGATCCGCACCTTCACCACCAGTTTCTTGATCAACCCTTCGCCGATCATTGGCGCGTGTACATCCTCCGGGAAAAAGATCACAAACTGGCCATCCTTTAATGCAAAGTGCATGTCCGGCTGCTCGTTAAAAAGCAGGTAGTCTTTTTCTTTATTGTAAGGAGTAAGTATATCATGGCAATCGGCACGCGGTTTCCAGCCCATGGTTTCATGCCCGCGGATACAAACCTGTATATCAATGTTCTGGTTATGACATTCGAAGGTTTGCGCAGCAGCTTCGGCAGTTTTGCCTTCGTTATTTGATACAATGGCTTTTACACCATCGGCAATATCAACAACACCGTCGGCCAGCCCAATCAGATCAGTCGAATTTAAATACTCAAAAGCTGTCCTGAAATTTCTATGTAAGCCGTAATAACGTTCGGCATTGGTAAGGGTATCTATTATCATTGTGAGTAGTTAATGGTGAGTAGAGAATGATCTTAGCAATTGACTATTGACCATTCTCTATTGACTAATTTATCGCTGTATTTTTCCTGAATGATTGCCATTAACCAACTCTTCAACTTCGCTTAAGGTTGCATGGTTCATATCGCCAGGGATAGTGTGTTTTAATGCTGACGCAGCAACACCAAATTCAGCTGCATCAGCTGCATTTAAACCTGTGATGAGTCCGTAGATCAGTCCGCTGGCAAACGAATCGCCAGCGCCAACCCTGTCTACTATCCGTACGTCGTATTGTTTAGTTTGGTAAAGTGTTTTACTATCATATATTACCGCACAAATCCGGTTATCAGACGCGCTGTGGCTTTCGCGCAGGCCTGAAGCAATGTATTTAAAGCCATATTTTTCTGTCATGTGTTTAAAAACGGTTTGGTAATCTTCCGGTTTTAAATTACTTAGGTCGACATCCGTATCTCCGATATGAAAGCCAAGTGTGGCATCCGGGCCTATGCATACGTCAACGTATTGGCAAAGTTGGGTCAACACCCCGCGGGCTTTGTCTATGTCCCAAAGTTTTTTACGGTAATTCAAATCCAGGCTGGTGGTAATACCTTTTGCCTTGGCCGCTTTTAATGCAGCTAACGTTAACGCCGCTCCTTTATCACTGATTGCAGGCGTGATCCCTGATGTATGGAACCAATCTGCGCCCTCAAATATTTTATCAAAGTCAAACTCATTTACATCGGCATCGGTTATTGACGAATCTGCCCGGTCATAAATAACCTGCGAAGCCCGCATAGATACGCCCGGCTCTAAAAAATAAAGGCCCAGGCGTTTACCGCCACGGGCTATAAATTGCGTATCGACACCGTAGCGGCGCAAGTGGTTAATAGCAGCCTGGCCCAAAGCATTGTCAGGCACTTTTGAAATGAATAACCCGTTTAGCCCATAATTGCAAAGCGCTGCTGCAACGTTAGCCTCGCCGCCGCCATAAGTGATATCAAAGTTTTCAGTTTGCACAAATCTTTTATAATCAGGGGTTGATAACCGCATCATTATTTCTCCGAGTGTTACAACTTTTTTCGACATCGTTATTTGTGCTGTTTATAGGGTTTATTTTTACCGGGCTGACCAAAAGTACACTAAACCAAATTAATTAAGAAGGTTTTTATCCCGAAAATGAATGCCATCGTTTGCGTTAATATTATGATACCCGCTTCATTGTTTTAAATATTCTTTTCTACATTTACTACCCAATTGTTTTGGTAAATGGATAAGAAAGCCGCGATTTTAAAACTGATCCCAAAGCAGGGGATTTTACCCCTGTATTTTAATAAGGATGAAGAAGTTAGTGTAAACATTTTGCAATCACTTTATGCGGCAGGCATAAAAACAATTGAGTATACCAATCGCGGTGAGGCGGCGCTAAAGAACTTTGCTAAACTACGTGAAGTTTGCGATAAAGAATTAGGCGGTATGTACCTGGGTATAGGCACCATAAAAGACGGTACAAGCGCGCAAGCTTTTATAGACGCCGGTGCCGATTATATTATCAGTCCCGGCTTAGTGGAAGACGTGATAGACATGGCAGACAAGAACAATATGCTTTGGCTGCCCGGTTGCATGACACCAACCGAGATCATTAAAGCCGAGCAGTTGGGCGCTAAGATCATTAAGCTGTTCCCGGGCAATATGTTAGGGCCGGCGTTTTTATCGAGTATAAAAACATTGTTTCCCAACCTGTTATTTATGCCGACGGGTGGGGTAGAGCTAACCAAAGAAAGCATTGGCGGATGGTTCAAAGCCGGCGTTTGCGCGGTAGGCATGGGTAGCCAATTGATCAGTAACGCAGTGATGGATGGCAAACAATATGCGGCGTTGACTGAAGCTACTAAACAAGCTATTGCGATAGTAAACGAAAGCAGATAGCCCCCTCTAAATCTCCCCCGGTAGGGGAGACTTTTAAAAAACCATCCCTACTACCACAGGTGGTAATTTTAAAATTTAATATATGTCAGAACAACCCAATAACCCGCTTCACGGCAAAACATTAGAGGGTATCCTTACCGAGCTGGTCGCCAAATACGGCTGGCCCGAATTAGGTTATCGCATCCGTATCAATTGCTTTTTAGAGGATCCAAGCATAAAATCAAGTTTAAGGTTTCTGCGCAAAACCGATTGGGCAAGAAAGAAAGTTGAAGAATTGTATTTGAAGGGTAAGTAGACTAAGATTTATAGGATGTAAAGATTAGTTCAGACAACCTGCCAGCTATCCATGTCCCGTAATAAAGCAAAAGTACTCCTGGGCTGCAGGTTTAAATAAGGATAAGTAACTTTCGATAAATACAATCCCTGCGGGTAAGCCGGAATAATTACGGCTGGTGTTTCCTTGCTGACGAGGTAAGATTCAAACTCATCCACACTTATTTTACCTCGGCCAATGTCTAATAACCTGCCCATTATGATCCGGATCATTTTACTTAAAAACCGGTTGGCCGAGATCTGAAAGCGTAGTTTATCGCCATTTTCATCTACATATAAAGCAGCCGAAGTTACGTTGCAAATGGTATGATCATTACGGTCGGGGCTTTTGCAGAAACCACGATAGTCGTTATACAGTGGCAGCAAAGCAATCGCGGCTTTCATTTTGTCAAGATCCCAGTTTGTTTCTAAGTACAGCGCGCTAAATCCGCTTAAAAACGGGTCTTTATACGTATGGATAAAATAATCGTATGAGCGCTGAGTGGCATCGAAGCGGGCATGGGGCAAGCCATCCATCGGGATAATATCAAACACCGCGATATCGTCAGGTAATATTTTATTGAGGCGGAAAAAGAGATCGAAATCCCATTTCTTCTCTACATCCATATGGAAAAAGAACTGGCTGGCATGTACCTGCGCATCAGTACGGCCGCAGCCAATAATGGAGATGGGGGTTTTAAGCAGGCTGCTAAGTGCAGTCTCCAGCACTTCCTGTACATTTAATACACCTGGATGTTTTTGCCAGCCACTGTATTTAGTGCCATGATAACCGATGTGTATGAAGTAGCGCATAAATCAGCCCCTCCCAAACCCTCCCCGGTAGGGAGGGCTTTTAAATGATTTTAGTTAAGTCTCCCCTACCGGGGGAGATTTAGAGGGGGCTATTTCTTTGGCGGCAGATCAAACGCTATGGCGTTATGCTCAAAATGCCCTCTGTGTGAACCATCGCAAAATGGTTTATTGGCCGATAGACCGCAGCGACAGATCGATACTACTGTACGGCCTTGTAAACCGTAGTTGTCGCCCTGCATATCAACAATTTCAAAATCGCCTTCAATCTTTACTGATCCGTTGTTATTAATGGTAAGTTTTGTGCTCATGTATAAATTATGTTTTGGCAAATATAATTCAAAGCACAAGCCTTTTATGGACTATATGTTATTCAGAACCTATCTTAGTTTGTTGAGAAGGTTCTGTTTTACAATGTTGTACCATTCGTCTTTCAAAATGCTTAGTATGATGGAATCGCGGCGGGTACCATCGCGCAGGGGCGCATGGCTCCTGATCACACCTTCAACCTTGCAGCCTATGCTTTTCATGGCGGCAATGCTACGTCCGTTCCGGTTGTCTGCCCTAAACTCAACACGTTCTGCACCCAAAGTCTCAAAAGCGAACTGCAATAACAAAAATTTACAATGCTTATTTAAGCCTGTGCCCCTAAAATCTTTGCCATACCAGGTATAACCCAGCTGTAAAGCACCATTCGTTACCTGGATATCATAAAAGCGGGTACTGCCTGCGTAGGTTTTATTCTTCTTATCATAAACGATGAAAGGATATTCGGTGCCGGCCTGGCGTGCATTCAGCGCTTCTTCAATGTAGGCTGTTAAAGCTTCTTCGCCTGCAGCGGATTTGGATGAATAATCCCAGGTTTCGGGTTCATTAACAGAAATGTCTAAAAGACTAGGTACATCGGTCATTTGTAATGGCCTTAATAACACGCTCTCATCTTCTAACGTATATTCTGCTGTTTTATTGAAGTTTAAAGGCATTTGTTGAATTTTTAAAAATTGTTAAAATGTTTTATCGCAACAATCGTCATATAGTTATTGAGAATTGAAACAATTGCACAATATTTGACAAATAAATGCACATGCCGTCAGAAAAACACGAAAAAAATCAAAAAAAACCGCCGGGTATTTTTAGCATCCTTAAACCTTACCTCGGGCTGGTTGCTTTACTTATGCTGTTTGCCTTATTTAGCAATGGTATTAACCTGTTGCTGCCTAAAATAATTGCTAACAGTATTGATGCCTATACCCATAAAAGTTTTGATGTTAAACATATCATTACGCAGTTTAGCGGCGCGGTAGTACTCATTTTTATATTCGCTTATCTGCAAAGCATTATTCAAACATACGCTTCAGAACGTGTGGCGCGCGACCTGCGCACCCGTCTTTCTGATAAGATCTCAAGGCAGAGCCATGCTTTTATTGAAAAAGCCAATCCATCTAAACTGCTTACCAATTTAACTGCGGATACTGATTCAATAAAACTCTTTGTATCACAGGCTATCGTATCTATCGCTTCATCAGTATTTATTATTGTCGGCGCGAGTATTTTATTGCTGACCATAAACTGGCGGCTGGCGTTAACCGTTATTGCCATTATCCCAATAATAGGCGGTACGTTTTTTTACGTATTGAAAAAGGTACGCGCCTTATTTATCGAAAGCCGGCAGGTTATCGACTGGTTAAATAAGATCATTAACGAAAGCATACTCGGCGCTGCGTTGATCAGGGTAATCAATTCGCAAACGCTTGAAACCATGAAGTTTTTAGAAGCGAATACCAAAGCGCGTGATTTTGGCCTTTCTATTTTAAGGATGTTTGCTGGGCTGATCCCTATCATAACGTTTACGGCTAACCTGTCGGCACTTACCATATTGGCACTGGGCGGGCATTATGTAATTAACGGCAGAATGACCCTTGGTGATTTTGCAGCCTTTAACAGTTATTTGTCCATGCTTATTTTTCCGATACTGGTAATAGGTTTTATGAGCAATATTATTGCGCAGGCAACGGCATCGTACACCCGCATCAGCATGATACTGAACGCGCCGGATATGGAAGACAGTGGCACCATTACAGACGCAATAAAAGGCGATATCGAATTAAAAAATGTAACGCTTACTTACGGGCAAAAGCCTGCGCTTAAGGATATCTCGCTGTCTATAGCGGCAGGATCTAAAATAGCTATATTGGGGCCAACCGCTGCCGGTAAAACACAACTGCTTTATCTGCTCACCGGCCTGATCAATGCTGATATCGGGACAATAAAGTTTGATGGTAAAGACTTAGCGAGCTATAACAGCGAGGCGTTTCATAGCCAGGTAGGGTTTGTTTTCCAGGATAGTATTATTTTTAACATGAGTATCCGCGAGAATATTGCGTTTAGCGATACCGTCACCAACGAATCATTGCAAAAAGCAATTGACACTGCCGAGCTGAAAGATTTTATTGATAGCCTGCCTGAAGGATTGAATACCATAGTTTCCGAACGAGGTTCGAGCCTGTCGGGTGGTCAAAAGCAGCGGATCATGCTGGCAAGGGCTTTGGCCGTTAATCCGAAAGTATTATTACTGGACGATTTTACGGCCCGTGTTGATGCCAATACCGAAAAGAATATCTTAGCCAACGTGCAAAATAACTATCCCGAAATAACATTGGTTTCGGTAACACAAAAAATAGCTGCTATTGAACATTATGACCAGGTTGTTTTGCTGATGCAGGGCGAAATAGTCGCCAGTGGATCGCATGACTATTTGATGGATAGCAGCCCGGAGTATGTACAAATTTTTAATTCACAACAAAGCACCAGCAATTATGAATTATAATTTGAACAAACTATCAGAACAGGCCGAAAAGACATCGAACATCTCGGCACTGAAAAAGCTTTTGCAGTTGATCTCGCACGAGAAACCTACGCTGTTGTTAGCCACATTAGCTATCCTGGTAAACTCGACGCTTAACTTGCTTGGGCCGTTAATCATCGGGCATACTATTGATACCTATGTGGTACACAAACAATATCATGGTGTGATGGTATCGGCAGGCATATTATTGTCAATGTACCTGGTGGCATTGGTAACCAGCTACCTGCAAACCAAATTAATGGGCGGGGTAGGGCAGCGCATGTTGTTTACCCTACGTAACGCCATTTTTAATAAGCTGCAACTATTGCCTGTCGATTTTTTTAATCAGAACAAAGCCGGCGACCTGATATCGCGGGTTAATAATGATACGGATAAACTGAACCAGTTTTTCTCGCAGTCATTGGTGCAATTTATAGGCAGTATAGCCACCATGACCGGCGCCGGTATTTTCTTATTGATCATCCATGTTCAGTTAGGCTTAGCCGCTGTAGCGCCAATGGTGTTGATCTTATTGTTCACCACAATCGTATCACCCTGGGTGAAAAGAACAAATGCTAAAAATTTGAAGAGCGTAGGTGGCATGAGTGCCGAGATCCAGGAGAGTTTGAACAATTTTAAGGTGATCATCGCTTTTAACCGCCGCGATTATTTCAGGAAACGTTTTGATGATGCCAACCAACAGAATTATAAAACAGCTATTAGTGCGGGTTTGGCCAATAACGTTTTCATGCCGGTTTACAGTTTTTTCTCAAGCGTAGCGCAGTTAACGGTGTTGGTTTATGGTATTTATATGATCGGTAATGGTTTTTCTATCGGATTGCTGATAGCTTACCTGTCGTATGTTACGCTTTTCTATAACCCCTTAAGACAATTGGCAGCATTGTGGGCCAACTTCCAGACTGCTATGGCAGCCTGGGACAGGATCTCGCAGATATTAGGTTTAGAAACAAATCTTGTAAATGTTGAAGGTACTAAGGCTGAATCATCAGATGCATTGCTTGAGTTTAAAAATGTACATTTTGGTTATGCGGACGACCATGAGATCTTACACAACGTAAGCTTTAAAATGGAGCGCGGCAAAACTTATGCGCTGGTTGGCCCTACAGGTGGTGGTAAAACTACAACAGCTTCATTAATTGCGCGCCTGTATGACCCTAACAAAGGCACGGTATTATTAAACGGGAAAGATATCAGGAGCTATGACGACGATGAACGCTCGCAAAAAATAGGTTTTATTTTGCAGGAGCCATTTTTGTTTACCGGTACGGTACGTGATAATATTTTATATGGCAACCCGCTTTACAAGGACCATACTACCGAACAAATGGAGCAGGTAATTGCCGATGCTAACTTGGGTAGCCTACTGGCGATATTTGATAACGGGTTGGATACACCGGTTTCATCGGGCGGGGATAGCATTAGCCTGGGGCAAAAGCAATTGATAGCATTCATGAGGGCTGTTTTGCGCAATCCTGATTTATTGATACTGGATGAAGCTACGGCCAATATCGATACCATAACTGAAAAATTACTGGGCGATATCCTGAATAATTTGCCTGCGCATACCACGCGGGTAATTATTGCGCACCGTTTAAATACGATAGAGAATGCTGATGAGATCTATTTTGTTAACTCGGGCGAAGTTAGCCGGGCCGGCTCATTAAATGACGCCATGGACATGTTGCTTAAAGGTAAGCGCGTAAGTTAGTTATTCGGCCGGGGCATTAGGTTTAACATTGGCATCAGCAAGGTTTTTGGGCAGCGTTATTTTAAATGTTGAGCCTTTTCCGGCTGTCGATCGCACATTAATATTGCCGTTGTGCTTTTCAATAATGCCAAATACAATTGATAGGCCCAGGCCTGTTCCTTCGCCTATATTTTTTGTAGTGAAAAACGGTTCAAATATGCGTTGCCTAACTTCATGGGTCATACCAATGCCTGTGTCTGTTATTTCAATGGTTATATGATCGGGATGATTGCGAGTATGTATTGTAATGCATTCGTTAATATGCTCTTCCTTAGCTTTAATTGCCTGTATACTGTTATTGATCAGGTTTAGCAACACCTGGTTAATTTTACCCGAATAGCAATTTAACGGTTCTAATTTATCCAGAATTGGCTTTATTTCGATGTAATAGGGTATCGCGCTTCTTAATATAACCAACGTGCTTAATATGGCGGTATTGATATTTGTAGGCTGTAATACCAGCTCATCCATTCGGCTAAAAGTGCGCAGGCTTTGTACTATTTCAGCGGTTCGGGTAGCACCATCTTCTATGCCGTCTAACAAAGTGCGTATTTCATCTTTAACAAAACCGGCATCTATTTCATTCTTATAGTCGTTGGCTGCTTCCAATAATCCCGATGTTTCCGCATCGTTTGCAGCGGCTTCGTATTTGTTTAACAAGGTAAAGATCTCGTCAAAATCTATACGCAATGGTTTGATATTGGCGCTTACAAAGTTTATAGGGTTGTTTATCTCGTGCGCCACACCGGCAGTAAGTAAACCTAAAGAAGCCATCTTTTCGGTCTCGATCAACTGTACCTGGGCCGACTTAAGGTTATCAATTGTGATGGACAAGTTCTGGTTGGTTTGGATTAATTCCTGGGTACGTTCTTTTACCTTGTTCTCTAAAAATATATTTTGCTCGGTTATTAAACGCTCGTTCTCTTTGGCAATGGCAAGTGCCGCTAACTGCGATTCGGTGTTTTGGCGTCTGTAAAAATTTATTTTATCGGCCAGCGCTACCGAAAATAATATCAATTCGACCAATGCGCTGTATATAAGTATATTAAGTGTAAAATAATTGTAGGGTATAAAACCACCATTACGCGTAATTGAAATTAATAGAGATATTAAAAACAGCCCCCAGCCTAAAATGAAAAATTTTGCCGGCTTAAACCCCCGCGAGTAAAGTATTGAAACTAATATTAGTAAGGTTAAAGAGGTGACTAAGGCAGAAATAGTTATTAATGTATAAGCGATATGCGTTGCCCCCGCAACTATTGCTATCAGCGGAAAAGCATATAGCACATACAGTAGCATGTAGAATTTGTAATATTGCTTTAAGTTTTGGCGGAACTGCAAAAATTCGCCGGCAAATAATAACAACGAATAACCAAAACAAATCCTCAATACCGGGGTGGCATAATCATTTAAGGTTTTAAGATCGTTGGGGAATAAATTACTGCCAATACCAAGCATTAAAGATTGGGTAGAACCCAGAAATATAATGTAGATCACGTAGAACAAATAGCTTCTATCGCCAACGGTAACAAACAGCATCAGGTTATATAGTGCCATTATGATAAACATGCCTATAATGGCCCCGTTTATCATAATATCAGCATTCCGTTTCCGTGTAAACTGATCAGCGCTGTTTATCTCGATAGGTATAACAGCTGAAGCGTTGCTTTTTATCCTGGCATAAAAGGTCATTGTCGAATTTGATGCAAGCGGTACACTAATTAACGTGATACTTTGCGTCAACAGGCTTGAATTATATATTGGGTCTTTTGATGAGAGGTGTTTTAAAAGCGCGATGTGGCGTGCGGTATCAGTTGTAGGTTCAAGATAATAAATGTCAAATTCATCAATGATACTTTTGCTGATGGTAATAGGCAGGTACCGCCGTGCTGTATTATTTTTTATGGTAAACTTCAGCCACGTTACAGATTTAGAATATTTTAGGCGCGGAAACGACGAACTTATGCTATGAAACCTGTTGTTATTGACGATGTTTTTTGCCTGTAAAGTATTGTTAGGGTCCTCTAATTCAAGAAAATATTGGTTTGTTAAATAGTGTGCTTCGCCATCGCGAATGGCTAAAGTATCGGTTTGAAATGCAAATACGCCAATATTTTGTATCAGGAAAGATAAGATTAACAATATTTTTTTCATTTTTACAAAGCAGCAAATGCAATCAATTATAACAAATAAAAATGCATAGAAAATTAAAAATTCATGCATCCTTTAAAATAAATATAAAAATACCACAACCTTTAAAGTTTGATCATGGCAATAGGTGTATTATACGTTGATGACGAAATTAACAATCTTAACAGCTTTAAAGCGGCCTTCAGGCGCGATTTTGAAATCTTTACAGCCAGCTCGGCAAAAGAGGGGCGTAAGGTGCTGGATAGCCAGGAAATAGGTGTTATCATCACAGATCAGCGTATGCCCGGCGTCACCGGGATTGAATTTTTAGAATCAATTTTACCTGTATATCCTGATACCATACGGATATTATTAACCGGTTTTTCTGATATAAATGCCGTTATGGATGCAATTAACCGTGGCCAGGTTTATAAGTACCTGGTTAAGCCATGGCAAAATGATGAGCTTAAAATGTATATAGAAAATGCGCTCGAAATATACAATCTCCGTAAAGAAAATAAGGACCTTGCCCGTAAGCTGCAATTAGCTAATGCAGAGCTTGACGCTTTAGGTAGATCACGTTTATAATATTAAAAATCAATTTGGTAAAAGCTACGTATATTTAGGATACCAATTATTTAAAATACACGTTTCTTTTTTTAAATTATAAACACTTGAAGAAGGCCTTTTGCACCCTGGTAATTCCCCTGTTACTAATTGTGAGCTTTAAAGCTTACGCGCAAACCAATAAAGGCACAGAGTTCTGGACAGCTTACATGCTGCACAATAGCGATGTTCCAAACCCCGGCGGGAACGGCGTGATATTTAGCAGCAGCATGGTGTTATATATAACGTCAGATATTTCAACAACCGGAAGTGTCGAAATAGGAGGAAGCTTATTGCAAAATTTTAATGTTACCGCAAATGCCGTAACCATTATTAAAATCCCAAATTCTGCTTACTTACCGGGTATTGGTAAATTTACAACCGAGGGTATTCACATCATATCGGCAAAACCTATTGCCGTGTATGCCCACATTTATGCTTCAAAGGTGTCAGGCGCTACTTTACTTTTACCCGTCAACGCTATGGGTAAAGAATATATGTCGCTCAATTATAAACAGCTATCAAATGCTTCGGACGAGAACCCCGCTTTTTCAACTTTTGCTATTATTGCAACCGAAGATAATACAACGGTAGCAATAACACCTTCGGCAATTTTAACAGATGGGTCACCTGCCGGCACGACCTTTAATGTGACTTTAAACAAAGGCGAGATATACCAGGGGCTGGCCTCGCAGGACCTTACCGGAACAAAAATTCAATCGATCAGCACAGCTATAGGCTCTTGTAAAAAAATAGCGGTATTTTCGGGCAGCTCAAGAATGGGGATAGGTTGTGTTGTAAATAAAACTAACGATTTCAGTTCTGATAACTTGTTTCAACAAGTTTACCCAACATCAACGTGGGGTAAAAATTACGTAACCGCACCGTTGGCAAACAGGCCCTACGATGTTTTTCGGATCGTTTTAAGCGATCCTAATACTGCGGTTACATTAAATGGCACAGCACTAAGCGCGGCATCTTTTGTTAACGGATTATATTATGAGTTTAAATCATTAGCTCCTAACAGCATTTCGGCTGATAAACCGATACAGGTAGTACAATACTCGCCCACACAAAATCAGGAACCAGATTGTACCATTGGGAAGGGGGATATCGGGGATCCTGAGATGATCTATCTAAGCCCGATAGAACAGGGCCTTAACCATGTTACGCTTTACTCGACAGGGTATTATGCCATTTTGCAAAGCTACGTTAATGTGGTTATTCCTACTTCGGCAGCTTCATCTGTCACAATTGACGGTATATCCTATGCCAATAAATTTATCGCTGTTCCAAATTCTAATTATTCGTATGCGCAAATTTATGTAACATCAGGGCCGCAGGCGGTAAATAACACAACATCAATAACTGCAGGTACGCATACTATCAATGCCTCGGCATCGTTTAACGCTATAGCTTACGGGTTTGGCTCCAATGAGTCATATGGTTACGGTGCCGGCGCTAACCTGCAGGACCTGAATGAATATGTAGCACTTCAGGATCCGCAAAACCCGACAGTTAACCAAATAGCCGGCTGTAGTAATATTGCCTATAAGTTGCAGGTGACTATCCCTTATCAAACAAATAATATAGTCTGGAAAGTTGACGGCGTTACCGAGTTTACCGATACAAACCCTGTGGTAAAAGCAACTTCGGTAAAAAACAATATAATGCTGTATACCTACGAGTATAATAAACTGGTAAACCTTACAGCCGGTACACATGACGTAGTTGCGACGGTGTTTGATCCGGTAGCCGACGTATGTGGATCAAACCAGGATATTGAAAATGATTTTTCGATCACAGACGCACCAAATGTGGATTTTACCGTTGCTGATACCGATTGCCTCGGCGATTCGACCCAGTTTACAAGCCCGCCTACAACCGGCGATGCTATTAAAAGCTGGTTATGGGATTTTGGCGATAATACAACATCTACATTGCAAAATCCTAAACATAAATACGCAAAGGCAGGCCCTTACGTGGTACATTTAACACTTGTTGACTATAGCGGCTGTACAAGCACCTCGAACCCGAAAAAGGTACAAATAGTCGCTCTCCCCGTAGCCGGATTTTTAATTTCATCACCTGATTGTTCAGGGAGGAACGTTTCTTTTAACGGTGCATCATCTAAGACAGCGGACGGTACGATAGTGAGCTGGAATTGGGATTTTGGGGATGGCGTAAAAGAAACCCATACTGATAGTAAACCTGTCATTCATAATTATGCATCGGTTGGCCCTTATAACGTGAAGCTAACGGTTACTACCGACCTTGGATGTACCAGTGATGCTTTAACACAACTTTTAACAATAAGCCCGTTACCTGTAGCTGATTTTACCCTGCCTGATGTGTGCCTGCATGACCCGTACGCGCAATTTACGTCTATAAGCACTATTGCCGATCATACAGAAAGTGAATTCACTTATAAATGGGATTTTGGCGACCCGGCCAGCGGTAATTTAAATACATCTGCTGAACAAGCGCCGCGGCATGTTTACCATACACAAGGCAACTACACAGCTAAATTAACGGTAACATCAAAATACGGATGCGACTCTACCATATCAAAAACATTTCCGGTGACGGCGTCAAACCCGGATGCCGGTTTTACAGTCCAGAAAGAAGCAAACTTGTGCAGCAGTGATAGCGTAGCGTTTAAGGATGACTCAAAAATTAAATTGAATAGTATAGGTAACGTGATCAAACTGGTATGGTTCTTTGATTATGATAACCATCCTACAGATAGTGTTGTGTTTGACAAGGCCACAATGCACAGTGATAAGATCTATCGTCATTTTTATGGAATAAATAGTACTACTGTTCCGCAAAGTTATCACGTAGTGCTACATGCTTATTCCGGGCAAACCTGTTGGACACCATATCAAAATACAATTACGATACAGCCAAACCCGGTGGTTACTTTAATGCTTAATAATACAGCGCTTGCCACCCCATTGGTATTATGCCAGGCCGATGCAGCCGTAAACATTACCGGCAATTCAAATATATCAGGCACAGAAACGTTTACAGGTACCGGTATAACTTCCGCAGGAGTGTTTGATCCTAAGGTTGCGGGTGTGGGTACGTTTACCATCAACTATTTATTTACTGCAAATACAGGTTGCATGTATGCAACAAGTTTCCAGGTTGTGGTTAATGCCACGCCTGATGTGTCACTACCTGCGCAATACACTGTTCTTGAGGGTGGCCAGCTTACGTTACGGCCGGTTGCAAGTATAGCCGGAGGGGACAAGCTTAGCTATAGATGGTCGCCATCCACAGGGCTAAGCCAGGATACCGTGGCAAATCCGATTGTAAGCATATCAGACGACATTACTTACACCTTAACAGTAACCTCAGACCAAGGTTGCCCGGTATCAGTACAAACGTTTGTTAAGGTTTTAAAAGTGCCTGTCGTTCCAAATACTTTTACCCCTAACGGTGATGGTATAAATGATACCTGGGAAATTAAATACCTGAACGAATATCCAAACGTAACTGTTGAGATATTTAACCGTTACGGTACAAAAGTTTTTTTCTCAAACGGTTACCCCAAACCCTGGGATGGGCAAACCAACGGTAATGGTTTACCCGTAGGTACTTATTATTATATAATCAGCCCAAACAGCGGCCGTAAACCAATTGCCGGTTACGTAACCATTATACGCTAATGTTAAACATGCCGGCTATATAAATAAAGCCGATATAAATCATTAACATACAATACATTTAATAAATTAGTGGTCTGTATTATAAACTTTGAATTTTGTATTAATTCCCGGCCAATTTAAATATGCATTAAGCCATTGGTTTTTTGCCTGTGGCTTGTTGTTTATTTTTGTCTTTCCGGCTAAATTAATGGCTCAAAACACCCTAACAGTTGCGGATGGGGATGCTGTAACCTTACCTTCTTTTTCATCGGCTGGTTGCTCTTATAAATGGCAAAATAATAATGCGGCGATAGGTTTAAAAAGCAACGGTATCGGCGATATTCCCTTATTCACTGCTGTAAACAAAGGCACTGTGCCAATAACTGCAACTATAACGGCTACACCTACGTCTGATGGCTATGCCTACATCGCCAATTCGTCATTGGATAACGTATCAGTGATTAATACTGCCACCGGTAATTTTGTAACAGATATTGCGGTAGGTAATAAACCGTGGGCAGTTGCTGTTAGCCCGGATGGTAGCCATATTTATGTATTAAACAAAAACGACGCCCGTTTTGCCGGTATTGGTACAGTATCTGTAATAGACGCAGCACAAAATATAGTAATAAATACTATTTCTGTAGGGAAAAACGCGATCTCAATAGTAGTAAGCCCGGACGGGGGAAAAGCTTATGTAGCTAACGAAACCAGCAATACAGTTTCTTCAATAAACCTTGTAAACAACACGGTGACCGATATTCCGATAGCCTCTGCGTTGGCTGTGGCAATAAGTAATGACGGCAAAAAATTATATGTCACTGCTGATGGACTGAAATGGGGCATGCTATATGTGATAAATACGGCCGACAATTCAATTATAAAAACAATGCAGATAGGGTTAGAGGCCACCGGCCTGGTTGCCAGCCCAGATGGTAATACCATATATCTTACCAATGATTACTTGAATACAGTTTCGGCAATCAATACAACAAGCTATGCTGTTACCGATATCCCTGTGGGGCAAGCTCCTTATAATGTTACTATTTCGCCGGATGGTAGCCGTGTTTATGTTACAAATCTGAACTCAAAATCTGTATCCATAATTAATACAGCAACTAATTATGTCATTCAAACCCTGTATATGTCAAGTACACCAGAGGGGTTGTCTGTTAGCCCCAATGGAAATGAACTCTATGTGACCGGTTATAATCCTAACACACTCTCTGTGTTTAACACGGCTGTAAATCAAATTTCAACCAGGCCCTGGCAGGCGCTTGCTAACGCTAATGGTAATTTTATATCTGCAGGCATAGGTTGCAATAATGTTCCGGTTGTGTACAAAATAACTGTAAACCCGCCTCCTGTTATTGTTGATCCCGGAACCATGCCCACCTTATCTACTCAATATGGTACAGATTGCCCGCCTCAAACGGTAGATGTATCAGGTAATTACCTTAGAGCGGGAGTGGTGGTTACGGCGCCTGATGGCTTTGAGGCAAGTTTAGATGGAGTTACGTTCGGCAATACCATTACTGTCGGATCGGCGGGGGATGTACCGTCAACGCCTGTTTATTTCAGGTTGAAATCGAAATTATCTGCAGGAAATTATACCGGGAACATACAACTAAGCAGCACGGGTGCGGCACCTGTAAGTACGCCAATAACAGGAGTAGTAACACCCGCGCCGTTAACTATTACTGCCGATAACAAACACAAGTTTTTGGGCGATGATAATCCCGCATTTACGGTAAAATATGCGGGTTTTGTAAATCAGGAAGATTCCACACAATTAACGAGTTTACCATTGGTAACCACCACCGCCGGCAAAACGTCGCCGATAGGTTTTTACCCAATTACAGTAAGTGGCGCCACTGCAAATAATTATGATATATCGTACGTAGCCGGCGTGTTGGAAGTGATATCCGGGACAGTGTCTCCACCCAATGCCTTTACGCCCAATGGCGATGGTATTAATGATAACTGGGAAATAAAACATTTAGACCTTTACGCCAATTGCACGGTTGAGGTATTGAACCGGTATGGTCAAAAAGTATATTATTCGAACGGATATCCTGCTCCGTGGAATGGAAAACTTAACGGTACAAATTTGCCGGTTGGTACCTATTATTATATTATAAAGCTTACCAGTGCTGCAAAGCCGGTAACCGGCTATCTGGCAATTTTAAGATAGTTAACGCGATAAGATATTTGGTATTCTATTTATATTTAATAAATTAGATGTGCCATATTATACCTTGAACCGTCCTAATCATACTGAACCAAACTATACCAACAGTTATTTGCTGTTTGTACTGATCTTAGTGTGTGCTTTTGTATTGCCGGTAAGACTACAGGCACAAACAGACCAAACTGTACCCAATGGCGGTACTATAGCAGATATTATATTCCCGGCAACAGGCTGCGTGTACAACTGGACAAACAGCAATCCTTCAATAGGGATACCTGCAAGCGGTACCGGTAATATTGCATCTTTTAAAGCGGTCAATACAGGTACATCGCCAATTATTGCAACTATAACCGCAACAACAACCCCGTTAGGGCCTTATGGTTATGTGTTTCAAAATTCATCTACAGCTAAAACGGTCAGTATTATAGACCCTAATACACTTTCAGAAATCAAAAATACTCCTTTTTATGGGTTGGTTGGTAGCCCGGTGGTAAGCCTGGACGGAAACAGCATTTATCTCCCTGCAACGCCCAACATAAACAGCATAGGCATATTTAATACTGCTACCAATACTATTATGCCCTCTATAGCCATGCCCCCTGAAATTAAATATGTGGGAAGTGTTGTGCCAAGCCCTGACGGGAGCAGACTTTACGTGACGGGCTACACAGACCCATCAATTGCAGTGATAAACACGGCGACTAACAGTGTTGAATCTGTTATAGACCTGAATCCATACCTTGCTCGCGGCGAGTCAACAGGGGGGCTGATGGTAAGCAATGATGGCAGCAAATTATTTATGACTTTAGGCAATGGGGGGATATTAGTAATAAGTACGGTAACAAATAAGATATTATCAACAATTAATTTGGATTTTTTTGATTATGTGATGAGCCCAGACGGTAGCAAGATATATGCCACGAAGAATTCAACAGTTAATGTTATTGATACAAAGACAGACGCTGTATCAAGTTTCAATACAGGTGTAGATGCGGATTTTATCTCAAGAATTACTAAGGATAACACTTACCTGTTTTTGTTGCCTGAAGTTTATACCGGTAAAATTTATAAGGTTAATGTTCAGACTAAAGAAGTTAAAGCAATTTCAATTGCAAGTAATCCGAATGGCAATGATCCGTTTGGAAACGTTTTTGTAAGCCCGGATGGCAGATACGTTTATGTTACAGACATAATCACAGGTTTACTTAACGTTATAGACACCCAAACTAATACAACGATATCAAGCGTGATGGTAAATCCCGAAATGGCACGTTATAACAGCCATACATACAGTTACGAACAGTTTAGTACAGACGGCAGCAAGTTATATATTACTACCCACACATATTCAGATACTTTCGAGCACACGTTTGTGACTGTAATAAATACTGCAACCAATAAAGTGGAAAAAACTTTGGACATACCCAATGGTTCTTTGTTTTTTATTCCCCCGTCAAAAATTGCCTGCGATGATCCACCCGTTACACTTACAATAAAGATAAACCCCGACCCGCCGACCATTAATGTTGATGCAAGCGACCTTACATCGGTAAGTACCACTTATGGTACACCATCTGCTGCGTCAAGCTTTACAGTATCAGGCGTTAAAATAAACACCGACATTTTGGTGACTGCGCCTGCAGGTTTTGAAGTAAGTATTGACAACAATACCTATAGTGATGTGGTAACTGCCGGTACGGACGGCACTGTCGACGCTACAAAAGTATACATCAGGTTAAAAGCTATAGATCCTGTAAATAGCTATAGCGGCCAAATTACCTTAAGCAGTGGTGTAACCAGTATATTTATACCGGTCTTCGCATCAGGCACGGTAAGTCAGGCACCTTTAACTGTTACCGCCAAGAATATTTCAAAAACATACGGTACTACCATAACCAATGTAACTGGCTCAACTGATTTTACAGCTGAAGGACTAAAAAATGGAGAAACAATTGGGACTGTAAGCCTGGCTTACGGCATAGGGTCGGATGCAGCAGTAGTAACAGGCACCTATACCGGTTCTGTAACGCCATCAGCACCTGCAGGCGGTACTTTTACAGAAAGTAATTACACTATTACGCCTGTTAATGGCAATATAATTATTACACCGGCACCGCTTACCATTACAGCTGATAACCTAACCCGGTATTACCAGGAAAATAACCCTGAATTAACTTTTACCTATAGTGGGTTTGTAAATAATGAGGACGCTTCACAGTTAACCGATCGTCCCGTTATCAGCACCACAGCGGTGCCGGCATCGGCAGTAGGGCAGTATCCAATTACTGTAAGCGGTGCATCGGCAGTAAATTATACCATGAATTATGTGGCGGGCTTACTTACAGTAAAAGCGCAGCCAATTGTCATGACTAATACGATAACACCTAATGGGGATGGCATAAACGATACCTGGGAGATAAAATACATTAGCGAGTACCCCAACTGCACGGTAGAAATATTGAACCGGTACGGTAAAAAAGTATATTACTCTAACGGCTATGTCAAAGCCTGGGATGGTAAATTAAATGGTGCGAACCTGCCCATAGGTACATACTATTACATTATTAACTTAAGTAGTGATACTAAGCCTGTAAGCGGTTATTTAGCAATTGTTAGATAATGATTAAAAGCTGTATATTGTAGGTCATAAATATTAACCGTTATTTAGCTATCAGATCATTTCAGAAAAGCTATATTCGTTTATAATTTATAACCTTTATAGTATAATTACAGTATAAACCTATATTATTAACATTGTAGTGAGTATACTTACTGCTAAATAAATATGTGTGTAAAACATGCAGCGTAAATTTTTGATGAAGAGAATTATATACCTGTTGATATTTCTTGCTTTTAGTATACATACTGCAATAGCACAGCAACTGCCGCAATACACGCAATATGTATTTAATAACTACTTGCTAAATCCGGCTGTTACCGGTATTGAGAATTATACAGATGCCAAATTGGGTTACCGTAATCAATGGAGTGGTTTAAATGGGGCGCCGGTTACCAGTTTTTTAACAGTAAATGCACCAATAGGAAATAATTTTATTAATGGCGATGCTACTGCTTTTCCGGGTGGGGGCGAAATAAATCCATCCAGCAGGTTATATACGCAAAACTACCAGGCTTCAGAACCACATCATGGTATTGGTTTCATGGTTGTAACTGATAAAGCCGGTTCAATAACACAAACTAATGTGGCTGCAACTTACGCCTACCATTTAGGTTTAGCACCCCGATTGAACTTAGCGGTTGGTGTTTCTGCCGGTTTTAACCGTACCAGCTTAAATACTTCAGAAGTTATCCTGGCCGATCCATTTGACCCGGCTATTGCTAATGGAAATAACAGCCAATGGAAGCCCGACCTGGGACTTGGCGCATGGTTATATTCAGGAGATTATTACGTTGGTGTTTCTGTTCAGCAACTGTTAACGCAAAATCTGTATTTCAGCACATCAACTACAGCTGTAAATGCAAGTAAAACAGTACCACATTATTTCTTCACTGCGGGCACAAAACTGTATGTGTCGGATGATATTACACTATTGCCTTCATTCCTGATAAAAGAGATACAGCCTGTTCCGCTTACTTACGATGTCAATTTAAAGCTTTCTTTCCAGGATAAATTCTGGATAGGAGGGTCTTACCGTCATGGCGATTCATTTGGTGCATTAGCCGGGTTTAATTTAAGCTCATTTATAAATGTTGGTTATTCTTATGATATTACCACATCGGCTTTAAATAATGTAAGCTACGGTTCGCACGAAATTGTAATAGGCTTATTGCTTAATAACCGGTATAAAGTTACTTGTCCGCAACACGGATTTTGATCCAGTTGGCAGTTTATAGTTTGCAGTTAGCAAATTGATGCTGCAAACTATAAACTGCCAACTGCTAACTATAATTCTTTTCTCAACCTCGCAACGGGGATATTCATTTGCTCGCGGTATTTTGCCACGGTGCGGCGTGCTATGTTATAGCCGGCATCTTTTAAAATATCGGTTAACTTTTCGTCTGCCAGCGGGTGTCGTTTATCTTCTTTGCCGATATGTTCTTCAAGGATCTTTTTAACTTCTTTGTTTGATACTTCCTCGCCGCTTTCTGTTTGTATGGCTTCAGAGAAGAATGATTTTAGCAGGAAAGTACCATGCTCTGTTTGTACGTATTTTGAATTAGCTACGCGTGATACTGTTGAAATATCCATGCCTATTTTATCGGCAATATCTTTCAGGATCATCGGCTTAAGATTCTTGTCATCGCCGGTTAAAAAGAAATCATATTGGTAATGCATAATGGCATTCATGGTTTTTAACAGTGTTTGCTGCCGCTGTTTTATAGCATCAATGAACCATTTTGCCGAGTCGAGTTTCTGCTTTACAAATTGTACGGCTTCTTTCAGCTTTTTATCTTTTTGCGACGCCTTATCATAATGCTGGAACATTTCCTGGTATGAACGGCTTACCCTAAGCTCAGGCGCATTTTTTGAGTTAAGGGTAAGGATCAATACACCATCGCTATTTTTGATATGGAAGTCAGGAATAACCTGCATTTGTTTGGTGTTCACCTCGTTCGAGTCGCCCGGTTTAGGGTTAAGCTTTAGGATCTCATTTACCACGCCGCGCAATTCTATCGAGGTCATGTTTAACGATTTTTCAAGCTTATCATAGTGTTTGCGGGTAAACTCATCCAAATGGTGTTCAACAACTAAAATGGCTTTTTTTATGATCGGGTCGTTAATGTCTTTTCTGCGCAGCTGTATCAAAAGGCATTCCTGTAAGCTGCGTGCGCCTACACCCGGCGGGTCAAAGCTTTGTATCAGCTTTAGCATGTCTTCAACCTCTTCATCCTCGGCCATTACGTTTTGCGAAAAGGCCAGGTCGTCTGTAAGCGAAGTTATGGGCCTGCGCAAATAACCATCATCATCCAGGCTGCCTATGATCTGGTTAGCTATTTTAAAGTCTTTGTCAGACATGGGCAGCATATCCAGCTGCGATTGTAATAGCTCAAAAAACGAACTTTGTACAGCAAAAGGTATTTCTTTACGGTCCTCTTCATCATCACCATTCTGGTCATACCGCGATCCGTATTCGTTTACATTATCTTCCTGCAGGTAGTCGTCAATGTTAAATTCGTCAGCCTCACCTCTTTCTTCTTCGCTGTTAAAATTATCCTCATCGGGGTCGCGATCAGGGTATTCATCTTCGGGCTCATTTAAATTGGTCAGGCTCAGGTCCTCAAGCGCGGGGTTTTCTTCCAATTCCTCTTTTATACGCGTATCTAAAGACACAGTAGGCACCTGCAGCAGCTTAATAAATTGTATTTGCTGCGGCGATAGCTTCTGTAATAGTTTCTGTTGGAGGTTTTGTTTAAGCATAAATCAGATATGGCAAATCTACATGAATTACCTATAACTTTAAAAATAAGTTAGAAGGAAAGCGTTTTTATGACTAAAGGCCTGAAAACAACATTTGTTTGGATAGGTTAATAATTTTACGCAACTTTATTATGAAACTAATTAATAAACTTAAAAAATTATGGCTATTGTAAAAGAATTTAAAGAGTTTGCCATGCGTGGCAACGTGGTTGACCTTGCAGTGGGTGTTATTATTGGCGCCGCTTTTGGCAAAATAGTGACCTCGCTGGTAAACGACATTATCATGCCACCGATTGGGTATCTTACAGGCGGTATTGATTTTAAGGATTTAAAATTACTTATAAAGCACGGTGATCCTACCAAAAAGATAGCAGATGTCACCATTAATTATGGAAATTTTATCAATACTATGATTGAATTTTTAATAGTGGCTTTTTGTATTTTTATGGTGGTAAAGGCAATTAATTCGCTTAAAAAACCAGAGGAGGCTGCACCGGTTGCCGAGCCTGTACCAACAAAAGAAGAAACACTTCTTACAGAGATCCGCGATTTGTTAGCAAAAAAATAAGACGCAATATTAGTGTTTGATAGTTTATAAACTATCAAACACTAAATTATCAACATGGGCTATTAACTTTTTTCAAATGTATGTTTTGAAAAACTAAATAATTACGCTACATTTGCGCTCTTGTTTTAAAAAACAAATAGAATAAAAAAGTCATGAAAAGAACGTTCCAGCCTTCTCAAAGAAAAAGAAGAAATAAACACGGTTTCCGTGAGCGCATGTCTACTGCTAACGGTAGAAGAATATTAGCAGC
>Ga0105239_10000531_pt1 | contig 55121 bp, 43 predicted proteins | sample KBSC44metaG_FD_92761 | JGI IMG/M metagenome (GOLD analysis project Ga0105239, IMG submission 92761) | Corn rhizosphere microbial communities from Kellogg Biological Station, Michigan, USA - KBS C4-4 metaG | ecosystem: Host-associated > Plants > Roots > Rhizosphere > Soil | place: Michigan, USA...
GCCTTCACGACCGATGAAGTCGCGGCGCTGACGACAGCGCAAGTCGGTGTGTTGAGCACCGACCAGCTGTCGAACCTGTCGACCACCAAGCTCGACGCGATGACGACGGCGCAGTTCGCCGTCCTGACGAGCACCCAAGCCGCCGGCTTGACGACTTCGCAGATTGCCGCTCTCGAAACCGCCGATGTGGCGGTCCTGTCGACCGCCGCGCTGAAAGGCCTGACGACGACGCAGTTCAACGCCTTGACGACCGATGAACTGGTCGCGCTGAAGACCACGCAGATCGCCGCGCTGACGACCGACCAGTTGTCGAACATGTCGACGACCAAGCTCGACGCACTGACGACGGCCCAGTTCGCTGCGATGACGACGGCGCAGGTCGCCAACCTGACGACGTCCCAGATCGCCGCGCTCGAAACCGCCGATGTCCAGGCGATGACGACGTCCGCGATCCACGCGCTGACCACCGCCCAGGCGGCAGCATTCGTCACCAGTGAAATCGTCGCGCTCAGCACGGCGCAGGTGGTCGCGCTGACGAGCACCCAGTTCGCCGCGTTCACGACCACGCAGATCGCCGCCTTCGAAACGGCCGACGTGCGCGTCATCGCCACCGATTCGATCCGCGCGCTGAGCAATGCGCAGATCGATGCCTTCACCACCGATCAGCTGGTGGCCTTGACGACGACGCAGGTGGCCGCGTTCACGACCGCGCAGATCGCGGCGATGAACACCACCGACCTGCACACGCTGACGACGGCCCAGTTCGCCGCGCTCACCACCGCGCAGATCGCGTCGCTGACGACCACGCAGATGGCTTCGCTGTCGACCGCCGACATCGTCGCGCTGACCACGGCCCAGGCGCATGCGCTGACGACCGACCAGATCGCCAACCTCACCACCGACCAGGCGGCGGCGCTGGAAACCCGCGACATCGCCGCGATGACGATGACCCAGGCCGCGGCCTTCACCGCGGCCGAGCAGCAGGCGATGTCGCCGGCGCAGCTGGACGCGCTGTTCGCGGTCTCGCCGATCGTGCTCGACCTGGATGGCAACGGCGTCAGCACCGTGTCGGCCGCGCACGGCGTGAGATTCGACCTGAATGCCACCGGTCATGCGAGCAAGGTCGGCTGGGTCTCGAAGACCGACGGCCTGCTGGTCATGGATCGCAACCACGACGGCGTGATCAACGACGGCAGCGAGCTCTTCGGCGCCGCCACCTTGGACGCGAACGGCAAGCGTGCCGGCAACGGCTACGCGGCGATGGCGCTGGAGGACACGAACCACGACGGCAAGCTGAGCGCGCTCGATGCGCACTTCAGCGAACTGCGGGTGTGGGTCGACGCCAACCAGGACGGCAAGGCCGAAGCCGGCGAGCTGAAAACGCTCGGCGAACTCGGCATCGCCTCGCTCGACCTGCATGCCACCACCGGTACCAGCGTGGATCACGGCAACCTGCTCGGCCTGGTCTCCAGCTACACCAAGACCGACGGCAGCACGCATGCGATGGCCGACGTGTGGTTCAGCAAGGATCACGCGGCAACGAGCGGTACGACGGCGGCCCCGGCGCTGCACGAGCTGCTGGCCGCGCCGGCCACGGAACTGCTGCCCGCCGCGACGCACGCTGCGGCGACGGCTGCCCCCGCGGCCACGCATGTCAGCGACTCGGCCCAGAGCTTGCATACCGCGATGATCGACCGTCGCCTGCTGGATGAAGAGCACAACAAGCACCTGCCGCTGATCTGACGAAAAGGGCCGCCGGGAGGGGCGCGACGACGGCGCGGGCCTGGCAGCGATGCCGGGCCCGCGCCGCTCTCTTTGGGCTCGTCGGGGCCGAAAACTGCCAAATACTTCTCATTTGGTTCGTGGCGTGCTCTCTACACTCGCTTGGGGGGATGGCTAGCGGGCCGGATTGCCGTGCCGGAAAAACCATGCAAACGAACGACAAGCAGCGATGGCATCAGCTGGGAAGCCCGCACGCGGCATCGCGGTGGCGGCGATGAGCGAGACGCCGGCGGCACCGGAGCTCGCGGCCGAGGTCGAGCGCCTGCGCCGCGAAGTCGATGCCTTGCGCGAGCAGCTCGCGCTGCAGCGCGGCGACATCCGGCCTGCGGGCCGGAGCGCTGCGCACCCGCCCGGCGCGCCGGCCTGCAGCCACGGGCTGAGCCAGGATCTGTCGATGATCACGGACCTGGCGGGCATCGGTGTCTGGAGCCGCGTGCACGACAGCGAAACGCCGATCTGGAACGACCAGCTCAGGCGCATCTTCGGCCTGGGCGCGCAGGATCCGCTGCCCACCGCGTCGCAGATCATCGAGCACTGGGTCCTGCTTGCGGACCGGGCGGCCGTGGGCGCCGAATACCGCCGCGTAATGCAGGCCGAAGAGGCCTCGGCCGATATCGAGTACCGCATCCGCCGGCCCGATGGGGCGATCCGCTGGCTGCTCCTGCGCGGCCGCTGGTCGCGCCGCGGCAGCGGCGTGCAGGCTTTCGGCGCGATCATCGACATCACCGAGCGGCGCAGCGCCGAAGCCGCGCTGCGCCGTGCCGAAGAGCGCTCGGCGGTGGCGACTCGCGCGGTCGGCATGGGCACCTGGGAGCTCGACGTCGGCTCCCGCGTGCCCCAGTGGGACGCCCAGATGTACCGGCTGCGCGGCCTCGAGCCGGACGACCCGCGGCCGGTCGACCGCATCATCGAGGAGATCACGCCGCCGGGGGATCGTCCGATGGCGGCCGAGCGCTCGATCGAGGCGGCGCGTGCCGGCGTCGGCTACAGCAACGAATTCCGCGTGCTGATGCCCGACGGGTCGATCCGCTGGCTGGCCTCGCGCGGCACGCTCGTCGCGCCGGCGCAGGACAACGCGCGGCTGCGCATGTTCGGCGTCAACTGGGATGTGACCGAGCAGAAGCGCGCCGAGCAGGCGCTGCGCGAGAAGGCCGCGGCCGAACAGGCCAACCAGGCGAAGAGCGTGTTCCTTGCGCGCATGAGCCACGAGCTGCGCACGCCGCTGAATGCGGTGCTCGGCTTTTCCGACCTGATGCTGGGCGACCCGGCCGAGGCGCTGCCACCCTCGCAGCAGGCGCGCGCCGAGCATATCCAGCGCGCCGGCCGGCATCTGCTGGCGCTGATCGACGACGTGCTCGACCTGACCGGCATCGAGGCCGGACGGCTGCCGCTGCTCGACGAGGCGGTGGAGATCGATCGTGTGCTCGCCGAGGTGCTGCGCTGGACGGCGCCGCAGGCGCTGGCGGCGGGTGTTTCGCTCGAGCGGCGTCTGATCGGCCGGCAGGTCGGCGGCGACGCGAAACGCTGGCACCAGGTGTTTGCCAACCTGCTGTCGAATGCGGTCAAGTACAACAGCGCGGGAGGCAGCGTGACGGTCGGGCCGGCGGCCGAGGCGGCGGGCGGCGAATGGGTCGTCGTCAGCGTGCGCGACAGCGGTCGCGGGCTCTCGGCGCTGCAATTGCGCCAGCTCTTCGAGCCCTTCAACCGGCTCGGCGCGGAGCGCGAGGGCATCGAGGGCACCGGCATCGGCCTGAGCGTCGTCAAGCTGCTGTCCGAGCGCATGGGCGGCCGCGTCGCGGTGCGCAGCACGCCCGGCCGCGGCAGTGAATTCCAGATCTGGATGCGCGCCGCCGCCGAGCCGCGGGCCATGACGCAGACCACCGAAGCGGCGGTCCGCGCAGCACCGGCCGAGGGGCGGGCCGCGCCGCTGGACGTGGTCTACATCGAGGACAACCCGGTGAACATGCTGCTCGTCGCCGAACTGATGAGCTTGCGCCCCGCGCTGGCACTGCACGAAGCGGTGAACGGCATGGAAGGCGTGGCGCTCGGGCGGCGGCTGCGCGCGAAGGTGGTGCTGATCGACATGCAGCTGCCGGACATCGACGGCTTCGAGGTGCTGCGCCGCCTGCGCGCCGATCCGGCGCTGGCTGCGAGCCGCTGCGTCGCGCTGTCGGCCAACGCGATGCCGGACGACATCTCGCGCGCCCGCGCGGCGGGCTTCGACGACTACTGGACCAAGCCGATCGATGCGAGGCGCTTCCTCGCCGGGCTGGATGGGCTGATCACGCCGCTACTGATTTGATCCCCGCTCAGGGCGCGAGCCGCTCGCGCAGCCACGCTCCGGGCTTGCCCGGATCGAGCCGGTACTGGAGCCGATCGTGCAGCCGCGAAGGCCGGCCCTGCCAGAACTCCCATCGGTCGGCGACCAGCCGGTAGCCGCCCCAATGCGGCGGCCGCGGCGGGTTGAGCATGAACTTGGCCCCGTATTTCGCCGCGGCGGCCACCAGCACGGCGCGAGACGGGATCACCTGGCTCTGCGGCGAGGCCCAGGCGCCGATGCGCGAGTCGAGCGGGCGGGTGGCGTAGTAGGCGTCGGACTCGGCCGCATCCACGCGCTCTACCCGTCCTTCGATGCGCACCACGCGCTCCAGCTCGACCCAGTGGAACTGCAGGGCTGCGGCCGGGTGCTCGGCCAGCTCGCGCCCCTTGCGGCTCTCGTAATTGGTGTACCAGACGATGCCGCGCTGATCGATGCCCTTGATCAGCACGATGCGCGTGGAAGGGCGGCCGGCGGCGCCGACGGTGGCAAGCGTCATCGCGTTCGGCTCGGGCAGCTGCGCTTCCATCGCCTGCGCCATCCAGCGCTCGAACTGCAGCCGCGGATCGGCGGCGCTCGCCGACTCGTCGAGTTGGTCTTTTTCGTAGCTCTTGCGCAGGTCGGCGAGGGAGGTCATGGCCGATTGTAGGAACACCACGGACTGATCCCGGCTATTGCCCGCGACGGCCCGGCCGCGGGCGGCGGCTCACGATACTGTCGGCCTTCGACTACAGGAGAGGCTAACGATGGCGAGTTCATTCACGGTCAACGGCAAGGCGGTGAACGTCGATGCCGATCCTTCGACGCCGCTGCTCTGGGCGCTGCGCGACAACCTGCAGATGACCGGCACCAAGTTCGGCTGCGGGGCGGCCTTGTGCGGCGCCTGCACGGTGCATCTGAACGGCGCGGCGACGCGCTCCTGCATCACGCCGATCTCGGCCGTGGCAGGGCAGAAGATCGGCACCATCGAGGCGGTCGGCGAAGGCCCGGCCGGCAAGGCGGTGCAGGCCGCGTGGATCAAGCACGACGTGGCGCAATGCGGCTACTGTCAAAGCGGGCAGATCATGGGCGCGACCGCGCTGCTGCAATCGAACCCCAAGCCGAGCGATGCCGACATCGACGCCGCGATGAGCGGCAACATCTGCCGCTGCGGCACCTACGCGCGCATCCGCGCCGCGATCCATGACGCCGCCAAGGCGCTGGCCTGAAGGAGCGCCCGGATGCAATACGACCAACTGATGCAGCGCCTGGGGCGCGAGCTCGATGCCTCGTTTGACGATGCGGGCCTGCCGCGCCGCAGCTTCCTGAAGCTCACGGCCGCCTCGGGCTTCGCGCTCGGCGTGTTCCCGATGGCGATGTCGCCGGCGCAGGCTGCCGAGGCGCCGATGGCGACACGACAACCCTCGGCCTTCATCCGCATCGACAAGGACGGCATCATCACCGTGCTCGTCAACCGGCTCGAGTTCGGCCAGGGCGTGCAGACCGGGCTGCCGATGCTGGTGGCCGAAGAAATGGACGCCGACTGGAGCAAGGTCCGCTCCGAGCTGGCGCCGGCGGGCGACGCCTACAAGGATCCGAACTTCGGCATCCAGATGACCGGCGGCTCGAACACGATGCACAACTCCTATCTGCAGTACCGCGAGCTGGGTGCGCGGGCGCGCTTGATGCTCGTCGCCACGGCAGCCGAGCGCTTCGGCGTGCGGCCGGAGGCCTGCAGCGTGAGCGCCGGCGTGGTCAGCGCGGGCAACAAACGCGCCGGCTTCGGCGAGCTCGCGGAGCAGGCGATGCAGCAGCCGGTGCCCACGAGCGTGAAGCTGAAACATGCCAACGCCTTCAAGATCATCGGCAAGCCGACCGGCCGGCTCGATGCGGCCGCCAAGTCCTCGGGCCGGCAGAGTTATGGCATCGACGCCCAGGCGCCGGGCATGAAGACGGTGCTGATCGCGCGCCCGCCGGTCTTCGGCGCGAAGCTGGCAAGCATGGACGCCGCGAAGGCCAAGGCGGTGAAGGGCGTGCTCGGCGTGTTCGAAGTGCCGCTGGATCGCGGCGCGAGCGGCGTCGCGATCGTTGCCGATGGGTATTGGCCGGCCAAGATGGGCCGCGATGCGCTGCAGACGAGCTGGAACACCGAAGGCGTCGAGAAGGTCGACAGCGACAAGCAGCTCGCCGCCTATCGCGCGCTGGCCACCCAGCCCGGCCTGGTCGCGCGCGACGGCGATACCTCGAAGATCGCCGGCGCGCCGAAGAAGATCGTCGCCGAGTACAGCTTCCCCTACCTGGCGCATGCGCCGATGGAGCCGCTCAACTGCTTCATCGATCTGGGCGAGAACAGCTGCAGCGTGCAGGTCGGCTCGCAGTTCCAGACCGTCGACCAGGCCAACGTCGCGAAGGCGCTCGGCCTGAAGCCCGAGCAGGTGCAGCTGACGACGCTGATGGCCGGTGGCGGCTTCGGCCGGCGTGCGGTGCCGAGCTCGGATTACCTGTTTGAGGCCGCGAACATCGCCAAGGCCTGGAAGCAGGGCGGCAACAGCGGGCCGTTGAAGATCGTCTGGAGCCGCGAGGACGACATCCACGGCGGCTACTACCGGCCGGCCCATGTGCACCGTGTCGAAGCAGGCTTCAACGAGCAGGGCGAGGTGCTGGGCTGGAAACACACCATCGTGGGGCAATCGATCCTCATCGGCACACCGTTCGAGAGCATGGTGAAGAATGGCATCGACGCCACCGCCACCGAAGGCGTGGCCGACACGCCCTACCGCATCGCGATGCATCTCGAGGTGCACCACCCGAAGGCGAATGTGCCGGTGCTGTGGTGGCGCTCGGTCGGCAACACGCACACCGCCTATGTGATGGAGACGATGATCGACGAGCTGGCGCGCCAGACCGGGCAGGATCCGGTCGCCTATCGCCGCGCGATGCTCGGCGAGAAACACAAGCGCCACCTCGCGGCGCTGAATCTGGCGGTGGAGAAATCGGGTTACGGCAAGAAGACCCTGCCGGCGGGCCAGGCTTTTGGCGTGGCGGTGCATGAATCCTTCAATTCGGTGGTGGCCTACGTGGTCGAGGCGTCGATCAAGGACGGCGAGCCGGTGCTGCATCGTGTGACAGCGGGTGTGCATTGCAACCTGGCGGTGAATCCCTTGTCGGTCGCCGCGCAGGTGCAGGGCGCGGCGCTGATGGGCTTCGGCACGACCTTGCCGGGCGCCGAGATCACGCTGAAGGACGGTGTGGTGCAGCAGAACAACTTCAGCGAATACACCGTCGCGCGCATCAACCAGATGCCCGAGGTGGCGGTGCACATCGTGCCGAGCAACGAGCCGCCGACCGGCATGGGGGAGCCCGGCCTGCCCGCGCTGGCGCCGGCCTATGCCAACGCGATCGCCAAGCTGACCGGCAAGACGATGCGCCAGCTGCCGTTCAAGTCCGGCGCAGGCTGAGCTGGCCAGAGCGGGCCAATCCCGAGAGGGTCCGCCCCCTCTAGGGGCTTGGCCCTAAGTGAAGGTCCCACTGGTTGCAAGGCGGTCCGGCTCCCATTCTTGAGAGACGCCGCGGGGTCTCGCGGCAACCGATTCACAGACACAAAGAAGGGGCGCCGATGAAAGCGCAGCCCGTGGTGGTGGTGCTGGCCGCGGGCCTCGGCTCACGTTTCGGCGGCACCATCCACAAGTTGGGACAAGACCTGGATGGCGCCAGCGTGCTCGCGCGGGTGCTGATCCAGGTGCTGGCCACGTCGCTCGAGGCCGTCGTCGTGACGACCGAAGCCCTGGCGGACGAGGCCCGCCTGAGCGTGGCCTCGCGCGACATCGTGCTGTTGCCGGAGGTCGGCGCGAGCGACCTGCCTCTGGGCATGGGCTATTCGATCGCGGCCGGCGTCAGTGCGCGCCCGAATGCTTCCGGCTGGCTGATCCTGCCGGGCGACATGCCGCTGGTGCAGTCGTCGACGGTGCTGGCTGTCGCGGCGGCGCTCGCACATCACCCGGTCGCCTTCGCGCAGTACCAGGGCCGGCGCGGGCACCCGGTCGGCTTTTCGTCCGAACTGTATTCCGAGCTTTCCGCGCTGCAGGGCGATGCCGGCGCGCGGCGTCTGACCGCGCGCTACCCGGCGCAGGGCGTCGAGGTCGACGATCCCGGCGTGCTGGTCGACATCGATACCGAGGCCGACTTGAAACGTGCCCGCGCCGCGCGACGGCAATCGCTCGCGGCCGCCGACGTCGGCGATGGCGGAACCTGAACCGCGCAGCCGCCCTCAGGCCGACAGACGGTGGCGCTTGGCCAGCGCCACCAGGCGCTCGATCTCGCGATCTCGAATGCCGTGGGCGCGCAGCCCGCGTTCGGTGTCGAGCAGGTAATCCAGCGTCTTGCCGTAGCGCCCGCAAGCGGCGCCGAGGATCACCAGCATCTGCGCATCGTCGATCGGACCGGTGTAGTTGGGGCTGCTGCGCGAGAGCGTGAAGGCCAGCGCCGAGACCACGCCCTGATCGGTGCGGCAGCTCAGCCAGCGCGGGTCGTACACGCCAGTCGGCATCTCGCGCTCCCAGAGCTTGGGCAATTCCTCCTCGACCCGTTCGCACGGGATGCGGTAGACCATGCCGCGGCATGAGCCGCCGGTGAGCAGCGCGAACACCAGTCCAGGGCATTCATAGGTGCCGCGATTGACGCGCGAGCGCATCTCCAGCGCGCGGTGAAAGCCGTGCACCAGCGCATGGCGATGCTCGGCGGCCTTGAATTCCGGCCGCCAGATCAGCGACGCATAGCCGAACACCCACAGGTCGCGCCCGCCTCCCCATTGGCTTCTGACCTTCGCCAGCATCGCGGCCGGATCACGTGTGTTGCGCGGTGAATCTGAACTGTGCATTTCCGCACTCTAAAATGAATGAAACCAATCCGTTCCCCGAGGAGAAAAAATGAACAGTGATGACGACAACCAGAACTACGCGCTGGCCGTGGTGGCCGGCGTGGTGGCGCTGGTGATTGCGCTGGTGATCGGCGTCGCTGCCTGGAGCACCAGCGAAACTGCCGCACCGACCGCCGCCGCCCCGGCCGCGGGAGAGGTGACCGTCGTCGTCGAACGCATCTATTTCGAACTCAGCAGCGCCGCGCTGCCGGCCGAAGCCAACGAGGTGCTGAACCGCATCGCCGAAGCCGCGCGCGGTGCGCCCGGCCAGCACGTGCTGATCTCCGGCTTCCACGATGCGAGCGGCAATGCCGCGAACAACGCTGAGCTGGCCAAGCAGCGCGCGCTCGCGGTGCGCCACGGTCTCGAGGCCAATGGCGTGCCGCCGGAGGTGCTGATCCTCGACAAGCCGGCGGTCACCACCGGCGGCGCGGATGAGCGCGAAGCGCGCCGCGTCGAACTCCGGCTGCAATGACCGCCGGCAGCGCTGGGCCTTCAGCTTGAATTGACGATGTAACCCGGTTACATCACAATCGATGATCGAGTTACATCCCTCGTCAACAGCAGGCAAGGACCAGCCATGAAGCCAGTCATCGTCGAAGTCACCCAGCGCATCCGGGAACGCAGCGCGAGCTTGCGCGCGGCTTACCTCGAGCGCGTCGAGCACGCGATCAACCGCCCGCGCGGCTCCGATCGCATGGGCTGTGCCAACGTGGCGCACGCGTTCGCGGCGCTGCCGGCGAACGACAAACTGAAGGTCGTGGCCGAGCGCGCGCTGAACATCGGCGTGATCACGGCCTACAACGACATGCTGTCGGCGCACCAGCCCTATGCGGGCTTTCCCGCGGTGATCCGCGACGAGGCCACCAAGCTCGGCGCGACGGTGCAGGTGGCGGGCGGCGTGCCGGCGATGTGCGATGGCGTCACGCAAGGCCTGCCGGGCATGGAGCTGAGCCTGTTCTCGCGCGACACGATCGCAATGGGCACCGCGGTCGGGCTGACGCACGACGTGTTCGACGCGGCCTTGCTGCTCGGCGTCTGCGACAAGATCGTGCCGGGCCTGCTGATCGGCGCGCTGCATTTCGGCCATCTGCCGACGGTATTCGTGCCGGCCGGGCCGATGAGTACCGGCCTCTCGAACAACGAGAAGTCCAAGGTGCGCGAGCAGTTCGCGATGGGCAAGGTCGGCCGTGCCGAGCTGCTCGAAGCCGAGTCCGCCGCGTACCATGGCGCCGGCACCTGTACTTTCTACGGCACCGCCAACAGCAACCAGATGCTGCTCGAGGCGATGGGCTTGCACGTGCCGGGCGCGGCCTTCGTGCATCCGCATGCCGAGCTGCGCGAGCAGCTGACGCGCGAGGCGGTGCGCCATGTGCTGGCGATCGCCGCCAAGGGCCCGAACTTCATGCCGATCGGCAAGCTGGTCGACGAGCGCGTGATCGTCAACGCGATGATCGCCTTGCTCGCCACCGGCGGCTCGACGAATCATTTGATCCATTGGGTGGCCGTGGCGCGTGCCGCCGGCATCCTGATCGACTGGACCGACTTCTCCGACCTTTCCGCCGGCGTGCCGCTGCTGGCGCGTGTCTATCCGAACGGCAGCGCCGACGTGAACCATTTCCAGGCCGCCGGCGGCCCGGGTTTCGTGCTGCGCGAGCTGCTGGATTCCGGCAGCCTCCACGGCGACGTGGCGACGGTGGCGCCGGAGGGCATGCGCGCCTTCACGCGCGTGCCGCAGCAGCAGGGCGCCGGCGTGGTCTGGAAGGACCTGCCCGCCGCCAGCGGCGACGACAAGGTGGTGCGCACGGCCGCATCGCCGTTCAGCGAAAGCGGCGGCCTGAAGCTGTTGAAGGGCAACCTCGGCCGCTCGGTGATCAAGGTCTCGGCGGTGCCGGTCGAGCGCCATATCGTCGAAGCGCCGGCGAAGGTGTTCGAGAGCCAGGAAGGGCTGCTCTCCGCGTTCAAGCATGGCGAGCTCGAATGCGACTTCATTGCGGTCGTCCGCTTCCAGGGACCGCGCGCCAACGGCATGCCCGAGCTGCACAAGCTGACGCCGCCGCTGGCAGTGCTGCAGGGCAAGGGCTTCAAGGTGGCGTTGGTCACCGACGGCCGCATGAGCGGCGCCTCGGGCAAGGTGCCGGCTGCGATTCACGTGAGCCCTGAAGCCCTGGCCGGTGGCCCGCTCGGCAAGGTGCGCGATGGCGACATGATCCGGCTGGACGCCGTTGCCGGCACGCTCGAAGCCTTCGTCCCCGAAGCCGAATGGGCCGCGCGCGAGCAGGCCGACATCTCGCCGGAGAACGCCGCCATCAATGCTCACGGCCTCGGCCGCGAACTCTTCGCCGGCATGCGCCGCAACGTGCTGACGGCCGAAGAGGGCGCCTGCACCTGGCTCTGAGAGCCCCACGCCCGACCCGTTGCCGTTATCTTCTACCGTGCCCCTGAAAGGATTCCCCATGACCGCACTCGACCTGATCGACTATGGCCCCGTCATCCCCGTGATCGTGCTGAAGAAGCTGGAGCACGCGGTACCGCTGGCCGAAGCCCTGGTGGCCGGCGGCGTGCGGGTGCTCGAGATCACGATGCGCACGCCGATCGCGCTGCAATGCATGGAAGCGATCGCCAAGGCGGTGCCGGATGCGATCGTCGGCGCCGGCACGGTGCGCTCGCTCGAGGACGCGCGCGCCGCGAAGAACGTCGGCTGCCGCTTTGCGGTGACACCCGGCTACCAGAGCGACATTGCATTGGCCTGCGCCAACATCGACGACATCGACCTGCCGCTGCTGCCCGGCGTGGCGACCGCGAGCGAAGTGATGGCCGCGAACGCCGACGGCTACAGCTTCCTGAAGTTCTTCCCCGCCACGCAGGCCGGCGGCATCCCGATGCTGAAAGCGCTCGGCGGCCCGTTCCACGACGTGGTGTTCTGCCCGACCGGCGGCATCAGCCTGGAGACCGCGCCGCAATTCCTGGCGCTGCCGAACGTGAAGGTCTGCGGCGGCTCGTGGCTGACACCGGATGACGCGGTCGCCGCGGGCGATTGGGCGCGCATCACGAAGCTGGCGAAGGAAGCGAGTGTGTTGAGTCGCTGACCGGCTGTTTCGTATCTGTTACGTTGGGCGGCTTGGCCAGCCGCTCCTCATCCCGATATGCCGGCGATGCCGCTTTCCGGCGACCTATGAATCTCAAACAAACCTCAGCGCGGCTGCTTCGCTACGTGATGCCCCACAAATGGGGCTTGCTGCTCGGCATCGGGTGTTTTTTCCTTTCGGCCGCAGTCGAGCCGGCGTTGCCGGCGATGTTCCAGAAGATGCTGGACCAGGGCTTCAAGAACCAACTCGGGTTCCCGGTCTGGATGGTGCCTGTGGTCATCATCGGCCTCTTCACCGCGCGCGGCCTGCTGGCTTTCGCCGGCACCTATCTGCTGAACTGGGCGGTTTCTCGCATGGTCCTGGCGTTGCGCGGGGACCTCGTCAAATCAATCCTGCATGCGGACGCGAGTCTCTACACGACGCTCAGCCCGGGGATCGCTGCAAGCCGCGTCATCAACGATCCGCAGACTGCAGCCGGATCGCTTGCGGGCGCATTGACGACGTTGCTGCGCGACGGGACCACGCTGATCGCACTGCTCGGCTACCTGTGCTACCTCAATTGGAAACTGACACTTCTGTCCTTGATCACGATGCCGTTGCTGGGATTGGTCGTGCGCAAGGTGCAGGTGCGAACCTTGAAGGTTGGATCTGAATCCTACAACTCGCAACTGCGCCTGGTAGGTATCGTCGACGATCTGACCCGTGCATGGCGGGTGGTGCGTACCTTCGATGCGGCGGAATTCGAGAGCGGTCGTTTCGAGCTCGAGGCCAACAAGCTGCGCCGAGCTTCGATGAAAACCATTGCTGCCGGCGCGCTCATGACGCCGCTGACGCAGATCGTTGCGAGTGCAGGCGTGGCTCTGATCCTCACGCTCGGCCTGGTCGAAGCGCAGCACGGCACGACCTCAGTCGGCGAGTTCGTCGCCTTTCTGACCGCGCTGCTGATGACGATCTCGCCGATGCGCCACCTGACCGACGTGACCCAGCCGGTGATCGGGGGCTTGATCGGCGCACACGCCAGCTTCAACTTGATCGACACGCCACCCGAGCCCGACCTTGGCACGCACGAGCTGCCGAATTGCGAGGGTCACATCCGATTCGACCACGTGCGCATTCAGTACCCCGGCAGCGAGCAGTGGGCGCTGAACGGTCTGTCGCTCGAGATTCCGGCGGGGCAGACGATTGCGCTGGTCGGTCCATCGGGCTCTGGCAAGACGACGGTGGTAAGTTCCATCCTCGGCTTCGTCGAGCCGAAGAGCGGCGTGGTGACGATCGACGGAATCGACATCGGCAGCGTCCGCAAGGCGTCGCTGCGCAAGCAGTTCGCCGTGGTCTCGCAGGACATCGTGCTCTTCGACGGCTCGATCGCCGCGAACGTCGTCTACGCACAGCCGATGGATCTGGCGAAGGTCGAGGTCGCGTTGCGCGCCGCCAATCTGTGGGATTTTGTCGGCAGCCTTCCCGAAGGCATGCAGGCGAACGTGGGCACCAATGGCAGCAAGCTTTCCGGCGGCCAGCGGCAGCGTTTGGCGATCGCCCGGGCCTTGTACAAGGACGCGCCGGTATGGGTCTTCGACGAAGCGACCTCCGCACTCGATACAGAATCCGAGCGCATCGTGCAGCAGTCGATCGACCAGTGGCAGGGTCAGAAGACGCTGATCCTGATCGCGCACCGGCTCAGCACGGTGCGCAACGCGGACCGGATCTATGTGTTGACCGATGGTCGCGTGGTGGAGACTGGCACGCACGTCGAGCTGATCGCCAAGGGCGGCTTGTATGCCGGTATGGTCGCCGCCCAGGCCATGGAGTAGCGCGCTCGACCGGCGTGCACAAACGGGGAGCAGGGGTGAGTCGATTCCAGAGATTCCTTCAGAAATGGGGGCCAGGAGGACTCGCACGTTCGCTTGAGCGCAAGCGTCTGCGCCGAGAGGTCGGGCGGCTAGAACCGCCGGTACGCCCTGACAACGAACCGTCGTCTTCACCATCGACATCGCAGGCGTGGACCGTGCGCTCGTTGACGAGTGCGCGTTTTGCCGCCTCGTCGCCGCTGCCGACCTATTCCGTTCCAGACAGCGACGCGAACCGGCTGACGCTTGTCGCCGATTCGACGCGTGCGACGCTCGACGGCTCGTTCGATATCGCATTGATCCTGTGCGCTGCGCTGTGCCAGGCGACTCGGCGCCGACTGCGCATCGTTACCCGTGCCGAAGCGGCCGACTCGGCGCGAATCCACCGCCTGCTGGACGGCCATGCCGTCGAGCTATTCTTTGATCCGCAGTTCCTGCATCTGCCAGAGAGCGGCAGCCGCGTCGGGATGAACGTCCTCGACGGTGAATTGTTCGTCGCGAGCTGCTGGCGAGCTGTCGCCAGCCTGATCGGTACCGTGCCCGATGAATCGATCCTCTACCTGCTCCAGCAAGACGAGCGCCTGCGTTATGCGCGGGGCGACGAGTATCTGCGCTGCGCGGCGGTGATGGCGCGGCCGGGCATTCGCCAGGTCGTCAGTACGCAGTTGCTGTACGACCACTTGGCGCAAGCCGGCCTGGCGCACATCATCGACCGCGGCACATGGTTCGAGCCGGCGTTTCCGGAAGCCGTCTTCCATCCGCGCGAGCGGCCCGGAAAAATGCGGCTGTTGTTCTGCGCACAGGCCGACAACCCGACCGACCTGCTGTATCTGGGGTTGGAATTGATCGAGCGGGCGCTCGAGCAGCGCACGATCGATCCGGCGATGTGGGAGTTGCTGCTTCTCGGCGAAGGCATGCCCGACGTCGACTTCGGCGACATCGGTTGCGTACACCTCGGCAATCTGCCCGACCAGCAGTACGGCGAACTGCTCGGGACGGTCGACGTCGGTATCTATCTTTCCGCTTCACCGCACCCGGGCTACCCGATGCTTGCGCTGGCGGCCAGTGGCGCGGTGGTCGTTACGAACGAGCGCGACGAGCATCACGGACTGCGGCACTATTGCGAGAACATCATTGCCGCGCCGGCCGACCTGCCGAGTCTGGCGGCGGCGCTGATCGAAGCCGTTGCCCTGGCGGCCCGCAAGACGCTGCGATCGAAGAATCACCAGGCCGCAGCGATCCCCAGGACGTGGAATTCATCGCTGGCGCGCGTGCTCGCGTCCGTCGTCTAACGTGGCGCCGGTCCAGCGACGCGATCGGGCGCGGCGGGTGCGATGGCTGCCTTCGCCGCTTCCGGCTTCTCCTTTTCAGTGAATTGGCAGTCCGATGTCCTGGCTCGAGACCGTTCCGACCGTGCAGTACGCCGATCCGTGGGCGGCGCCCTTCGGTGACCGATTTGCCGCGTTGACGCGCCGCGGGCGCCGTATCGCCTATTTCTACGAGGTCGCCGACAGCACGACTTTCAGATATCGCGCTTACAACCCCTGCCAGGTCTTGAACGCGCACAGCGCCGATGTTTCGGCGTCCTACTTTTTTCTGCTGGACTTCGAAAATTTCGACCGTATCGCGGCAGCGGCGGATGTGTTGATTCTGTGCCGCGTGAGGTACAGCAGCCGCATCAACGCACTCGTCACGCGCTTTCGAACTCAACGCAAGCCGGTCATCTACGATATCGACGACCTGGTCTATGACATCAACTATGCTCATCTTCTGATCGAATCCGTCGGCGCTGATGCGAATACCGAGCCCGATCTCAATTTCTGGTATGCCTATATTGGCCGCGTGAATGCCGCGCTGCGGCTGTGCGAGGGTGCCATCGCCACCAACGCATTTCTCGCCGCCAAGCTAGAAGCCTTCCTCGGCAAGAGAGTCAAGGTGATGCCGAATTTCCTCAACGCCGAGCAGTTGAGAATTTCGAATTGGATCTACGAAGCAAAAGCGTTGTCCCGGCTTCGCGACGACGACCGCATTTATTTGGGGTACTTCAGCGGCAGCTCGACACACCAGCGGGATTTTTCGATCGTCGAGAAGGCGATCGAGGCGGCGATGAGATCCGACGAACGGGTTTGCCTGCGCGTGGTCGGGTTCATCGATGTCGGCCAGTTTCCGTCGCAATTGCGCCACCGGGTGCAACATTTGCCGTTCATGGATTTCGTGAACCTGCAGCGAATCATCGGATCGGTTCATCTGAATCTGGTGCCGCTGCAAAACAACGTGTTCACCAACTGCAAGTCGGAATTGAAGTACTTCGAATCTGCCATCGTCGGCACGCCAAGCATCGCGAGCCCGACTTTCGGTTTTGAGCGGTGCATCGTCGACGGCGAAAACGGCTATCTCGCGAAGGCCCACGAGTGGGATCACGCCATCCCGCGCGCGCTCGACGACATTCGAAAGCACGAACCCATCGCCGTTGCGTGCCGCGACCACGCCGAGTTGCATTACGGCCCTGAGCATCGCCTCGCGGAGGTGCTGGCGGCGGTCGATTGGTAAAGAAGACGAGGCTTCCCGTCGCACTCGCAAAGGCGGGTTCGTCGCTTGGCATGTTCGTGCTGGCGCGGCATCAACAAGGTTACAGGTAATGCAGAGGACAACACTACTCGAGCTCTACGAGCAGCATCGCGGCAAGGTATCCGACAAGTGGTCGCTGTATCTGCGCGAGTACGAGCGACTGCTGAGGCCGCTTGCCGATCAGCCGATCCGCATGTTGGAAATTGGCATTCAGAACGGCGGATCGCTCGAGATCTGGTCGCGCTTCTTCGAGCGCGCCGAACGTATCGTCGGCTGCGATATCAACCCCGACTGCGCGAAGCTCCGCTACGACGATCCGCGTATCGCGGTGGTCGTGGGCGACTCCAACACCGACAAAGCCGAAATCCAGATCACCACCGAGAGTTCCCGATTCGACCTGATCATCGACGATGGCTCTCACCGATCGGGCGACATCATCCGGGCGTTCGCCCGGTACTTCGAACATCTGAACGACGGCGGCCTGTTCATCGTCGAAGACCTTCATTGCAGCTACTTTCAGGCGTTCGAAGGCGGCCTGTTCGATCCGGCTTCGTCATTGTCGTTCTTCAAGCGCCTGGCCGACTTGGTCAGTCATGAACACTGGGGCCTGGCCGAACCGCGAAAGACCATCCTCGCCAGCTTCATGCGCAAGCACGGCTTCGACATTCGCGAAGAATTGCTTTGCCACATCCATTCGATCGAGTTCATCAATTCGCTTTGCGTGATTCGCAAGAACGCGCCGACGGAGAATGTGATCGGCAAGAGGTTCATCGCCGGGCTCGAGGAAATCGTGGTGCCAGGGCATCTCGGGTTGCATGGCAGTGCATCGCCAATAGCTGACGAAAAGGCGAACCTCTGGACTGCAGTCGCTCTCTTGCCCGAAGACGAACGAGTCGCGACGCAGAGTGAATTGCAGTCGGCGAAGACCGAGCTGGGGCGGTTGCGCGAGGTCGACTTGCGCCTCCATCACCAATCGCGGCGGCTCGAATCGACACTCGACACGCTTGCGGAGCGCAACGCCGCCTATGAGCAACTTGCCGACCAGCTCGGTGATGCGCAGTCTCGTGTCCTGGGCCTGACATCCGCTGTCGCTGAAGCGGATCGCCAGAATACTATCCAGCAGCAGCAATTGAGCGATTTGCGCAGACAGTTGGATGAAGTGTTCTCGTCGAAAAGCTGGCGCATGACTCGTTGGGTGCGTTGGCTGGATCGCCGGCTTTCCAGGATCCGCCGCGATGCGAAGAAGCTCGGCCGCGCAATTCGCCGCGGCGAAAGTCCCGTTGCGGTGTTCCAGCATTCGAAGCCGGCTCAGGGCGATAGTGGTGCTTCGGCTACGCGTGTCGCTTGGTCTGCCGGGGCGTCGTCGGTCCAGTCCAGCGACGGGCTCGATACGGTGGCCGGCGACCTGATGAGCAGCGGTGCCATCGGAGCTGCTGCCATCCTCGGCCTGACCCGAGAAGGGCAGATGCAGGCGGCGAGCAAATTCCAGCCGTACAAGCCGCTCTTCATCTCGGTCGACGAAAGCCGGGGTGCCGCGCCGAAGCTGCAGATTCTTCTGCCCAGCCTCAAGCAGGAACATGCGACAGGCGGCCCGAACACCGCCTTCGTTTTGGGCGTGCTGCTGGCCCGGCGGGGCATTCGTGTCGGCTTCGTCTCGTGCACCGTGTCGCCTGACCGGGATCTCGGCCCGATCCGCAATCACCTGCAGACCTTGACCGGCTTCAGGCCCGAGGATTTGTCGATCGAACTCGCCGACGCCAGTGATCCAGCCAAGCCGCTGCGTATTGGCCACAACGACGTCTTTCTGGCCACGGCGTGGTGGACGGCCCAGCCCGCGCACTCGGTCTTGTCACAAACCAAGAGCAGCCGCTTCTACTACTTGATCCAGGATTTTGAGCCGATCTTCTACAGTCTGTCGGAGAACTGGTGTCAAGCGGTCGAGACCTATGACTTCGACCATGTGCCCATCGTCAATACGACACTGTTGCGGGACTACCTTCGCGACGCCGCAATCGGCCGGTTCGCCGATCATGCCTTTGCCGATCGCGCACTAGTGTTCGAACCAGCGGTCGACAAGACGCTGTTCCATGTCGAATCGAAGGCCCGCCGGATGCCGCGACGACTGCTCTTCTATGCACGCCCGAACATTGCGCAGCGCAATCTTTTCGGCATGGGCGTCGCCGCGCTGCGCGCGGGCGTCACCGCCGGACTGTTCGGTGACGCCGGCTGGGAATTCCTCGGCATCGGCGAGAACTTCGATGCGGTGAGCCTGGGGCGAGGCTACAAGCTTGTCCCTGCGCCGTGGCTCGATCTGGCGGCGTACGCCGCGCAGATGCGCAGCGCGGACTTGCTGTTGTCGTTGATGCTGTCTCCGCATCCGAGCTACCCACCGCTCGAGATGGCTGCCTGCGGCGGTACCGTCGTCACCACGGTCTACGGCAGCAAGACTGCACGACGCCTGGCCGAACTGTCGCCGAACATCATCGGCGTGGATCCGTCGATCGAGGCGCTGGTCTGGGGTTTGCAACGAGCACTTCTGCGCAGCGCCGATGCCGCCAGCAGCGCCGTCCCAATTGATCTGCCGGAGACCTGGCAACAGAGTCTGGAATCAGTTCTTCCGCGCCTGATGGAGGAACTTGAACGCGACGGCATCGTTCCGATCAGCATTGCCGGCGATCTGCCTGCGGCGACCGTCTCGACGGCGTTGGCGTTGATCGGCGACGACGGCGACTTCTATCGCCAGCGCCGTCTGGCCTGCCGCGATCTTTACCGGGCCGCGCCAGCACCCGGTCTGATCAGTCTGGTGACGACGGTCGACGACACGGACCCGATGCAGCTGGCGGATCTGGCTCACACGATCTTCGCTCAAGACGCGAACACGGCGTTCGAGTGGGTGCTGTTCGACAACGCCTCATCCAACCCGGCCACGCTCGCCTTGATGGAGAGGCTGCGGGCAGATCCCCGCGTGCAGTTCGGGCAGGTGGCGAACAAGCTCGGCATCGTCGGCGGCATGCGCTGGTGCCTGGAGCGGGCGACAGGCCGCTACATCGTGCCGATGGCCGGTGACGCACTACTGTTCCCGCATTGCTTGCGCACGCTCTGCGCCTTCATCGAGCAAGCCGGTTTTCCTGCGCTGCTGTATACCGACGAGGACAAGACCGATGGCCAGCGTCATCGGGATCTGTACGCGAAGCCGGATTGGGACCCGGTGCTGTTCGCCCATTCCGGCTATGTTGCCAACCTGACTGTGATCGATCGCGAAAAGGCGCTCAGGCTGGACTGCTACAGTGACACACGCGTCGACGGGAATCACGGCTGGGACAGCTTCACCCGCTTCGTTGTCGCGGGGTATACGCCTCTCCATCTCGCCGAGACGCTGTACACCGGTCGCATGCACGCGGCATCGACTTCATCGGACGATCCGTCCCCGTCGCAGGTCGACGAGTCGCAGTCGGTCGTGGTGCAGAACTTCTTGCGCGGCAAGGTGCTGCAAGACCGCTACGAAGTCCAGCCCTCACCGGTGTTCGGCGGCACCCGCTTCTATCCGCTCGCCGATGTTGGCATCTCATGGCTCGCCACCATCCCGTTGTCGAGCGCGTCGGACGGCAGCGTCTCGTTGCCGGCGCTGATCGACGCCGTCACCGCGCTGCCCGAAGCCGTGACGTTCGTGCATCTGCTCGACGACGGCTGCACGGTGATCGACCCGGGCTGGGCGATCGAAGCGCGGGCAATGTCGGAGATCTTCCCGGATACCGTGATGATCGGAGGCCGCATTCACGATGGTGCCGTGCTGCGCGAGGCGGCCTATGTATTCGGTTATGGCGGCATGATCGGCTGCCCCGACGTGGGCCGCCCGCTGGGTGACTCCGGCTATGCCGCGCAGATGGGGAGGCCCCATAGCGTCGCAGCCGTTTCCGCGCGGCATTGCGTCGTCCAACGGGATTTCCTTTTGGACGCGCTGGTGCAGCTGCCGGGCCGTTCGGATCTCCGGATGCTGGGCCCCTGGCTCGGCGCCGTCGCCTGCGAGCGCGATTCACGCGTGGTGTTCACGCCTTTCTTCGATGCGCGCATTGCCCACGACGGCGGAGCCCAGCCTCCTGCAGAGTTGGCGGTGATGGCGGGTCGTTTCGGGCATCTGATCCATCGGCGCCTCGGCTATGCGCCGCGACTCGACCGCAGTGGCTCGCGCCCGTACGCTGCCGGCATGGCCGAAGCCGCCGTGACCAAGCCTGTCTACGCCGACTATTTTGCGGACCATCTGGCGCAGCGGCTGAAGAGATCGACCGCGATGCCCTCCGGCGTGGCGCCGATCTCGTTGCTCACAGCGGTCTATGAGAAGACGGACGAGGCGCTGTTCCGCGAGACGGTGGCCTGCGTCGCCGCGCAAACCTCCAAACCTTTCGAATGGGTCGTCTTGGCGCAAGGCCCCATCATCGGCCGCCTCGAGAAGACGCTGGACGAATTGGACCGCAATGGGATTATCCGGCTGCTTCGCCATCAGGAGAACCTCGGCATCATGGGCGGCCTGCGTCTTTGTCTCGAGGCTGCGTCGGCAGAGTACGCGATGGTCCTCGACGCGGACGACCTCCTTACCGTGGATGCTCTTGCACTATTGGCGGCAAAGCTGGTGGCCGAACCCGATGCGCAGGTCGTGTATTCCGACGAAGACCTTTTGATCGACGGTTCGCCGAAGCATCCGTATACGCGGCCGGATTTCGATCCCGTGCTGCTGAGCGCGCATTCGTACATCTGGCACGCGATCGTGTTCCGCCGCACGACGGCGCTGGATCTCGGCGTCTTCACCGATCCCGGAGCCGAGTACGCGCAGGATTGGCATACCTTGCTTCGCTTCATGCTTGCAGGCCATGTGCCGCGGCACCTGCCAGAGGTTCTGTACCGCTGGCGCAGGCACGAGCAGTCCGTGTCGAACAGCGGGCAGACCTTTGAAGGCAGCTTGGCTTCGGTACGGCACTTGCTCGGCGAGGTTGCCGCGTCCACCGGACACCGCGAGCTGTACGAGGTGTTGCCCTATCCGTATCGCGTCGGTGACATCGATTACTTCATCAAGCGACTGTCAACGGCAGCGCCTTCCGTACTGCGCATCGATCTCGGTGCCCGCGACGGCAGGGCAGCCTGCCACGAGGCCACGGGGCACTTTCCTTTCCCGGAGCAAGTCACCCTTGCGGGGGACCGGGGCTGCTCGGGTATCCAGGCGCTCGAAGAAGCCGTCGCTGCAGCGAGCGCCGAATTCGTGCTGCTGCTCGGCGCCGGGGTCACTTTGATGACTTGGCTGGGCATCTGGCAGGCCATCAAGCAGTTCGAGTTCCTGCCGGATGCGTTGGGCGTCGGCGGCCCGTTGACTGATGCGGGCGGCGTCGTGCGGAGCGGCGCCATTGTCGAGACACCGGATGGCCGTCTGGTCGATCCGACGCGCGGGCGGCCGCTGTCTGACGCGGGGCCGTTCTCGCTCGCGCTGAAGCCGCATTGCGTCTCGTTGTTGTCACCCGACCTGATGCTGCTACGCCGAAGCGTCTTGCTGGACGCACTGCGCGCGCGCGCAGCTGGTGTGACGCTACGAGGCCTCGGCCCGTGGCTCGGCCATTACGGCCGCCGCCAATCGAAACGACTGGTGTATGAGCCGCTGCTCGTCGCCGGCATCGATCGCCCGAGCGCTTTAATCGGCGATCCGTTGGAGGCCTTGGAGGTGTATTGGCATTCGCTCGGCCAAGGCGAATTGGGAGCTGTTCGGCAGATCGAAGGGTTGTCCGCATTCGCGTGGCACGCGGATCACTATGTTTAGACGTCGACTTCGTAAGCTCGACAAGTACAGGGGAAATTAGTATGAGGAGCGTGGCCAGTCTGTTTTCCAGAAAGCCGTCTGTAGTGGCTGATATGGACCGTTTGCGTGCGCAAAATGCCCGACTCAATGCACAAGCCAACTCTTGACTCAGGAACGAGACGCACTGTTTTCCGAGAAACAAGCGGCTTATGGGCGTCGGCACATGGAGCGCATTATTCATCACAGTCCCTGGAGATTGGCCGGTGTGCCCAGCGTGGAGCATCGTGCATCTGATATGCATGGCAGCCAAAATTAGTGGAGCGAGTTGCGAATGCATACAAGAAGGCCGTGCTAACTCCGGTCGGTTCCAGCGAATCGATATGGCTCAACGAATTCGCTACGGCCAACGTCGACACTCATACCATTCTGATGGGTAACGATCTCGATGCTGTCTCGAATCTGCTGAAAAATCCGGCGTCATCGATGCTGTTTTACCTGTTTTACGGTTTCGACAATCTGCAAATCGCTAAGCACTCCTACGATGGAGCCGGAGGCTTGGTGGCTGAAATGGAATCACCAATTGGTTTACGACTGGCTGCTCCAGTTTGCTCGCGCGATCGGCATCAGGCGCGTCGAGAATCCGGAAGCTAATTTGGATTTCTCGGACGAGCCGGATGTCGAGTCGCTGCTGAAGCAGATTGACGACCGCATCGGCATTCGCGTGGACTTTCCCAATCTGTACGAGGGAGAAATCGGCTTGCAAACATCGCACGGAGTGGCGAATATCCGAGCGATTTATGCGCTCTATCAGGCGTGGCGGACCGCATCTCTCGTTTCGCATCGCGGCAGCGCACGTGTGCTCGAAATCGGCGCCGGCCTGGGTCGCGCGGCATATTATTCGATCAAGTTTGGCGTCAAAAACTATACAATTATTGATATTCCGCTGACCGGGCATATCCCTTGGGAAGAAGAAAGCATCGCGCAGGTTCGAGTACTGCCACCGGTGGCGTATGAGTCACTGAAAGAACCCTTCGATCTGATCGTGAACGTCGATTCGATGACCGAAATGGCGAAGCCGACTGCGGAATCATATGTTTTTGGTGCTTCACGACTTGCGCCGAAATTCCTTTCCGTCAATCACGAGCACAATTCATTCACGGTCGAATCGATTTATCGCAATATGCCCAACGTGACGGCATGGCGCGCGCCATGCTGGGCGCGCCGCGGATACGTGGAAGAATTGATAGACCTTACTGCGGCTCAAGTTCGCTGAAAACGAACGCACTCTATATGTCGTCGCGGGTTGTCCTGATTTCGAGGTTCTCAGACTCTCGGATTGACTGCTGGCATCGTTGATGTGCGAGCCAGACGATAGATTTTCCCGCCATGGCCCAACCCGGCAGCTTCAATTGCACCTATCTAGCACCGAGGCGACCGATGCCGTCCGCTGCTCCGGCCCATACTTTTCCAGGATTGTCCCGCGGGCATTGGCTGCGAGCCGCGCGCGCTCTTCGGGGGACTCGATCAAGCGCACGAGTGATGCATGCCAACTGCTCTCGTCTGCGGCAAGGAGACCATCTGCACCGTGGTCGATTGCGCGGCGATACGGTCCGGTCGGCGACGCAACGGTGCACACGCCGACGAGCGCCGCTTCGAAGTACTTCAGTTCGCTTTTGGCTTCGCAGAAGGGATTTCCGACTTGCAGGGGCGCGAGATTGATATCGAAACGGGCGAGTTCGTTCGGAAGTTCAATCAGTGGAACCCGTTTTCGCCACTCGATTTGCTCGGCAACTGCCAGCAGATCCGGGAATTCGACCGGATCGAGGTATGGCCGATCCGATTTGTCGCGAAACAGAACCAGTCGTGCCGATGGGTGATTGCGAAGGACTCTGGCCAGGGCGCTGGCGCAAATAGCGAAATCCCTCTGATGCGTGCTGGTGCCCGCCGCATAACCGATCCGTACTAAATCGTCCCAAGGGTCCGCCTGCCTGCGGCGCACGGCGAGCTGCGAGGTCTCGAGCGTCGAGGCGTCGTATCCGTTGCAGAGCACGAACGCGGGTTTGCCCAGTGCACGCATGCTCGTCACCAATTCCATGGTGGGCGCCGTGCACATATCGGCGGCAAGCAAAGTGGCTCTGAAGCGTTCGAACAAGGCGGCTGTGCCGCTCTCGTTCAGCTCTTGGGATCGAATACTGTCGACCAACTCGGCCGTCGCCAAGGCAGGCTCGAAAATCAGATCATCGATGTCGAAGATGATGCGTCCACCGCGTTGGCGAATGGCGGCGATGAGCTTTGCAATGGCCTTGTCCCAGGGAGTGCGCCATAGCACGACGACGTCCGCATCGCGCAGATCCGGCCAGCGCGTGTCGATTTGATCGGCCGGCATGTGTGTTGCGTCGAAGCCGGAGGTCTTGGCTGCCTCGGCAGGGTGGACGACGCGATATCGATAACCAGGCGTCTCCGGTTCACCGCCGATCCAAATGACCTTGCGTACCTTCGGTGCCGTGCCCGACATGGAAGATCGTTCGTCACCGATCTTGGCGACAGGTGGCCGATTGGCTTTGAAGATGGGCGCGCCAGCACCTGCCGAACGATTTTCGGAGGAACTGGACGTGCCGGTGAATGACCGCAGCAAATTGCTCAGCTTGCGGGCACTCGGTTTTCTGATCAGCCAGTAACGCTGGCGCAGCATGAACATCTCCGCCCTGTGTCGGTCAAGGGCGCGCCGCAATGCATTCGCGGTCTCCTGTCCTGCCCGAAGTTTGTCGGCAACGTACTCGTCACGCAGTTGCGCTAGTTCCAACGCCCGTTCTTCATGCATGAGGGCCAAGTCGGCTCGGTATTTCGCCAGTTGGCCGTTTTCGGCAGCGAGTCTCTCGACGCGTTCCTGCAGCAAGCGGATCTCGTCGCGAAGCGCTTGTTTTTCTTCGTCCGGAATTGCTGTCGTGGGAACTGTGGGCGGCGCAGCGGGTGCTTGCGCGACCGTCAATTGATACGCCAACTGGATGGATTGGCCACGCGCGGCAAATCGCGATCGAATTCGGTGTGCCTCGGCTTCGTCTTGTGAGGCTCGAAACAATGCGTCGATCGCCGGCGGCAGCGCGTCGCCAACGCCCAATACGCCAAGTCCGTGGCCATGGTGGAATGCGAAGTGAGGATATTCGCGACTGAGCTCGGCCCAGAGTTTCCAGACGCCAAATTCCGGCTCGCGCATGTTGATATCGTGGAACAGCACGATGCCGTGCTGCGACAGCTTGCTGCGCCAAGTGGCGAAGTCGTGCGCGACAGCCTCATAGGTGTGGGGGCCGTCGATGTGAAGCAAATCCACCTCTCCGTCGGAGAAATATGGTTGCGCGCGATCGAAGCTGGTGCGGAGCAAAGTCGAGAAGGACCGGTATCTGGCTTCGTTGACACCAACCACGTCATCGAACATATCCCTTCCGTGCGACTCCGCGTGCTCGTCGCCTTGCCGTGTGTCAACGGCGAAACATCGGGCGCGGACGCCGAGCCGGTCGACAGCCTGGCAGAACGCGAAGTAAGAGACGCCTGTATGCGTGCCAAGCTCGACGATGCAGCGCGGTCGCGACGCGGCGACGATCCAGAAGGCGAACGGTACGTGCTCGATCCATGCGCTCGGCCGCAGTGTCTCCGGCTTCCAGTCGATTTCGCTTCCGCTCAGCAAGTCTTCACGCCGGGACGTTTCCGTCTTGTCGTTTGTCATCGGCCTCTGCTACGGGTAGTTGGGCACGCGGCGCGGCGATCCTTCGGCGCCGTCCAGGCCTCGGCGACTCTTGCGCCCGGCAAAAAAGCGAAGTATCACCCACGGTCCCCGTCTCGGCGAGGCCCGGTCCGCCAGTCGGTTCGTAGAGCAGAAGCCGCCAGGGGCGAGCTTCGGCGGAGCACTACCCCCGCTGCGCGCGATGCCGTATCGCCATCACCGCCCCCGCCGCCACCACACAAGCCGCCCCCGCCGTATACAGCGCCGGCGTATACGTCAGCAGCAAGGTCCGACTCAACCCCGCCCCATACGCCGCCACCGCCGCGCCGAGCTGGTGCGCCGCGAACACCCAGCCGAATACCATCCCGGCCTTCTCCTTGCCGAACTCCTGCGCCGCCAGCTTCACCGTGGGGGGCACCGTCGCGATCCAGTCGAGGCCGTAGAACATCGCGAAGATCGACAGGCCATACAAGGTGAAGGTCGAGTGCGGCAGCCAGAAGAGCGACAGCCCGCGCAGGCCGTAGTACCAGAAGAGCAGCTTGCGGTTGTCGAAGCGGTCGGAGAGGTAGCCCGAGAGCGTCGTGCCGAAGAGATCGAACACCCCCATCATCGACAGCACGCCCGCCGCGGGCACGGCCGTCATGCCGTAGTCGCCGCACAGCGAGATGAAGTGCGTCTGCAGCAAGCCGTTGGTGCTCAGGCCGCAGATGAAGAAGGTGCCGGCGAGGATCCAGAAGGTGCGGTTGCGCGACGCTTCCTTCAGGATCTTGAACGGGCCGAGGAAGTCGAGCGGCACGGCCGGGACGTGGGCCTCCGGCGCGCCTTCAGGCTCGCCGAAGGCGCGCAGCCCGACGTCCTGCGGGCGGTCGCGCATCAAGGTGATCGCGGAGAAGGCCACTGCAACGCAGGCCGCCGCGACCGGGATCACCGCATAGCGCCAGCCCATGTGTTCGATCAGCCAGGCGGCGATCGGCAGGAAGATCAGCTGGCCGGTCGCGGTGCTTGCCGCGAGCAGGCCCACGACCAGGCCGCGCTGCTTCGTGAACCAGCGGTTCGCGACGATCGCACCGAGCACCAGCGCGGTCAGGCCCGTGCCGCATCCGAGCACCAGGCCCCACAGCAGGAAGAGCTGCCAGAGCTGCGTGACCTGCGTTGCCAGCAACATCGCGGAGCCGATGAAGCAGGAAGCCGTGAACATCACGCGGCGCAGGCCGTAGCGGCCGATGAAGATCGCGGCGAACGGTCCGAGCAGGCCGAACAGCGCGAAGCGCACCGAGAACACCGACGAGAGTTCGGCCGTCGTCCAGCCGAATTCCTTGCTCAGCGGCTGCATCATCGCGCCGGGCAGGCCGAGTGCGGCCGAGGTCGTCAGCATCGCGAAGAAGGTGACGCCGGCGATCACCCACGCGTAGTGCAGGCCGCGCCGGTTGATATTCAGGGCGATGGATTGCGCGAACATTCAATGCACTCCGCGTTCGATCAACTCGATCTTGTAGCCGTCGGGATCGGTGACAAAAGCGATCACCGTGGTGCCGCCCTTGACCGGGCCGGCCTCGCGCGTCACCTTCCCGCCGCCGGCGCGGATGCGCTCGCAGGCGGCCGCGGCGTCGGGCACTTCGAGCGCGATGTGGCCATAGGCCGTGCCCAGATCGTAGTGGTCGACGCCGTAGTTGTAGGTCAGCTCGATCTCGGCATGTTCGGGGTTGTGGCCGTAGCCGACGAAGGCGAGGTCGTACTGCTGCTCCGGCCGGCGCGTCGTGCGCAGCAGCTGCATGCCCATCACCCGGGTATAGAAGTCGATCGAGCGCTGCAGGTCGCCGACTCTCAGCATCGTGTGGAGCAGTCTCATTGGAGCCCCTCGTCGGACGAGTACGTCCGCCGATCCCCCGAGGGGACTGAGTGCCGCGGCTCCGAGTCCGCCTGCGCGGACTCGGACGGCACGAAGGCCAGCCGCGTCTCGCGGCTGGCGAGGGCCGGCTCGGGAACGGCCCAGCGCTCGGCCCTCATACCGTCTGCCCCTTCGCGCCGGGCGCGTCGAAGATGAAGCAGGTGGTGGTCGCATGCGCGTAGAGCGTGCCGTCCGGCCCGACGAGGCGGCCCTCGGCGATGCCGACGCTGCGCCCGACGTTGATCACCTTGCCCTCCGCGCGCACCAGCGGCACTTTGTCGGTCAGCGCCTTGATCATGTTGACCTTCAGTTCGACCGTGGTGTAGAGCTTGCCGGCCGGCAATGTGGAATGCACCGCGCAGCCCACGCAGGAGTCGAGCAGCGTGGCGAACCAGCCGCCATGCACCGAGCCCAGCGGGTTGTAATGCGCGCGGCTCGGCTTGCCCTGGAAGATCGCGACGCCGGGTTCGACGTGGATCGCGACGAAGTCCAGTGTGCGCCCGATCGGCACCGCCGGAAACTCGCCGGAGAAAATGCCTTCGAAGACCTGCATGCCGGTGCGGTTGGCCAGCTCCGATAATTGCACCGACCCGACTTCGCGGCTCAGGTGCGCACGGACGGCGGCTTCTTCTTCTTGCCAGCGCTTCAGCGTCTCGGCGGCCTCGGTCGGGGAGAGGGGCATGGCAGCTCCTGGTTATCGATTTCAACCATTGTAGATGCAAAGATTGCAACTACAATCTTGGCATGCCTGAAACCTCGTCCATGGCTGCAAGCCGGCATCGCTCGGAGGCGCCCGCGCCGCGCGGCTGCACGAACTCGAAGCTGCGCCAGCTGACGCGGCTCGTCACGCGCGACTACGACGCCGAGGTCGGCGCCAGCGGGCTGAAGACCAGCCAGTATTCACTGCTCTCGCATGTCGTCAGTTTCGCGCCGATCCGCCCGTCCGACTTGGCGCATCGCATGCGCCTCGATGCGTCGACCTTGACGCGCAACCTGCAGCCGCTGATTGCCCGGGGCTGGGTCGAAATCCTGCCCGGTGCCGATGCGCGCAGCCGCCTCGTGGTGGCGACCGAGGCCGGCCGCGCCAAGCGGACCGAAACCCGGCGCGTCTGGAGGACCGCGCAGCTCGCGCTGAACGAGCGGCTCGGCGTTGAGCGTGTCGCGCGCCTGCACGCGCTGATCGACGAATGCCTCGAGCTGCTGGAAGCGGATCGCTGCGACGAGACGCCGGAAGCCTGATCAGCCGTTGCGCGCCGCTTCGATGCCGGGTTCGACCGATTCGCCGTAGGCCTCGCGCCAGCGCTTCGTCAGCTTCTGGTGTTCGTCCAGCCGCTGCTCGGGCAGTCCGTCGGGCGCGTGCCAGGCGGCGATGCGCGATTCCACCGCGAAATGCGAGGCCGGCCTCAGCGCCGCCGGGTCGTCGAGGCTGCCGACCGATAGGTCGATGTTTTCAGAATCGATGTATTCGAAGCTGAGCGGCGTGCCGCATTCGCCGCAGAAGCCGCGGCGCGCGATGCGCGACGAGGCGTAGTAGCGGGGCGCGGCCGCCGTCCATTGCACCGCGTCCTTGCGCAGGTTGAAGAAGGCCGCGCGGGTGTTGCCGAAGGCGAGCTGGCACATGCGGCAATGGCAGTAGTAGCCCTCGTCGGATTTGACCGTGGCCTGGTAGCGCGTGCGGCCGCAGAGGCAGCCGCCTTCGAGTGTCTTGCCGTCCATCAGGGTGCTCCTTTCAGTTGGCGGGCCTGTTCACGATCGAGCCAGACGCCCAGGCCCTGCGCGTTCAACTCGATGTCCATCGCCAGGGTATCCAGCATGCGCTCGTCGCTCATGCGGCAGCCGTGGGCGCGCAGCCGTTCGATGAAGAAGCGGCCCAGCCCGTCGGTCAGGCAGGCGTGCCGGCCGGGCCCGTTCGGTGCCGCGCGCGCCAGTTCGACGATGCGCTGCAGTTGCTCCAGCAGCATCGCGCCGAGGCGCGGTACGTCGCCGACGCGGCCATAGTGCGTCAGGTACATGCACTCGGGTTGGTACGCCAGCATGCGCTGCACCGAGTTGCGCATCGCCGCGGGCTCGAACTGCACCGGTGTCGTCGTCGGGAAGATGAAGGCGCCTTGCCGGGTATCGAATTCGCGGTAGCTGAGTCCGAAGGTGTCGCCGGTGAAGAAGCCGCGGGTCTTGGCGTCCCAGATGCAGTGGTGGTGACGGGCGTGTCCCGGCGTGTCGATGAATTCGAGCGTGCGCTGGCCGAGCCTCAGCTGGAATCCGTCGTGCGTCCTGACGACGCGGTCGGCGTCGATGCCGATCAGGCTGCCGTACGAGCGCTGCATCTCCGCTTCGCCGTACACCGCGAGCGCGCCGGCATACAGCACGGTGGGATCGATCATGTGGCGCGCGCCGTGCGGGTGCACGACGAAGCGCGCTTTCGGCAGCGATCGCATCAGCAGCCCGGCGCCGCCCGCGTGGTCCAGGTGCACGTGGGTCACGATGAGCCAGTCGACCGCCTCCGGGGCGAGGCCGGCGTCCGCCAGCGCTGCGAGCAGCCGCGGCACGCTGTGGTTCGTGCCGGTGTCGATGAGGGCGGCGCGGCCGTCGTTGACCAGCAGGTAGCTGGCGTCGAAATGATCGCGGTGGAAGCCGGTGTCGATGGCGTGCACGCCGCCGGGCAAGGCGCTGGAGGTCACTGGTGCACCCTACGCGCTGCGCGCGGTCCCGCCAAGCGGGAGCCAGAGCGCTTGGGGCGGCCCGGCGCGCTCATGGCGTCGTCGGCGAGGAGCTGCGCTGGCGCGGCGCGGTTTCGGCCGGGCCCAGCGGCGCGGCGCGGCTGTCTTCGAGGATCGAGATCTGCTTCAGCCGGGTCGGCGTCAAGGCGCCCGCGGATTCGAGGATCGGATAGGCGATCGAGCAGATGTGCGAGTTGATGCGCTTCAGCTCGCTGATCAGGTCCAGGTGCAGCGAGCTGGTCTCGATGCTCTGCGGCGTGTTGTCCTGCAGGCGCGCGATGTGGCTGCCGGCGTATTCATGCTCGAGGTTGCGAAAGCGCGCCTTCTCTTCCAGCAGGCGCTTCGCGTCGCGCACGTGGCCGTCGAGGAAGACGCTCATGCCCAGCCGCAGGTTCGCCACCAGGCGCTCGTGCAGGTGCACGATCTCGGCCATGCCGGCCTGCGAGAAGCGCCGGTTCTTGCGGATCTTCTTGTCCTCGACGTCCTGCAGCACGCGCTCGATGATGTCGCCGATCTGCTCCATGTTGATGACGAAGGAGACGATGTCGGTCCAGCGGCGGCTTTCGCGTTCGGAAAGCGCCTCGCGCGAGATCTGCGTCAGGTAGAACTTGATCGCCGAATAGAGCGAGTCGACGGTGTCGTCCATCTCGCGCAGCTGTTCGGAGAGCGCCATGTCGTTGTGCCGGATCACCGGCAGGATGCCGCGCAGCATGGTCTCGACCACGTCGGCCTGATGCAGCGCCTCGCGCGCCGCGCAGGAGATCGCGAGCGAGGGCGTGTCGAGCGCCATCGGGTCCAGATGCTGCGGCCGCGAGGCGCCGGGCGGCAGCGCCGGGGTCACCAGCCAGCGTTCGAGCCAGCGCGCGGCCGGCCCGGTGAAGCCGATGAAGAGCAGCGCGCGGATCACGTTGAACGCCAGGTGGAACAGCACGATCTGCTGCGCGACGCCGAGCTCGCTCAGCTGCAGCCGGATGTGGACCTGCGGCAGCAGCGGGATCGTGATCGCGCAGGCGACCAGCTTGAACAGCAGGTTGCCGATCGGCAGCCGGCGCGTCGCGATGTCCGAGCGCGCGGTCGAGAACACGGCCAGCAAGCCGTTGCCGAGGTTCGAGCCGAGCACCAGGCCGAGCGCGACCGGCACCGGCACCAGCCCTTGGGACGACAACGCCGCGACCAGCAGCACGATCGCCAGGCTCGAATAGGAGCAGACGGTGAGCAGCGCGCCGACGATGATGTCGATCAGCACGTCGTTGGGCAGCGCGACCAGCACCGCGCGCACCGCCGGCGATTCGGTCAGCGGCCGGGTCGCGGCGACGATCAGCTGCAGCGCCAAGGTGATCAGGCCGAGCCCGATCGCGACGCGCCCGATGCGGCCGACGGTCGATTTCTCCTTCGAGATGAAGGCCACCACGCCGCCGAAGATCAGCAGCGGCGAGAGCCAGGACAGGTCGAACGAAAACACCACCGTCATCAGGCTGGTGCCGATATCGGCGCCCAGCATCACGACCAGCGCGGCCGAAGTCGCGACCAGGCCCTTGCCGACGAAGGAGGCGACGATCAGGCAGGTGGCGGTGCTCGACTGCACGAGGCCGGTCACGCCGATGCCGGCCAGCAGCGCGGTGAGGCGGCTCTTCGTGCTGCGCGCCAGCACGTGCCGCAGGTTCTCGCCGAAGACGCGGATGATGCCGGTGCGCACGATCTGCGTTCCCCAAACCAGCAGGGCGATGGCGGCGAGCAGATTCAGCAGGTGTTGCATTGAGCGCGGGCGGGCGGTGGCCTGGGTCCTTGCAGCAAAGACCGTTCCTGTCGGGGTGATCCCCGGTTATAGCCCAGCCGCGGCAGCGCTCGTGCGGGCACCGGCGGGCGCCCTGAAAATCAGCCCTGTTCGAGCGCCTTGCAGTTGGGCGAGCAGACGAAATGCGTCTTGCCCAGCAGCTTGCGGGACTTCAGCAAGCTGCGTTCACGGTGCTTGCCGCACAGGAAGCACGACATCGTGCCGGCGCCGAAGGAAGCGCCGACCCCGAACGGCGAGCCCGCCGCCTTGTTTCGGTAGCGCAGACCATCGGCCTGCACCGTGGTCTTGGTCGCGTCTTTCGCCATGGATGGAATCGCCTGGTAGTGGGTAACCGTCCTATATGAGGACGTTGAAAGCCGATGCAAGTTCCGTGCGATCGGGAACTCCTTTGCGCCAGCGCCGGCCAATCCCGGAAAGTACCATGCTTCCATCCCTTCGTGCAGGTAGGGCGGCCGTCACGTCGGGTTCTGTTCGTCGGGATCGTCGCCTTCGTCCTGCGGATCTTCGGCTGCCAGTTCGTCCACCTGGACCGCGTCGGGGTCGTCGATCGACAGGCCGGTGCGGTCCAGCGCATCGCTGCCGACGAGGTGGCGGACGCGGTCGGGCGCGATGTCGGCACCGTCGCGGCCGCCGCCCGGCACGGCCGAAGCGCGTTCGCCGGTGCCGGAAGCGTCGGTGTCGCTCTCAGGATCGGCCGGCACCGCGCCGTAGCTGCCCTCTTCCGGGATCGTCGACAGGCTGTGTTCGCCCTGGATGTCGCTGCCGCTGTCGGAGCTGTCGCTGGGGCCGAGGGCGTCGGTCGTGCGGCCGCGGGTTCGGCTGGGGGCACGTTCGCCGCCGGTGAAGCTGCTGCTGCTCATGGCTGGAATCCTTTGTCGGTATGCGCCATGCTGCGCCGCTGCCCGCGCCAAGTCTGCAGGCCGAAGCGAGAAGCCTCGGTCGGACATGCCCGACATGCGCGCTGGCTACCTTTGGAAACGACTAGACTGAATGCCGGTCGGTCGATTGTGTCGAGCCGCGGCCTCAGGAGAGATGAATGTCCGATGTTTTGGTGCTGGTCTCGCAGGACGCCGCAGTGCGCACACTGACCCTGAATCGCCCCCACGCGCTCAACAGCTTGACCGAGCAGATGCATTTGCAGCTGGCCGCCGCGCTCGATTCGGCGGCGGCCGATGCCTCGGTGCGCTGCCTGGTGCTGACCGGTGCCGGACGCGGCTTTTGCGCCGGCCAGGATTTGTCCGATCCGCTGGTCGCGCCGCGCCTCGAGCCCGGTGCGAAGCCGGCCGACATCGGCGAAGCCATCGAGCGCTACTACAAGCCGCTGGCGCTGCGCATCCGCGACATGCCGGTGCCGGTGATCGCCGCGGTGAACGGCGTCGCCGCCGGCGCCGGCGCGAATCTCGCGCTCGGCTGCGATCTGGTGGTGGCGGCGCACTCCGCGAGCTTCATCCAGGCCTTCACGAAGATCGGCCTGGTGCCGGACGCCGGCGGCTCGTGGCTGCTGCCGCGGCTGGTCGGGCGGGCGCAGGCGATGGGCCTGGCGCTGCTCGGCGACAAGCTGCATGCCGAGCAGGCGCAGCAGATCGGCCTGATCTGGAAATGTGTCGACGACGCGGCCTTCGGCGACGAGGTGCGGCAGCTGGCGCACCGCCTCGCGGCGATGCCGATGAAGGCGCTGGCCGCGACGCGCGAAGCCATCGACGCGGCCCAGCACATGAGCTTCGCCGCCGCGCTGAGCTACGAAGGCCAGTGGCAGCGCAAGCTCGGCGCCTCGCACGATTACCTCGAAGGCGTGACCGCCTTCCTCGCGAAACGCCCGCCCAAGTTCAGCGACCGCTGAAACGTTGCCAGCGCTGAAACGTTGCCGGGGCTTTCCGTGCGATGCCGCGCGGAAGGCGCCCCGGCTCGCGACAGGCATCCGGGCCAACCCGGTCTCGCCGCAGGCAAAGCGCCGGGCATGATGCCGGCCGCGGGCTCGGCCGTCGCCGCTCCCATTCCATTCCCGTCCGGAGACAAACCCATGAGATTCAAGCACCCCCTGACCTTGATTGCCGCGCTGGTGCTGACGGCGGCGGCGCAGGCCGACATCACCGTCGGCGTCACCGTCTCGGCGACCGGGCCGGCCGCATCGCTCGGCATCCCGGAGCGCAACACGATCGCGCTTATGCCCACGGCGATCGCCGGCCAGAAGGTCAACTACCTCGTGCTCGACGACGCCTCCGACACCACCGCCGCGGTGACCAACGCGCGCAAGCTGATCACCGAATCCAAGGTCGACGTGCTGCTCGGCTCGACCACCACGCCGAATTCGCTGGCGATGATCGACGTGGCCGCCGAATCGCAGACGCCGATGATCTCGATGGCCGCGTCGGCGCGCATCGTCGAACCGGTCGATGCGAAGAAGAAGTGGATCTTCAAGACGCCGCAGAACGACATCATGATGTCGCTGGCGATTGCCTCGCACATGGCCGACCAGGGCATCAAGACCGTCGGCTTCATCGGCTTCTCGGATGCCTACGGCGAGGGCTGGTACCAGGAATTCAGCAAGGCGGCGGCGCTGAAGGGCATCACGATCGTTGCCAACGAACGTTATGCGCGGCCGGACACCTCGGTCACCGGCCAGGTGCTGAAGCTGATCGCGGCCAAGCCCGATGCCGTGCTGGTCGCCGGCTCCGGCACGCCGGCGGTGCTGCCGCAGCGCACGCTGAAGGAGCGCGGCTACGCCGGCAAGTACTACCAGACGCATGGCGTCGCCAACAACGACTTCCTGAGGGTCGGCGGCAAGGACGTCGAAGGCACCTTCCTGCCCGCCGGGCCGGTGCTGGTCGCGGCCCAGCTGCCGGCGACGAACCAGGTGAAGAAGTCGGCGCTGGAGTACGTCGCGAAGTACGAAGCCGCCAACGGCAAGGGCTCGGTCTCGACCTTCGGTGCGCACGCCTGGGATGCCGGCCTGCTGATGACGGTTGCCGCGACGCAGGCGCTGAAGAAGGCCCAGCCCGGGACGCCGGAGTTCCGCGCCGCGCTGCGCGATGCGCTCGAGACGACCCGCGACGTGGCCGGCGCGCATGGCGTGTTCAACATGTCGGCGACCGACCATCTCGGCCTCGACCAGCGCGCCCGCGTGATGGTGAAGATCGAGAACGGCGCCTGGAAGCTGCAGTAAGCGGGGCGCGGCCGGCTGCGTTCAGCGTTCGGCCAGCTTGCGCGGCTCTTGGTCGGCGGCCACCGAGAGCGGCTTGCGCTGCGGCGTGTCCGAGAGTCTTTCCAGCAGGGTTTCGTCCGACGGCGGCGGCGGCTCGGCGTTGCTGACGATCAGGTTGTAGGGCTGGCGGTAAGCCAGCATCTCCTTGCTCCGCTGGTCGGCGATGCCGGGCTTCAGCACTTCGCTCGCGAGCCGGACCAGTTCCCTGCTGCTCCAGGGCATCGCGCGCCACGGGCCGTGCTCGCCGCGGAAGGCGAGCCATCCGGCCTCGCCGCCGAAGAGGAAGGCCGCCGGCTTCTCCGAGCCGAGCTCGATGTCGCCCACCAGGGGCACGTGCTTCTGCGGATCCTGCGCCGCGGCGATGTCGGCGAAGCCGTACAGCGTCGCGGAGTACGAACGCTTTGGTTCCTGTCGCCCGCGCACGCGCAGGCAGTAGGTGATCGCGTCGTATTGGGCGACGAAGACCTGGGCCGCCTCGGCCGCTTCGCTCCGGCTGCTCTTCGCGAAGGCGTCGCAGAGGCCGCCGGCCGGTGCGGGGACCATCGCGGTGCCCGACTCCCGCTGCGCCGGCGGCAGCGGCGTCGGCTCGACGTCGAACAGGCGCAGCGCCTGGTCGTCCCGTGCGATCTCGACATCGGTCGCGAAGCTGCGGCGCACGCTCGGCAGCACGCTGACGCCTTCGGCGATCGGCACGCGCTCGGCGATCGACGAGCGCGGCTCGGTGTGGACTCCGTTCGGACCCCACCAGCGCACGGTGATGAACTGGGTGTAGTCGACCGGGTAGTCGAAGGCGACGACCAGGTTGGACAGGTCCTGCGCCACGCCGACTCGCGCGCCGGCGTTGGCCGGGAACTGGGTCAGCTGGTACGCGATGTGGCAGGTGCCGGCTTCGTCGCGCCGCGCGAGATAGACCGTGATGCCGTTGGCCTTCGAGTTGCCGAAGAGCAGGCCGCTGCGCGCTGCGCGGTCCTCGCCCGGGCGCGCGAGGAATTGCGCGCCCTCTACCTCGATCTTCATCGTGTCGAGCACCCGGTCGTCCCAGCGCAGCCCGGGGCAGGCTTGCAGCTGAGGGGCGAGTGCATTGGCGGACGCGACTCGCCAGGCCGTTCCGATCATTACCTTGCGCAGCGCCGCGACGGTGCGCAGCGTGCCGATCAGCTCGGCATTGCGCATCGATTCGAGGCGCTCCTCGAACAGGCCGCGGTACAGCGTGTCGGCCGCCAGGCCGGTCTCCTGGCGCTGGCCGCCGCTGAAGTAGTAGACGCCCATCAGTGCGTTGCGCAGCGGCAGCTGGGCCTGGTCGAAATCCTTGAACTGGGCGTCGAAGGCGACGTTGGTCTCGGCCGCCAGCGCGTAGCCGCGGTGCAGCGCACGTTCCTTGGCGGACAGCTCGCTGTCGGCCCTGGAAATCATCGTGATGACGCCGGCGGCGCAGAGCACGACGACGAGCAGCGCCAACGCGAGCTTGCCCATCTTCACCGCGGAGCGCGAGCGGGCTTCGTACGTCAGCGAGCGCTGCAGGAAGGAGGCCGCCAGCGCGGCCACTTCCGTCTCGGCCGGCCCTTCGCGCGTCATGCCGAGCAGGCGTGCGAAGCGGGCGGTCCGGTCCTTGTCCTGCAGCGCCTGCAGCAGCCTGGCGTCTTCGTAGGAGCGCAGTAGAGCGCCGCTCGCCAGGCTCTTGTTCGGCTTGCCGCTCTTGACCCAGGTCGTGCAGACGAAGATCAGGCTGCGATAACGCTGGAAGGCGGTGTCTTCTTCATCGATCCAGGCGCGCATCCGCTGCCAGCGCCGGATCAGGGTTTCGTGCGCGACCTTCACGCTGTGGCTGTCGCGATCCCAGTGCAGGTAGGGGTGCGGTGCCAGCCAGGGCAGCAGCTGCTCGTGCAGCGGCTCGTCGCCGGGTGGATCGATCGCCATGCGGCGGCACAGCGCGGCCATGGTTTCGCGCTGCTGGGTATAGCTGCCGGTGTTCGGGTCCTTGAAGGCGAGATGGCGAAACATCGCCTGCCAGGCGGCCGCGCGCTGCGGCTGGCTCGCGAAGATTGCTTCGCAGCGCCGTTCGAGGCAGGCTTCGAGCGTGTTCAGCGCCGTGTCGAGCGAGGCGGGGTGCACGGCCGCGGCCAGGTCGGCCAGCGTCAGCCGGTCGGGCACGGGAGCGGGCCGGCAGCGCTGCAGCGCGCAAGACCAGATCCAGAACAGCAGGTGCTGCAGCAGCGGCAGGTGATCCGCATGTTCGGATTGCTGGATCAGCTTGTCCGAATCGACGAGCAGGCGCTCGACCAGCTCGTCGTCGAACGGAATGCTCTCCGGCCAGGCGGTGGCTTCGTCTTCGGCCATGCGGGCGCGCAGGTAGCACAGCGCGGGCCGTTCGATCGCCTGGCGCAGCTGCTCGCCGTTCAGCCGCTTGACGAGATAGGACGCGGCGTTGATCGCGTCCGGCAGATCCGCATAGCGCGGGCAGTCGTTCAGGTGCTCGCTGCGCATCGTGATCGCGAGGCAGATCTGCGGATGCGGGTCCTTGAACTGCTCGACGATGCGCTGCACCAGGTGCTGGCAGTCCCGCGCGACCCGGTCGACGGCATTGCTCGGGTGGAACAGCTCTTCGAACTGGTCGACCAGGAACAGGTAGTTGACCTTGACCTGCTGCAGATCGGCTTCGTCCGCATCCTGCAGGTCCTGGCCGTAGGTGTCGACCAGCCGGCCCAGCCCGTCGGGCTGGCGCAGCATCGCGGTGCATTCCTGCAGGCGGGTCTCGTCGTCGGCGCCCGGCACCAGCTCGGCGCAGAACTTCAACGCCAGCCGGCGCAGCGGGCTGTCGGCCAGCTGGAGGTTGGTGCCCGGCGTGGCGATGATCGGCACCCAGAAGTCGCCGGCATCGTCGATGCCGAAGCTGCGCAGCCGCGGGATCGCCCCCGCGAGCACGAGCGACGACTTGCCGGAGCCCGAGCCGCCGATCACCGCGACGAAGCGGCTGCTGCGCAAGCGGTCGACGACGTCGCGGACTTGGGCTTCGCGGCCGAAGAAGTACTCCGCGTCCGTGGGCTGGAAAGGCCGCAGCCCCGGGTAAGGGGACCCCGCCGCGGCCTCGACGCCCATCACTGCATCTCCAGGCCGTTGGGCGGCGAGGGCGGCTTGTGCCCGGTGCGCGCTTCTTCATGGTGGCGCCAGGCGTCTTCGAGGAACCGCGCCACCCGCTCGTCGCTGACCGGGTCGACAGTGAGCGTGTCGCCGTCGCCGGGCGAGAGGAAGGTCGCGTCGCGCCAGCGATGATCCGGCACCGCGCCGACCGGCGGCGAAATCGCCGCGACCAGCCCCGGGTACTTGCCGAGCGGCTTGGGCAGCAGCTTTTCGACCTCGGCCTCCTGGCTCGACAGCGAGCGCTTCGATTTGTTGCGGTCGGCGTAGAGCAGCACCACGCCGGCGGCGTCGTTGGGCGTCGTCGGCAGGTCGCGCAGCTTCAAGGTCACCCAGGCGAGATCGGGCCGCTGCTGGCCGTTGCGCGCGCGATTCCAGGCGCTGTTGAGCTCGCGGATCACCGCCTCGTGCTGCTGGCGCGGGTTTTCCTCGATGTAGAGCTTGATCGCGCTGCCTTCGCCGGCGCCGATCAGCAGGTTGACCAGCGCCGGCTCCGTCGTGCAGACCGGCGCGAGCGCGTCGAAGACCGCGAGGTGCTTCGCCGCCAGGGTGGACTGCGCGCTGCCGGTGTCGATCGGCGGCCGGTACCAGACCACGTCGCGGCGCTTGCCGAGCGCCTTCCACTCGCGCTGCAGGATCGTCGCGTGGCCGCCGGCCTCCGACGGCAGCAAGGGTTTCTCGAGCCCGAGCGGGACCACCAGCACGTCGGCGCCGTCCAGGACCGCACGCACCGCAGACGGGTCGTCGGCGTCGTAGTCGACCAGGTCTTCGCGCTGCATCCGGCTGACCTGCAGGCCGGCCTTCTTCAGCGTCGCCTGAATCCTGTCGGACTGCGCATCGAGGCTCTGCGTGCAGGGCCCGATCAGCACGCGCAACGGCTCGGCCGAGTGTGTCGCCCACGAGCCCTTCAGCGGCGGCCGGTTCTCGATGCTCGGGATCAGCGCCTGGCGCTCGGTGGCGTTGAAATCCTTGGTGATCTCCTCGATCAATCGATCCGCGATCGCATAGGCCTTGCGCTTGAAGGGCGGCCTCAATCCGGGCGAGCCGTCTTCCATGCGCGGCTCCAGCGGATCGTTCCTCGAGACCGGGTCGAACATCTCGATGCAGGCATTGCCGCCGACGACCTGCTTCCAGCGGCTCAGGCCGCTCACGCTGGCAATCAGGTCTTCGCCCATCACGGCGACGAACAGCCTGCCGCCTTCCGGATCGGCGCCGAAGACATTCTGGAAGGCCTCGAGTTCGACCTCGCACCAGCCCGAACCGACATACTGCTTGCCGACGACGATCAGCATCGCGAAGCTCTCGTCCACCGCCGAGCGCAATTGGGATGCCAGGTCGCCGCTCAGGATCGCCTTCTGCCCGCTGAAGTGGATGCCGAACTTCGGGATGCCGCTCGGCAGCATGCCGACCAGGCGGTCGAACAGGGCTTCCTTCAGCGTCGTGACCCAGCCGTTGTTGGCGCGGTCGTCCAGGTGCGCATAGCTGATGAACAGCGAATGCTTGCATTGTTGATAGACGGGTCGGGTCACGGGCACTCCTTGCAGCGGGACTGGCACGCGCGGATCGCCGATGGGCGTTGTCGAATCGGCCGTGTGACACATTGACTTTAGTCTCCGCGCCGCGGATGTGCAGCAGTCGAAAGTCAATGACTTTCCGCAATGCTGATGACGGCAGGCGAGGTCCGACTCAGTCCATGGAGAAGTCGGCAGCGATCGCGTGAGTCCGCTCCAGATGGCGCAGCACCAGGTCGAAGGGGCGTTTGACCATCGAGCGGCAGTACAGCGTCTCGGTGCTGGACAGGTCGGCGTTTTCGTACAGCTTGTTGGCCGGCGCGCCGCCGCCGCAGATGTCGAAGTGCGCGCAGCAGGCGCGGCAGGCCTCGGTGCCGCGCAGCACGTCGTGCCAGAGCCGGCGGAAGCGCTCGGTTGGCGCGGCGGCCAGGAAACCCTGCTGGCTGACGTTGCCGAGCACGAAGTTCTGGTAGTCGAGCGAGGACTGGCCGAGCAGCTCGGGCGAAAAACTGCTGAAGTCGCCATTCGCCGCAATGCTGATCAATGCGAACGGCACGACTTGCGGATTGTCCGGCCAACTCCGGCCGCGCCATCGATAAGTCGGTGAGGCGTCGGCAATCAGCCGAAAGGCGTTCGACAGCTCGCGCACCCGCAGCCGGCCGCCGCTTTGCTCGGCGCGGATCAGCAGTCGGGCGAGGAAGGCCGCATGGGCCTGTTCATGAAGCGCCAGGCTGGAGACCGGATGCGCGCCCTCGGCTTCGTCGAAGTTGCAGCCGAGCTCCTGCACGCCTTGTTCGAGGAAGAAGTCGACGAAGGCATCGGCCTCGGCGAGGGTCTGCGCGGTGACCACGGCGATGGCGTGGAAGCCGATGCCGTGCGCGCGCAGCCGCTCCATGCCGCGCAGCACGAGCGCGTGCGTGCCGCCGCCGGCCCGCGTGCGGCGGTGCGCATCGTGCAGCCGGGCCGGCCCGTCGACGCTGACGCCGATGCGCACCGCATGGCGCTTGAAGAGCGCGCACCAAGCGTCGTCGACCAGCGTGGCATTCGTCTGGATCGAATGCGACACGCGGGTGTGCGCACCGAGTGCTGCCTGCAGCACGCCGAAGGCTTCTTCATAGAACGCCGGCGGCGCCACCAGCGGCTCGCCGGCATGCCAGACGACGGTCAGGTTCGCGCCGGCCAGACCATCGTCACGCAGCCTCTCGGCGGCCTGGCGCACCGTCTCGATCGACATGCGCGACCGATCGCTGCGGTGGGGCAGATAGCAGTAGTCGCAGTCGATGTTGCAGAACGGCGTCGGCTGCAGGATCAGCAATCGAGTCTCGACCGGGGGATCGAAGTCGTCGCGATCGAAGCGGAGGGCCGTCTCGACCTGCCGCGGCCGCGCGACCCATCGAACGATCCGGCCGACTGACACCGTCTGCTCCTTCAGCGCATGCGCCGGGCGGGCCGAAGGCGGGCCCCGAACTCAATTGCGCCAGTTGGCCCAATTGCTCCAGTTGCCCCATTGGGCCAGCCAGGAGGACGAGAGCTCGGCGGCTGGGGTGGTATGGCTGGCCGCCCGGCGCTCGGCCTGGATCGCGGCCCGGACGGCCTCCAGCCGCTGCGACAGCGCCGACCTGTCCTGCTCGACCGCGGCGCTCGACGGAGCCGTCCCGGCGAGCCCGGCCAGGCCGATCAGGCCGGCCAGCAATTTCCTCGGACGATAGGGCTGCGGCGGACCGCGCTTCGAGCGCATGGCATGCTCCATGGATGGGGTCTTGTCTCAGGTATAGGCCGCGGCGGCTGGCCTGTAAAGCTCGTGCCTCCTCAGGCTTAGGGAGTCGGGCTGCTGCGGCGAACATGGGTAAACCCGTTCGAAGCCCAAAAGCGGCAGCTTCTAGAATCTTTTTTTGCAGTGCACACAGGAGTCTTCCGAATGACATCCACCCGCCGCGGCGGCAAAGCCCAGGAGACACCCGCCTCCGGCGGCGCGATCCGCGTGCTCAAGAAATACCCGAATCGCCGCCTCTACGACACCCATACCAGCAGCTACATCACGCTTGCCGATGTGAAGCAGATGGTGCTGGCGGGCACTGAATTCGAAGTGCGCGACGCCAAGACCGGCGACGACCTGACGCGCAGCATCCTGCTGCAGATCATCCTCGAGGAGGAGACCGCCGGCGCGCCGATGTTCTCGACGCCGATGCTGTCGCAGATCATCCGCTTCTACGGCAATGCGATGCAGGGCTTCATGGGCTCCTACCTGGAGCAGAACATCAAGACCTTCATCGAGTTGCAGCAGCGCATGGCGGCGCAGTCCAAGGGCTTGTACGATCCGAAGGCCTTCGGCCCCGAGCTATGGGCACAGTTCATGCAGGGGCAGGCTCCGGCGATGCAGGGGTTGATGGGCAGTTATCTCGAACAGTCGAAGAAGCTCTTCGTGCAGATGCAGGAGCAGATGAGCAAGCAGACGGAAACGGTATTGCCGGGCTTTCCGGGTTTCCCGGGGATCAAGCGTTGAGCGGTGCAGCCCCTGGCTTGAACTCCGTCAATTCGAGATGGCGCGCATCCATTCCGGCATTGCCCGCGTAAGCAGCACGACAGCCCTCAATCCCTTTCCTGGAGACCCGAGATGAAAAAGTTACCCGCTTCGGCGCGCCGCTGTCTGTCGATTCCGGCGCTCGCCGCCGCGCTGGCTTTCGGCGGTGGGGCCGAGGCCGCGAGCATCAGCTTCGATTTCGAGAACACCGGCTACCTGGCGGATCTCGGCGCCTGCGGGCCGACCTGCGTGACCCTTGCGGCGCTCGCCGGCAACGCGACATCGACCAGCCTGAACGCCTCGTGGGCCTATTTCGCTTCGGCGGACGTGAACAAGGGCGACACCAGCGTGGCGGGCAACTGGGCGCTGCGCGACCTGAACGGCGCGAACGATCTGGCCGGCACCTTCGTCGCGACCTTGACCGGCTACGCCAACAAGATCGCGACCGGTTCGATCGCCTACACGATCAAGGACACCGTCGACGACGTCAACGCCGGCATCTTCGCCGGCGCGACCGGCAGCGGCAAGACGAGCTTCTCGGTCTTTCCCGACTTCAGCTACTACGAATCGGGCTCGTTCACCGCGGTCACCGCGCCGGTGCCCGAACCGGGTACATGGGTGATGATGGGCGCGGGCCTGCTCGGCCTGGGCGCCATCGCACGGCGCCGGGCGCAGGCGCCACAAACCTGACCGTCATCGCCTGAGGCGTCGATGCCGGAAAGGCGCCGCGAGGCGCCTTTCTGCTGTCCGGGCGCCGGAATCGGCCGATGAGCGAAAATCGGGAGATGTCCGAAGCCCTCCTCACGCCCGCCGCCGCGGCGACAGCCCCTCCGAAAATCGGTTTCGTCAGCCTCGGCTGCCCGAAGGCCCTGACCGACTCCGAGCTGATCCTGACCCAGCTCAGCGCCGAGGGCTACGCCACCTCGAAGACCTTCGAGGGCGCCGACCTGGTGATCGTCAACACCTGCGGCTTCATCGACGACGCGGTGAAGGAAAGCCTGGACGCGATCGGCGACGCGCTGGCCGAGAACGGCAGGGTGATCGTCACCGGCTGCCTCGGCGCGAAGCAGGCCGAAGGCGGCGAGAACCTGGTGCGCAGCATCCACCCGAAGGTGCTGGCGGTGACCGGACCCCATGCCACCAACGAGGTGATGGACGCGGTGCACGTGCACGTGCCCAAGCCGCACGATCCCTTCGTCGACCTGCTGCCGCCCTCGTTTTCCAAGGTCGGCATCAAGCTGACGCCCAGGCACTACGCCTACCTGAAGATCAGCGAAGGCTGCAACCACCGCTGCACCTTCTGCATCATCCCGAGCATGCGCGGCGACCTGGTCAGCCGCCCGGTCGGCGACGTGCTCGGCGAGGCGCGGCGGCTCTTCGAATCCGGCGTCAAGGAACTGCTGGTGGTCAGCCAGGACACCAGCGCCTACGGCGTCGACGTCAAGTACCGCACCGGCTTCTGGGACGGCAAGCCGGTGAAGGCGCGCATGTTCGACCTGGTGCGCGAACTGGGCGAGATCGCCAGGCCCTTCGGCGCCTGGGTGCGGCTGCACTATGTCTACCCGTACCCGCATGTCGACGAGATCGTGCCGATGATGGCCGAGGGGCTGGTGCTGCCCTACCTCGACGTGCCGTTCCAGCATGCCCACCCCGACGTGCTGAAGCGCATGAAGCGCCCGGCCAGCGGCGAACGCAACCTGGAGCGCCTGCAGCGCTGGCGCGAGATCTGCCCGGAACTGATCGTGCGCAGCACCTTCATCGCCGGCTTCCCGGGCGAGACCGAGGCCGAGTTCCAGATGCTGCTCGATTTCCTGCACGAGGCGCAGATCGACCGTGCCGGCTGCTTCGCCTATTCGCCGGTGACCGGCGCCTCGGCGAACGACTTGCCGGGCGCGCTGCCCGACGAACTGCGCGAGGAGCGCCGGGCGCGCTTCATGGCGGTGGCCGAACAGGTGTCGGCGCAGCGCCTCGAGCGGCGCGTCGGCGCGACGATGCAGGTGCTGGTCGACAGCGCCCGCGCGCTCGGCCGCAAGGGGGCTGTCGGCCGCACTTATGCCGATGCGCCGGAGATCGATGGCCGCGTGCTGCTGCAGCCGCCCGAAAAGGCGTCCAAGACCTTGAAGACCGGCGAATTCACGCGCGCCCGCATCATCGCCACCCAAGGCCATGACCTGATCGGCGTGCCGATCTGAAGCGGCGAAGGCAGCGTTTGTAAGCCCGGGCCGGCCACGGCCGACTCGAATCCATTCGACGACGGGACCAGCGCCATGCACCAGCACTACGACGCGATCATCATCGGCAGCGGCCAATCCGGGCCGTTCCTGGCGGCGCGCCTCGCCGCCGCGGGCATGAAGACGGCGCTGATCGAGCGCGAGCACTTCGGCGGCACCTGCGTCAACAACGGCTGCATCCCGACCAAGACCCTGGTCGCGAGCGCCCGGGCGGCCCAGGTGGTGCGGCGTGCGGCGGACTACGGCATCGACATCGGCGGCGCTGCGATCAAGGTCGACATGCGTGCGGTCAAGGCGCGCAAGGATGCAGTCGTGAACCAGTCGGTCGACGGCCTGACGAGCTGGCTCGAGAGCTTTGCCGGCTTGACGCTGATCCGCGGTCACGCGCGCTTCGTCGGGCCGGACCGCGTGCGCGTCGGCGCCGACGAACTGAGCGCGCCGAAGATCTTCGTCAACGCCGGCGGGCGCCCAAGCGTGCCCGACTGGCCCGGCATCGCCGATGTTCCCTACCTGACCAACATCTCGATGATGGAGGTCGACTTCCTGCCCGAGCATCTGGTGATCGTCGGCGGCAGCTACATCGGCCTCGAGTTCGCGCAGATGTATCGCCGCTTCGGCAGCCGGGTCACCGTGCTCGAAGCCTCGCCGCGGCTGATCGCCCGCGAAGACCCGGAGGTCTCCGCCGCGATCCGGGCGATGCTCGAAGCCGAAGGCATCGAGGTGCGCACCGGTGTCGGTCAGCTGGCGATGTCGAAGGCAGGCGAGGGCGTGCGTGTCGGCTTCGACTTGGCGGGCGCGTCGAATTCGATCGAAGGCAGCCATCTGCTGCTGGCCGTCGGCCGTCACCCGAACACCGATGACCTCGGCGTCGCGGCGGCGGGCCTCGCGCTCGATGCCCGCGGCTACATCCAGGTCGACGACGAGCTGCGCAGCAACGTGCCCGGCATCTGGGCGCTGGGCGACGTGAACGGCCGGGGCGCCTTCACGCACACTTCGTACAACGACTACGAGATCGTCGCGGCGAACCTGCTCGACGACGGCACGCGCCGCGTCTCCGACCGCATCTCCGCCTACGCGCTCTTCACCGATCCGCCGCTCGGCCGCATCGGCATGACCGAGGCGGAGGTGCGCGCCCGCGGCCGGCCGGCGCTGGTCGCGAGCCTGCCGATGGCGCGGGTCGGCCGGGCCAAGGAGCGCGGCGAGACGACCGGCTTCATGAAGGTGCTGGTCGATGCCGAGACGAAGCGCCTTCTCGGTGCCTCGCTGCTCGGCATCGAGGCCGACGAGGTGGTGCACGTGCTGCTGATGGTGATGGCCGCCGGCGCGCCGTACACGCTGGTGCAGCGCACGATGGGCATCCACCCGACGGTTTCGGAGCTGCTGCCGACCTTGTTCGAAGGGCTGAAGCCGCTGGGGCCGGTCTAGCCGGCGCCGGGGCGTCCCGGGCCGGCCGCTGTCTGTCGCCGGTTGCATCTGCTGCGGTGCGGAGATCACCGCGTGGCAAACACTGTCGTCATCGACCGACTTCACGCCGGCGGGCGCGAAGGCGTAAGGTCACGAACCCTCGAAAAGGAATCGCACGCATGGACTATGTGAAGCTCGGCCGCACCGGCCTCGAAGTCTCCCGCATCTGCCTCGGCTGCATGAGCTACGGCGAGCCGGACCGCGGCAACCACCCCTGGACCCTGGGTGAGGCGCAGAGCCGCCCGTTCATCAAGAAGGCGCTCGATCTCGGCATCAACTTCTTCGATACCGCCAACGTCTACTCGTTGGGCAGCAGCGAGGAGATCGTCGGCCGGGCGCTGAAGGAATACACGCGGCGCGACGAAGTGGTGATCGCGACCAAGGTCCATGGCCGCATGCGGCCCGGCCCGAACGGCGCCGGCCTCTCGCGCAAGGCGATCCTGAGCGAGATCGACAACAGCCTGCGCCGCCTCGGCACCGACTATGTCGACCTCTACCAGATCCACCGCTGGGACTACCAGACGCCGATCGAAGAGACGCTGGAAGCGCTGCACGACGTGGTGCGCGCCGGCAAGGCTCGCTACATCGGTGCGTCGTCGATGTACGCCTGGCAGTTCGCGAAGTCGCTCGCGCTCGCCGAGGCCCATGGCTGGACGCGCTTCTCGACGATGCAGCCCTACGTGAACCTGCTCTACCGCGAGGAGGAGCGCGAGATGCTGCCGCTGTGCAAGGCAGAAGGCATCGGCGTGATCCCGTGGAGCCCGCTCGCGCGCGGCCGGCTGACGCGCGACTGGGATGCCGCCAGCGCCCGCGCCGAGACCGATGAGTTCGGTCGCGGCCTCTATGCGAAGACGGCCGACGCGGACCGTGCGGTGGTGGAAGCGCTGACCGCCGTGGCCGCGAAGCGCGGTCTGCCGCGCGCGCAGGTCGCGATGGCCTGGGTGCTGCAGGAGACCGCGATCACCGCGCCGATCGTCGGCGCGACGAAATTGCAGCAACTCGACGACGCGGTCGCGGCGCTCGCGCTCGAGCTGACGCCGGAAGAGATCGCCGCTCTGGAGGCGCCCTACGTGCCGCACGCGGTGGTCGGCTTCTCCTGAATGAATCCCGTCGACCACCGACTGAAAAGGACACCCATCATGAAAACACGTTCACTGGGCGCGAAGGGCCCGACCGTTTCCGCCATCGGCCTCGGCTGCATGGGCATGAGCGAGTTCTACTCCGACCGCGATGACACCGAGTCGACCGCGACGATCCATCGCGCGCTCGACCTCGGCGTCAACTTCCTCGATACATCCGACATCTACGGCCCGCACACCAACGAAGTGCTGGTCGGCCAGGCGATCAAGGGCCGGCGCAGCCAGGTTTTCCTCGCGACCAAGTTCGGCATCCTGCGCGACCCGAAGGACCCGATGGTGCGCGGCTTCAGCGGCAAGCCGGATTACGTGCGCAGCGCCTGCGAGGCGAGCCTGAAGCGGCTCGGTGTCGAGACCATCGACCTGTACTACCAGCACCGCGTCGACCCGGCGACGCCGATCGAGGACACCGTCGGCGCGATGGCCGATCTGGTCAAGGCGGGCAAGGTGCGTTACCTGGGCCTCTCGGAGGCCTCGGCGCAGACGCTGGAGCGTGCCTGCAAGGTGCATCAGATCACCGCGTTGCAGAGCGAGTATTCGCTGTGGACGCGCGATCCGGAAGAGGGCGTGCTGGCCGCCTGCCGGCGCCTCGGGGTCGGCTTCGTGCCGTACAGCCCGCTTGGTCGCGGCTTCCTCACCGGCGCGATCCAGAAGCCTGAGGATCTGGCCGAAGACGACTACCGGCGCTTCAGCCCGCGCTTCCAGGGCGAGAACTTCGCGAAGAACCTCGAGCTCGCGAACAAGGTGCATGAGCTGGCGAAGCCGCTCGGCGTGACGGCGGGGCAGCTGGCGCTGGCCTGGGTGCTGGCGCAGGGGGACGATGTCGTGCCGATTCCCGGGACCAAGCGGCGCAAATATCTCGAGGAGAACCTTGCCGCGGTCGATCTGGTGCTGGGCCGGGAGCAGTTGGATGAGCTGGCTGCGGTGTTCCCGCCGGGCGCAGCGGCGGGGCCGCGGTATCCGGAGAACATGATGGGGGCGTTGAATCGGTGAGGGTGGGTGGCATCGCGGGCCATGTCTCAGCACGACGGTACCCACCCGTAAAGGTGTCATATGCGCAAAGAGTACGACTTCTCGGCTGCGAGAAAGAATCCCTACGCAGCGCAACTCAAGAAGCAGATTACTATCCGCTTGGACGAAGAGTCAATTAACTACTTCAAGTCGATTTCCGAAGACGTTGGCATTCCGTACCAAAGTCTGATCAATCTCAATCTTCGAGATTGCGCGGCTTCCCATCGAAAGCTCAGCCTCGACTGGAAGTAGCGTGTCGCCCATCGAGCCCCGCAGGGGCGAGCAGAGGCCGTCGTTTGCGGTTCTCCGACAGCAGTTCGCGCTCAGACGATGCGCTCGTTCGGATTCGTGATCTTCTTCAAGGCCTTGTAGCGCTCGACCTCCGCCCGCAGCGGCGTCTCGGTGTGCGCGTCGTCCCAGACCGGGTCGTCGATGTCCTCGAAGGCCTGGCGCAGCTTGTTGCCCCAGGCGCCGCGGATCATGCGGAAGTAGGGGTTCTGCTCGTCGATGCAGACGATGTCGTCGCTCTGGAAGCTGTTGACTTCGTAGACCAGCAGGTCCAGCGGCAGGCCGACCGAGAGGTTGGACTTCAGGGTCGAATCCATCGAGATCAGCGCGCACTTGGCGGCCACGTCCAGCGGCGTCGCCGGCGTGACGACGCGGTCGAGGATCGGCTTGCCGTATTTCGATTCGCCGATCTGGAAGTAGCAGGTTTCCTGCGTCGCCTCGATGAAGTTGCCGGCTGAGTAGACCAGGAAGAGCCGCATCGCCTCGCCCTTGATCTGCCCCCCGAGGATCATGCTGGCGTTGAAGCCGATGTCGTGCGCCTTCAGGTACGGGCCGTCCTGCTTCTGGATACGGCGGATCGCGCTGCCCAGCACCCGCGCCACGTCGAACATGCTGGTCGCGTTCCAGATCGTGATCGGCGGCTCGTCGCCGTTGTCGATCGCCTCGACCTGCAGGATCTCGCGCACCGATTGCGAGATCGACAGGTTGCCGGCCGACAGCATCACGATGAAGCGGTCGCCGGCCTTTTCGTAGGCGATCATCTTGCGGAAGGTGCTGATGGCGTCGAGCCCGGCGTTCGTGCGCGAATCCGACAGGAAGACGAGGCCGGCATCGAGCTTCATCGCGGTGCAGTAGGTCATGAGGTTCTCGCAGTGGTGCGGGTCATTGGGGGCGTGACGGAGCGGCCTGCAGGCTGTCGCGTGCCGTCGTGCCGGTCATCTGCTTGAGGCGGTAGAGCGCGTCGAGCGCTTCGCGCGGCGTCAGCGCATCGGGGTCGATCTCGGCGAGCGAGAGTTCGAGCGCGCTGGCCTCGCTGACCGGCGGAGCGGGCGGCGCGGCGAACAGATCGATCTGCGCATCGGCCGCGCGCTGCTGGGCTTCCAGCGCTTCGAGCGTCGAACGCGCCTGGCGCACCAGCGCGGCCGGCATGCCGGCGAGCTTGGCCACCTGCACGCCGTAGCTGCGGCTCGCCGGGCCGGGCTGGATCTCGTGCAGGAAAACGATGTCGTGTCCGCTCTCGACCGCGCCGACGTGCATGTTCAGCGCCCGTGCATGCTTGGCCGGGAACTCGGTCAGCTCGAAATAGTGCGTCGCGAACAGCGTGAAGGCGCGGTTGCGGTCGTGCAGATGGCTGGCGATCGCGCCGGCCAGGGCCAGGCCGTCGAAGGTCGAGGTGCCGCGGCCGATCTCGTCCATCAGCACCAGGCTCGTGTCGGTCGCGCCATGGATGATCGCGGCGGCCTCGGTCATCTCCAGCATGAAGGTGGACTGCGCGTTGGCCAGGTCGTCGGCCGCGCCGATGCGCGTGTGGATCGCGTCGATCGGCCCGAGCCGGCAGCGCGCCGCGGGCACGAAGGAGCCCATCGCAGCGAGCAGCACGCAGAGCGCGACCTGGCGCATGTAGGTCGACTTGCCGCCCATGTTCGGCCCGGTGATGACCAGCATGCGGCGGTTCGCATCGAAGCGGCAGTCGTTCGGCATGAACGGGCCGGCGCCGGTTTCGTGCAGGCGTGCCTCGACCACCGGATGGCGGCCTTTTTCGATCTCGATGCAGGGCTGGCTGACGAACTCGGGCCGGCACCATTGCAGCGCGACGGCGCGCTCGGCCAGCGCCGCGAGTGCGTCAAGCGAGGCGAGGGCCCGCGCCAGCGCGGCGAGCGGGCCGAGATGCGGCTGCAGCGCGTCGAGCAGCTGTTCCCACAGCATCTTCTCGCGCGCCAGCGCGCGGTCCTGCGCCGACAAGGCCTTGTCCTCGAAGGCCTTCAATTCGGGCGTGATGTAGCGCTCGGCGTTCTTCAGGGTCTGGCGGCGGCGGTAGTCCTCCGGCACCTTGCCGGCCTGGCTTTGCGAGACCTCGATATAGAAGCCATGCACGCGATTGAATTGCACGCGCAGCGTCGCGATGCCGGTGCGCGCGCGCTCCCTCGCTTCGAGGTCGAGCAGGAAGGCATCGCAGTTCTGGCTGATGGCGCGCAGTTCGTCGAGCTCGGCGTCGTGGCCGCCGGCGATCACGCCGCCGTCGCGCAGCAGCACCGCCGGCTCTTCGGCGATCACCGCGATCAGCAGGGCTTCGATCTCCGGCGGAGGCTGCAGCGCGGCATGTTGCTGCTGCAGCAGCTCGCCTGCGGCGGGCACCGCAGCACGCAGCGCGGGCAGGGCGCGCAAGGTCGTGCGCAGGCCGGCGAGCTCGCGCGGGCGCACCTGGCGCAAGGCGATGCGCGCGCCGATGCGCTCGACGTCGCTGACCTGGCGCAGGGACTCGCGCAGCGGCTCGGCATCGCCGGCGATCAGTTCGGCCAGCGCCTCGTGGCGCGCGCTCGCGACCGTGCGCTCGCGCAAGGGGTGCGAGAGCCAGTGGCGCAGCATGCGGCTGCCCATGCCGGTCTTGCAGGTATCGAGCAGCGACAGCAAGGTGGGCTTCTTCTCGCCGCGCAGCGTTTCGGTCAGCTCGAGGTTGCGATGCGTTGCCGGCGGCAGGTCGAGCAGGTCGTTCGCGCGCTGCACCGTGAGCGTCGCGACGTGGCCCAGCGCCGCGCCCTGCGTGTGTTCGGCGAAGCTCAGCAGCGCCGCGGCTGCGGCCTGCGCCACCGGCAGGTCCTGCGCGTTGAAACCGGCCAGGCTCGCGACCTTCAGCTGCGCGCAGAGCTTGCGCAGGCCGAGCGCGGTGTCGAACTGCCAGGCCGGGCGCGGCGTGATCGCGGCGCCGCATTGCAGCAGCGCACGCGGCAGCTCTTCGCGCTGCTGCGCCTCCTGGTGCACCAGCACCTCGGCCGGCTGCAGGCGGGCCAGCCAGCCGGCGAGTTCGCGCTCGCCGCATTCGGTCACGCCGAGCTGGCCGCTGGAGAGGCCGAGCCAGGCCAGCCCGTAGCTCGCCTGCTTGCGGTGCACCGCGAGCAGCCAGGTGTCGACCCGGTCGTCCAGCAATTCGGTATCGGTGACCGTGCCCGGCGTGACCACGCGCACCACCTTGCGCTCGACCGGGCCCTTGGCCGTGGCGACGTCGCCGACCTGCTCGCAGATCGCCACCGCGACGCCCTGCTTGATCAGCTTGGCGAGGTAGTTCTCGACCGAATGCACCGGCACGCCGGCCATCACCACGGGTTCGCCGGCACTCTGGCCGCGCGTCGTCAGCGTGATGTCGAGCAGGCGATTCGCGCGCCGGGCGTCGTCGTAGAACAGCTCGTAGAAATCGCCCATGCGATAGAAGACGAGCGTCTCCGGGTGGTCCGCCTTGATGCGGAGGTATTGCTGCATCATCGGCGTGTGGCCCGGAAAGCCCGCTGCCGCGCCTTTGACTGATTCTGGTTCAACCACGCTGTTCGCCATCTGCCTGTTCGTCGATCGGTCGATTGTCGCAGCGTCGTGGGCGGGCCTTTCGCGCCGCCGGCGCGTTGACCAAAGGAAGAAAAAGACCCATGATTATGGGGTATTCAACTCGCGAGTCGATGATGGCCAAAGCGAAGATCAATTTCGAAATCGACGAAGAGAGCCTGGCCAATGCCAAGGCCTATGTCGCGAGGCACGGAGGGTCCTTGAATCGCCTGGTGTCCTCGCTGTTCGCCTCGCTCGGCGAAGACGAGAAGCTGCACGCGCCGCTCATCGATCCGGCCAAGCGCGTGCTGCTCGACCTGAGCTCGGGCAAGGTGTCGTTGATGGAGGCCACGCAACTGCTCGAACTGCCCGATGCCGGCTACACCTTGCGGCGGCTCGCGGACGAAGGCCTGCCGCTGCCCAAGCTGCCGGACGACGTGGTTCGCGACCAGGCGGCTCGCTCGTTGGTCGCGCTGAAGGCCTGTCTGGTCGAGCCGCGCCCCTTGAAGGCCGGTCGACGCCGCCCCGTTGCGGTCAAATGACGACGCTGCTGATCCCCGATTCCGGCCCGCTCTTTTCCCTTGCCGCCGCCGATCTGCTCGGCGTGCTGCTTCATTTTCGCGTGGCGATCACGGACGTGGTCAAAGAAGAGTCCATCGACAAAGGCAAGGAATCGGCGGCGTCGATCGAAGCACGGCGCCTGCTCGAGTTCTACAGCGCCAACAAGGCGGGGGTCGAACTCTTCGCGACACAGGTCGGTCATGACCTTCGAAGCCTGCGCAAGAAGGACCCGGGCTATCGGATGCCGAGGAACGTCGGCGAGTTGTCGATACAAAGCCTGTTGATCCGGTTGCAGGTGCAGGGCATCGACGCGCCGCCGATCGTGCTGTTCGAAGACGCCTGGTTCCTGCGCAACGCGGAGGTGCTGGCCAAACCTTGCCTCGTTCTGAGTACGCAAGCTTTCCTGGTCAACGCGGAAGCGCTCGGCTTGATCGAGTCGGCGGCGGAAGCGCGCCGAGCCATCGCTGCGCTCAGGCCTACGGCCTATGCCAAGACCTTTCGGCGCTGACGCACGGCACGTGGGTGGAGACCAAGGCGAAGCCAGCGCGGGCGCCTTCATGCGCACGCAGATCCCGCGCTTTCGCCTGCCGGAATCGATCATCGACGAAGAGACCGACAGGGAGGTCAGAAAGCCCGCGCCGCCCCCTCGTTGACCCATCGATCGATGCGTCACACGGCGTCATTGGAAGAGCGTAGTGTCTTGGTCGGAACCCGATCGGGAGGAGGCGCCCACAGCCTTCGCCGATCCGCAGGGAGAGGGGAGGCGCACCATGAAGCTCGAGCTTACCGAGGCAGTCCTTCGCAAGGCGGGCTGGACGGATGTGCCGTTCCTCTACGAACTGATGCTGGACGGTAGCCTGCAGGGCTCGTTCGCCGATCGATTCCTCACCGCGCGCGGCCACGTCGCCTTGCTGCTGTATTTGCTGCGAGGCGTCAAGTCGTCCCGCCCGTTGAATGGTCTCGACGGGCTCGTCGAACACGCGCGTGTCACGACGCTGATCTTCGACACGGCCGACCGTCCCCTCGGCTTCGTGCGCTGCGGCACCTGGCGCAGTGCTGACGGCTGTTTCCACGCCGAGATCCTCAACTGCGCCGTGGCGGCTTCCTGCCGTGGCGCCGGCATCGGCGGGCAGATGATCCGCCGCTATCTCGAACGCTTGCCCGACGACACCGAAGTGACCGCTCATTGCACCAAGTACGCACGTGCGATGCAGGCCACGTTGAAACGTCTGCCTTTCAAGCGCCAGCGAGCAGCGGGTCGCCTGGAGTGCTATCGAATGACCGCCGGGGCTTCGGAGCCGGCCGAGCGGCCGCCTCCCCGGCGGGCTGATGCTCGGCGCCCATCGCACTCCTCTTCGTAGCCTCCCCGCAGCTTCCGCGCCCGCCCCGATGCCCGGCTCCATGCCCGATCCGGCAACGCGGTGGCGGTGACCAGGGCTCTGGCCGAGCGTGGCCAGCGTGATGTCGAACAGACGATTTGCGTGCTGCGCGTCGTCGCGGAGTCCGCGTTTGCCCCCGCCGGCAAGCCGCGCCAACAGGCTTAGACTGCACCGCCACTGCGCCGGCGGACGGGTCCGCCGCGCGGTCCGAGGAGAGTCCGTCGTGCAACTCACCGACAGTGCCAGCGCGAGCTATTTCCACAAGGTGGTCGACTGCCAATGGGCCTGCCCGGCGCACACGCCGGTGCCCGAGTACATCCGCCTGATCGGCCAGGGCCGCTACGCCGATGCGTACATGATCAACTGGGTGTCCAACGTCTTTCCGGGCATCCTGGGCCGCACCTGCGACCGGCCCTGCGAGCCGGCCTGCCGGCGCGGCCGCGTCGAGGAGAACAACGGCCCCGAGGCTGGGCTGCGCCCGGGCGCGTCAGCAGCGGCGCCACGCTTCCAGCCCGAGCCGGTGGCGATCTGCCGCCTGAAGCGGGTCGCGGCCGACCACAAGGGCGACATCGAGGCGCGCCTGCCGAAGCCCGCGCCGGGCAACGGCCTGCAGGTCGCGTGCATCGGCGCGGGGCCGGCCTCGCTGACCGTCGCGCGCGACCTGGCGCCGCTGGGCTACGAGGTGACGGTGTTCGATGGCGAAGCGAGCGCGGGCGGCTTCATGCGCACGCAGATCCCGCGCTTTCGCCTGCCGGAA
>Ga0105239_10000532_pt1 | contig 55105 bp, 45 predicted proteins | sample KBSC44metaG_FD_92761 | JGI IMG/M metagenome (GOLD analysis project Ga0105239, IMG submission 92761) | Corn rhizosphere microbial communities from Kellogg Biological Station, Michigan, USA - KBS C4-4 metaG | ecosystem: Host-associated > Plants > Roots > Rhizosphere > Soil | place: Michigan, USA...
AGGGGACGATCGCCCCTACCTTCTTCTGGTATCCGGACGAGAACACCGTCTTGCGGCTGGGTGACAACGTATCCTGCGACAGTCGCAGCGGCGGGGACATCCTACAGCTGCAGGGCCGGAGAATATCATCAATTGGTCACGGGGGCGGGGCTCAGCACCGAGCGTTTCCGGCCGGGCGGCGCGCACGGCGGCCTCGGGTATACGCATACGACCGCCGGTGTGTTTGCTCAGGACGACTGGACGCTGGGTAAAAAGGCCATCCTTGAAGCAGGGGCAAGGGCGGACTGGGTGCATACGCTCTATTTTTTGCCCCGCCTCGCCCTGCTGTACCGTCCTTTGCCCGGTCTGACGGCCCGTCTCGGCGGGGGCCTGGCCTACAAGCTGCCGACGGTCTTCAACTCGTCCGATGAGGAAGAGGCCTATCAGCAGGTGTATCCCATCGATCCCGGTGTCCGCGCGGAGCGGTCCGCCAGCGTCAATCTTTCGCTGAACTATAGATGTCGCCTAGATGATGAGATCGTATTCTCGGCGGACCAGAATTTTTATTATACGCGCCTGACTAACGCCCTGGTCCCCCAGTCCGACAGCCTGCGAAGGGGCTGGCTCTTTTATTTCAACGCCCCCGGCCCGTTGGTATCACGCGGTCTGGAGACCAATGCCCGGCTCACGATCGACCATCTCTCGCTGTACGTTGGCTATACGTATACCGATGTCCGGCGGGAATATCTTCCCGACCATCCTCAGCTGCCGCTGACGCCTCGCCACCGGCTGGTCAGCAACCTGACCTATGAGGTCGAGCCGTCCTGGAAGATGGGGGTCGACGCCTTTTATACCGGGAGCCAGGTTCTGGACGACGCTTCCACCACGCGCGCCTTCTGGACATTTGACCTGATGCTGCAGCGGAGTTGGGGACATTATTCCCTGCTCCTGAACCTGGAGAATCTCACCGATACGAGACAGAGTAGGTGGGGGTCGCTGTACACGGGTCCGGCGCAATGCCCGGTATTCGGGGAGGTTTATGCGCCTGTCGAGGGACGGATCGTCAGCGTTGCGTTTCGTTACTCCTTGTGAGCAACACCGGGTATATGTTTTGCGGGATATACCAGAATTTAGACAAAATTTTAAACTGCACATGAGCTAAGCATGATTCGTGAAGAACTGGTGAGCCTGTCGGCATCTGCACTGAGATACTTATTAATTTCTGAGATACAGGAATTTATTCGATCCCTTGAGAACGGTTTGCCCCTGGAACAGCTGGTCAAAAAAAGAGATTATATAAAAGAGCTGCTGGGGCTGGTTTCGAACAAGGAGCTGGTAGAGTTCGAGGAGATGCTGGGAAATTATTTCCCCCGGCATAAATGAATAAAGGTCTAGGTTTAATGGCTATGGACTGATTAAAGGCAACCCGTCATTTTGACGGGTTTTTTTAACCCCGCGTACTTTCATTTACGGGGAATTCGCTATATCTTTCGGCAAATTGTTGGTCCCCTATGCCCGAACTGGATCCCCGCAGGCATCCTATGAACCTGCCCAATACCCTGAGAACCATTGTCCAGCCTCTGCTACTGGTTCTTTTTTCTTCTTCCCTGCTGGCCCAGTCCAGGATCAGCGCCTTCTCCCCCGCAAGCGGTCCCGTTGGAACGACGGTAACCATTTCAGGAAATTATTTTAACGCACGTCCGGACAGCAATATCGTATGGTTCGGCGGCGTCCGGGCGCAGGTGCTAACGGCCACGACCGCCTCGCTGACGGTGAGAGTTCCCAATGGAGCGACGTTCGAGCCGCTGAGCGTGCTAAACCAGTCGACGCGGCAGATCGAGTTCTCGAATACCGCCTTCCGGACGACCTATAGCCTGGGGGCAATCGCCCAGACGGTGATCAACGGTTCCGCGAGCAAGGCCGCAAGCTATGCAACGGACTATTCCCCGTTCGAAGTGCACCTTGCCGACATGGATGGGGATGGCCGCCCCGAACTGGTGGTCAATACCGGCGAGGCTGCGTCGATCCTTCGGAATACGACGGTGCCGGGCGGCAGCTTCAACACGACCTCCTTTGCGTCCTATATAAATCTTTGGAACAACACCGGTGCAGCCAATATAGCGCTGAGGGACCTGGACGGTGACGGCCGTCTTGACGTGCTCTGCGCTTCCAGCACCAATACCTACCATGCCCGTATCTACCTGAACCAGTCCACGGCGGGGCATCTGGCGTTTGGCACGGGCCTGACCTAAGCCATCAGCAATGGTACGATCGACGCGGCGGATATGGACGGCGACGGCAAATTGGATCTGATCACCGCGGCCGACGGTGGGGTGGCCATCTGGCGAAATACTACGCCGGCGGCGGGCTCGCTCTCTTTTGCGGACCCCATCACCTATGGCCTGGGGGGCAGCAGCACTGCGCTGGCTATCGCCGATATCGATGGAGACGGCAAACCCGATATTCTAACAGCGAACGGCAGCGATGCAACGCTGACGGTCATGCGGAATACTGCGCGTCTGGGCTTGATCAACGACAGTTCGCTGGCGACCTTCCAGCTGATTCCGGTGCGAAGCTCAGCCTGGCATTTTGCCGTCGGGGACATCGACGGGGACAACAAGCCTGACATTGTAGTGACTACGGCTACCGGCGTAGGCATTCTCCGGAACCAGGCAACACCCGGGGCGGTCACCGCCTCTTCGTTTGCTGCGGAGGTCGAGTTTCCGACGGGGAAATCACCCTATTCAGTGTCTTTAGGTGATCTCGACGCAGACGGACGGCCGGAGATCGCCACCAGCACGGTCCGGCAGCCCGGTCATTCGGATATCGCGATCCTGAAGAATCTTACTGCGGGCCCGGGGATCAGTTCTTCTTCCTTCGCCGTCAAGTCTACCACCACTCCCACCATCTCATCGAATGGCATTGCAATAGCTGACGTAGACGGGGACGGGCATCCGGACCTGGCATTTGCGAGCGACCAGGGCGTTTCTGTCCTGAAGGTGGCTATCAATACGCAGGCGCCGGTGGTCAAAAGCTTTTCGCCGGATTCGTCCAATATCGGGCTTCCGGTAACGATCAGGGGTACTCGTTTTTCCGGCGCTACCTCCGTCCAGATTGGCGGTGTGCCGGTCACGTCTTTCTATACGGAATCGGATTCGGTGATCACGGCCATATTGGGTAATGGCGCCACAGGCAGCGTGAGCGTTGCTACGCCGTTGGGGACGAGCAGCCTTGCGGGCTTCACGCTTATATCGAACCCTTCCATTACGGCCTTCTCGCCGATGCAGGCGGGTAAGGGAGATACGGTGACCATCACCGGGACGCGATTTAACGACGCGGATACGATCTCTTTTGGCGGGGTCGCCCCTGCATGGTATAGTGTCGTCTCGGACAACACGATCAAGGCCGTTCCCGGCAGCACCGGGGCCTCCGGCTTCGTGTCCGTAAAAACGCCGTTCGGCGCCGATACGATGGCGGGCTTTGTCTATCTCAGCTATCCGTTCGTCAGTACGTTCTCTCCTGTCGGTGGTGCCACGGGCGATAGCATTACGATACAGGGGGTCAATTTCAGCACCGCTGCGAGCGTCAGCTTTGGCGGCGTGCCGGCGAAAGGCTTCAGGATCATATCGGACTACTATATACGAGCAGCAGTAGGCACCGGGGGCACCGGCAAGATCACTGTCACCAATTCCGACGGGAGCAAATCGCTGGAAGAGTTCACCTATATCTATCCGGCGCCCGGCGTCAGCGGCATTTCTCCGCAAAGCGGGCCGGTCGGAACGACGGTCACCATCACCGGCCATGGATTCGACCCGGTCGCGACCAACAATATTGTCTACTTCGGCGGCGTGAAGGCGGTGGTGACGCAGGGCAATAGCAACTCTCTTACGGTCAGCGTCCCGGTGGGTGCTGCTTACGCACCTGTCTCCGTCACGACCCACCAGAAAACGGTCTGGTCGGCACTGCCTTTTGACCCGACCTTTGCTGGAGGCACGATCAACGGCTCTTCGTTCGCGGCGCCGGTAATTCTGGCGCAGGGAGTCGGCGGCGGATCGCTTGCGCTGGCCGATATGGATGGGGACGGGAAGATTGACATCACCACAACTTCCAATAGCAAGCTTTCCATTGCCCGTAATATCGGCGCCAGCGGACAGCCGGCTTTTGCCCCGCCCGTGGGAATGACCGTAAAGAACAGTGGAGGGCAGCCCTATCTCATCGATGTGGACGGGGACGGTCGTCTCGACATGGTCACAGGATACTCCGATGGCTACCCGATCATCGCGTATCGGAATACCAGCACCAAAGGAAACGTTTCCTGTGAGGCGGGCGCCTACTGGCGGGGACAGTCGCTGGACATGTGCTTTGTCACACCGGGTGATTTCAACGGGGATGGTCAGCCGGATTTTGGCGTTGTCAGCACCTATGCGCAGCTGCTGAACATTATGACCAATGGGAGCATCGCCAGCTCGCTCAACTATACCAACACCGCCAACTATAGTGTGGATTTCAACCCCAAGGGCATCCTGTCGGGCGACTTTGACCGGGACGGCAAGACCGACGTCATCGTCCTCGACTGGTATACCCGCAAGATCACTATCTACAGGAACACTACCAGCTCGGCGACGAGCACCTTTGGCGCCAGACAGGATATTTATGTCGCGGCAGGCGTCAACAGCATCACGTCGGGCGACCTCGACGGTGACGGGAAGCCTGATCTGATCGCGTCTACGGGGACGAATACGCTCACCTTCTTCCAGAATACCAGCACCAGCAGCACGATCAGTTTTGCAGCAGGGGTGAACTATGCCATGACATCCACTCCGGGCGGCATGACCGTCGGCGATCTGGATGGGGATGGCAAGGTTGACATTGCGGCTATATTGCCTTCTGTCAATAACCTGGCCATCCTGCACAATACTGGCGGCGCGGGGTCGATCGCATTTGCAGACACCGTCCTGCTGGCAACGGATGCCAGCCCGTCGGCGGTGGCCATTGGCGACGTCGATGGTGACGGCAGACCAGACCTTGTCGTGGATGCCAACGGCAACCAGGTCGCGTATCTCAACAAGATCAACAGCAGCTCCTCCCCCACCCTGACGGGCTACATGCCGGCAAGCGCGGGCCAGGGCGCTGTCGTCAGGATCAGCGGCAGCCATCTGACGGGCGCGACCAGCGTGCTGTTTGGCGGGTCGCCGGCGATCTCCTTCACCGTCGTCGCGGATACGGCGATCGATGCGACGGTCGGCGCGGGGGCTACGGGCAGCATATCGGTGAGCACGCCGGGCGGAACTGCGGGCAGGGATAGTTTTGTCTACGTTTATCCTGCACCGACAGTCACCGGATTTACGCCGGCAACGGCTGCCACCGGATCGGTCATTACCATCACCGGCACCAACTTCGACGGCGTCACGGGTATCAGCTTTGGCGGGACGCCGGCGACCTCGTTCAATATTGTCAATTCCACTACCATCACAGCCATCGTCGGAGCCGCGGCTTCGGGCAATGTTACCGCGTCCAATGGACGTGACAGCGCGAGTCTGGGAGGGTTTACCTATATTCCGCCGCCGCCCGCCATCACGGGCAGCTCGCCGGCGTCCGGTGGCCCCGGCACCGTCGTGACCATCACCGGCACGGGTTTCACGGGCGCCAGGTCAGTCAGTTTTGGTGGGGTTTCGGCTACTTCATTTACCGTTGTTTCTCCGACGACCATCACCGCGACGATCGGCAACGGGAATACTGGCAATATCGTCGTGACCACACCGCTGGGAAGCTCGTCCAACGCATGGATGGTCTTTGTGGCGCCGAAGCCGACCATTACATCGGTCTCACCGGCCAGCGCCCCTCCGGGTTCTGTTATCACCATCGTCGGGACCAACCTCAACTGGACGAATGGAGTGACATTTGGCGGTACTGCGGCAGACTCCTATACGATCGTTAGTCCTGATACGGTCACGGCTGTGGTCGGACAGGGTACGACGGGATGGGTATATGTCAATACATCGTTTGGTAGTGCTGGTAGTCCCAACCAGTTCACGCTGACGACGCCGGTAGCGACCCTGACGGCATACAGCCCGAACTCCGGCACGACGGGATCTGTCATCGCCATCACGGGGACGCATCTTTCCAATGTCAGCGGCGTCAGCTTTGGCGGTGTTGCGGCCTCCTACTATATCTATTCGGACAACGAGGTTCGCGCCACGGTCGCGGCCGGGGCCTCCGGTAATATTATCGTGAGCACGCCTAATGGACCGGATACGCTGACGGGCTTTGTTTTCAATCCGTCTGCGCCTACGCTGGACCTAATCGTGCCTATGAGCGCCAGGGCCGGCACCCTAATGACACTGTTCGGCAGCAACCTTCAGTGGACTACCGGCGTCACGTTTGGTGGCGTTCCTGCTACGAACATCACCGTCATCAGCAATACGAAAATTACTGTAACCCTTGGCAGTGGCGCGTCGGGTAATGTAGTCGTCACGAATCCTGGCGGCAGCGGGTCGGCAAGCGGGTTCGTGTATATTCCGCCCGTGCCGGTCGTCAATTCTTTCTCACCCGAATATGGTATAGGCGGGACGAACCTGACGATAAAGGGCCACTACTTCACGGGCTGCAACTTTGTAGACATCGGACATTGGTATGCCACGAATTTAGTGGTAGTTTCGGATAGCGTGATCACCTGCACCGTCAATCCCTACGGTTCGTATACTATCGGCTCGTCGACGCCTGTCCAGGTGATCACTACGGGTGGAACAGGATCGCTGGACGGATTTACGTTCGGCACGCCGCCCTCCATCCTGCCGACAATAGCCTCGATCTCGCCTGCAAGCGGGGGGAAAGCAACGGTTGTCAGCATCACCGGACAGAACTTCTCCGGTGTCGATTATGTCGATTTCGGCAATGTACCCGCGGCCTCCTTTACCGTCGTATCGGCGACCCAGATCACCGCCGTTGTAGGCCAGGGCGAGACCGGGCCTGTGACAGTGGGTACGAAGGCCAGCGGCCTTTCCGGCAGCTATTACAACTTCCTCTATACTGGTCCGCCGCCGCCCACCGGCCCTTATCTCTCTTCTGTATCTCCTTCGCACGCGGCGCAGGGCGCCACGGTTACCATCAGGGGCAAGTACCTGGACAGCGTAACCAGCATCAGCTTTGGCGGTGTTGCGGCAGCGGCCTTCCACGTCAACTCTGATAGCTCGATGACGGTTACCGTCGGTACGGGCTCCAGCGGAAGTATCATCGTCAGGTCTCCCTACGGTGCGGATACGCTGTACAATGTCTTTGTTTTCGATACAACGGCTGTGACGCCGCCGCCCACGGATACAACGGGCACCAAGCCGCCACCTCCGACGGATTCGACGGGAACCAATCCGCCACCTCCGCCGCATTTCCCTGTACTCAGCAGCTTCACGCCTTCCCATGCGCCGCAAGGCGGCACGGTCACCATCAGCGGCTCTTACCTGGATAGCGTGACCAGCGTCAGCTTTGGCAGTGTTAGGGCAGCTTCGTTCACTGTAGTATCGCCGACGCAGATCACTGCGATCGTCGGCACGGGCGCCAGTGGCCAGGTCAAGGTCAATACCAGGCTCGGCAGCGACAGTCTCAACGGCTTTGTCTTTGACGCGCCGGCGCCGCCGCAGGATACGACGGGCACTACGCCTCCCGGCGATACAACGGGCACCATGCCTCCCGGAGACACGACCATCGTCACGCCGCCGGTGAACCCGCCGCCTCCGGACACAACGGTCACCCCTCCGCCACCGCCACCGCCCTTCCAGCTGGTAAGCTTTACGGGGAATGTCGTGGCGAACCAGCCAGTGCTGACCTGGAAGGTGAAGCACGACAGCAGCATCATCAACTACGGGGTCCAGACGGGTTCAGATACAGCTCACCTGGCGCTGCTCGCCTATATCACCGCGAATTGGCGTGACACGGCCACCTATACCTTTACGGACACCAGCGCGCACAGCGGCATTCATTATTATCGTCTGCAGGTACTCGACCTCGGCGGCAGCGTCACCTATAGTCCGGTGATCGCGGTCCAGCTGGCGGGTGTTCCGCAGACCTTGTCGATGTATCCGAACCCGGTCACAGGCGCATATATCACCGTCAACCTGCCTTCCATAGCGGCGCCGTCCCGATTCCAGATCGTGGACATGACGGGGAATATCGTGCAGCAGATGCCGGTGGCGGCAGGCATACCGCAGGTGAATATACCGGTGGGGAATATCAACAGGGGTGTATATAAGGTCATCTGGAGCGATGGCAGCAATTACTCCTACCAGACGGTGATGGTCCTGAAATAATCTGTCAGGCGGCGAGCCTTATCTTTGTGACATGAAACACTATCGCTTCCGGGCCAGGTTCCGGGTCGACGTAGAGATCGTCATGAGCCTCCTGCCCGATGCCATGTACGAGATCCATCCGCTGCACAAGAAACAGCCGGACGTAGAGGTCGACATGATCACCGGTTATGAGCTGAAGCATGTCATCGAGACGATGAAGGGGATCCATGAGGGAGACCTCATGCACCTGACCATCGCGCCGGCGAAAAAATATAAGAATACGTTCAGGCCGGACGGGAATTTTTCATTGAATTAAAAAGGCCGCCCCTCGGGGCGGCCTGGATCATAACAAACGGAACCAAACAACTACTCTATTTCTTAAAATCGTTGATGCCATAGTAGTATACTTCCTTGCTGTCGGGATAGACACCCTCGATCTGGAAATTGCTACCCTGTTTGCTCAACGCGTCTTTCAGCTCGGCGACGCTATGAACCCGTATGTCACCTACCTTGGTGATGATGAAGCCGGGGTGCATGTTCGTCTGGCTGTCGATGACGCCATTGTGGATATTGTTCACGACGACGCCGCCATCGATGCCCAGCTGAGAAGCCTTGTCCTTCGGAAGATCGGAGAGGTCGGCGCCAAGCGATTCTACTGCAGCGGGATTCGTGCTGGCGAAGCTGCCTAACTTGTTCTGCAGCGTGGCATCGGCGTTGTGCTCTGCCCCATCCCTCCAATAGGTGATCCTGATCTTGTCGCCGGGTTTCTGGCGGGCGATCAGCTCGGCCAGCCTTGCGTCGGAGCTGACGGTCTCGTCGTTGATCTTCGTGATCACGTCACCCTTTTTGATGCCTGCCAGGCCGGCGGCGCCCTTGGGATCGGTGTCCATTACGAATACGCCGTCGACGTCATTGTTGATGCCGAGCTCTTTCTTCTTGTCGTCATCGAGCCCTTCCGGCGCCATGCTGATGCCCAGGTAGCCGCGCTGTACCGAACCATATTTCATGATGTCGCTGATGACCTTCTTCATGAGATTGGACGGAACGGCATACGCATATCCGGCAAAGCTGCCCGTCGGGCTGGCGATGGCGGAGTTGATCGCGATCAGCTCGCCGTTGGTGTTGACCAGGGCGCCGCCGCTGCTGCCGGGGTTGACTGCTGCGTCGGTCTGTATAAAGGACTCGACGGGGGCCGCGGCCCGGGTGTTGATGCCGATATTCCTCGATTTGGCGCTGACGATACCCTGTGTGATGGTAACGTCAAGGTTCAGGGGATAGCCGATAGCCAGCACCCACTGACCGAGCCTTACGTCGTCGGAATTACCGATGGGCATGACGGGAAGCCCCTTGGCGTCGATCTTGATCAGCGCCAGGTCCGTATTAGGATCGGTGCCGATGACCTTTGCGGTATAGTTGCGACGGTTGTTCAACGTTACAGAGATGGCGGTAGCGCCATTGACAACGTGGTTATTGGTGACGATATATCCGTCCTCGCTGATGATGACACCGGAACCGGATGCCTTCTGGTCGGGCATCTGCTGCATTCCTCTTCCATCACCGTCGCCGAAGAAACGCTTGAATAGGTCGCCGCCGCCGAACATATCGCCGAACGGGTCCGCTCCCTGACCTTGTCCACCACGGCCAGCTGTCTCCTTAAACTTGGTCGTGGTCTTGATATGCACGACCGAAGGTACGGCCGTGCCTGCCGCCTTTTCAAAGTCGATGGGTTGGACGGCTGAGCTGCCGGACGTAGTAGCCCCGGCCGTAGAGCCGGACGTTAGACTCGCTGTTTTTGTTATGGGGGCCACAGGCTCATCCAGCACGCTGTTGTGCGGCTTGTGACCGTTGTTGGCGAATAGCAATCCGCCTCCGATGAGAGCGACCGCACCGAGAAGCATTGCTTTTGTTTTCACTTTAGTTGTCTTTTTCATTTCCATGGTCTCTTTTGCTTTTGTGTGAGTATATACAAAATTAACCATGTACGAATTCATTCGTTCATCACTACCTGTTAAGATATTTCTAAACAACTACGTTAACAAAGCGCTAACTTCTCAGCGGGTGTGACCGATGTTCTTGTCGGCCCACTGTAGGAAATATTTAACGTTTGGTGCGTCTGTATGTCCTCCGTCGTGCTGACGCCAGGCCAGCTGTCCGTCGAGCAGTCCGGTGTTGACGGGCGGCATTTTCTCGGTGTGGTAATCGTTGGATACGCCGATATCTTTTGCGCCTACCAATTTATATACTGCGCCTGCGGCGACGGTCGCCATGTAGCTGCCCTGCTGGTCCAGCCATCTCGCGTCGCCCTCTGCGGGGACGCCATAGCTGATGAAGCAAAGACGAGGAGCGCATAATGCTATCAGTGAGTGTGCGTCGACGGGAATGTCGTTGGCAGTCTTGGCGCCGCTGGTGGCGTCGGAGGCTCCGTATTTCAGGAAGTTGCCCGCCATCCAGTAGTATTCGCCGCCGGTGAGGCTTTCGACGGCCTCGCCGAAGTTCCGCCGGTGGAGCTTGGCGCCCCCTTCGCCGGACGAGCCGATGAGGCCCATGGCGAAGCGGGTCTCGAAGGCTAGTGTAACGAGCGCCGCCTTGCCATAGCGGGATACGCCTTCGATGCCGACGTGTTTGGTGTCGACCATGGGTTCGCTGGCTTCGAGATAATCAAGGGCTCTTGCGGCGCCCCAGGCCCAGGCGCGGAGGGCGCCCCAGTCGTCGGGCTTTCGGGGCTGTCCCTTGTTGACCAGGCCGATGATCCCCTTTGTCAGGCCTCCACCGTTGTCGGCCTGTATGCTGGCGGGGTCGATCAGCAGGTAGCCCCAACCGTCAGCGATCAGTTGCTGCGCCGTTGGAGGGTCGCCTGGAAGGCGGGGCCCGCCGAACGTCGGCCCGGGCAGGGGATTTACCGGGTTGTAGGCGGGATAGCGATCGAAGATCTGTTGTAATTCGGGGTGATGCTGGAGCAGCAGCTCTTTGATCGCTGCGTTGATCTTCTCCATATCCTCCGCGGGTGGTTGCGCCGGCGCGGGCAGGGCGCTGCGGGAGAATAGCATCAATAATGGCACGGGGCCTTTTGCGTTGGCGGGCAGCACGAGGGTCATGTTGATATTGACGTCGATCGAGGGACAGGATGAATTGTCGACGTGGCCGACTAGCTGTTTGGCGATCACGGGCATGAAACCGAGGTATTCGCGATCGGTGACTTTGACCGACCAGGTGACGGGGGGAACGGTCTTCGGAACCCTGCCGTATACCTCGCGTTCGAAGTCTTCGACGATCTCGGGTCGCCGCTGATGCCACCACTGGTCCGGGGTGGTGATCTTTTTACCGTTTTTTAGGGTCAGCAGGTCCGGGAGTTCGGGATAAGGATTGGCGAGCGCCTCGTCGTAGTTGGCGTGGTTGGGAGCTTTTTCATCCCCGCTGGGGCCGGGTCGCAGGGTTTTGATGCCCAGCTGCTTCATCATATTCTCGTGGTCCTGTTCGGTGGTGAAAATGACGGGGGACTGGGCGGACGCGTGTAGGGCGCCGGCCACCAGGACAAGCAAAAGTCGTTGTTTCATGGCTGTGGAAATGGATATAGACGAATTTATGCAATCGGTTGCATTCGGCCAAACGAGAGTCCCTTTGCCAAGCGTTTTATCCGGCTCATTTTTTTCTTAGTCTCCCGGCGATCGTCATAATCGCCTGTTCTGTCACGATGCCTAAAACAATTACAGGCGCCAGGTCGAGCAATAAGTTCAGAAAATTAAAGCTTGGAGGAGTCACTTGATCAAGATCCAGAACCATTAAACTATATTCGGTAAGAAAGACCACCGGAAAACCATAAGAATTGTTGCCGTCGAACGGCCGTTCAATTTTAGCCGTCAGGATGGTGATCACTGCGAAAAGTATAATTATCAGGATCGATGTGCGAAACACTCTTTTCATGGGCCAGCGACGATTTTAGACCTAAGATAAGGAACCCGGGGAATTCCATATTTCAATGACCTATTACTGCCGCTCTTCACCTGCTGGCGGGCAGCGCGGACCGCTCCGGTCAGTGCACCGAGGCGGCAGTAACGATAAAATCTTTATCTTGTATTCTTAATACAAGCATATTGACTGCTACCCTACATGATTTCCAGGTCCTATTTGAATCTGCACCGGATATATACCTCGTATTGTCTCCAGACCTGAGGATCGTTGCCGCGAATGACGCCCGTCTCCGGGCAACCAATACCACCCGTGACCAGATTATCGGCAAGCCGCTGTTTGAGGTCTTCCCCGACAATCCCCTCGATCCGGCTGCTTCTGGGGTCAGCAATTTGCGGGCGTCGTTACATCGGGTCCTGCGGACTAAAGCTCCCGACGCCATGGCCGTTCAAAAATATGATATCCCCCGGCCGGAGTCTCAGGGAGGCGGTTTTGAAGAAAGGTACTGGAGTCCCTTGAACACTCCTGTTTTGAACCGGAATGGAGAGATCGACTTTATCATTCATCGCGTGGAGGATGTTACAGAGTTTATCCGGTTAAAACAGCAGGGGGTAGAACAAAGCAGGCTTACCGAGGAATTGAAGACCCGCGCCGAACAGATGGAATCGGAGATATATCAGCGGGCGCAGCAGCTGCAGCAGACCAATGAGAAATTGAGAGAAGCCGAACGGGTTAAAAGCGAGTTCTTCGCCAATGTTTCTCATGAACTACGTACTCCCCTGTCACTAATATTGGCTCCGACGGAGTCCCTGCTTCTGGGGAAACATGGCGAATTGTCCCTTTCGCAGTATGGCATCCTGCGGACCGTACAGAACAACGCCATCCGGTTGCATCAAATGGTGACCGGGTTGCTTGATTTTTCCAAGGCCGAGGCAGGCAAGATGAAGCCCCAACCTGAGCCCGTTGATGTTGTTGCGCTTACCCGTTCGATCGCGCACGATTTTGAACCCACGATGAAGGGGAAGAGGATTGCGTTCTCATTTGACACCGATCAAAAAACCAGCATCGCCCTGCTGGATCAATACCTTTTTGAACGCATCCTTTTCAATCTGCTTTCCAATGCCGTGAAATTTACGGACCCGGGCGGAAAGATATGCGTCAAATTGGAAATATCGGATGAGAGGCTCCGGTTAGCCGTGGCGGACACCGGCATCGGCATCGCACAAAAGGACATCGCCGTGATATTTCAAAAATTCAGACAGGTGGAGGGTTCCTCGACGAGGAGGTTTGAAGGAACGGGCCTTGGGCTGGCGATGGTAAAGGAGTTCGCCGAGCTGCTGGGAGGTACTGTTACGGTGAAAAGCGAACCCCGGAAGGGAAGTGAGTTTATCGTCGAATTCCCCGCCCCGGCGGTCCTCAGCCAGGAAGACCCCTCCCCGATCAGAGCGCGGGAAAGCCTTACATCCAGCAGCTCAAGGATCGTCCGGCAGGACCCGGGGATATACAGCAATGTACAATCAACGGGTGGTGATAAGCGAATGAAGGTACTTGTTTGTGAAGACAACGAAGAGCTATCGATCTATATAGCATCTCTGTTGCATGAATTTTCTCAGGTCGAGATCGCCGGCAACGGCCTGGAGGCTCTCAAGCTGGTGAGGAGCTGGTCGCCCGACCTGGTGATCACGGATGTCATGATGCCCGGGCTCGATGGCATAGGGCTCTGCTCTGCGATCAAATCCAATCCTTTGACGGTGGGAATTCCGGTTGTTATGCTGACCGCCCTGACTCACCGCGAAGCGATGCTAAAAGGCTGGGAAGCCAAGGCGGATGAATATCTGTTCAAACCGTTCCATCCGGACGAGCTGATCACCCGCATACGCGCGATGCTGGGGACAATTTTAGATCGGAGAGCGAATGCTGAGCTGGTGGCGAAGCAGAACACTGAGCTGGCGCGGGCCCGCATAGAGATGGAACAAAAGGGGAAACTGGAAGAATACGCACATGCGCTGGAGCGTAGCAACAGAGAGCTGGAAGAGATCGCCTATATAAGCGCCCACGATATGAAATCGCCGATAGCCAGTCTTCAGGGCCTATTGATGCTGATGGAACAAAAGGAGGCAGTAAAGGAGTCTCACCTGCCCCTGTTCGAAATGGTCAAAAAATCGACCCGGCAGATGCAAAGGACGATACTTGCCCTTAACGACGCCATTGCCTTTAAGAAGACGCTGACCATACATAAGGAAAGGCTACGATTTGCCGACACCCTGGAAGAGGTCACAGTGGATCTTTCAGAAGCCATACTATCTTCCAACGCGATGATCCGGGCAGATTTTTCGCAATATCCTGAACTATTCTTCCCCCGGGTCCACTTAAAGAGTATTCTACAAAACCTGTTGACCAATGCTATCAAGTATGCAAAACCGGACCAGCCGCCTGTTATCGATATTACGACCAGCAGTGAAGGAAATTTCGTAGTTTTAGAGCTGAAAGATCAGGGAATAGGAATAGACCTGGGCTTAAACAGAGACAAGATCTTTCATATGTTCCAGCGCTTTCACACGCATAAGGAAGGAATGGGGCTGGGCTTGTACCTGGTCCATTCTATTGTCGATGCGTATCAGGGCAGGATAACCGTTGAAAGTGAAGTCAACCAAGGAACCGTTTTTAAAATTTACCTCGAAACCCATGCCAATGTTCAAGAAGATCCTACTGATAGACGATGACGAGTCATCCAATTTCCTCAATGAAACGATCCTTAGCGATATGGACGCCGCGCAGGTGATAGAAATAGCCCAGGACGGCTTTGCGGCCTGCGATCTTATCGGGAAAGGGAGCTGCCCCGAACTGATATTCCTGGACGTCCGGATGCCCCGCATGGATGGTTTTAATTTCCTGGAGAGACTGAGCACGATGGAGGTCTGCCCGCACACCAAGATTGTGATGCTTACCAGCTCCACCCGCAGCGAGGACCGCCAGAAGGCGCTTCAATATCAGAATGTGGTCGATTATGTTGAAAAGCCGTTGACGGAACAGACGGTGAAGAAGATATCGAAAGAATATTTTCAATAGGTCCGGAATTTTTCCGGGCAGCGGCTGCACGGGAGGTTGGCGGGTTTGAATTACCCGTTACCGTTAGGATCTGGCTGCGAGTTTAAGCAGATTGACTCCCAAATAATAAAATAACATGATCGGTACGGCAGGGATCATGAAGGGGTAATAGGGAAATCCCGAAAAAGCCATTGCGCCGGGGTACAGGGGGAATAGCAGAATGGATACGATGGCGATGACGCTGAAGGCGATATAGATAACAGTAGGCGTCCGCTGGAATATCCTGGCCTGTCGCAGGGAACTGGCGAACATGGCGGCGGAAAAATAGGTGAGCAATACCTGGCCGATGGTGATAACCCATATCTGTTGCGCGGCGGGGGCAAACCATTCCAACGGTCTGTCAGGGCTGCTGGCAACCTTGATCTTATAGGATTGCAAGGCAAAGCTGTGCCAGAACGAGGTATTGATAAAGAACAATGGAATAGCAATGAGGACAGCGGTATGGCCCAACTGTGTATAGAGCTTCTCGCCTTTCTCCTGCAGAACGAGCTTGATGAGGGACAGTCCCAATGCTACCAATATCCCATCTACCAGTAAAATATCGAACCGGACCTTTTGTTCTGTGGCCGTATCCACCCAGCCCTTTATAGAATCCGGCGGGGCGCCCATCCCAAACAATATTGAAAGCATGGCAACGGGCAAGACCAGTAAGCAAGCGCCATAGGCCAGCCATCTTCTATTCTTTTCTGCCGACCTGAATGCATTTGTGCCCAGTGTCCATACTGCGAGTGCCATGATGCAGACATTCACCAGCCAGATAGGGATATATAGCCTGTAGCTGATGTGACCTGTGGTAAAGGCGAAGACAAAGGTCAATATGGGAATAGCGCAGAGATAGGCATAGCTGATGGTGCTCCTGGGGGTTCTTGTGTCCATTATTAAATTTACCAATTTACAAGCCGGCCCGGAAGGGTAACTGAGCCATTGGCGGATACTGGTTAGCCGCTGACAGGTCAATTTCACTCATAGTACTCCGCGATATAATCGCCAATTGCGTTGACCAGTCCATTCGGCCGATCTTCTCCATCCCGTACGTTCCAGCCATTGTCGGCGCAGCATAAATAGGCAAAAAATGTATCCCCAAGAACGACCCGAAAGTAAACGGGCATCCCGTTCGCACCTTTTTCTTCTGATGGTGTTATGGTTCCATCATAATGTTTTCCCTCAAAGTCTAAGGATAGTTGAAACGACTTATCTTTATCCATGTGAACCGATTTAAAGGCTTTGCCCGGTATCAGGATTCTTCTTATTCTTTTTTGCAAAGAACTCTCTTGCCTTTTTCAATCCTGTCGCAATGGCAATACCTTCCGGGGCTCCATGCAACAATAGCTCGTTCGCGATCTCGGTTGCCTTATTCCTTAACTTCACCGGCTGATTTTTGTAGGAAGGCGGGTAGTCTCCATTATACCAGGGCATAACAACTTTTTTTAGTTACGCACCTAAAAGACCGTGCCAAAGGAAGGCCCGTTCCGGACCAGCTACGGCTTCTCCCGCATCGGCGAAGACAGATACAAATGCCATAGCAGCATTGTGGCCACAGTCCGGTAGGGCTGCCATCCGGCCGCGACCTCCTGAATATGGTCGAGGGACGTCTCCCGGGATAGTTTTTTTACCCGTCTCAGCGCGTTGACCGCGGCCAGGTCACCGATGGGGAAGATATCGGTCCGCTGGAGGACGAACATCAGGTAGACATCGATCGTCCAGTTGCCGATGCCCTTCAGCGCAATCAGCCGCGACCTGACCTCATCATCGGGTAAGTCCACCAAAACCTCCAGGTCGAGCTCGCGGGCCACCAGCGCCTGAGCCAGCCCCCGGGTATAGATCGTCTTCTGCCTGCTGAAATAACAGGCCTTCAGCTCTTCGTCGGTCAGCTCTAAAAAGGCCTCCGGTGTGATGGGTTGGAGCCGCTCACGAAGCTTGTTCAAGGCCGCCAGCGCCGAGGCCAGCGACACCTGCTGCTCGAGGATGATGTGCACGAGCGTCTCGAAGGTGTTGGGCCTCGTCCACATCGGCGGGTAGCGATGCGTCTCGATGATCATCGCCAGGTCCGTGTCGACGCGGGCCAGCTCGTCGCAGATGGTATGAAAATTCTTTTTGGAAAAGCGTTGTATCGCCTCGGGCTTTGTTTTCATTAGAGTTCTTTGGCGGGGTCCCAGAAAAGGGTTTTGAAGTCGATGACCCGGTCCTTTTCCACTTTTACCCCTTCTTTTTCCAGCAGCTGACGGCGGGAGTCCCGGTGGTCGCCGGTAATACGTCCGGCGCTGTTGACGACGCGCTGGGCAGGCACCTTCCTGCCCTTGTCGTCGACCGAACGCATGGCCCGGCCTACCATGCGAGGATTGGGCAGGTTGAGAACGGCGGCGATCGCCCCGTAGGTGGAGACCCTTCCTTTGGGTATCTGCCGGACCACGTCGAAGATAAGATCGGCCAGCGACTCCTCTTTTGCGCCGGAGGGCTTTACGGCGACGAGCCGCTGTTTGGTAGCCGGGCTTTTCTTTTTTGGGCTGTTCATAGACTGTAAATATATAAAACAGGGTCCGGATTCAGCGGAGTTCGTTTATCTTTATCCCGACTATGCCCGACGAACGTCAGTTATTGAATGCTGCTGCTTCAGGAGATGAAAAGGCCTTCCGTGTCCTTATCGAGACCCATTGGAAGCGGGTTTATTTCAATACGCTGGCGCTGGTAAAATCGCCTGCCATCGCGCAGGAGCTGACGCAGGATATCTTCCTCAAGCTGTGGCAGCAAGTCGGGAAGTTAGCCACGGTAGAGAGTCTCCCTCAATATTTATATGTGCTGGGCCGCAACCAGACCATCTCCTACCTCCGCAAAAAGCTCATTGATACCTCCGATGTCACGGCAGCGACGGCCATCGAAGACGTTCTCCTCCCCGACCTCCAGCTCGAAGGAAAGGACGCCTACCGCGTCGTCCTCGAAGGCATCGAACGCCTGAGCCCCCAGCAGAAGCTCATCTTCCGCATGAGCCGCATCGACGGGCTGTCCCACGAAGAGATCGCCAGCCGGCTGCAGCTGTCGAAGAATACGGTGAAGGTACATATGGTCATCGCCCTCAATTTCATGCGCACCTGGATAAAAGACCGGCTGAAATAAAAAAACTTTGTCTCCGGCTAATCCTTCCATCTTCCGAAAAGCGTCCTATAGTGTATGGACCCACAACAGCTGGAAATATTGCTTGACCGATATCTCACCGGCGAACTAACGCCAGAAGAGCGGATCGTGCTGGCCGAAGCCATCGGTCAGCCGGAGCATAGCGATGTCCTCAATAAATTTGTTCAGGATACCCTTCTCGATGAAGACCTGTCCAAAGGACTGGACGACCCCGCCGTGAAGGTCGCCATCGAACGGCGGCTGGACGAAGCGAAGGCCAGCAGGCAACGCATCGTTCGCATCCCCAAATTCATCAGATTCACAGCAGCCGCTGCGGTCATTCTGGTCATCGCGGGAGTGGTCTATATTTCGCAATCCACACGCGGAAAAACGCCAATAGCCGCGACACAGCCTGCCGCAAGCCACGACGTAGCCCCGGGCCATGAAGGCGCCATCCTGACGCTGGCCGACGGAAAGCAGATCGTGCTCGACAGCAGCGGCGACGGCTCCCTCGCCAAACAGGGTGGCATGTCGATCACCAAGGAGCACGCGGGACAGCTGGTCTACCAGACCGAGCCAACCGGGATATTCCCACAGGCGACGATGTACAATACCCTTACGACTCCCCGCGGACGGCGGACGGCGGTGGTCCTCTCCGATGGTACCAAGGTTTGGCTCAACGCCGCCTCGTCGATAAAATTCCCCGCTGCTTTTATGGGGAAGGACAGGACGGTCGAGCTGTCCGGAGAAGCCTATTTTGAAGTGGCGAAGGACGCCGATAAACCCTTCCGGGTAAAAGTAAACCGCCCGGGCGGGAATATGAATATCGAGGTGCTGGGCACCAGCTTTAATATCATGGCCTATGACGACGAGGCCACCAGCAGCACGACCCTCGTAGACGGATCGGTGAAGGTCGCCACCAGCGCGGGCACCAGTCTCCTGAAACCCGGACAGCAACTGCTGGCGGGAGCCGACGGGAAGACCAGTCTTGTCGCTGACGCGGATGTACAGAAGGCCATCGCCTGGAAGGACGGGAACTTTTTTTTCCGGGGAGACGAGCTCGGCGATATCATGAAACAGCTGGCAAGATGGTATGACATCGAGGTCCGTTATGACTCGCCGGTCACCGATCACTACACAGGTAAAATAAGCCGCCAGGTAAATATCTCACAAGTATTGAAGATGCTGCAGGCTGCGGGAGGAGTGAATTTCACTGTTGACAACAGACAGGTAAGGGTCTCGCCAAAAACCTAAGGACCCGATACCACTTGCCATTGCCCTAATCTTATCCGATGATTTGATCGTCATCAATTTGACTATGTATTCCTGTAAAAAACCGGAAACGATGCCGCGTTTCCGGTCGAATGTCAGGCCAAACACATAGAGCGCTATTGTACTGCTTATTGTTTAACCAAACTAACCAAAGGTATGAATTTTATTACCAGGAGCATGAGAATTACAACTGTCTTACTACTTGCGACCTGTCTACACGTCGCCGCCATGGGTTACTTCCAGAAAGTAACGATAACCATGCACAACGAGCCGCTGGAAAAGATCATCACGGAGATTAGCCGGCAGAGCGGTATCGAGATCCTTTATAACAATGACCTGCTGCGAAAAGCCGGACGCGCCTCGGTGGTCGTAAGGGACGCAGATCCCCGCGAAGCGCTGTCGGTAGCGCTGTCGCAGAGCGGGCTCATCTTTTCGACGGTGGAAGGAATGCTGGTCATCAGCCCCGCGCCCGCGCCTGTGCGGACCGAGCTGCCCGCGCCGTACGTCACCGTCTCCGGCAATGTCACCAGCGCCGAAGGCAAGCCGTTAGGCGCAGTATCGGTCTCTGATCTGACCCAAAAGAATAAAGGCACCCAGACCGATGCCGGAGGGAATTTTTCTATCCAGGCCAATGACAAGGACCTGCTGGAATTCTCGATGGTCGGCTATGGCAGCCAGCGCTATAGGGTAAGCTTAGCCAATCCCGTCATATCGGTGGTGATGAGTCCGCAGGCGTCCAACCTCAACGAAGTGGTGATGATCGGCTATGGCTCTTCGCAGCGGAAGGATCTCACCGGTTCCGTATCCACCGTGAGCGGCAAGGACATACAGGATGTCCCCTTCAATACGGTCGACAACGCGATCGCCGGCAAGGCGGCCGGGGTACAGGTCACCAAGACAGACGGCACGCCGGGAGGCGCAGTCCGCATCCGCGTCCGCGGCTCGGCTTCCCTGCTGGGCGGCAACGACCCGCTATACGTCATCGACGGCGTGCCGATGCAGGTACAGAACATCTATATCCAGCCGGGCTATGACGTCAGCAACCCCGTCGGCAACGATATCTCCGGGCAGGGAGGCGTCAGCCAGGGCATGTCCACCGGCTTTGTCAACGGCCTGAACTCTCTTGGCGGGCTCAACCCCGACGACATCGAGTCGATCACGATCCTGAAGGACGCATCTGCATCCGCCATCTACGGCTCGAAGGCGGCCAACGGCGTCGTGATCATCACGACAAAAAGAGGTAAGAAAGATGTGAAACCCCAGATCACCTTCAACTACTACGGCACGCTTACCAGCATGTTCCGGAAGCCGAAACTCCTGAACGGGCAGCAGTACAAAGAGCTGCTGACAGAGGCCGCCGTCAACGACAACGAGGCCCGCGACAAGGCAGGCAGGGCGCACCGGCCACAGGCCAACCAGATCGTGAACAATCCTGGACAGTTCTTCGGCAGCGGGAATACCGACTGGATCGACGCAGTGACGCGCAAGGCGTTCTCGCATACTGCGGAAATAGCCGTGCAGGGCGGGTCGGCGGCGTCCCGCTATTATACCTCGATCGCCTTCACCACTATCCCCGGCGTCGTCAGAGGCACCAACTACCAGCGCGTGACGGGAAAGGTGAACTTAGAGAACGAGATAAGCAAGAAATTCCGTTTTATTACCAATTTCAGCGTCGGCTATACCAACCACGATATCACAAACGGAGCTTACGACCAGGCGCTGAGGGCGCGGCCTGACTATGTGCCCCTTGACTCAACGGGCAACTACACAAATTTTGCCAATGTAGGATACAGCTACCAGGGCTTCCAGAATCCCGTGGCGATGCTTACTGCCATCGACAACGCAAAGACCATGAACCTGATCGGTTCGCTGAGCGCGGTCTATGACATTCTTCCTTCCCTGCAGTTCAAGAGCACCGTCTCTCTGAACAACCAGATCTATAACCAGCGTACCTATTCGCCCAGCTATCTTCAGATCGGCAGCTTCTATGGCAATGTCTCCTCCAACGGAGGCATCGGGAGCAACAGCAATAGTCGATTCGCCGACTGGTTCGTAGAGAATACCCTGAACTATACGAAGGAGTGGCATGAAAAACACTCGCTGAATCTACTTGTAGGTACTTCCTACGAAACTCAAAAGTTCAGCATGTTCAGCGCGACAGCCTCAGGCTATCCCAACGACAATATCCTCAACAACCTGTCGAGCGCCATCACTCCTGTATATACCCAGTCCGACGACCCCGGCAAGCCGCAGAGCTACCTGGTCTCGTACTATGCCCGCGCCAATTATACTTACAAAGACCGGTATCTGCTGACCTTCACCGGTCGTACCGACGGTTCGTCAAAGTTCGGACCTGCCAACAAGTACGGTTATTTCCCTTCGGGCGCCATCGGCTGGCGGCTTTCGAAGGAGAAGTTCCTCGAAAATGTACAGTGGATCGAGGACATCAAGATCAGGGGCAGCTATGGCCTCACGGGTAATCAGAATATCGGCAACCAGATGTACCGGACCCTGTACTCGCCGTACTCCTATGCCGGTAATAACGCCCTTATCCCGACCCAGCTGGGCAATCCGGGCGTCAAGTGGGAGACGACCAAGCAGGCCGATATAGGTCTCGACTTCTCCTTCTTTAAAAACAGGCTGCAGGGCACATTCGACTGGTATAACAAGCAGACCGACGATGCGCTGCTCCAGCTGCCCCTGCCGCCGAGCAGCTCATACAGCATGCTTCTGGACAATTCAGTGGGCATCCGCAACAGGGGCGTCGAATTATCTCTGCAGGGTGATATCATCCGCACGCACGATTTCCGGTGGAGCGCTTCGGCCAATATCACCTGGAACAAGTCGATCGTGACGAAATTGAATAAGGACGCCGACCTCACGCAGATAAAGACGCCGACAGGACTGGAGTATGGCAATACCACGCTCATCGAAGGGCAGCCGCTTGGACTTATGCAGGGGATGAAGGTGACGGGTATCATCAAGACACAGAAACAGCTGGAAGACTACAAGGCGAAGTTAGGTCCCATGGCGGTTGTCTTCCCCTACCTGGGCATCGGCGACCCGATGTTCCAGCTGGACACCGTGAGCTATGCGTCTATCGGCGGCGCCTACCCGGAATTCCATGCGATGATCGGCAGCGGCGCGCCGAAATACTTCGGAGGGTTCACGCAAAGTTTCAGCTACAAGAACTTCGATCTCTCGCTGTATTTCCTGTTCTCCGAGGGCGGACATCTCATGTGGGGGGATGACGTCAGCAGCACGACCTTCACCGGGACATCGAATGCCAATGCATCGATGCTGGGCAGGTATACGCCTCAGAATCCGAACAGCAACCGCCCGAGGCTTTTGCTGGGCGATCAGATCATCTATAATACCAACCTGAGCATCTACAGCTCATCCTACGTGAAGCTGCGGACGGCGACGTTCAACTACCGGTTTGGCAAGACGCGGTGGATGCGTGCCGGCGGGATACAGTCGGCGGCTGTTTTTGTCTCAGCCACCAACCTCTTTACCATCACCAAATATCCCGGCAACGATCCCGAGACCTCCGACGACTCCTTCAGCGTGGCAGGCGGTTATTTCGACGTGAGCAACTATCCCGCGGCAAGGACTTTCTCCGGGGGTGTCAAGATCAGTTTTTAAAAACGATAAACGAACCAACAATGAACGTTAAACATATATCTGCCCTGTTGTTAATGGCGAGCCTGCTTGGCGCCTGTAAAAAGCAGCTGAACGTCTTCCCTACCACTTCTGAAGTGGACGGCAATATGATCTTCGACGTGAAGAGCGCATCCACGGCGCTGAATGGCGTGTACTACCAGTTTGCCTCCGGCGGGTCCGACTATAACGGCATCCCGTCCACGGCCTGGTATGGCGTCAACGAAGAGACCCCTTCCCAGCTGAGCGGAATGCTGTCCTATACGTTTGGCGGCGGCGGTCTCGACGAACATACCTATACGGCTAAGACTCCTGGTATCGATGCCAAATGGAAATACGGCTATGCCCTCGTCAACGCGGCGAACGGCTTCCTGAAGAACCTGGCGCCGGTGACGGCGATAACGACCGCCGACAAAAGCCGGATGACCGCGGAGGCTAAGTTCCTCAGGGCTTATGGCAATGCCGAGCTGCTGCTGTACTACGGTCAGTTCAATGACACCACCAGCCCCTATGGCATCATCCTGCGCAGCCAGTTCGTCCAGCCCGACAATATCTATCTGCCGAGGTCTTCGGTTGCCGCGTCCTATGACTCGATCGTCGACGACCTGGATGCAGCTATACCTGCGTTGCCTGGTTCTAATAGCAGTGTCGCCTATGCCACCAGCTGGGCAGCGAAGCTGCTGAAGGCGCGGGTGCTGATCAACCGCGGATCCACCGCCGACCTTACGCAGGTGATCAGCCTGACGAAGGATATCATCGCTAACGGGCCCTATGCGCTCGAAGCGAATGCGCAGGACGTTTTCTGGACGAAGGGACTGACGAGCAAGGAGGTCATCCTTGGCGTGCAGCCCTTCCCCAAGCAGAACATCAAGTGGATGAGCTATATCTCCTACGACGACTATGGCCCCAACGATTTTATGACGTCTTTGTTCCAGGGCGACCCGCGCGCCGACTGGCAGATACAGACCGTCGCCAATTCTTATGGACCCGACGTGGCGCTGACGAAATTCTATCCGGGTTCGACAACTTCCATCGCGGCGGCAACCATCTCGGAGAACAGCTATGCGATGCGGCTGACCGAAGCCTATCTATTGGAGGCAGAGGCGATCACGGCCTCGGGTGGCAGCCTTGCCGACGCGAAGACTCTGTTGAAGATTATAGAAAGCCACGCCGGTATCACAGACTTTACTGCCGTCGACGCCGCGGCTACTGCTGATACGCTCCAACTGCTGATCATCGAAGAGGAAATGAAAAGCTTTGTGGGAGAGGCGGGGCAGGACTGGCTTGCCGTTCGCCGGCTGCCTTTTGCGACGGTCCAGAGCCTGCTGCCATCCATTAAGGACAAGAGCCTGCTGCTCCTGCCAATCCCCGACGCGGAGATGACGGCCAACAGCAAGATGAAACAAAATTCCAATTATTAATTTATTCCAATCAAATGAAAAGAATATTCGTCCTTTCCGCCTGTTTGGCGTCGCTATTCTCCCGCGGGCAACACAACACTTCTATCCATGCTTCGCTAAATGGACTAGCTGCGGGCCAGTGGGTCTACTGGAGCCCGCTCATGAGCAGCCTGCAAAAAGATTCCGTGCAGACTGTTGCCGGCGGCTTTACTATCAACACTGACATTTCCGATGGAGACGCATATATGCTACGTATCGGCAGCAAATACGTCGAGGGCTCTGCTATGCTGCTGTATATCGAAAAAGGAAAAATAGAGATAAAAGGAGACGGGCCTATGTTCAAGGACGCAAAAGCTACCGGGGAGGACTGTCTGCAGGAATATAGGGCCTATGAAGATATGATCGCCGCCGATCCGGTGTTGAAGGACCGCGCAGAGGTGTACAAGAAGGCCAATGAGCTGTTTGCGAAAAAGGACAGCGCCGGGCTGGCAGCTATGCAGCCACAGCTGGACAGAATAGACTCCGTCGACAAGGCCTTGACCCGTCAGTGGATCGCGGCGCACCAGTCTTCGTCTGTCAGCGCCTACCTGCTTTCCCGTCAACTGGGCCAGCTGCCCATCGAAGAGAAAGAGAAAATTTACAATACTCTTCTTCCTTCAGCGAAGAACAATGCTCCTGCCAAACGCATCGCCAACAGCATCCGCATCAATAATCTTACCGGTATCGGGAAGACGGCCTTGGACTTCACGCAGAACGATACCCAGGGAAGACCCGTATCGCTGAAGGCTTTCAGAGGAAAATACGTGCTCGTCGATTTCTGGGCCAGCTGGTGTATGCCCTGCCGCGCAGAGAACCCCAACGTGGTGGCTGCTTTCAATAAATATAAGGACCGCAACTTTACGGTGCTCGGCGTATCGCTGGACCAGCCGACCGGAAAGGAGAAATGGCTGAAGGCGATCCACGATGACCACCTGACCTGGACGCAGGTCTCCGATCTGAAGTTCTGGGACAATGCGGTGGCCCGTCAATACGACATCAACTCCATTCCCGCCAACCTGCTCCTCGACCCCAACGGGAAGATCGTCGCCAAAGACCTGCATGGGGACGAGCTGGAGAAGAAGCTGGAAGAAGTACTGGCACAGCACGCGTTCTCGTTGAACGGAGAGGTTTCGGGTGGCGCTGCTCCGGCCAGGATACAGCTGTACTATACTGACGACAATGGTGCGAACATGCACGACAGCATTCGGGTCGCGGGCGGAAAATTCAGCTTTCACGGGAATATCAGCACACCGACGATGGCCTATATTACGGGGGCTTCTTCGGACCGGGACGAAGCCCATTCTATTAGCTTTTTTTTAGAACCGGCAGCCATGACCATTATGCTGCCTGCCGACGACTACCGGAAAGCCGTAATCAAAGGGTCGAAGACACAGGACGAGTATATGGAGCTGGAAAGGCTGAAGGAGCCCATCCAGAAGGAAATGGAACCTTTATCGAAGGCCTATGCGAAGGCCGGCGCCGCTATGAACGCTGCGGTCAGGGCCGGGAAGCCGCAGGACGTTATCGACACCCTCCGCTACCGGGCGGCGGCGATCCACGATCAGTTCGAGCCCTATTTTGCGCGGATGGCTCAGGTCGATTATGGTTTTTTTGCCAGCCATCCCAAGTCCTATGTCACGGCCTTCCAGCTGCGATTCCATTCGGGTACTCTGCTGCTGGATTCGTTGAAGCTGTTCTATGACCGGCTCGGACCCGTACAACAAAGCAGCCCGGGCCGCGAGATCGCCGGAGAGATCGAGAAGCTGCAGGCCGGCTCTCCCGGCAGCATGGCGAAGGATTTTTCTGTTACCGAGCTCAACGGCAGCCCGCTCACCCTGTCGGCGCTCAAAGGCAAATATGTCCTCATCGACTTCTGGGCCAGCTGGTGCGTGCCCTGCCGGAAAAGCATGCCCCATGTGAAGGAACTCTATGCCCGTTATAAGGACAAGGGCCTGGAGGTCATCGGCGTCTCGGATGACGATCGCGATAGCGCCGCCTGGAAAAAAGCCGTAGACAAGGACGGTACCGGCATCTGGCACAACGTCCTGCGCGGGCTCGACTGGGATAAAATAAAGAAACACGAGAAGAACGAACGCGACATCAGCGAGAAGTTCGGAATCCATTCGTTGCCGACGAAGATACTTATCGATAAGGAAGGGAAGATTATCGGGAGATATGACAAGGGCAGCGAAGAAGAGGCCGAACAGCTGGATCGACAGCTGGCGCAGCTGCTGGGATAGCCAGCCCCGTAGGCGTTCATGGGAGCCCGTGCGGCGCTGTCCGACGAGTCGGTTACCACCCAACTGTAAGAGAGATGTTCCCAATTCACTGACCGGATACGCCGTGGATGAGGAGGACATCTTTTTTTATGCTACAGGGGGAGCAAGAAAAAAGCGTCTCAGAGTATTACAAATAGAAAAAAAATACTAGATTCGTGTTCCAACCTTCGCACATATACTTTTTATTTATTGGCCCTACCTCTGATTAGTAGCAGCCGGCAATCGCCGGGGGATCATTATTTATCATAATGCTACCAATATTACCCACATGAAGAAGCCAACGCTAGTCCTTGTGAGCGATCATGCCCTGTTGCGCGAAGGGTTGAAAGTGGTCATGAGCGTTCAGTCCGAGTTTACCATTCTCTGCGAGTCCTATTGCAGTCCTTTCTTGCCCAAACTGGTTCGGGACCTGCATCCCGACATGGTGCTGTTCGATCTGGAGCCTGTGGGGCACGATCCCGATATCATGCTGAGGGAGCTGTGCCGTCTTTCCCGGGTGCTGATCCTCGCCGGCGCCACAACCACGGAGATACTGACCAGGGCCGTCAGCTATGGCGTCAATGCCATCCTTTCCAAAGACTGTTCTGCTGCCGAGCTGGCGGCGGCGGCCTGGAGAGTAGCCATCGGATGTTCGTTCTTTTCGAATATCCCCTTTCTCATGGATATATCTGCGCTTGCGCCCTTGCCCGAGGAGAAGCCCTTGTCGCGCCAGCTGTCCGGCAGGCAGGTGGAGGTGGCCAGGCTGGTGGCGCTTGGGATGACGTCCAAGCAGATCGCAGGTGAGCTAGCCATCGCCGTGAAGACGGTGGAACGGCACAGGAGCGATATCCTGAAACGATTGAATCTGCCGAATGCGAGCGCCGTGGCGAATTATATCAGCGCGGGGAATGCGTAAGCGACGACCGGATCTGGCCAAAGAACAGGATATTGGTGGCGTCCGAGCGGGCGGCTGCAATATCCAGCACTCCGTCTTCATTAAAATCGCCGACCGCAAAACCATACACGGTTCCTTTCGAATCGCCAAAGGCGACAGGTTTAAAGTTCAGGCCCGATCCATAGTTAAAGAATACGGTTGACGGCGCTTCTATATGGCCGACGAGAATGTCGGGTTTTCCGTCTTTATTGAGATCGGCAACGGCGAGCGCATAGGGCACTACCCTGGCATCCGCCAACGAAACGCCTGTGGAGAAGGATTGATCCCGTTGTCCGTAATAGAGCGAAACGCCATGGAATTCGTCTACCGTCACGATGTCAAGAAGGCCATCGCCATTGAGATCGGCTGCTGCCGCCACCCTTATGGTAGCGTTAGACGGCCCGAACGGGATCCGGTGCGCGTCTGAAAATCCGGTCGCTCCACTTCCGAGATATACATAGCTTTGCCCGCTGTCCCGGTAAGGCACTATCAGGTCGACAAAACCATCCTTATTAAAGTCGGCAGGAGTTATTGTTGTAGCAGGATAATGAGCAAACGGGATACAATCAGCGCTAAACACCCCCTTTCCATTGTTCAGACAGACATAGTTGCTCGTGGAAGGGACGTCCCCCCTGTTCGCCAGGATCAGATCGGGCCAGCCATCGTTGTTGATATCCGCGATGGCCATATTCCTGGTCGGCCAGTTTTGCAGCCCGAATTCAGAGGCGATCGAAAAATTGCCTTTCCCGTCATTCAAATAGACCAGTTTGCTGTCCGGGGCATCATTGCTGACGGCGATATCCGGGAAACCATCCCGGTTGAGATCCGCCACTGCGCCGGTATAGGAACGATCCGCAACTTTCCCGAGGTTGTACACCTTTCGGATCCCGCCTTTGCCGTCGCCTAGAAGGATCCGGTCGTGTATTGGCCAGTGCCGACCTTTTACCAGGAGAATGTCGAGGTGGCCGTCGCCGTCGAAGTCGCCGAAGCTTATGTTTGCGGAGGTGTCGGGGGTTGCTTCCAGCGCAAGACTATGATCGTAGGTTGGAAGATCAGGGTTCTTTGTCTGCGCAAAGGCCAGCTGGATCGTGGTGATCAGCAGGGTTGTAATGAGAAGGTAAACTTTCATGGCGGTTGTTAAAATGAAGGTATCGTGAATAATTTAAAATATCAGAATAACCGCAGCTGACCACCGTTGAGGTCCGAGAAAGTCTGGCTTTCACTGCTGTCGGCGTCAAAATTACTAACAGTAATACCCAACAGTCTGACCTTTTTATCCTCCAGCCCCGAAGCCAACAACAGATCGATCGCGATCTGCAGAATTGTCCGCAGGTCATCGGTCGCCGAAGGCAGCGACCGGCTCCGCGTGATCTGCCGAAAATCGGCGTATTTGATCTTTACCGTGATAGTCCGGCCTTTTAGCTGGTTTCGGATCAGGCGGTTCGTTACCGTCCCGGCGATCTTTTCCAGTTGCGGCGTCATTTCTTCCAGGGTGGTGAGGTCAACCGGAAATGTACCCTCCGCCGCCAGGGACTTTGTCTCCCGGTCCGGCTGCACGGGCCGGTCATCGATGCCGCGGGCGATCCTGTAATAAAAATGTCCTGCTTTGCCGAAGTGCCGGACGAGCTCGGCCTCCTCTTTCTTCTTCAGGTCTGCGCCCGTAAACAAACCAAGGTTTCTCATTTTTGCCGCCGTGACCTTTCCGACGCCGAAGAATTTTTCGACGGGCAGCGATTCCATAAAGGCCTCTACGCGGGAGGGTCCGATAAAGGTCTGGCCATCCGGCTTGTTCATATCGCTTGCGATCTTCGCGAGGAACTTATTGATCGAAATGCCGGCCGACGCCGTCAGATGAAGCTCGGTCTTTATCGCCGACCTTATGGCCGCCGCTATATCGATCGCCGACCCGATGCCCTGCTTATCCTCCGTAACATCCAGGAAGGCCTCATCCAGCGAAAGTGGTTCGATGAGGTCGGTGTATCGCGAGAATATCTCCCTGATCTGTCCGGAAACGACCTTATAAACGTCAAACCGGGGAAAGATGAAGATCACGTGCGGACATAGGTCCAGCGCCTTTTTGGATGGCATGGCGCTCCTGATCCCAAATTTCCGCGCCTCATAGCTCGCAGTGGCCACCACCCCACCCCGTCCCTCCGGCGAGCCGCCGACAACAATGGGTTTCCCCCGATACTCAGGGTTGTCCCGTTGTTCGATAGACGCGTAAAATGCGTCCATATCGATGTGAATGATCTTGCGGTACATATTGATGTCCCAAAATTACAGGATTATGTAAATTTATCTTATGAAGATACGGACAGTAATCCTCCTTTTGATCTTATATCCAGCTATCGCGCTGGCCCAATACGACAAGACGATTGCGATCGCGCAGGCCATGTCGAATACGTTCAATCTGTACGGCGACAAACTGACGGGGACCTGCTTTATGGTCAAAAGCAACGGCGAGCAATATTTTGTGACGGCTGCACATCTCTTTCAGTCTTCCCACCGGACAGGAGACCGGGTGGCGATCCAACTGGTCGTACAGAATCAGCTGCAATCCTATGACGCGAAGGTCTATTTTCATTCCGACAGAAAAGTGGACGTAGCAGTTTTAAAATTATCAGAGAACATTGAGCAGAATGCCGCGTTACCGGATGAATTAATAAAGTACAAAGATACCTTACAAAAGGTGTTTGGAGGAAACGGTATTCCGACTGATACTTCATTTACGACGATCGGCATGGAGTCCTACTTCTTTGGATTTCCCCTTGGGAACCTGGGGACCGAGGTGTTTGGAATTAAATTCCCACTGATCAAAAGAGCGATCGTATCGGGGTTCGTACAGCACGACGGGGTCGAGCTACTCCTCCTCGACGGACACAATAACCTGGGGTTTTCCGGCGGGCCGGTCGTTGATTATGACGAAGCAAGCAAGGAAATGCGAATGGTGGGTGTTATATCCGGCTACCTTCCCGAGCCGATCGACATTAAACATAAGAACGAGACCCTCTCGGTCATGGAGAACTCAGGTATCATTGTGTGCTATGCGACCCGCTATGTCGAAGAGATCTTTAGAAAGAATAATCTCCATTGATCCCAAAGACCTCCCTGTAATAATCAACCTTAAAATCCTGCACCGGACGACGCGAGCCGGCATACCGATGGCTGACCGCCAGATACAGCGGGTCTTTGGACAAAGAAATATTGGCCGTGCCAGCAGGCGAGATCAGTGACCGGAGACGGACAGGTGATGGTGCCGACGATCAACCGCTCGCTCGAGCGGTCGACCGGATACAAAGGCAGGTATTGGTGGGTCGTCGTCATTTCCATTTCTCCCTGAGCTTGTCCCTTAGCTGCAACAGCGTGCTGCTGACACCGACCTTATACGTATGCGGATTCTCGAAACGCCGGTACTCCGCCGGCAGCAGTCCGAGTCTTTCGCGGCCATATGCGGCAATATCGGACAGTGACGGTTCGGGCTGCAAGCGCCTTCCACCTTCCATGACCTTCTGTACCAGCGGCTGTTTTTTCCATTGGTCGATCGCCGTGGATTTGTGCGGATCGAAGGGGTGGTAAATTACCGACGGCGCCGCCTCGCTGTCCAGCCGGACGCCGTCAAAGCCCAGGAACCGGCCGTCCGTGTCGATCACGCGGAATACCTGTTTGATGCCGGGCAGCGTCGTCTTCGGCAGACTGTCTGAAAGCTTTATGCGCGGCTCGCCATTGATCTGCGACAGCTTGTAAACGCCGTCGAGCGCGGCGTCGGGATGGCCGGTCACCAGCCTCGTGCCTACGCCGAAGACGTCGATCGGCGCCTCCTGGTCGAGGAGACTCCGGACCAGCCATTCATCCAGCTGATTGGAGACGACGATCTTCATATAGCCGAGACCGGCCTCGTCCATAATCCGTCGTACACGACCGGAGAGCCAGGCCAGGTCGCCGCTGTCCAGCCGGACGCCGATGGCCTTCGAGCCCTGCGTCTCCATCTCCTTAGCTACTTTGATGGCGTTGGGGACGCCGCTGTTGAGCGTATCATAGGTGTCGACGAGGAAGATAGAATTGGAAGGCTGCGAACGCGCATAGGCGCGGAAGGCCTCCAGCTCAGAACCATAGCTCTCTATAAAGGAATGCGCCATCGTTCCCGAAGCGGGTATACCATACTTATCCGCCGCGGCGACATTGCTGGTGCTGTTGAAGCCGCCGATAATAGCAGCCCTCGACGCGGCCATACCGCCAGCGCCCTGCGCCCGGCGAAGACCAAAATCGCTGAGAATCCTGTCGCCTGCAACCTGACGCACCCGGGACGCTTTGGTGGCAATGAGCGACTGGAAGTTCAGCAGGTTGAGCAATACGGTCTCGACCAGCTGGGTTTCGAAGAGCGTCCCCTCCACCCGCAACACCGGGCAGCCCGGAAAGATGACCTCTCCTTCCGGGACGGAATAGACGTCGCCCCCGAATCGGAAACGCTGCAGAGATCCGAGGTAAGCCGCGTCGAACCCGCGGTCACGGAGAAAGGCGATGTCTTCCGGCGTAAAATGCAGGTCCTCCAACACCCCCAGCAGCTCGTGCAGACCCGCGAAAAGAACGTATCCTCCGCCGAAAGGCAGCTTGCGAAAGAAATAGTCAAAGCTTGCGGTCAGGTCCTGCCGACGCTCTTTGAAATAGACCTCGCCCATGGTTATCTCATAGAGGTCTGTATAGTTACCCGTTATCGAATAGGTGAGCATGCCATCAAAGATAGTGTGGAAACTTTACAGCAATTCTTATTCACATCTCTTCTACAATTCTGAATTAAATCAGTTCTAAAATAATATTAGAAAAAAATTTTACAGATAATTAGCAGATTATATGAACAAGTTGGCCTTCCATAAAAGTTTTCCACCGATGCGGCTTTCTTTGCCATCGTTGGTCTGGCATTTGCAAAAGTTGTGGTATCAGGCTTTAATAGGATATTGGATTAGCAACGGCCCGGATGTCTATCTGGGCTTTTTCTATTTCATCACGCGCGCTGATACCTCAGAGCTATCACGCCGTTATCCAATGTTCGCGTATCCGTCAGCCTCAATCCCGTGGGCTGTTTCCCCTCCTGAAAGAGACGTTTTCCGCTGCCCATGATGACCGGGTGTACGATGAGCTGGTACTCATCGATAAGCCCCGCAGCCTGCAGATGGCCAACGAGCTCCGCGCTGCCTTCGATCTGTATCTCGCTGCCGGGCTGCTGTTTCAGCCGGGTAATCGTTTCTACAACATTGTCGGATATGATGGTGGTATTCTCCCAGTCCGCTTTCTTCAGCTTGGTGGAGACGACGTATTTGGGTACGTTGTTGAGCTTGTCAGCAATACCCATTTCGTTGTTTTTCATCCGAGACCAGTATGGCGCCAGCATCTCGTAGGTCCTGCGCCCAAACAGGATCGCGTCACAGGAGAGGATGCCGTCGCGTATCAGCTGCTGCCGGGAGATGCTGTCATAAGGCATAAACCATTGGGCCATCGATTCCGCGTCGAAGACGCCGTCCAGAGTGATCCATTCGGAGACTACTAATTGTCGCATGGTGATCGTTTTTATGACCACAAAATAATAGCAGCCGCCGGCCAAAAGATAGAAGAAACCCGACAAAAGGGGGACGACAGCTTGCGCGCGGCTCGCCGGATCGCGTCGTCAGGCGGGAAATTCCTCCGCCTTCTTCCGGTATTCCAGCGGAGAGAGGTTGGTAAAGTCTTTGAACGCCCGGATCAGGTGGCTCTGGTCGGCGTAGCCGTTGTCAAAGGCTACCCGCGTCATGTCGGTAAACCGGTTGCCGTTCAGCTGGCTCAGCGCGGAGTGAAACTGGCATATCCGGCTGTAGAGCTTTGGTGTAAGGCCGACACCCTGTCCGAAGAGCCGTTGCAGGGTCCGTTCGGTCACAAACAATTCCTTCTGCAGATCGCCCAGCAGGAGAGCGCCTTTGTTTTGCCGGATCATCCGGATAGCATAAGGCAGGCGTTCGTCGACGACGATCTTCCGGCTCCGGGAGAGCCGCAGGATATAGTTGTTCATCAGCAGGAGGCGCTTCTCCAGGGAAGGACTGTTGAGCAGCTGTTCTTTCAGGTTCGATTCCCTGGCGGGACCGTAGAGGCTCAGGTCGATGCCCTGGTCGGTCAGATCTGCCGCCGTATAGCCGAACAGGGAAGGCAGCAGCCAGGGGTAGAGGAAATAGGCGATCACCATGATATCCCCTGCCGTGTGCAGCTGGATGGGTCTGGTGTTCTGACCGTAGAGCACCAGGGGAAAGCTTTTCCTTTCGCCTGTGAGTATTCGCGCCGGGTCCGTCAGCTGAAAGGTAATGCTGGGATAGCCGTTGGCGATCAGCGGCAGGACAGCCTCGAAGAAAAGGCTGTTGTTCTCGAGGACCACGATATGGCTCACGATACCGGCGATCGGCGGCGGCGGAACAAGCGTTCGTACTTTCATTGGTTCTTATTGACCGACGAGCCGGTAGTCTTCCGTGACGATATAGTGCTTCAGGGTTGTGATCTTTAGTTCGTGCCCTTTCTCGGTGACATAGACCTTTTTCAGCTCGCGGAAGGCCTTGTTATTATCCAGCAGACCGACGATACAGGAATATTTCTCCGGGCCTTTCTGCAGAACGGGATGAGGAGGCGTCCCCATGTCGGGAAGCTTGATGGTGTCCTCACCTGTGATGCCTTCAAATTCGACCTTTGCCAGGTATTTCATCGTGACGGGTGTTTCGAAGATACGGACGGAGAAATACATTTCATTCAGTGGGTCGTCGGTCCGGACGCGGTATTCGGCTACCGGGTCTTTTTTTACGTGGTCACGTTTCTCAGGGTTGCGTTTGAATAAAGTTAATGCCGGTCGTTTGGCAGCTGAGCTGTCCGGACCAGGCGCAGGATCTTTGCTCCCGGACTGACAGGAACTGAACATAATGGTCGCCGTGAGCGCGATGGCGGATATGGGTTTTAGCATGGCAAACGACCGGCAAACTTTGTACCAGTATGCTACTTATAATGTATTATTTGTAGCTGGCTGGGGTAGCTGCCCTGCTCGAGGACGAACAAGGTATAGATACCCGGCGGCAGATTGCCCATGAACAGGGTCAATGTGGCAGCGTCGGAATCCCTTCTCTGAACCACCCTGCCAAATCCATTCGAGAGAACATAGCTGCGATGGGCAGGAGTGCCTGCGTTAATGGTCAGCACGTCGCGGACAGGATTGGGGTATACCGTAACCGGCGGACCCAGGTGAACATGCCGCACGGCGCTGAACTGCTGTGTGCCGTTGCTGTCTGTGATGAGCAGCCGGTAAGCATCGTCGCCCGGTAGCGGAGAATTGTCAATAAAACGGTATCTGACACCTCTCTGCGCTTCAACTACGCCGATGCTGTCCCAGCCCGTCGCCCCGGTACTGCGCTGAATGACGAACCGCCAGACATCCCGCGCCGCGCTTATCCTCCAGCTGAGCAATACCTTGCTATTCTGGAAGGCCCGGGCGTCGAAGTCCAGCACCAGGGGCGGTGGCGGCGGACCGACGGGAGAGAAGTCCGCGATCAGCTCGTAGTTGGCCGTCCCTTCCATAAAGAACTTATCGCCTGCTGGCAGGTTGCTGATCAGTTGTGTGAATCCGCCGATGGAATGGCTATCCCAGGTGTGGCCATCCGTCGACCAGAGCAGATAGCTGTTGTAGAAGTCGCTCCCGATCCTATGGGTAAAGTCATCGGCCGCGCCGACAAAATGCCCATGGCTGTAGCTGAAGCTGGCTTCGCCGGAAAAGGACAGTATCGTCCCATCGGGCAGCCCCCGGATCGTACTGACGGTGTCGAAGAGCGCACTAGAGTCCAGCCTTGAAAAGCCAATGGAGAAGAATCGCTCGATACCATCGGGATAGGTGCCCGTTCCGATCAAATAATATTTCGAGCTGTCGGGATCGTATACGATGTCATTGAAGCCCCGGGGCGCCAGGTTTCTACTGAGAGTGCCATCGGGAAATCCAAAGTCAAAATGTATGCCGTCGGTGGAGACCAGCATATTCCCTCTGTCTCCGTCGCCGTGAGCGGTCAGCAATATGAACCTTCCGTTGGCGTAGCGGATCTTGGTAAACTGTCCGAGGTAAATATCCGGTCCCCTCGGCTGGGAGAGGTCGGGTAGGGTTGCCAGCTGCCAGACGACGCCGTCGGTGGAATATAAGAGAGCGTTCGCGCTTCGGGAATCATAACCGACATATACTCCGCCGCCAAAGGCAAAATGATCTATATATATCCCGTTAGCGCCTTTCACCGACCAATGCCCGCCGTCCGGCGAAGAATAGACAGTGGGGCCCTCAGCGACGTACTGAGTTCCGTCGAAGAGAATACCAGGCAGGCCGGACTTTAATGAGTCGTGCAGTGCCCAGTTGACAAAATCGCGTGAACTGTACATAAAGCTGCCGTCCTGGTTCGCGCCGATCTTTACATAGTTGGTGTCACCCGCGGCTGCCTTCGATCCGGTGCTGCCCAGCATATGATAATGCAGGCCGTCCTGCGAACCGCTGAGACCGGAAGTCCCGTACACGTAATAGTTATGATTGAAATACGCGCCATGTTCCCCCGCTATGGTAACAAAGACGGAATCTCCAAAAGTAACGCCGTTATCCGAGGTTGGAAGGATAATGCCGGGCGGTGCGTCAGTATTGTTGAAGGTGGTCAGCAGGTATACCTTGCCACTGTCGGCAAAAGCGTCGAAAGTGCTTATAGTACTGCCTTTCAGCAAGACCGTGGTCCAGCTGTGGGCGTCGGTCGATATCTTCGTCAGACCCAGCTTGTAAAAATGTCCGTTCAGAAAGCGAAAAGTCCCGCCGGCGTCGCCTCTCAACGTGTCTGCCAACCAGGGGCCCTGAGGGCCCGTTGTACTCCGGCACTCGATCTGCACAGGGAAGGTATCGATGTGGATGACGTCGAGTACCAGGTAGCCATTGCCGGAAACTACCTGGTCATAGTAGTCGCCGGGAGATCCGACATTGGTATTCACCCGCGTCCAGCTGAGGCCGTCCGTCGAGGTGTAGTAGCTGAGGCTGTCACCCACCAGATTGAACACGCCATTGAAGTACTCCACGTCATGGAAATTGACCCTCGTGCCCAGGTTGATGGTTGTCCAGCTGAGGCCGTCGGAAGAAGAGAACAGCTGGCCGCTGTCCGCGGCCATTACAAATCGGCCGGCGCCAAAGGCCAGCACAGGACGCTGACCACTGTTGAATACAGTGTCGGTGCCAAGCACGTTAGGCCCCGTAAAGACCCGCGACCAATCTTTCCCGTCGGCCGAACGGAACAAGGTCGGAGGATTGATCGTTAAGGCCAGGTAAGTTCCGTTGCCGTAGACGATCTGCTGGAGCGAACTGCCGGGCGCAGGCAGCGAAATAGTGCCCGTGGCCAGATCGGCCCTGGCCGGCAGACCCGCTGTGACTTTGATGGCCGGCGTCTGTGCGCGGCTACTAAAGAAAGGGAGAAAAAAGAAAAAAATAACGCCAAGCAGTAAGCGCTTGATGGATAGAGCTGAGATCATAGGTAATTGCTGTTTTGCTGATAGAATAGAGTGTCGTATCACCGCTTTTAACAGGACCTATGCCGGAGTTATCGATAAGGTGAGGAAGGATGTAAAGATAGGGAGCTTGTCGCAAAAAGCCTTATAAATGTCGTGACCGGGTCTTGTTCACTGAGTTTCCGGGCCTTAGCTTTGTACTAAATCAACAGCACATGCGCAATATTCTCTCATTTATGCACGTCAGTCTGGACGGGTTCGTAGCCGGCCCCCAGGGCGAAATGGACTGGATCAAACTGGACGACGAGATGTTCGAATACGCGGACCGGGAGACCGATCGCTCCGACCTCGCGCTCTACGGCCGCAATACGTTTGAGATGATGGACGCCTACTGGCCCAATGCTGCCGACGAGCCAGGCGCCGACAAGCATCAGATCAATCATTCGGCCTGGTATAACAAGGTGGACAAGCTCGTTCTGTCCAAAAGCATGGCTGGCCGGCAGATCCCCAAGGTAACGGTCGTCAGCGACAACCTGCGGGCGGCGATTATCGAAATTAAAAATCAGCCGGGACAGCAGATCGTCATCTTCGGCAGCCCGGGAGCGGTTCATTCGCTTATGAAAGAAGGGCTCATCGACGAACTGTGGCTCTTTGTCAACCCGATACTGCTGGGAAAGGGTATTCCGATGTTCAAGGATATAGAGGCGGCAAAATCGCTGACCCTCGTGGATAGCGTGCGTTTCAAAACCGGGGTGATAGCCTTGAACTACCGTCTGTAACCACGCGACCCAGCCATTGAATCAGCCGATCCTGCCGTTGAGCCGCAGCCTGGCGCCGCCTGGTAATCGATATTATTTGATCTTCCTTTATTGCTTTGTTTTGTACCCGTTAGTTTGTATATCCTGATATTTAACGGGTAATTCAGGGATAGATCACAGGTCATTTATCAGCCCCTTGTATCGACAGGGGGCTTTTGTGTTTTTTTGTCCCGTCTTTTGGAGCAACTTGAGGCCCAGGCCCGCTGCCCTTATTTATTCCGTATTTTTAGCCAATGGAAGAGCAATTATTCGACCGGCTTGTCGCGATACGCCGTCAACTGCACCAGTATCCTGAATTAAGCTTTAGCGAGTTCAAGACATCCGCCATGGTGGAGGCGCAGCTCCTCGAGCTGGGTATACCTGTCGAGTCCGTGGCAAAAACAGGCCTTATCGGCACGCTAAAAAAAGGCGAGGGACCGACGGTCGTGCTTCGGGCCGATATGGATGCCCTGCCCGTTCTCGAAGATTCGGGCGTATCTTTTCCCTCCCTGACGGAGGGCGTAATGCACGCCTGCGGCCACGACCTGCACGTCACCATGCTGCTGGGTGCGGCGCGGCTGCTGAAGGACAGGGATTTTGAAGGGACGGTCAAATTCGTCTTCCAGCCCGCCGAAGAGAGCCCGCTCCGCAGCCCCGAAAGAGGGAGATCAGGTGGACAGCTGATCATGGAAAGCGGCAGGCTGGAGGGCGCAGACGCGGTGTTGGGACTTCATGTCAATCCCCTGCTGGCTACCGGGCAGCTCGAGTATAAAGTTGGAGAATCGCTGGCCAGCGTGGGCAATTTTTCCATCCGGATCGAAGGCAAGGGTGGACATCCGGGGGCGATGAGACATGTAATTGATCCCGTCGCCGTAGCAGGCGCCCTGATCCCCGCCGCACACGCGCTGGTAGGTGCCCAGCCTGATCCCCCGACAGCCGTCCTGGCCATCACGCACGTGGAGACCCTGGCAAGACCCAGCTTTAACGTCATTCCCTCCTCGATGCTGCTGCAGGGTTCGCTGCGCGCGGTGAAGAACGACGACTACAATGATATCGTGGAACGGCTGCGCGTCCTGCTGCAACAGCTGGAGAAAAGATTCGGGTGCAGGACCGAGCTGGAGTTCAGCGCATACTATCCCGGCTTGCTCAACGACGCACGGATACACGATCTGCTTGCGCCTGTTCAGGAGCAACTATTCGGGGCAAAGAATATCGTCGAAGGCCAGGCCTATCTCGTAGGCGAAGATTTCTCTTTCTATTCGCGGGCCATCCCCGGTCAGTTCTATTTCCTGGGCGCAAAAACAAAAGAGAACGACGCCTACTGGCTGCACCATCCCAAAGTGACCTTCGACGAGGACTGTATAAGGTACGGCTCGCCGCTGCTGGCCGAGGGGGCTCTGCGGCTGCTGAAAGGCCTCTCTGCTCAATAATCCATACCCGGTGCGCCCGGTGGCTGCGGCGTCTCGTCTTTTTTGGGCTTGTCGGCGACAACGCATTCCGTGGTCAGCAGCATGCCCGCGATGGACGCGGCATTCTCCAGCGCAATGCGGGCGACCTTGGTGGGATCGATGACGCCGGCGGCCAGCAGAGGTTCATAGACTTCGGTGCGGGCGTTGAAGCCAAAGTCATCAGCTCCTTCTTTCACTTTCTGAGCCACGATGCTGCCTTCGACGCCACAGTTCTCGACGATCTGGCGCAGCGGCTCTTCGATCGCGCGCCTGACGATAGCGATGCCGGTGGTCTCGTCAGCGTTCTCGCCCTTCAGGTTTTCCAGCGAAGAAGTAGCACGGATATAGGCTACGCCGCCACCTGGGATGATGCCTTCTTCGATAGCCGCGCGGGTGGCATGCAGAGCATCCTCCACCCGGTCTTTCTTTTCTTTCATCTCCATTTCTGTGGCGGCGCCCACATAGAGAACGGCTACCCCGCCGCTAAGCCTGGCCAGACGTTCCTGCAGCTTTTCCTTGTCGTAGTCGGAGGTGGTGTTGGCGACCTGCGCCTTGATCTGTCCGACGCGGGCCGTGATGTCTTCCTTCTTCCCTTTGCCGCCGACAATGATCGTATTGTCCTTGTCGACGGTGATCGTATCGGCGGTGCCGAGATAGCTGACGTCGGCGTTCTCGAGCTTATAGCCCTGCTCTTCGCTGATGGCCGTGCCGCCCGTCAGCACGGCGATGTCCTGCAGCATATCCTTTCTTCGGTCGCCGAAGCCGGGTGCTTTTACGGCGGCAACCCGTAGTGTGCCCCTCAGCTTGTTGACGACCAGGGTGGCCAGGGCTTCCCCGTCGAGGTCTTCGGCAATGATCAGCAATGGCCGTCCGCTCTGTGCGGTTTTCTCCAGCAGTGGCAGAATGTCCTTCATCACCGAGATCTTTTTGTCATAGATAAGAATATATGGGTTGTCGAGCACCGCCTGCATCTTTTCGGTGTCTGTCACGAAGTACGCCGATAGATAGCCGCGATCGAACTGCATGCCTTCGACCACGTCGACCGTGGTATCGGTGCCTTTGGCTTCCTCGACGGTGATGACGCCTTCCCGCCCTACTTTTGAGAAGGCTTCTGCGATCAGGCGGCCAACCGTCTCGTCGTTGTTGGCCGATACTGTGGCTACCTGGCTGATCTGCTGGCTGTCATTGCCGATGGTGCGGGACTGCCGTCGCAGATCGGAGATGACTGCGGCGGTGGCCTTGTCGACCCCCTTTTTCAGGTCCATGGGATTGGCGCCTGCGGCGACATTCTTCAAGCCTTCGCTGATGATGGACTGGGCCAGCACCGTGGCGGTCGTGGTTCCGTCGCCTGCTATATCTGCCGTCTTCGAGGCGACCTCCTTCAGCATCTGGGCGCCCATGTTCTCGATCGGATCTTCGAGCTCGATCTCCTTCGCCACGCTGACCCCATCCTTGGTGATGGCCGAGGGGCCGAATTTCTTTTCCAGCACCACGTTGCGGCCTTTGGGGCCCAGCGTAACCCTGACGGCGTTGGCCAGGATATCAACGCCTTTTTTCATCTTGTTCCTGGCTTCGGTGTTGAAGAACAATTGCTTTGCCATAAGAGGTTTGATTTAAGTCTTTAGTTACTGGACGGAAATGCTCTGGGTCTTCTGCGGAGCGCTTTCTTTTTTGGGAAGGCTCAGATGAAGTACACCGTCCTCGTATCTGGCCGTAGCCTTCGACGCATCGACGTTGTCGCCCAGGTTGAACGACCGGCTGAACGATCGCCTTCTGTATTCGTTACGGATCCAGCCGCCGTCCTTCTCCTGTCTGTCTTCCTCCTTTTGGTCAAAGGATATCGTCAGCATATCCCCCGAAAGGTTGATCTTGATATCCTGTTTCTTCAAGCCGGGGGCAATGACCTCCATGTCATAGGTCTTGTCCGTCTCGCGGACATTTACCGGGACCTGGTTACGGCTGTTAAGCCCGCTGGAGCCCCAAAAATCGTCTTCGAAAAAGCGACTCAGGTTATTTTGGAAGATCTGATCGACAACATTTCCAAAAGTCGCCGGCTGATTGGCATTTTCTTTTCTGATGATGTTTGCCATATTTACCTCCTTTTTGTTTGGATCTATATTATTTGCCGCAATGAAAATGCCAAAACATTTTGGCATTCCCTGGCTGTAATATTTCCCAGAGCCCTGCTACTAACCCTAAAAGCCTATTCCTTTCAATTATGTTGCAACTCGATGACGTCAAAAAGTCTTTCAGCGGCCGTACGGTCCTGAAAATACCCTCGTTTCAATTCCACAGTGGAATTTATTGGCTAAAAGGACCCAACGGGTCGGGTAAAACTACCCTCCTGCGAATGGTCGCAGGTCTGCTGCCCTTCGAAGGAAACATAATCTGCAATGGTGTCAGCCTGCAGCGGCAGCCCGTCAGCTACCGGCGGATGGTCAGCTGGGCGGAGGCCGAGCCCCTGTACCCATTGTTCCTGACCGGGACCGAGCTGGTGGCCTTATACCGGTCGATCCGGAAGGCGGACCCCAAAGACGTGGACTTCCTGATCGGAGCGTTTGGAGTTGATACCTATATAGATAGCCCGGTCGGGACCTGGTCGGCAGGAATGACAAAGAAGATCTCGCTGCTGCTGGCTTTTATAGGGATGCCGCCGCTGGTCATACTCGACGAGCCACTGATCACCCTGGATGAAAAGGCCCTGACGACGGTATCGGGGCTTATCGCCCGGCGATGCCAGGACCCGGAGGCCCTGTTCCTGTTGAGCTCGCACCAGGAAGCCGATATGAGCCTCCTGCCGGCCGGAGAAGAGGTACTTGTTCAAAATCACACCCTTAGCCATGCGATACCCATATAAACTCTTATTCCGATCGATCGTCAGACCCTTCTACCGGGAGAATCTTTCCATTTTCTTCTTTTTATTTATCCTCTTCTTCGGCGTAGAGGGAGAAGTGGACGGGGCGGAGATCTGGCAGTTCCATTATTCTCTCGTGCAGGGGATGACGAGACAGGGCGGTTATCTGTGGGTCGTCCTGGCCGCCTGGGCCTGGTATGCCTGGAAATGCGGCCGCTTCGTGACCGGCTTGTTCCGGCGACCGGAATACCGATGGATCGCCATTTATAACAACCTGGAGAGGGGCAGGCGATTCATGCTGTTGCTGCTGATCAGCGGCTGGCTATTGCTGCCTGTTATTTTTTACGCAATGATCGTTGCCGTTATGGGGCTTTATGACGGGTTCATTGCGTCCGTCCTGCTGATGGGGGCATATCTGGCAGCGCTGGTCGTCCTTTTGGCTGGCTGGCAGCTATACAGGTTGTGCGATCTTTACGGCTGGTCACCGCTGCGCATCCGTCTGCCTTTTATCTCCTACCCCACCGTGCTCCTGCGCCAGGTCGCTGACCGGCAATGGGCGTTGTGGCTGGGGCTCAAGCTTTTTGCCTGTGGAGTAGTATATGGCATCGCGCTAAACAATACCGACTCGGACTATGACTCTTCCTTTCCCTTCCTGTTCTTCAATTTTGGAATACTGGCCAACGGGATACTGGTATATGGGCTGCGGGAGTTCGAAGAGACCTATCTGTCTTTTTACAGGGGAGCGGCGCGGCCCCTGGGGCAGCGGCTGGCGGAATACGCACTGGTCTATTTCATCCTTCTGCTGCCTGAGCTGATCACCGTTGTCCAACTGGCGCCGGTCCACCTTCACTTTGCTGACGGGCTTCTTTTTTATTGCTGTGCCTATGGCCTCGTGCTGACCATGCACACCGTGACATTTCTGCGGCATTTTAGTAAAAAGGAATATTTTCTCCTTTTGGTGATGATCTTTTCCGTGCAATATTTCTTTATCGCGGGGCTTGGTCTGGCGACGATGGGTGGGTGTCTTTTGGGGACGGCTATTCTGTCGTTTTTCACCGGGTATTATGGATATGAAAGAGTTGGATAGTTCAGTACCAATGGATAGTTCAGTACCAATGGCTAGTCCCGTACCAAAAAAAGTTAAGATCGGTGTATCGAAATAGGCCCTTCCTGTCTAATTTACATTTAAATTCAAATCATTGCATATGTCCGAACCGACCACAGTCGCCGCCAGCGTGTCCTCAGCCGATAAAGACCAGGCCCTTGTGAACAAGACCATGGAGAATGCCCAGATCGCTTTTCAGCTATACCGTCGGGTCCCCGCAAAGGACCGCGCGCTTTTTTTGGAGACCATTGGAAAGGAGATAGATAAGATCAGGGAAGAGCTCGTGGCCGTCGCGGGTAAAGAGACCCATCTTCCGGCGGCGAGGCTCAACGGGGAGATCAACCGGACCATCGGACAGGCCAATCTGTTCGCGGCTCTTATCCGGGAGGGCAGCTGGATAGAGGCGGCCATCGACACGGAAGACCCGGGCCGCACGCCCCCGAAACCCGATACTCGGAAGATGCTTGTTCCCGTCGGGCCGGTGGTTGTCTTTGGCGCCAGCAATTTCCCCTTCGCCTTCTCGACAGCGGGCGGGGATACGGTCAGCGCCCTGGCCGCGGGCAGTACTGTAGTAGTCAAAGGGCATTCGGCACACGCGCAGACCTCTGAGCTGGTCTTCGGCGCCATCCGGAAGGCGATCGAGGCGACGGGTATACCTCCCATGACCGTTCAGCACCTCCTGGGTTCGGGCAGGACCGTCGGCATTGCGCTGGTGGTACACCCCTATACAACGGCGGTCGGATTCACCGGCAGCTTTTCCGGCGGCAAGGCCCTGCTGGAGGCGGCGCAGCGGAGGGAAGTGCCGATCCCGGTGCACGCCGAGATGAGCAGCATCAATCCCGTCGTCTTCTTCCCCGATACGCTGGAAAAAAATGCCGCGGCGCTGGCGAAGTCCTATGCCGGTTCCATCACCCTGGGCATGGGGCAGTTCTGCACCAATCCGGGCGTCCTGCTGGGCGTGAAGAGCCCGGCGCTGGATGCTTTCCTTTCGCTGCTGGCGATGGAGATCGCGGCGATCGAGCCTGCAAAAATGCTGCATAAGGGTATCTGTGAAGCCTATACCGAAGGGCTCTCGGCGATGCTTGGTCAGCAGGGTCTGACGATCCTCGGCGAGGCTGCCAGAACTGCTGGAGAGATGGAAGCCCGTCCCCTGGTAGCGTCCGTACCCGCGGCAGTCTTTCTGAAGAACCCACACCTTTCGGAAGAAGTTTTTGGTCCGTTTTCACTCTGCGTGGTCTGTGATGACAAACAACAATTGGCCGCGACGCTGAAAAGCTTCAAAGGACAGCTGACTACCACCATCATGGGTACCCCCGACGATGTCCGGGCCAACATGGATATCATCGAGCTGCAGCAGCAGCTGGCGGGCAGGATCATCCTGAATAACGTTCCCACGGGTGTTGAGGTCAACGCAAGCATGGTCCATGGCGGCCCCTGGCCCGCGACGACCGACGGACGTTTCACCTCGGTCGGCACATCGGCCATCCAGCGCTGGGTAAGACCGGTATGTTTCCAGAACTTTATGGACGAGATGCTGCCGGCAGAGCTGAAGAATGCGAATCCGCTGGGGATATGGAGGGTGGTTAATAATAATCTTACGAAAGAGAGTATCGGCTGATCCCCCCATCGAGAACGACGGGGCTCCCTTTATTCGCTCGCGCCGAAATTCTTCAGCTTCTCCGGATCGACTACGGAGTTGATCCGCATTATCCGGTTGTCCACCGGCGAGATATCGAAGACCAGGCAGGAGGTCAGCCTGTCGCCGACGCGGAACAGCAGGGCCGGTTGGTGATTGACCTCGATGAACCGGATCGTCGCATTTTGTTGAAACTTCTGATAGATGACGGTCAGCAGGTCCGCCACTGCCGTGTTACCGGTACATATCTTCTTCACGACATTCACATTGGAGCCGCCGTCGGCATAGAAGGCGATGTCTTCCGCCAGAAGGCCCTCGAGCCGCTGCAAGTTGCGGTCGCGGATGGCGTCGATATAGTTGCGGAGCAGGGTGTTGGTCCGTTCGTCGCGGATGCTGGCGCCGGTCGCGGTGCCGGGCTTGAAGAGCTTGTCCTTTGCGCGGCTCAGCAGCTTGCGGGAGTGCTCTTCGGTGATGGAGAGGATGGAGGCGATCTCGTCGTGGGGATAGTCGAAGCTCTCTTTGAGGATGAAGACGGCGCGCTCTTTGGCGTTAAGCCTCTCCAGCAGCACCAGCAAGGAATAGGAAAGGATATCTTTCAGGTATACGTTGGCGTCGGCCGACTCGGTAGCTACCGGCTCGGGCAGCCAGACCTCGGGCTGGACGGTCCGGCGGCGACGGGTCTTGGTATTGATCGCGTGGTTGATCACGCTCTTTACAAGATAGGCCTTCTCGTTGGAAATGCCGGTCCTGTGATCTGCATAGAATTTGGTGAGCACGTCCTGAACAATATCCCTGGCATCTTCTACTGAGCCAAGGATATTGTATGCGTAGGGAAAAAGTATCTGCTGATAGTCGGTCATACGATCTGTTTATGCGGCGAAGCTACCTACTTTATATGTTCCCGGTGTCGTCAGAAAGGCCGCGTTGAGTCTGTTCCACATGTTGATGGCTGCCACTGCCATTGCCAGCGTGGCAATCTGTTCTTTTGTGAAGTGCTTCGTGAGGGCTTCAAAAGTGGCGTTATCTGTCTCACAGTGAGTGGTCAAATTCTCGGCAAAGCGGAGAGCTGCTTTTTCTGCCTCTGTATAGAAAGGACTCTCGGGCCAGGAAGGAAGACTATAGAGTCGCTGCTCGGTTTCGCCCTCATGGATAGCGTCCTTGTAGTGCATATCGATACAAAACATGCAGCGATTCATCTGCGAAACACGAAACTCGATCAGGTGCAGCAGTTTATGATCAATATCGGCTTTGCTGAGAAAGGAGCCGATCTTCATTGCGCCGTCCAGGTAACCTTTGGGTGTTTCTTGAAAAGAGATTCTTTGTTCCATAAATTTTGTTTTTAAAGATTTCCCTAACAAGACACGGCACCGTAAAAAAACGTGACCGGAAAAGAAGATTTTTTTACATTTTTCCCGGTTCGGCCTTTTTGCCGCAATTTTCTTTGGCATCAATTGCTGGCGAGTCTGGGAAAAGCCGGAAAGAGATAGCAGGAGCAGGGCTAAAATAATGGGTTGTTTCATGATTTTTGGGTTCAGCGGCGTTCGTAATGGTAGTATTCTTTTTGTCGTGGTGCAACCATCAGGCGAAATCCAGGGCGACTATTTCGTGGTCTTCAATACCCCTGATGTCCAGAGAAATGGAAGAGCCTTCGTGCCGGATCTCGGGCATGGTGTCGCTCATCAGAAGCCGGACGCCGGCAAGTTTCCTGTCGCCGGGAATATTGATGCGGACTCCGGCGTCTACGGGCAGGATATCCCGGAAGGGGCCCTTCATATACATGGGATTGGTGAGGTTGACCAGGTGGACCGTCATGGAATTTTTCTGCGCCCAGACGGCGACGTCGATGACGCCCTTTGTTTGAAGGGCGACGATAGGCGGTTCGTCGAGCGCCCAACGGATGGTGTTGCGTAATAGCCGGGAATGGTCGGCGTTCAGCATCTGCCAGAAGCTGCGGTCCAGGTCACCGGGGATATAGGCGACGCGACCGCCTCTGGCTGGGCTTGAATTCGCGGCCGTCGCCGCCGGCTCACGGAGAAAGAGCTCCCGGATATCGGTTTCTTCCTGTCGGGGATAGACATCTTCCATCGGCAGGTCCGGATAGGTAGGGATCAAGGTGACGGCATCGGGGAATGAAACATTAGGTTTGACCTTTACCCGGTATACGGAGTTGACGATCTTGTAGGAGTCCTCCAGGCCTTGCAGCACCGGGTGTTGTGTTTCGCTTTTTATGCGAAGATAGGAGTTGCGCATGGGGCCTTCCACCAAGTCCGTCCGGTCTTCTGCTCCTGAGGCCGTGATCCGGTCGACAGAAACGCCAAACAGATCGGACAGCCCGAAATCTTCGCGAGGTCGTCCCTCTTCATCGTAGAGGGAGGTTTCGAAGGTCGCCACCAGGCTGCCGCCGGCGGCTACAAAGTCCTTTAGCTGACTGCACTGGCTATCCGAAAGCGCGGCGATATTCGGAAGGATCAGCAGCTTGAATGCCTTTAGGTGTTCAGTGTCCAGCAGCTTGTCGTTGACCATCTCGAAAGGCAGGTGGTCTTCCACGAGGGCCTGGTAGATACCCAGCGCGTGTTCGTTGTTTTTCTCCTGCCAGGGTTTCCCGCTGTATTTCTGACTGGTCTGTTCGGAATAGACCAGGCCAATCCGGGCCAGGGGCGCCGTGTTGTTGAGATAGGCTTCGTTGCGATGATACGCGGCATACATCTTTTCGACGGCCTTCATCCATCTTTTATCGTAGATATAGGCACCGAACTTTACAAAACAGGGGCGCATGCCACCTGCCACGCCTTCGGCGACCCAGATACGTATCTCGGCGTCACTCTGTACCGAGTCCTTCCACCGGTATTCCTCTTCTACGCCCACGCTGAAGATGTTTACGATGGGCTTCATACCCAGGCCGGCGCGAAGCTCTTTGGCGCCCATGGCGTTGGACCAGGGCGGAATGACGCCCCTCCTCGCCTGCTGGTCGGCAAAGAAGAAGTCGGCATATTTGCCGGTCTCTAACTTATCGGGGAACCCGTTGGGAATGAAACGCGATACTGCCCGGTGTTTGCGTATCTCGCTGTCCCAGGTGAACCAGACCTGCCGCAGCCGGTCCTTGCGCCAGGCTTCCCATTTCTGATAGACGGGGTCGAGGCGCCGGTCGCTGCGGGGCAGGTCGAGGCCGGTGGCTTTCTTAAAATTCTCCGTGCAGTGCTGACAATAGCAGATGCCGTGCCCGGCCCAGCGGTTGGAGAAGATGCCGTCGGGCTGATAGCGCTCCATGATCTCCCGGTGCACATCGGTCATAAAGACGAGGTTATAGGGGCCATAAGCGCAGGTCACCCAGAGCTCCGGGTTGGCCCAGTGGCGACGGGGCTTGCCGTCGGCCGTCACGGAGATATAGTCCGGGTGCGCGTTGAACATATCCTGGCGCGTGGCGTGTGGGTCCGTGCGAAGGACGACCGACATGTTCATCCTGCGGCAGCCTTTTATCATATAACCGACCGGGTCGGAATTTCCGAGCCAGTCGCTGCGGTGGTGGAATGGGATATTCGTCGGATAGAAGGCGACGACACCGCCGGCGCTGAGCAGGGCTCCGTCGGCATGGATACGCCGGAAATAGTCGAGCCATAGGTCGGGATCAAATCGTTTGGGATCGTTTTCGACGAAGGCCAGCTGGGCCCAGCGCATGCGGCTGGTCCAGGGTTCGTCTGTGGCAGCTGCGGATGAGAGCGCCTGAGTCGCGCTGGCGATCGTCACGAAATTATGGGAAGAGGCGGAGGCCGGCTGCAGCGAGATCGCGGGTGTCCCCAGGCCGGCCAGGATAAATTGTCTTCTGTTCATATGGAGAACAAAAGGTACAAAAAAGATGGCGCAATCACTCGTCGTCCCCGAGGCTCTTTTCCAGCGAGTCCAGCTGATCACCCAGCTCTTTCAGCTGGTCCTTGTAGGGGATGTTTGTCGGGCTCGTCCCGCCGTTGAGCGACAGATACGTCTGTACGGTCTGCTGTATGCGAAGCGAACAATAAGCCTTCAGCTTGAAATTTCTTTTGATCAGCGACTGCGGAAGGTGAAGCAGATCCATTTCATAAGCCAGCTTCAGATCTTCCTGCCAGTACGCCACGGCTTTGCTCTTCCAGGTCTCGCGGTGATCCGGTCCGGCGTTGATCATCTGGTCGAAGGCGGACCTGGCCAGGGAGTCGCGCGACTCGAAGGCCTGCGTCTTCTGTTCGAAGACCAGGATATCATTGGGGAGTCGTCGGTAAACGGCCACGGTAAGGATCAGCACTCCGAAAATGGATAGCAGGACTGTACGGAGGGATAACCCCCGTTTCCACGGATGTGTCAGCGCAGGCAGGTATGCATACCCGAAGAGGAAACCACTAACCAGCCCTCCGCCGTGCGCGGCGTTGTCCACAAATCCGCTGAAACCAATTGCGAGGTTGAGCACAACGAACCATACCATGCTTTTCAGCAGCGGCTTTCGCACCTGCGGATGTATCAGCCTCGTAGTCAGCAGGGCCAGAAAGAGGCCGTAAACTCCGAAGATAGCTCCCGAGGCACCGGCTCCGACCGTATATGCGTTGAATACCACGCTAGAGACGCTGGCCAGCAATCCGGTGAGCAGGTAGGCCACGAGGAATTTTACCCGCCCGAGAAGGGGCTCGAGCATGATGCCGATGTAGAGCAGCGCGTACATGTTCACCATCAGGTGAAATAGGCCGACGTGGACAAAACAGCAGGTGATCAGCCGCCACCATTCTCCGCCAAGAACGGACGGACGGAAAACGGCGCCCCATTTCAAAAGGGTCTCTGTCTTCGGTTCGAATATATTGGCGCCGCTAAAGACCATGGCGAGAAAGACCAGGGTATTGAGGCCGATAAGGATCGCGGTGATGAGGTGCTTCCGCCTGGGATCGAAAACAGAAAATATTGTCGGTCTTCTTTCCCGGGGAGCAGCCTGCTGAACATTCGGGTCATCGATGGGTACGGCGGAAGCTGCGTTCGGCTCTGGACTTGTCATGGCTTCAATTAAAAAATTGAATCGTGGCAAAAAATATACTAAAAAAAAATTTGCCACAATACTGCTAATAATGGTACACTTCGTGTATGAACTGGACTCCGTCCAGTTTGGCGGCAAAATTACGTCAAACCCGGATATATATCTTCCTTTTATCCAGAATGTAGCCCACCAGCCAATACAGCAGGACCAGCGTAAGGGCGTAGATCAGGGATGCATTCTTTCCGTTGCCCGCCGATACCGGCTGACAGACCTGGTGATAGAACCAGCTCAGCGGAGAGAGATAGACGGGCTTGCCGCCTGCGGGGTTGGGTATCCGTATCAGGGCCAGCAGCCTGGGGACGACGCCGCTCAGCACGAAGATGAACAAGGGGTTCTTGCCAAAGACGTCGAAGAATCTGCTGCCCCATCCTTTCCACTGCCGGAACTCGACGACAAAAACCAACAGCGCCAGCAACAACGTCGCATATCCCGTGGAAACCAGCACAAAGCTGCTGGTCCATATCTTTTTATTCAGCGGGAATACGATACTCCAGGCATAGCCTACCGCGAGAAAGAGAACGGCCATCCTCACCAGGTTGCGGAGCATGGTGTAGTTCTTTCCTTTTTGCTGGATATACCAGCCGACCATATATCCGAAAACAACCTGGGTGATCGCCGCGACGGTGCTTGGGATACCTTCCGGGTCAAAGGCCACGCCCTCGCCGTGGTAGAGATGCTCCGGTCCGAAAAGGGCCTTGTCGACTGCAGTCCCAAAATAGCCGTTGAGACTGTAAGGATCGCCAGGGGCGCCCAGCGTATAGCAAAGCAGCCAGTAGCCGAGCAGGAGGATGACGCTCGCCACCAGGGAGTCACGCAGACCGAGGAAATAGACGAGCAGTGAACCGAACAAATAGCACAGCGCAATACGTCCAAGGACGCCCATGATGCGGACCCCGATGACGACGCCCTGGTCGTTGACATAGGTCCAGCCCCTAAAGACCAGGGAATCGTGATCCCAGCGGATGAACGGGAACCAGTTCAGCAGAAAGCCGATCAAAAAGATCAGCGCCGACCGCCGGAATATCCTGCCCAGGGCTATGGATCTGTCCTGCTGTTTCAGGCGGAGCATGACGAAGCTGAGCGCGTTGCCTACGGCAAACAGGAAAAAAGGAAATACCAGATCGGTCGGGGTAAGGCCGTGCCAGGGCGCATGATCGAGGGGGCCATAGGAAGGCCCGGCCTGGTTGTTGACAAGGATCATGAATGCGACGGTAGCGCCCCGGAATACGTCCAGGGAATAATATCTTTCTTTCATCGGGAGATAATAATTTTTCAATGGTCCAATGGAACCTTCGGTTTAGGTGTCAAGCAGTTATACCGGTGGTTTAGCCGGCGGATGAAAATAAGACTATTTTGGGGAATGTGTTACGCTTTCGGCCGGGCTCGAGGTAAATGAAACAATAGTTGATTTTGTCAACTATTCTTATTAACTTCGTATCATGCAACAAAAGACCATATCCGAGATACGCGCCTTCAACCGATACTACACAAATGTCATCGGGTTGCTCGACAGGCATATCCTCAACAGCCCCTTTAGCCTCCCGGAGGCCCGTATATTGTACGAGCTGCATCATCGCGAAGGCATACAGGCGTCGGGGATCATCGAAAGCCTTGGCATCGACAAGGGCTATCTGAGCCGGATACTCGACCAGTTCACTACTCAAAAGCTGATCGTCCGCAAACGGTCGCAGGAAGATGGCCGGCTGATGCATATTCACCTGACAGAGAAAGGGCGGGCAGCGTTCAGGCAGCTGAACAAGGCCTCGGATGCACAGCTGAGAGAGCTGCTGCACGGGCTTACGGCTATCGAAGGAGAAAAAATGAGCCAGCACATGACGGCCATTACGGATCTCCTTACAAAAGCGCAGAACGCTGAGTCAGCAGCCGTCCCGGCCATCCCGGCCATCTCTGTCCGCACTGAACTCCGTCCCGGGGACCTGGGCTATGTCATCCACCTGCACGGCCGTCTGTACAAGGAAGAACAGGACTTCGGCATCGGTTTCGAAGCCTATGTGGCCCAGGGCCTGGCCGAGCTATACAAACAGTATGATCCCGAAAAAGACAGGGTATGGATCTGCGAACAGGGAGATAAGATGGTAGGCTTTCTGGCACTGATGCACAGGGACAACCAGACAGCGCAGCTACGCTATTTCCTGTTGCTGCCGGAATGTCGGGGGATGGGACTGGGAAAACAGCTGATGGAAAGTTTTATGAGCTATCTCCGGGAAAAAGGCTTTCGGCACTGTTACTTGTGGACGACCAGCGAACAGGAAACCGCTATCGCGCTGTACAAGCGGCATGGGTTTGTCCTCGTGGAGGAAAAAAAGTCGTCGTCATTTGGAAAAGAGCTGATCGAACAGAAGTTTGAACTTTCAGGGTTAACGCGCTAAATTTGTCAGGGCTAACGCGCTAAATTTGCCGGCGTGACGTTGCCAGCAGGATCACTCCTCCCAGGACCAGGAAGCCGCCCGCATAGGGTGGCCAGTTGACGTTCTTTTGCTTGTCGGCCGTAATCTGTACGGGACCTGCGTCTACCACCTTTTCCTTTTTTGTGTAAGAGAAGCCCGTCCAGATCAGCATAATGATCCCAATACCAAGGAGAAGAATACCGAATGTTTTTTGCATGGTCAGTTGTTGTTAAGTGCATATATGCAAGCGCCGTTCCACGGTGCTGGCACCTTTTTTTCTGTTCATGACCAAAAAACATGATCGAAGAATTGACACATCTGCCGCCCAACGTCGTGGGTTTCAGGGCGACAGGTGAGGTGAAAAAAGAAGACTACGACAAAGTGATCTTTCCGCGGATCCATGACCAGATGAAACACGACAAAAAGCTCAACTATATATTTGTCATCGAGACCCCATTAAAGAACTTTTCCGGCGGGGCCTGGATACAGGACGTCTGGCTGGGGCTAAAGGAGATACTGCACTGGCGAAAGGTTGCGATAGTCAGCGATAACGAAGGGGTCAGGAGCTTCACCAATACGGCCGGGCATTTTGTTCCCGGGGAATACAAGGGTTTTCCGATCGCCGATCTCGAGAGGGCGATGGAATGGGTGGCGAACTAGGAGTCGCCCGGCCCGTCATGGCGTTGAAAGATATATACACGCCAACCACACGATCGCCTCTATAGTCCCTATTACGTAAAGCGCATATCTCATAATGGTAGTATACACAAATAGGCTGCCAGCGGACCTGCGCCTGTCAAAGCCGGCGTTTCCGTGAAATAAGTTCCACAGCCTGGCGTATCTTGCGGCTATGACCGAAAATTTTACCAGCGATATCTGTGCTACCTGCGGCACGCAGTATGCACCCGGCGAGGTTCCGGGGCTGTGCCCTATCTGCAGCGATGACCGCCAGTTCGTCCCCGAAAGCGGACAGGCGTGGACCAGCGGCAGGCAGCTGCAGCAGCGGCACAGTGTGCTGATCAGACAGCTCTATCCGCAGGTCTATGAGATAAAGATCATACCTGACTTTGCCATCGCCCAGCGCGCCTTCCTGGTCCTCACGGCCAGCGGCAATCTGCTCTGGGACTGCATCCCCCTGCTAAATGAAGAGTTGATCAGCTTTATCCGGTCGAAAGGCGGACTGAAGGCCATCGCCTTCTCGCATCCACACTACTACAGCAATATGAACGAGTGGGCAGCTGCGTTCGACTGCCCGGTATATATCCACGAGAAGGACGAGCAGTGGATCTATAACAAAGGGCCGCATGTTTCTACCTGGGAAGGCAGCGCCAAAACGTTGTGGGAGGGGATGAAGATCATTCATACAGGCGGCCATTTCCCCGGCAGCGCGGTCCTTCATATCCCGTCGTTGTCTCCCGGCGGGGCTATGCTCTGTGGTGACACGCTCTATATCGCGCGCAGCAGGCAGCATATCGCCATCCAGTACAGCTATCCCAATCATATTCCGTTGCCGGCGGGAATTGTCCGGGATATCTATGAGCAGCTGCTGCAGCTGCCCTTCGACACGCTGCATGGCGCCTTCGACTTTCAGAACCTGCAGGGCAACGCCAGGGAAGTTCTCGAGGCGTCGCTGCAACGCTATGTCATATAGGCCGGAGCATTGTGCGCCGCCTGAGGCCGGCGTGTCCAACTGCGGCCAACCGCTGATCCGATTGTGGAAAACTGGGCCAAACTTTCCCCATAAGGAGCCGATCGGAAGGCTTTTCCTGCTGGCAGGCGTTTTGTCTCCATATAGGTAAAAACACTACTATGGGAAATCTCCTTTATCTGATCGCCGTCATTCTCATCATCGCCTGGGCCATCGGCTATTTTGCCTATGACGCCGGAGGGATCATTCACATCCTGCTGGTTATCGCCATAATAGCCATTCTGCTCAAGGTGATCCGGAGAGAAGGGATATAAACGTTATTAGCAAGGCTCCCCGCCAGGATCGCCGGCCGGGGAGCCCTATTGTCACGTTATCCCGGATCTAGGCGCCCGCATGACGCAATCCAATCCGTAAAACCGGATCATCTCCGTATACTCATCATCGTTGTCTCTTTCCAGGACCCGATCAATTACGTATGGATCCGACTCGTTCCAGTCCAGCTCTTCGTAACACAGGTCCCAGAGCAAAATATAAAATAATAGTCTATTAATTTTGTAGACTAATAAAAACACCCTAATATTGTGCTATCGAAAAGGTCGCGTGGCCGAGTGGTCAGGCACGGGTCTGCAAAACCTTCTACGGCGGTTCGAATCCGTCCACGACCTCCCATCGGCTATATCCGTGAAGATTTTCATATGGCAAGCAATCG
>Ga0105239_10000533_pt1 | contig 55092 bp, 42 predicted proteins | sample KBSC44metaG_FD_92761 | JGI IMG/M metagenome (GOLD analysis project Ga0105239, IMG submission 92761) | Corn rhizosphere microbial communities from Kellogg Biological Station, Michigan, USA - KBS C4-4 metaG | ecosystem: Host-associated > Plants > Roots > Rhizosphere > Soil | place: Michigan, USA...
ACCCTCGCCGGCGACGGCAACGCGGGGTTCCAGGATGGCCCGGGTCCGTCGGCCAGATTCAATAGTCCCGCAGGCGTCGCCGATGGAGGCCATGGATATACCTATGTGAGCGATGGGGTAAACAATCGCGTCCGCCAGATCAGTCCCACCGGCATCGTCACCACCATCGCCGGCGATGGGGTCGCGGGATATAAGGACGGCATCGGTACAAACACCCGGTTCAATTATCCCGCGGGCATCGCCATCGATCGCGCAGGCAATATCTATGTCGTCGACGCCGGCAACTATCGCATCCGCAAACTCGAGTAGCCGCCGCTATTCCGTCTTCAGCGCCTTTATGGGACTCGCCACCGCCGCGCCCAGCGCCTGGAGGCTCACCGTAGCGACCGCGATCCCCAGCGCAATAAAGCCCGACCCGGCGAACACCCACCATTCCATAGGTATGCGGTAAGCAAAGCCTTGCAACCATTTTTGCATCACAAACCAAGCCAGTGGCGCTGCCAGGACAAAGGATGATCCAACCCATTTTATGTACTCCTTTGAGAACAGCAGGAGAATGTCCTTTACCGAGGCGCCGATGACTTTTCGGATCCCGATCTCCCGGGTCCGCTGCTGGACCGTCAGGAGCGTCAGGCCGATCAGCCCCAGGACCGCAACCCCAATGATCAGGGCCGTCAAAATAGTCAAAACGTTTCGCAGGACGGTTTCAGTCCTATACATATTGTCGATCTTGCCCGACACAAAATGGAATTCGAAGGGCGTACCGGGGACGAAGGAACGCCAGATGGCCTCGATACCCGACACCGTATGGGCAACATCGCTGCCTTTTATTTTTATAGCGACATAGACCCCTTGCGTATTGAGAAAGATAGCTATCGGCCGGATAACCTTGCGTAGGGATTGAAAGTTGAAATTCTTCGTCACCCCCACGATCTCATAGCGGGTGCTGGTTATATTCAGCGAGTTGAGGTACCGGGTCTCTATAAAGCTGCCGATCGGGTCTTTGATCCCGAGTTCCTTTACTGCGGCTTCGCTCAGAATGATCCGCTTGAGCGTGTCGTTGTCCATCTGCCGGTCGAAGTCCCGGCCCTGGATAAGCGGAATATCAAAGGTTCGCAGGAAATCATATCCCGCGGCAAAATTGGCCAGCAAATGATCCTGTCCCTGTAGGCCGGAATGGGCCGAGATCGGGAAATTGTCATTGCCACTCCCGGGATAGTCCACGCAGGGATTGGCCGAAAGGACGTTGGGATCCTTTTCCATCTCCGAAATAAAGGCGTTGCTCCTGTTACCCAACAATTGGGAAGGGTCTTCGATCACCAGCATATTCTCCCTGTCAAAACCGGGTGACCGCTGCAGCAGGTAACTCAGCTGGCGGTTCACCAGCAGCGCCGCGATCACGAGGCCGATAAACAGGAAGAACTGGGCGATCACCAGGGTCGTTTTGAAACCCAGAAATTTTTTCCCCGGGGTTACCGGCCCTTTCAATGCCTTTACCACATTGAAGGAAGTTAGTTGCAGGGCTGGATAAATGCCGCCCAGGATACTGATCGAAAGGAATAACGCGATAAATACAACCCCGTTCAACCCATTGAAGTAGGCGCTTGCGGGAAGGGCCGTTTTCATCATCCGCTCAAAGGGCTGCCGCAGTATCATCATCAGAACAAACGCAGCGGCCCACGCGACCATACTGATCAGGACGCTTTCAGCAAGCGCAAGGATAACCAGGTCCTTCCGGGAGGACCCCAACGTTTTTCGGATGCCGATCTCTTTCGATCGCCGGATCGAACTCACCGTTGCCAGGTTGGCATAATTGATACAGGCCATGATCAAAAGAAAGATGGCGGCAACACCCAGGATATAAAGGTTCTCCATGGGCTCACCCGGCTCCAGCTCTCTTTCGAAATTCGATTGTAAATGTATCTGCGTCAGAGGTTGTAACTTATACTCCCAATAGTTGCCGCCTTTTTTCATGTCCGCATAGCTCGTCCCGAAATTCGTTTTCAGCTGGGGCTCAAGAAAAGGCTGTATGGCCGCCGGGATCTTTTTTTCAAGCGTTTCCGCGTCGGCGCCGGCCTTCAGCCGGACATAGGTATAGTAAGTGTTGTCTACCCAAACTTGCGAACGGTTCCAGGGGTCGGATACATTAGAAAAAATGATATTATAGTGGAAATGGGAATTGGGCGGCACATCCTCGGTGATCCCCGTGATCTTGCAGGGGAATTTTCCCCAGCCGCCAAAGGTCAGTGTGAGTGCCTTGCCGGGAATCGACCCGTTCCGGAAGGCCTCCTCGCCAAAGTATTTGATGGCCGTCGATCGGGTAATGACCACCGTAAACGGTTTGGTCATCGAGGCCGCCGCATTACCCTGCAACAGTCGATAATTAAAGATTTGGAAGAACGACGAATCAGCCTGGTATACTTCCTCATTGAAGGCCTTGTCCTTCCTTCCATTCTCCTCGTTGCTCACCGCCAAATTGTTGTATTTCCAGATCCTCGTGGCGGCGAGCACATCGGGAAACTCCTTTTTCAGCAGGTCAGCCAGCGGCGGCGGAGCCATGGAGGTAGTAAAATTGTTCCCGTGCATGTAGATATGCGGATAGACCCGGTAGATATTTTCCGCGTTCGGGATGCTCCTGTCAAAGCTCAGCTGGTAGCTGATCCAGACAAAGATGAGCATAGCGGCCGCCACGCTGACGGAGAGCCCTGTGAGATAGATCGCCGCCAGGGTCTTGGACCTGATGAGGTTCCGCCACGAGGTTCGAAGATGGTTTTTAAGCATGCTTCTAATTTATTACTATATTGTGGTATTAAAATCTCTTTGTAAGATAAAGCCCACTCCATACTAATTCCGCCCTCGGGCGGGAATCTATCCCTCATTTATCTTATAAAGAATTTTATGCGATCCAACATAACAATAGCCGTCATCGGCGGCACCGGTAAATCCGGAAAATTCCTGGTCCGGCAACTGATCCAACAAAATATCCCTTTTCGAATGCTGGTACGGAACACCCCACCGGGCGACCTTCCCGGCGGCCAAGTTATCCAAGGCGATGCAAGAGACCCCCGTACGATCATACAGCTCACGGAAGGCTGCACCGCCATCATCAGCACCCTGGGCCAACCCAAGGGCGAGCCCCCCGTCTTCAGCCCCGCGACACGCAATGTCCTCGCCGCGATGCAGGAAAGGAATATAACAAGGTATATTCTCACCACCGGTCTCAACGTCGACACCCCAACGGACAAAAAAGGGCCCGTCACACAAGCCGGCACCAACTGGATGAGAGTACACTATCGGGAAACTACCATAGATAAACAACTCGAGTACCAGCTACTCGCCGCCAGCTCCGTCGATTGGACGCTCGTCAGGTTGCCGCTGATCGGGCTCACGGAAGACAGCGAAGCCATCGCGACAAGTCTCGAAGACTGCCCGGGAACCGGCATCCATGGAATTGACCTTGCCCGATTCCTGATCAGCCATGTGGAAGACAAAGATTATGTCCGGCAGGCGCCGTTCCTGGCCAACCGGCCCATATAAAAAGAAAAGGCCATCTCCCGGGGAGATGGCCTTTTTTCATAGCTTTATAGATGAGAAATGGTTTTCTTTGCTTGCTATTGCTGCAGGCGGCGATAAATACAACCCTCGCCCAGGGTTATAAAGGCCAGGTCGACTCTGCCTTGATGCCCCAACTCAGCTACCATTATCAGCAGGAACTCACGATCGACAAACCCACCGATCCCGCTGCCTGGAATTCCCAGCAAGGCCCGCACATCAGCTTTGGTTCTTCCAATGAACTTTATTTCCGGTCGGAAGTCCCGGCGGTAAAGGAGACGGATTCATGGAAGGGAGTGGGATGGAGAGGCGAACGCCTGAATGCCCAGATCGTCATTTGGTCCGCCGATACCCTCGAACAGGTACGGCTTGAATTAAGCGACCTGCAAGGGGCCAACGGTACATCGATCGGCAAGAACAACATCAGGGCAAGCCTCGTACGGTATGTCTTAGGTAATTACCCCTACCGCTCAAAAGACGGCAGTTGCGGCGATTCGCCCTTCAAAGACGGTTTTCTGCTGCCCGACCGCTTCGAGCCGTTTGACCGTTTCGATCTGCCGGGGAGGACGGTCCGGCCGGTTTGGGTAACTATCGATATCCCTGCCGGCGCAAAAGTAGGGCACTACAAGGGCGGGATCAAAGTACTCGCCAAAGGGGTTAAAAGGTCCCTCGAGGTCGACCTCGAGGTGCAGGATCAGCTGCTTCCGCCGCCGCACGAATGGAGATACCGGCTCGATCTCTGGCAAAACCCCTGGGTGCTCGCCTGGCAGAACCATTTACAGCCCTGGTCCGACGAACATAAGTTGCTTTTAAAGAAGCACCTGAAACTCTACGCGGACGCCGGCGGAAAATATATCACTACCTACGCCGTACACTCCCCCTGGAGCGACAACTCCTATACCATCGAAGGCGGAATGATCGGGTCGGTCAAACAAAAGGACGGTAGCTGGAAATTCGACTATACGGTCTTCGATGAATACGTCGAGCTCGCCATGAGCGTGGGGATCGATAAAGCCATCACGGTCTATACGCCGGTCCCGGGCCAATACCGGTTCGGGTATCTCGACGCCGCCACGGGCAATTATGAGACTGTCTTCTGGCCGCCCGGTTCGGAGCAGTTCAAAGCCTACTGGGGACGCTTGCTGGATCAACTGAGAGCCCATCTGGCCAAAAAGGGCTGGCTGAGCCGCACCTATATCGGCATCAACGAAAATCCGCTGGACGAAACATTGACGGCGATCAAGTTTGTAAAGGCAAACTGGCAAGGCTGGAAGATCACCTACGCCGGCGACTGGCATCCCGAACTAAAAGACCTGTTGGACGACTATTCCTATGTCAAGGAGAAGGAATCCCCGATGGAGGTCGTTGCCCAGCGCAGGCGCAAGGGCTTTACGACCACTTATTATGTGTGCTGCCAGCCCGCCAGACCCAATACCTTTCTTTTTTCGCCGCCGATAGAAGGCCGGTGGCTCAGCTGGTATGCGGCCGCGTATGGCTACAGCGGATTCTTGCGCTGGGCTTATGACGCGTGGACGCAGGATGCCAACAGGGACGCCCGCCACGGAAGCTGGCCTGCGGGGGATTGTTACCTGGTATACCCCGGCGCCAACAGCGGTATCCGGTTCGAAAAATTGCGCGAGGGCATCGCCGATTACGAGAAGATCAGGATACTGCAGGAAAAACTGTCCTCTTCAACGGATCAAAAGTGCCGGCAGCTGCTGATTCAATTACAGGAACACCTGAAGTCCCTTGCTACCGGGCATGGTTTTGATGAAGATACCCTGAAAGCACAGGTATACGAGGGCGAGAGACTGATCAGACAGCTCAGTGCATATAAAGGATAAAGACAGGGGGTTCGAAAATACTTATTTTACCAAAATATTGGCAACACTATAGAAATAAAGGGCTACCTTCAGCAGGTCTATCACTAATAACCAGCACAGTATGAATTTATATGTTTCCAATCTTAGTTTCAATGTCCAGGATGACGATCTGAGAGGTTTTTTTACCCCCTATGGCGAGGTTACCTCCGCTAAGGTCATCAATGATAAGGCCACAGGCCAATCCCGGGGATTCGGTTTCGTCGAGATGAGCGACGATGCCGCGGCCAGGAAAGCCATTGCGGAGCTGAACGACGCAACCGTCGACGGCCGCAATATTAAGGTCACGGAGGCCAGACCCAAAGAAAACAAACCTTTCCGTGGGAATAGCGGCGGCGGCGGATACAACAAAAACCGGTGGTAGCGTTATAGGAATATGTCGTTGCCGGCCCATAGCACCAGGATCATTTGTTCCAATATTCTAAAATACCCCTAGATGGTTAAAGGTTCGTTTATTGACAATCTTCTGTACACCCCTTCTTATGGCTGGAAGGACCAGCATGATGCGCTCGTCATCCCCACAAAAAAGCAACTTTGGTCGGAAGCCTTCTCCCGCATCAATATCTTCCGGACGAGGAAGAATTGGATATCTTTTGTGAGCTTCCTGATGCTCGCAGGGATGCTTCCCTTCTTTTTCCTGTTCCTGTTCCGGTACTTTTCCTGGCAATTGATGATCGCCGTCGTCGTCTACGCCATGGTGGTCATGGGTACCCATGGGACCATCTGGTTTCACCGGTATTGCACCCATAAATCCTATGGCTTTAGCCATCCCTTGTGGCGGATCATCACCCAGAACCTCGTGATCAAGACAGTGCCCGAAGAGATCTATGTCGTGTCGCACCACGTCCACCACTGCAAATCGGACGAGCCGGGGGACCCCTATAATCCACAGGCGGGATTTTGGTATTGTATGTTGGCCGAGTACAACCACCAACGGGTTGCGCTTGATCTCACCGAAGAGGAATACAAAAAGGCCGTGCACTTCATGGACCATACCGGTGTAAAATTGAACTCTTACAAGCAATATCAGAAATGGGGCTCGCTGGCCTCTCCTGTCTACACCATTGCTATCTGGCTGCTCAATTGGGCCTTTTGGTTTTCGGTATTGACCTTCATCGGGGGGATCGCTTTAACGAGTGCGATCTTTACGGCGGCCTTTCTCTGGTTCACGTTTATCCGGGCATTTAACTATTCCGGCCATGGCGGCGGAAAGGAAAAGCATCGGGAAGGAGTCGATTTCGACCGCAGCAATCTGTCCATCAATCAGACCAGACCGGGTTTGCTGGCAGGGGAATGGCATAATAACCACCACCTCTTTCCCGGAAGCGCCCGCGCCGGTTTTCTTCCGGGCCAGCTCGATCTCGCTTGGGTGTATATCTATACCTTGCGCAAGCTCAGGATGGTGGCCTGGTACAAAGACTCGAAAAAAGAGTTCCTGAGAAAATACGTTGCCGTATAAAATAAAGAAGCGGCCCATCGGGCCGCCTTTTTATTATGGTCTCGCCGGCTTCGAATACGCCGGATGCTCGGTCGATCCCCTCGGCTCCTTTTCCAGCAACTTCAAACACTCCTGCACCGCCCGCTCCAGCTGCAAGTCATGTCCCTTCGACACCTCCCCCGCTTCCACCTTCACCTCGATGTCCGGCGCCACGCCCTGGTTCTCCGCGATCCATTGATGGGCCTCCGGATCGAAAACCGCATTATCCGGCGCCGTCATCGCCCCGCCATCCACAAAGGGATAGTGAACGGATGATTTCACCAATCCGCCCCAGGTCCTCGTCCCGATCAGGGGACCTACCTTCTGATGACGGAACACCCACGGAAAGAAATCCCCACCCGATCCCGCCAGTTCATTTATCAGCAGCACCTTTGGTCCAAGGATCCCCGCCGGCAGACGGAAAGCGGCGCCATCCGGCACCTCGTTGGTGATGGCGGCCCGTTGCCGCCGGATCATCAGATCGACCATATAATCGTCAAGATTACCCCCGCCGTTGAATCGCTCGTCGATCACCGCGCCGTACTTGTCCTGCTGCGCAAAAAAGTAACGGTTGAAAGAGACGAATCCCGGTCCACCCGTATTCGGCACCCAGACATAGCCCAACTTGCCGCCCGACAGCTCGTTCACCTTCCGGCGGTTGTCTTCCACCCAGGCCCGCTGCCGCAGGGCGGACTCTGACGCCACCGGTTCCACGCGGATGGACCAGGCGCCCTCCGTCGAAGGCTTATTATTCACCAGCAGCGTCGTCTGCTGCCCGGCTTTTCCATCCAGCAGCTGGTAGGGGTCACCCTCCCCATTCAGCGACATCCCGTCCACCGCCAAAATATAGTCCCCCTCCGAAACTTTCAACCCCGGCTGCGCCAGCGGCGCCTTCAGCTCCGGGTTCCAGCTCTCGGCCGTATAAATTCGCTTGATCTGCCAGCGACCCTGCGACGCGGCCAGGTCCGCACCCAGCAGTCCCACCCGTAGGGTGTCCACGGCAGGGAAATCCCCGCCAAATACAAAACTATGGCCCACGCTCAGCTCTCCACCCAGCTGATCCAACAGATAGGTCAGATCGCTCCGGTGCCGGATATACGGGATCATCGGGGAGTAGTAGGCCCATACCTCCTGCCAGTCGCGGCCATGCAGTGCCGGATCATAGAAATAGTCCCGCTCGTAGCGCCAGCCTTCGGTGAACACCTGTTTCCATTCCGCAAGGCGGTCTAGATCCATCCGCAGGTTGACGGCCACCGTCCCTTCAGCCGGCGCAGGCGGCTTCCCGGTCGCCACCACGCGAAAAGTCCCGCCGCTCCGCATCAGCAGCTTCTCGCCATTCGCGGAAACATCCACCTCGCCCACATGCTGTCCATACTCGTCAAATTTTTTCGTGTCCAGTACGAACCGGCTCAGCGCGCCCTCGCCCGACAGGATGAACACCGAACCCTTCGGCCCGGCGATCATCCCCCGGTAATTGGCAACAGGGATCGGCAGGGCCACCGTCCGACGGTCCAGGTTCTCGAAGTCGACCCTCACTCCCGCCGCCGAATCTTTCTTCACACTATCTTTTTTGGGCGCACCTGCCGCGGAATCCTTCTTCTCCTCATCATCACTCTTCAGGGGGAAGGGCGGCCCATCCTCCTTTCTCAGCACCACCACATACGCCGCAAAGCTCGGCCTCGCCAGGATCGAGCTCGTATTCGCCCAGCCCGAACCCAGGGCTGCGTCCGTACTCGCCAGGAAATACAGATGTCTTCCGTCCCGGTCCCAGGCCGGCTGTGTCGCATCGGCAAGCGGATCGCTCAACGGCGCCGTCTTCCCCGTAGCCAGCGACCATACCATTACGCGCCGGAAATTATTCATCCCCGTCTTTGCATAGGCCAGCCACCTCGAATCCGGCGACCATACCAACCCCATATTCCCGCGTTCGATATTGGCGCCGCCCGCATCGACGTGGGTCATCTTCCCGGTTGCGATCTCGATGACCCTTATCCGCACCTTGTTATCTTCAAAGGCGATGTATTTGCTGTCCGGCGACCAGCAAGGCTCCCAGGCCAGTTTCGCCTCGCCGATGGGGAGTTTCCGCGGCTCGCCCTTCCCCTCCTGGTCGGTGAGATACAGCGCATATCCTTCGCCTCCTTTATCCGAGAACCAGGCGATCCATTTACCATCCGGCGACCACGAGGGCGCCCTGTCGGCGGCATCGCTGCTATGCGTCAGGTTCCGCGCGTTGCCATTCTCGATCGGAACCGTGAAAATATCTCCCCTCGCCTCCACCAGGATGCGCTTACCCGTCGGCGACAGCGATGCCGAAATGGCTCTCGACGTCACGTTCTCCCAATGCGGCTCCGCCCACGGGAAATCCCCGTGCACCCGGATATCCAGCTGCCGGCTGGCCCCCGAAGCCGGATCCAAAAGGAAAAGATAACCGGCATGCTCGTACGCCAGCTCTTTGCCGTTGCCGCTCAGCCATTTGATATCGCCTTCTTTCAGATGCGTCACTTGCCGCAACGTCCCCTTAGTCTCCGAATAGGACCAGACATTCATGATAAAGTCACGGTCGGATAAAAAGAAGATCTCGTCCCCCTGCCACACCGGGTGGATATCCATCGTCCGCTCCCCAGGTCCCCGTCCACCCCCCGCCGTCCCACCAGGTCCCCGCGCATCTCCCTTCACCCCCTCTCCCGTGATCGCCGTTTCCTTCAGCGTCTCCAGGTCAAGCACCGTCAGCGGCGTATTCTGTCCGCCGCGATAATGCCGCCACTCTACATCCCAGCGGCTCACCCGATCCACCACGATCTTCTTGCCGTCGGGGGACAGGCTTCCGTCGGCTCCCCACGGCGCAGGCAGCAGGGCAGAGACTCCCCCTTCGAAGGGAACGCTCCAGAGGCGATTGTAGCTCACCGGCGCCGTCTCGCGGGCGCAGGCATACACCACCCGCTTGCCATCGGGCGTCCAGCCCCTCGCGCCGGTAGCCGCAGGATACCAGGTCAGCCGGGCCGGGATACCGCCTTCCGCCGAAACGACATACACCGCCGTAGTGCCGCTACGGTTGGAAGTAAATGCGATCCATTTCCCGTCGGGTGAAAAATGCGGATCGCTTTCCGTTGCCGCCGTACTCGTGATCCGGCGCGCCTCGCCGCCACCCTTGTCGGCGACCCAGATATCACCGCCGTAGGTAAAGGCGACAAGCGAAGCGCTCAGCGTCGGTTGCCGGAGCAGCCGGGTCCCCTGAGCCTGTGCGGATAGACCCATAGTCAGCACAAGGCCCACGCAGATCGACACGCGTAACAGAAAGATTTTCGGGTTCATATACGAAGAGGGTTGATGTCCTATAAATATAACCCATATTTTGCGCAATTCACCTCCTGTTCTGTCGTGATCCCACCCGCAATATCATCCAAGAGCTGCCGATCTTTATGATAGAAAGCGATCACATTTAAAAACAAAGGATATGCGAAAACTAAGATTACAGGTACAAATGACCATTGATGGTTTTGTAGCCGGGCCGGATGGCCAATTGGATTGGATGTGGCTCCCCGGTAATCGGGATGAGATCATGTTTCAAAAGATCATCGACCTGGCTGCGGAATGCGATACCATTCTGCTGGGGCGCAAAATGCTCCCGGATTTTATCCAACATTGGGAGAATGTTGTCGACAACCAGCCCGACAGCTCGGAGCAACCCCTGGCGCAGCTGATGGTGAATTTGCGGAAGATCGTTTTCAGCCGGACGCAAAAGAATGTCACCGGCAGGAACCTGGAAGTGGAGAACGGGGACTTGGCAACTGCCGTGCAGGCGCTGAAAAAGCAACCCGGCAAGGACATTATGGTTTACGGCGGCGCCAATTTTGCCAGCTCGCTGATCAGCCTGAACCTGGTGGATGAATTTTATATCTTCAGGAATCCGGTGGCGATCGGACGCGGGCTTACGATTTTCAACGAGCAGAAGGTGCTGCGCCTGGAAAGTTCAACCTCCTACAAAAATGGGAAGGTCCTCGAAGAATACCTGCCGGCGTAGGCAGGTATGGCCTCAAAGACAAACCGTCGATAAGTCGATCACTCGCTCCTCAGACTGTCGACCGGATTATTCCTCGCCGCCCTGATCGCCAAAAAGCTAACCGTCCCGAGCGCGATCAGCACCGCGGCCACACCCGCAAACACGAACACCCACCAACTGATGGCAACCCGGTAGGCATAATCCTGGATCCATCGATGCAGCGCCAACCAGGCCAGCGGCCAGGCGATCCCGTTGGCGATCAGCACCAGCCCGATGAAATGCTTCGTCAGCAAAAAGACGACATCCTCCACCGAGGCCCCCAGGATCTTGCGGATGCCGATCTCCTTTGTCCGCTTCTCCGCGGAAAAGGAGGCCAGTCCGAACAACCCCAGGCAGGAGATAATGATCGCCAGGCCGGCCATCATCGCCACCATCCGGGAGATCTGCGTATCTGTCCGGTACAACTCGTTGAAGGTATCGTCGAGAAACTGATAGCTGAACGGATACTCCGGTAAAACGTTTCTCCAGGTGGACTGGATGAAAGCTATCGCCTGCCTGGCCTGACGGCCGTTGATCTTCACCGACATCCTGCCGAACGATCGTGCGCCCTGGTCGAGCAGGAACAGGGGTTCGATCTTGTAGTGCAGGGAATTAAAATGGAAGTCTTTGGCAATCCCGACGATCCTGCACAAGGTATCATCCCCCAAATGTTTACCGATCAGCCACGACAACGGCGTTCGGGGCTCATCTTTCAGCAGTTGCCTGGCCAGCGTTTCGTTGATGATGAATTCTTTGTTATAGGCGGAGGGATCCCTTGAAAAGTTCCGGCCCGCCACCAATGGGATCTTGTAAACGGTAAGGTAATCGGGGTCCACAAAGATCCCGGGGGTGAACAGTACGCGCATCGGGGCATTGCCCGGCCAGAACCCAAATCCCATCGTGACCAACGGACCGCCCAAATGGTCCTGCGCCCCCGTGACCCCGGTCACCAGCGGGCTGACGGACAATTCCTCTTTCAGCAAGGCATATTTGCCGGCCGTTATCCCATGCAGCGGAAGGGTAATCATCTGGTCGCGGTCAAACCCGGGGTTCTGTTTCTCCATATAGGTCAGCTGGCGGAAGACAAGAACGGTGGCTATGACCAGGAAGATAGCGCTGGCGAACTGCGCCACCACCAGGACGCTCCGGAATCGGCCCTTGTTCCTGCCTGTATCACCCCCGCCTTTCAAAACTTTCACCGGCTGGAAGGAGGACAGATAGAAGGCCGGGTACAACCCCGATAGCACCCCCAGCACGATCGTCCCGATGAACACCGCCACCAGTAGCCCGGGATGCAGGGCGAAAAGGGGGCTCAGGCTCCGCCCGCTGAGTTGGTCGACATAGGGCAGCACAAGGCTCACAAGCCCCAGGGCAAGGACCAGCGCGATCAGGGATAACAGGATGGTCTCGCCAACATACTGGACCCCCAGTTGCGAGCGCATGGCGCCGCTCACTTTTCGGATGCCCACCTCTTTGCCTCGTTCCGCCGACTGGGCGGTGGCCAGGTTAACGAAATTGATGGAGGCGATGAGGAGCACCAACAGACCGACACCTATGAAAATATGGGTATAGCGCTTGTCGAATTTCTGGAAATTGACATCGTCATAGAGGATATCGACGGCATTGGCGTGGACATCCCTCAACGACAGGAGGAAGAGGTCATATTGGAAGTGCTGGTCCCCGATCCGGTGTTTTTTCAGGTACGCGGGGAACTTCTTTTCCAGTGCGACCGGATGGGTATTGGGCGCGAGCTCCAGGTAGGTATATACCCCATGGTCCCCCCGATCCATCCAGTCCGGTTTGTAGACGGTGTTGAAAGACTGCAGCGCGTCGAACTGAAATTGGGAGTTGGGGGGCACGTCTTTCAGGATGCCCGTCACCGTATAGCCAACCGTATCCGTTCCAAAATGCATAACGGTCTTGCCCATGGCATCCTCAGTGCCGAACAAGGTCTGCGCTGCCGATTGCGTCAGGACGATGCTGTTCGGTTTTTGCAGTGCCGTTTGCCGGTCCCCCTCGAGCAGCGGGAAGTCGAACAGCTGCAAAAAAGAGGTGTCCACGAAATAGGTCTGTGGGAAGAACACTCTTTTCTCCCCATAGGTCATCTCATATTGATGGTTCAGATCGATTCGGCTGTAGTTCAGGACCTCGGGGAATTCGTCTTTCAGCGTCGGCCCCATCGGGAAACCGGTTATCGCACTTTTCTCCGCACTTGCCGTGCCGTTGAATTTCGCCACGTTGTTGAGCCGGTAGAGGTTTTTATGATGCATGCTGTCGAAACTCTGTTCGTAATATACGAACAGCACGATCACGATGCAGGCGGCCATCCCCGTGGCAAGCCCGAGGATATTGATCGCAGAATACAATTTATGCCGGGTCAGGTTGCGCCAGGCGGCGATGAGGTAGTGCTTGAACATATCCGTTGTACAAGCGAAGAAAATGCCAGACGATCAAACAACTAATATTCAGATAATTGTGAATTTGCAAAAAGGCGAACCTGTTCGGATATGAACACCAGGCGGCCGGTAAACCGTACAGCCACTGTATCGTAACCGTACGGCCCTCACGCCGAACATCCAATCCAATTGGCTGAGTATCAAAATATACAATCCATGGCATCAATTTGGTTGACCGGCAGATATTATGTTTAAGAACTACTTCATCACCTCCTGGCGAAACATCATCAGAGACAAAAGCTACAGCAGCTTCAATATCCTCGGCCTCGCCGTAGGCATGGGCGTCGCCCTGCTGATCGGCCTTTGGACCAGGTACCAGTTCTCATACGACCGCTGGCTGCCCGGATACGAACAGGCCTACCGCGTCATGATCCGTTCGACCCATAATGGCGAGGTCAACGCCGGCGAAGCTACCATGCTTCCGCTGGCGGACGTGCTGAAAAAGGAGGTCCCGGAGATCAGGTATGTCGCCCAGGCGGATTGGTTTGGACTACATAGCCTGATGGTGGGGGAAAAAAGAGTATACAACAACGGCGGCTTCACCGGCGAAGATTTTCTCCGCATATTTTCCTATCCGTTGTTACAAGGCAATGCAGCGGAGGTATTAAAAGAACCGGCGTCCATCGTCCTCACCCGAAGTACGGCCATCGCCCTGTTCGGCCATGCGGATGCGATGAATAAGATCGTTCGGTTTGACAACGCCCAGGACCTCAAGGTTACCGGCATCCTGGCCGACCTGCCCGCCAATTCCTCATTGCAATTCAATTATATTATCCCGTTTAGTTTTTATGTTCGCAACGCCGACTGGATACGGCAAAATATGGGCACTTGGAATCTTGACGCCATTCAGACCTTCGTCGCGCTACAACCCGGCGCCACGATGAAGGCGGTTGATCAAAAGCTAAAACCGGTTATAAAAAAATACGATCCCAGAGACTATAAGAATATTCGCATGGAGATATTCCTTCATCCGTTTCGCGACTGGCATCTGTATTCCGACTTCGAGAACGGTAAAGAAGCCGGCGGATATATCGACTACATCCGGATGTTCAGCCTCATCGGCCTGGTCGTACTCGGCATCGCCTGTATCAACTTTGTCAACCTGGCGACGGCACGGTCGGAACGAAGGGCCAGAGAAGTAGGGGTCAGAAAGGCCATTGGGTCATTGCGGAAGGACATCCTGCTGCAATTCCTCGTGGAATCTACGGTTCTTACGATGATCGCCTTTGCCCTCGCATTGCTGTTGGTGTGTCTGGTCTTACCCGGATTCAATACGCTTACCGAAAATGCGATCACCATCCCGTGGAAGAACCCCTGGTTCTGGTGCGTCATGCTTGGCTATGTGCTGTTTACCGGGCTATTGGCGGGCAGCAGGCCCGCGATCTACCTGTCCTCCCTGCGGCCCGTAAAGGTTTTGAAGGGAGAGCTTAAAACGGGTAAAGTCGCCGCGCTTCCCAGGAAGGTCCTGGTCGTGCTTCAGTTCACCTGTTCGGTTGCCCTCATCATAAGTACCGTGATCGTTTACCGGCAGGTACAATACGCCAGGAGCCGGCCGCGGGGTTTTGAAGCAAATAGTCTCGTTATGTCCGACGCCAGCGCCGACCTCGATCATAACTTTGCCGCACTGAAGAATGATCTGTTGCAAACCGGTTGGGTCACCAGCGTCACCAAATCTACCGCGCCCGCTACAAATCTGTTCTCCTGGACAGGTATCGACGACTGGCAGGGAAAAGAGCCCGGCGAAACACTCGGCGTGGCAACAGTGGGGATAACCGACGATTATTTTTCGACCCTTGGCATGCAGATCATCAAAGGCCGGGATTTCGAAAAAGGGATCAGGGAAGATACTACCGATGTGATCATCAATGAAGCAGCGGTCAAACGTCTGCGCTTTAAGGAACCTCTCAACCAGATCATTTACTGGAACGGCAGAAAGAAGATCCGCGTCATCGGGGTCGTCAGGGACGCCCTGATGCGGTCCCCCTTTTCCCGGCCGGACCCGACGTTTTTCCAATACAACAACGCCTGGTCGAACAGCATCATGTACCGGTTGTCGCCAAACGCGAACCCCGGTACCGCGATCGCGAAGATCGGTACCCTTTTCGACAAGTACAATCCCGCTTTCCCCTTTCAGTACCATTTCGCCGATCAGGAATATGCCGCTAAATTCAGTCAGGAGATGCTCATTGGTAAGCTTGCGGGAATATTCGCGGGCCTGGCCATCTTCATCTCCTGTCTCGGCCTGTTCGGCCTTGCAGCCTATGTGGCTCAACAGCGGACCAGGGAGATCGGCATCCGCAAGGTGCTGGGCGCTACCGAGGCCCAGGTGCTCGTGCTGATCTCACGCGAGTTCGTCGGGCTTGTCGTCATCAGCTGCGTGGTGGCTTCGCCATTGGCATTCTATTTCATGCACGGCTGGCTGCGGGGATACGAGTACCGCACCCCGATCACGGCCGATGTGTTTGTCGAATCTGCCGCGATGGCCGCGCTGATCACCATCCTCACCATCAGTTTCCAGGCCATCCGTGCGGCCCGGCGGAATCCCGTCGACAGTCTCCGGACGGAGTGAGCGGGCATTCCGGCTCAATTGCTCTTTATTTTAATTCGGCCAACATTGTGTCCGGGTAGTTCAACATCATCGTAAACCCTTCTTTGAAACCCATTTGGAGCCGCTGTTCCAGGTCGGCAAGCGTTTTGAGCTGTATTTTGATCCCGCTGGATCACACCGTTTTCAATTTGAATTTGGACAATGCCGGATATAACACCACACAGGCGGCGTGTCTGTTTGGTCTGGGCCGTATTGGCGCAAGCTGTTTGAAAGGGGCCGGTAGTCGGGCGCTCTTGAGTCTCGAGAAAAACAAAAGGCCATCCCGATCCGAGATGGCCTTCCGTTAGAAGATATAGACATCATAATTTCTGCGCGGCACTGACGATAAAGCCAGCCACCTTATCAGGTTGAGACAACATAGGAACATGACTCGATCGAAGCTCGAGCGTAGTCGCATGGATCATTTTGGCCTCGGCCCTGGTAAGGGGAGACGGAACCGTTTCGTCATTTAAGCCGATGATACACCATGAACGCTTATCCTTCCAAGCCGCCTTGGAGATCTTAGTGACCGTGCCCCTGGCCGCCCAGGGGATCTGCGTAGCAAAAAGCACCTGTCTGTCTTCCGGACTCAGGTCCTGCGCAAAATACAAATTGATCCCCTGCAGGACATACTTGCTGGAACGGTCGGCAAAGGCGCCATGCACCAATACGATATTTTTTACTCCTTTGACCGGTGCTTGTGATCTCGCAGGAGAAAGGAACAGCACGAGCGCCAGGGAAGCCACTATTGTGGCATTCAAATAATGTTTCATACAAAATGAATTTGTCTGTTATTAAATAGAGTCGTCTACAGCAGGTCGAAGGGACTGCCCGCCGCAACGCATTCTTCCGAACGGCCCGATGGCAGATCTTCCATGCGGATGGCGTCGTCAAGAAATTCGCCCCCTTCGCAGGAAGCATCCGGCACCTCGTGGATCACCGTCATGGGTTGTTCGTCTTTCAATTGAAGCTTAAAGGGATGTAGGAAAGTAAAGTGCATGATAAGTTGAGTTGAACCGTGATAAAAGTTGACTTGAACAATGATAAAAATGAACCCGCCATCGTGTTGACTTGCCGTGTTGTTGACCGGTTTTCGTATGGATGGTACGCCGGCGTGGGGATATCCTGGTGCACGAACAGGTGGAAAGTGCAGTCCCGTTACAACCGCCTCGGCAAACTGACACCCGTCATCTTCGTTTCGACAGATAGCAGGTCATTCATAATTTGTTTTTTTAGTGTGAGTAGGCGATCACAACCGGCATGCCGATTTATTAGATGATTCGTTTGCAGCAATTTAGTTTTTAAAGGCAGCGGACAATTGTTGCTATATCGACAATTATTGAAAAAAGTTCGTCACTAAAGATTTGTGTAAGAATGTTTTATGGTTTGGCAGGGAATGTGTTGTATTTTTAATGGCGATTACCGTGAAAAGAAACCATTCCAAACTCACTCTAAAGTGAAAGCAAAGATCCTGATAGTAGAAGATCAATTTATTGAGGCAAAAAGCCTAAATGTCATCCTTACCAGCGCCGGATATGCGGTTTGTTCCATCGCGCGCTCGGTCAACGGCGCGTTGTCTATTATCGAAGAGGAAAAACCTGACCTCGTACTGGTGGATATTTTTCTCCAGGGCGAAGGCACGGGGATCGACCTGGGTCGGATATTGAGCGAAAGAAATATGGCTTTCGTCTATCTGTCAGCGAATTCGAACAGGCAGATCCTGGAACAAGCAAAGCCGACAAAGCCCTATGGCTTTATGGTGAAACCGTTTCGGGCAAAGGATGTGTTGATCATGCTCGACGTCGCCTTGTATCTCCACGACCAGCGGTTTCCAAAGAAAGCGGATGGCGGCGCACCGCAAAAGCCGGGACCGGTTGCGCCGGCTCCGGAATTCGGTCATATCGTCGGTAAAAGCAAAAAATTTATGGCCGCACTGGAGCAGGCTCAGATGGTCGGTCCCCAGGATACCTCGGTGCTGATACTGGGCGAAAGCGGTACGGGAAAAGAAGTCATCGCCCAGGCCATTCACAAACTCTCTGCACGGCGTCATAAGCCATTTGTCGTGGTCAACTGCGGCACGCTACCGGCTAATCTTATCGAGTCCGACCTCTTTGGTCATGAAAAGGGTTCCTTTACAGGGGCCATAACAAAAAGGGAAGGGAAATTTGAGCTGGCGGATGGGGGCACCATCTTCCTGGATGAGGTCGGCGAGTTGCCTCTGGAATTACAGGTGAAATTCCTGCGCGTGTTGCAGGAACGGGAAATAGAACCCATCGGCGGCAAACCCAAAAGGATCAATGTCCGGGTTCTTGCCGCAACGAATAAAGATCTCGAGGAAGAAGTGGCGGCCGGCAGGTTTCGGATCGATCTTTATTACCGGCTGAACGTTTTCCCCTTGATCCTGCCCTCGCTCCGGGAGAGAAAAGAAGACATCCCGCTATTGGCAAATTATTTCCTGAAAAAGTACAGCAGCGAGCAGGAAAGACCGGCCCCGGTACTTTCACAGGAAGCGCTGGATACGCTCATGCAGTATCAATGGCCGGGAAATATTCGCGAATTGGAGAATACGATCCAGCGTAATTTCGTGGTGGCAAAGACGGCCGTCATCGAGTCCATCGAGATACCAAAAGGGGTGGCATCCCCCGTGGGGAGTAAGGATGGATTCAAGACGATGATGGAAAACGAGCGGGACCACATCCTGGCCGTTTTGGAAAGCTGTAATTGGAAGGTGTCGGGAAAGGGCGGTGCGGCCGAAATTCTCGATATCAATGTCAGCACCCTGAATTCAAGAATGAAGAAGTTGGGAATAGAGCGGAAGATCAACTTTAGTTAAGGAGGTCAAATGAAGGTAAATTATCCGCTTATGATCGCTTTGACGATCGCATGTGACATCGCCGCGGTTACCCCTTCCTTTGGGCAGGCGGATCCGCGTCCCGATCCCTTTGGATATTCGGTTCCCAAACAGCGGCTCCAGCTAAAACTGACCACTTCTTTTCTGTTCTTTAGCATGCAGGGACAACTGGACATGGACAGTGCCGCTATTATGGTCAGCGAAGGGGAGCACTTGCCGAACTCACTCTATTATGACGAGGACTATGCAAAAGGATCCGCCGGCAGCATAAAACAGCTGCTGCAAAAAGGCAGCTATTTCTTATTCAGATCGGGCGCCGATAAAAAGGATCTCGACAGCGCCTTTACCCTCTTGCAAACCGCCAGGCAAGAAGCCGAAGCGGCGAAAGACATGTATTTCCGGCACGCAGCGCTGGCGGCCCTGGGCAGATACTACCTGCAAAGAAATGAGATCCAAAATAGCAAACGATGTTTCACGGAAGCGGTGGATCTTGCCAGGAAGACCAATGATCCGGCTTTATTGTTCCGGGCGTTGGCGAATCGCGGTACCTATGCCGCCTACAAAGAAAAAGAAAAAGAGAACGATCTTCATGAGGCCCTGCAACTGTCTCGCCGGCTACGGGATACCGTGGGGCAGATCGAGATCTTGACCCGGATCTATGAGATCGACTTCGTATTCAGGAAATTCGATACGGTGAAAAAACAATTGCTTCAGGTGACCGACCTGGAGAAAAGCATCGGCTTCAGACATCTTCACTACAATTATGACGTTCTTTCCTATCTTGACTATACGGCGGGGGACTATGCGGGTGTATTTTCGGATCTGAGAACGGCCATCGCCATAATGGAGGCAACCCACGACCTCGCCTTTTCGAATTTTATCTATGGAGCAATGGCGAATATCTATGGCCGGTTTGATAACTACCCCAAATCGCTTGAGTGGCTGCTCAGATCCCTCCGGCAGGAGCCGCAAAATAAGGAGAAAAGGCTTTGGTATCATCAGTTGTGTGGGGTGTGCCTGAACCTTTCAAAATTCGGCCACCCGCAACAGGCGCTTGATGTGGTTTTAGCGACGATCCGGGATTATCCGCCCGTTTCCGCAGACAACCGATTTCACGTCGCTTATTTCCTGGGATATACCTACCACCAGCTGAACCAAAATGACCTTTCCGCGAAATACTATGCGATCATGCTCCCCTTGATGGATTCCATCCGGCACGATAAGGAAGAGGACGATAAGTTATTTACTGCCAATCTCGACCTGGCCACCTTTTATATGGACCTGGGTCATCCCGATCTGGCGAAAAAATATTTTAAAAAGGGGAAGGTCTATACGGACTCGACCAATATATTCCATGCAGGCCGGATCCATCTGTTGCAATCCAGGATCGATTCGGGCGAAGGCGATCATCGCAGCGCAATGCGCGAGTACAAATTGTCGGAATTGGTGGATGATAGGATGTTCAACCTGCGCCGGGCCAATCAATTTGCCGAATTGCAGATCCAATACGAAACCGAGTCAAAAGACAAGAACATCCAGCTCCTCGAGCAGAAGGATAAGGTGCAGCAGGCGACCTTACGTCAGTCGGAGATCACAAAAGAGGTTACCCTCGCCGGCATTCTGGCCATGGTGATCATAACCGGGCTGGTCTATTTTCAATACCGGAACAAGCAAAAGACGAACAAAGAGATCAACGAAAAGAACCTCGCGCTGGAACAGCTGGTCAGGGACAAAGAATGGCTGGTCAAGGAGATCCACCACCGGGTCAAGAACAATTTTCATACTGTCGCCAGCCTGCTGGAGATCCAATCAAGCTACCTGAAAAGCAAGGATGCGTTGTCTGCGATAAAAGAAAGCCAGCACCGTATCCATTCCATGTCGATCATCCACCAGAAGCTATATCAGTCCGACACCCTCTCGACCATTCATATGCCCGAATACATCTACGAGCTCGTGGAATATCTCCGGGAAAGCTATGGGATCCGGGGGAATATCACATTCTCCCTGCAGATAGAGAACATCGCACTCAATCACGCCTCAGCCATTACATTGGGACTCATCCTAAACGAGGCGATCACCAATTCGATCAAATATGCATTTACAAAGTCGCCGGACGGCCAGATATCCATCTCGCTTTCCCATATTTCCGATTCCCAGATCCTGTTGAGCGTCACCGATAACGGGCGCGGGCTCCCAGGTGATTTCGAGTCCAGGATCGGCGCCACGATGGGAATGGAATTATTACAGGGGCTTACGGATGATCTGGGAGGCACCTTCAGCATCGAAGCGAAGAATGGGACACAAATAAAAATAATCTTCACTGTTTAATGAATATTCTCTCTTTTTTGTCCATCACCTTGTACTCCTCTCCCCTATCGGAGAAAAGCAGGGATTCTTTGTTTCCCAGGGCCAGGATGCCAAAGGGGCAAAGGCTTTCATAAAAAAGATGGATCACCTTGTTTTGCAGGCTGTGATTGAAATAGATCAGCACATTGCGGCAGAGGATCAGTTGAAACTCGTTGAACGACTGGTCCGTCGTAAGGTTATGCACCGAGAATACAATAGCTTGCCGGAGCGTTTTGTCCATCAGGACACCCTCGTACTTGGCCAGGTAGTAATCGGAGAAGCTCCTCTTTCCCCCGCTTTTGAGATAGTTGGCCGTATAAGCTGCCATTTGGCTCATCGGGAAGATCCCGTCCCGGGCTTTTTGAAGGCTGCGTTGGTTGATATCCGTTGCATAGATCAGGCTTCGTTCCAGCAAGCCCTCTTCCTTCAACAGGATAGCGATGGAATAGACTTCTTCGCCTGTGGCGCATCCCGCTATCCAGACCCTGATCAGGGGATAAGTGGCCAGCCTGGTCCGTATTTTCTCGCGCAGACTTTTATAAAAGCTGGGGTCACGGAACATTTCAGTCACCGTCACCGTCACGTCCTGGACGAACTGTTCGAATAACCCTTCATCCCGGAGGATTACTTTCGCCAGGGCATGGATGTCGGCGATCTTCCGGTTTTCCATGAAATGATTTATCCGCCGCCCGAGCGATGGTTCCGAATATTCGGTGAAATCGTACCCGTACACCAGCCGGATGGATTCCAGTAGACCTCTCATGGCGGTTCTTTCTGTCATCGCTTTTAACGATAAAGCCAAACCCTCATCAGGGATAGCAGCTGTTCCATATTCACAGGCTTGGAGATGTAATCGGACATTCCGGCGTCCAGGCATTTCTCCCTGTCCCCCTTCATGGCCTTGGCGGTCAGGGCAATCACGGGTATCCGCGCTCCCCCGGGCATTCGCCTGATCTCCTTTGTTGCCTCATACCCATCCATCCCCGGCATCATGACATCCATGAGGATTATGTCGATGCCCGGAGTTTCCCTGAACAACCGGACGGCCGCCTGGCCGGTCTCGGCCGTGATACACTGCATTCCTTCCTCTTCCAGCGCATGGGTCAGGGAATAGATGTTGCGCATATCGTCATCCACCAGCAGCACCTTTTTATTCTTCAGGACCTCGTCCGTCCGGTGCAATTTGCGGATCATCTGCTGCTTCTCTTTGGGAAGGCGCAATTCCATCCGGTGGAGGAAAAGCGTGGTTTCGTCCAGCAGCCTTTCCCGCGAGTCCGCAGTTTTCAGGATCACGGTGCTCGCCAGTTTATGGAGCCGCCTGGTCTCCTCTTTGTCGAGATCCTTCGCCGTATATACGATGATGGGCGTATGTCGAAGCTCTTCTCTTTCCCTGATCTTCTCCAGCAACTCCATTCCGCTCATGCCCGGCAGGCCGAGGTCGATGATGATACAGTCAAAACTCTCCCGCTGTAGCTCGGCAAAGGCCTCTTCGCCCGAGAAGCATTGAACGGTTTTTACATCCCCATTGCCGATCAGTTCCTGCATGGCCTTATTCTGCTGCTGGTTATCTTCCACGATCAGCAGCTTTTTTAGTTTCTTCTCGGCAAATTCCTCCATCCGGGCGAAAGCGCGCTGCAATTGTGCCAGGGAGACCGGCTTTAGAATAACGTCGAAGGCGCCCAGGGCCAACCCCTCTTTTCGCCGGTCATCACCCGAAAGGATCTGCACGGGAACATGCCGGAGATCGGGGTCGTTTTTCAGTTGCTTCAGTACTTCCACTCCGTCCATTACCGGCAGTTTCATGTCCAGCAGGATCGCGTCGGGTCTATAAAATCTTGCCAGGCTCAGGCCCTCGGTCCCTTGCCGGGCGATGATCCCCTTGCATCCTCTCTCGCGTGAGATGTGCAGCAGGATCCTGGCAAAATCGGCATCGTCTTCGATGATGAGGACGACCTTGTCGTTTTCCCCGATGGTCTCGCGGTCGTCGGCAATGCCCGCCCCGGCTTTCCCGCCCGACCCCTTGACCGCTCTTTTCGTTGCTTTCGTCTCTTTATGGGCGACCGTGGCCGCAGAACGGTCCGACCGGGCCGGAAGATAAAGGGTAAAGACGCTGCCCTTGCCCTCCTCGCTTTCCATCCGGATCTCGCCACCCAGCGCATGGGCTAACTCCCGGCTGATGGAAAGACCCAGACCCGTGCCGCCATATTTTCGTTTGGTGGAGCCATCCGCCTGTTGGAAGGCATCGAAGATCATCTCCCGTTTACTTTCCGGGATCCCAATGCCTGAATCCCTAACCGAAAAGATCGCCATTGCCGGTTGTTGCGGCCCTGAAGGCGTCGTTGGGCCGGCTCCAGGCAAAAGCCGGATATCCAGGCTGACGTTTCCATTCTTCTCCGTAAACTTGAAGGCATTGGAAAGTAGATTTTTCAGGATCTGTTCCAGCCGTTGTCTGTCGGTAGATAGGCCATGCCCCACAGCCTCTTTTTGCAGATCGATCTCAAAATGAATGCCGCCTTCCTTCGCCACTTCGCCAAACAGGGAGAACATCTTTTCCTTCAGACTTCCGAGATCCACCTCCGCGATGTCCAGCTCGATCCTTCCCGCCTCCACCCTGGACAGATCGAGTATCTCATTGATAAGATTAAGCAGGTCGGCGCCGCTGCTGCGGATATTTTTCGCATATTCTATTTCTTTTTCTCCCAATACCCCGCTCTTGTTGTCCGTCAACAGCTGGGAAAGTATCAGGATACTGTTCAACGGTGTCCTCAGCTCATGCGACATATTGGCCAGGAATTCGGATTTATATTTACCGGTGATCTCCAACTCGCGGGCCTTGGCCTCCACCTCCAGCTTGGCCGCCTCAAGCCGTTGTTTCTGCACTTCCAGCAGACCCGCCTTCTCTTCCAGTTCCTCATTCGTCTGTTTGAGCTCTTCCTGCTGGGCCTCCAGCTCTTTATTCATCTGTTGCAGCTCTTCCTGTTGCGCTTCCAGCTCCTCCGCCTGTGCCGCCAGCTCTTGCGCCTGTACCCGGGTCAGCGTGACATCCGTGGCGATCTTCAATATCTTGTACGGCTTTCCCTCCGCATCCAGGATAGGATTGTAATTCCCCCTGATCCATACCGGCTCGCCTTTCCTGGTCATCCGCTTGAACTCACCCTGCTGGAATTCCCCCCTTCTTAGCGCGTGCCAGAACGCGGCATACTCCGCCGTTTGTTCGACACCCTTTTCCACCAGCACGCTATGATGCCGCCCGATCAGCTCGCCGGCGGTATAGCCCAACAGTTGGAGAAAATTGTCGTTGGCCTTTACGATCGTACCATCCAGGTCGAATTCCACGGTGAGGTTCGACTTGTAGATCGCATCCGAGATGGCATCCAGCTCTATTTGCTGATTTTTGGTCTGGGTGATATTCGTCGCGATCTTCAGCACCCTGTCCGGTTTCCCCGCTGCGTTCAACAGGGGATTGTAATTACCCTGCAACCAGATAGGCTCCCCGCTCTTGGTGACGCGTTTGAACACCCCCTGCTGATACTCGCCTTTTTTCAACCGCTGCCAGAATTCGCGATATTCCTTTGTAGCTTCATACCCTTTTTCAACAAACAGGCTATGATGCTTGCCTACCACTTCCTCCTCCTGGTAACCGGTCATATCGAGGTATTGGTCATTTACGCTCAGGATGATGCCGTTAAGATCGAATTCCACCGCTGCATTGGTACGGTTGATGGCGGTGATGCGGCTGTTCAGTTCCTTTTCCTTTCCATTCAGCTGATGCACCAGCGTTTCGAGGTCTTTTTTGACAAGAAGGGAATTAACGACGATGGCCACGGGCTTGCATATCTCTTCCACCAACCGTAGTTGGGGGTGGCTGAACTCCCCGAATTTTCCCAGTTCGACCACCGCTACAACCCTGTTCTCGAACAGCGCCGGCACAACTACGATCGCTCCGGGCATTTGGCGGCCCAGGCCCGATTCGATCTGAAAATAGTTGTCTGGGACCGCCCGGATCAGTTTGAGCCGTTTGTCCGCAGCCGCCTGGCCGGCAAGCCCTTCCCCCACCCGGAATGCCGGCGGCGTGGGTCCGGTGATCCCAAAACGGTATTGCAGCTGGCAATTTTCATCTTCGATGACATAGAAGGCGCCTACCTGCGCCTCGCAAAGCGACGCCAGGCCATCCATAACGTTTTGGGATAGGGTGGACAAGCTTTTCTCTCCCCGGAGCTTATCATTCAGCATGTCCATGGCGGACTGCAGCCAGATCCGCTCCGCATGCTCATCCACGACTTTGCGCAAGTTGCCCTGCATTTGATTCAGGGCAGCGCTGAGTTCATCATTGTGATGTTCCATCAATGGGTAATTGGACGTGTTTTGTTACCCATCTACTACAATCCGGATACCAGAAAAAATGGCCGTTTGCACAGCGGCGGCGGCGCGTCAGGAAACCGCGGGCCCGGGAAAGTAGCGGAACCCGGTATAGATACAACGTAAGGGTAAGAATTGTAGAAGATTTTCCCCACCAGATCGATAGTTCATCCACCTCGATATAGGAATTCATGACCAGCTGATTAGGTGGGCAAAACCCCTGGTTTACCAAAAAATTGGCTATAATGCCAAAATAAAGGGTTACCTTTACAGGGGTATTTTGAGCCTCGAATCTCATATTTACAATCTTCTTATCATTTTTAATAGTTACTGCATGAATTTGTATGTTTCCAACCTAGGTTTCAATGTTCAGGAGGAGGACCTGAGGGAATTTTTTACACCATACGGTGAAGTTGCTTCCGCCAGGATCATCACCGACAAGGCTACCGGGCAGTCCCGCGGATTTGGTTTCGTCGAGATGAGGGACGAGGCGGCAGCAAAGAAGGCGATGGCGGAGCTGAACGATGCCACGGTCGACGGCCGCAATATAAAAGTGGTCGAGGCCAGGCCCAGGGAAGAAAGACCTTCCCGCGGCGGTGGCGGCGGCGGATACAGGAACAACCGGTGGTAGTAGGCCACGGATCAATTATACTGAATAACTATGGCGAGATCCAAAGGAACATCTGGTAAGCGGGAAAAGGAAAAGCAGCGTCAAAAGGAAAAACGCGAAAAGCGCGAAAAAATGGAAGAACGTCGGGCCAACCAGGCCAAAGGGAAGCCTTTGGACGAGATGCTGGCCTATGTCGACGAGAACGGTAACATTACTTCTACTCCGCCTGACCCTGAAAAGAGAAAGCCCGTAAACGCAGAAGATATCGACATCGGCGTGCCAAAAAGAGAATCGTCGGAGGATACACTGAAAGAAGGCAAGATCGACTATTTTGACGGGAGCAAGGGTTTCGGCTTTATTCTTCAAGACAATGGTGAAAAGGTCTTCTTTCATATTAATCAGACTACCTATCGCCCCGAACAAGGTGATCGGGTTAGTTTCACCGTTGAAAGGGGACCGAAAGGCTGGAACGCCGTTGGCGTTACCAAGTTGCCCTGACTCGAATGAATAACTATGCATCGTTCAATTATTATTGGTTCCGGCGCCAGTATCCCTGAAAATATCATCCGCAACAGCGATTTCCTGTCTCACGAATTCTATTCCCCAAACGGCGCGCCGGAAGAGAACACATCTGCCAGGGTCATTGAAAAATTCGCGAAGATCACCGGTATCGTCGAACGACGCTATGCCGCGGAAGGACTCTCAGCGTCACATTTGGCCGCAACAGCAGCCGAAAAGGCTATTTCTGACAGTGGCATTGACAAGGAATCAATTGACCAGATCATCGTCGCACATAATTTCGGCGACATGGAAAACGGTTCGGCATATCCCGAAATAGTCCCATCTCTCGCGTCGAAAGTAAAAAGGCAACTGGGGATATCCAATCCCTCCAGTGTTCCCTACGACCTGATATTTGGCTGTCCCGGCTGGCTACAGGGAATGATACATGCGGACGCCTTCTTCAAAGCGGGAATGGCGAGAACGGCATTGATCATCGGCGCCGATACCCTGTCCCGGGTCCTCGATCCGAACGATCGCGACAGCATGATCTTCTCAGATGGGGCCGGGGCTATCGTCCTCAGTTATGAGGAAGTGAACGACCGGGCCGCAGGCCTGTTGTCGATGAACGTGCGCTCCGACTGCGGAGAGGAGACAGAATATATTTACATGGGGAATTCGCTGCATCCCGAAAAACTTCCAGATGACCGATACCTGAAAATGAAAGGCCGTAAAGTCTACGAATACGCATTACGCCACGTACCCGCAGCAATGAAAGACTGCCTGGACAAGTCCGGTCAACCTATCGAAAGCCTGAAGGCCATATTTATTCACCAGGCAAATGAAAAGATGGACGAAGCGATAGTAAAGTGTTTCTACGGACTATATGGTATTGACGAACCGCCCCAAAATATCATGCCCATGTGCATTCAGTGGTTGGGCAATAGTTCAGTCGCTACTATCCCTACATTATTCGACCTCGTAAGGAAGTCATCCTTGCCCGGCTGCGAATTAAAAAAGGGAGATATCATTTTATTTGCTTCGGTAGGCGCTGGAATGAACATTAACGCAGTCTGTTACGGCTACCACTAAAAACGCAGCCCGGAAACCACCAGCATCCCCTCAGAAACCACCCGGCATCGCCTCAGTAGAGTGCCGAAGGAAGCTCGCTTACAGATATGATCTTTCCGTCGAAGACCGTCTGGTCAAGAGAAACTATCGCCTGCCTGGCCTGCGCCGATACAGGCATGCATATCTCTCCACTCTTTAACGATCGGCCATTCAACGAATTTCGATTCACCTTTGCATAATCGACATTGCCATATTGAAAGAACAATCTTCTTAATTCCGAATCGGTCGTATTCAAGCTGATATTGGAGATCCTGATATTCATGTCTTTATGCGTTTGACGCAAGCTTGACGAATTCCTGGCCATTAAAAATGCGGGAAAGGTTTAGGTCTTTCGATTGCTTGTATTCCTGCATCTTGGCGATCGATACGATGCGCCAGAAATTCTTTTTCTTCAATTCCAAAAAATCTGGCGCTCTGATAAACAGGCCTTCTACCGTTCTCGCCTTTAGAGTGATCTTCGAGAAATGCTCCGGCTCGCCGCCAATAAAACGCTCTATTTGCTCAATGGTCATAAGAAAATAAATTATTGATAAAAGTATTGAGAAGGCAAGAAAACAACCATGTAATGTACGCTTTATTAGCGAAATAGCAATTATATATTTTAGCGCAGCGACCGCACATGGCTCACTTTATGACCGGCAGTGCGCTGAAAACCTAACTCGCCCTGTACCCGCATCGTCAACATAAGGGTCCCGCTTAAGCCCACCGATGCCGATCAACAAATAGTTGGAGTCGGTAAAGGGCGCCAGGGAAAATTCAGTAAGAGAGGTCATATTCAAAAAGTGTTTATGGATTGGCTTTACGCAGCAGAAGATCAAGCTCGGCCCTATCAGGCATCGGGCCGGCATGAGGTTGCTCATCGAGGATCATCGTAGCGCCCACGGGAAGCGTATAGCGCGGCCATCGGGGAAGGCTCTTCGAGACAGGCCAGCCGTTAGGGTTGCTCTTCGAGACAGAGGCGCCGTTAGGGTTGCTCTTCGAGACAGAGGCGCCGTTAGGGTCGCCCGTGCGGGCAAAATTCACCCAATAGGTGGACACAGTCTCCGCCAGCTGGTGATCGACGGCTTCCCACGGCCGGGCGAGGGTGGCCAGGTTATCATAAGCATAGACGATCTCACCACCGTGGAAGGCCCCATATTTGACAAATTCGCCGGTAGCCGGCAGGCGGCGGCGGAACCGGTACAGGAAGACCCGGTGCGAGGTATCGGCAGATTGCAGGTTGGCCCAAGGGTAGTTTTGGACACCAAAAAGGAGGTCCCGGTTGAGGCGTTCCTGTGAGGTGAGTGCGGTGGCGTCGTCGGGGGCAGGGTAGAAGTGTAGGACGGAGTCGGCGGCCGGGCCATATAGTTGTTGCAGCTGCTGGCGGAATTGGGCGGCCGTTTGGGGACCGCCATATAAAAAGTAATCGTCCTCATTCCAGCCGGTGAGCAGGTCGCAGGGGTTGTACTCGTGTTCGCGAAATAGTTGATCGATGGGAGCGGGGAGGACATAGCCGTCGATCACGGGTCCCCGTTGAAAGTTTGCCGCTTGTAATTCATCTGCAGAAAGGGCACGGAGAGTTTTAAGATCGGCGACCTTGAGTTGGGTCGTGGTTTCGCGGCCCGTCTGTTCCACCTCTTTTAAAGTCGCGGGGCTGGTAAAGCCGCGGCCAACCGCGGCCCCGCTCTCCCCGATGGCTCGATGAAAGAGACCTTTTGCCAGCGGGGAGGCGACAAGACAGTTGACGCTGATGGAGCCGGCGGACTCGCCGGCGATGGTCACGTTGGACGGGTCGCCGCCGAAGGCCGTGACATTTTCTTGCACCCAGCGGAGCGCGGCGATCTGATCCAGCAGGCCATAATTGCCCGAAGCCTCATGCCCCGACTCCGCAGTAAGCCAGGGATGACAGAAGAATCCAAATATACCTACCCGGTAGTTGATGCTGATGAAGACCACTCCTTTCCGGGCCATCGCCTCACCGTTATAGATGGGGATGGCACTCCCACCGTTGATGAAGCCGCCGCCATAGATGTACACAATAACAGGGCGTCGATCACGCGGAGTCTTCGCGCCTGTCCAGATGTTGAGATAGAGACAGTCCTCGCTGATGGGTTTTTCGGGTATCAGGAATTCGGCAGTATAGGCCCAATTGGGAGTCGGTTTATCCTGCATGGGGCTGGGACCAAAGCTTTCGCATTTACGGACTCCGGTCCAGGGCGCGACGGGCTGCGGGGCCTTCCACCGGAGGTCGCCTGTCGGCGGCGCAGCAAAGGGAATACCTTTAAAGATGTGGATGTCGCCGCCGGTATTGATCGTGCCGGAGACCATGCCCGAATGGGTGCGGACGATGGCGAAGGGATCGGCGGGAGCCGGGTCGGCCGTAAAGAGGGCCGCAGGGAAGGACTCCGCCGTAAAGGAAGCCGCCTGGCGCTGAGGGAAGGCGATCAACACAAGGAGGACGAGAGGTAGATTTCTCATGGCAAATGATAGTTAGATTGAAAAGATCAGAATTTCCCGACCTGCCCCTTCACGCTCTCGAAAAGTTTCTTGGAGTCCCACGCGATCCCTTTCTTGAACACCCATTGGACGCGGCGGATAGTCGTGATATCGGCAGAAATGTCCCCGTCGACGACGACCAGATCGGCCCGTTTTCCCACCTGGATCGACCCGATCGTGTTTTCCATTCCCAGTGCCTTCGCACCATTATAGGTCGCGATACGGATCGCCTGCAGAGGGGTGAAACCTGCCTTTACCAGCAACTCGATCGTCGTCTGGCTGCCATAGCCCGCCAGCACGGCGCCGAAGCCCGTCGGATCGGTGCCTGCTGTCAGCAGCCCCCCCGCATCGGAAAATTGCTTTTCCATCCGCATTTCCTTTTCCATCTGTTTGTCGCCGGCCGGGCTCCTGTTTTTACTATAATAGTTCAGGAACATCTCGCGCGTATCCGGCGCCATGGCCTGCAATACCTCCGGCCGGTAAAGGGTATCCCCGCGCGTATAGGCCTGGAACACGGCCAGGGTAGAAGTGAGGATGATCTTATGGCTGACCAGGTAGGCGATGAGTTGCTTTACGGCCGGCGAGTCAGCATTGACCGTTGCCAGCGGGTCCGCAACATAGACACACTGATCTTCCTTTTTTCCGGGGACGAAGTCCGTAGCGGCAAAAAAGCCATGCTCCAGTTGATCGATGCCCAGATCGGTGGCCTCCCGGTAGGTGATGGAACATAGATGCCCGGTCACTTTCAGCCCGCGGGCATGTGCGGCATCAATGGCCGCCTTAAGCGTTGCTTTGTCGAGCATGTTGTACGCCTTGAACGAGGTGAAGCCCTCGTCCGCCCAGAAGTTGACAAAGGCCTTCGCCTCTTCCGGTCCGCTGAGTTCATGCAATTGCGGCGCAAAACTTCCCTTGCCTTCCAGGTAGGGCGCCGTGATATCCATCGAGGGACCGGCTATCTTTCCCAGGTCGATGTCCCGCTTCAGCGAGAGATCGGAAAAGGGTTCGATGCTTCCCGCGGTACGGATCGTCGTGGCCCCGCAGGCCAGGTACATTTTGGGAAAGGTGACGGGCAGTTGTTTGAAATGGATATAAAAGGGGTTTATGCTATACGCAGGGTAATACATGTGTTCGTGCATCAACACCAGGCCCGGCAGTAGCGATTTACCCGAACAGTCCACCACCCGGGCTCCGTTCGGCAAAGGCGTGCGGGACGATGCGCCGATGGCGGTGATGGTCCCGTTGTGGAGGATGACGGTCTGATCCGGCACTGCCTTCAGGGCGATGACGTCGGCGAGCGTGCAATGGGTCAGCGCGATGACGGAGTCGTCAAAAGCGATAAAGGGGTTGATGGAAGAAGTTGGGAACTGGGCGAGACCCGCCAGGGGCGCGTACAGGCAAATACATAAAAGCAGTCGTTTCATAATAGAGTGTTTAGGAGCTCTTCGAGGTTATTGAACACCGCAGCAGTACCTTCGAGCATTCCCGATCCGGCCATCTTTTCGAGATCGGCTTCGTTCTCGAATTGGATCGTTATGCTGACCAGGGAACCGGTTGGAGTCGCTTTGAATTCAGTAAGTCTCTGCATCGTGGGGAGGCCACCCGCAAGATTTGCATTTTCATCGCTGGGCCCGCCGGTGGTCATAATGGCGCGCTGCGGGTCGATCGTTAGATAGTCCACGCGCCACCAATAACGTCCGCCCTTTGGGTCGAACATGAAAAAATGCCAAATGCCACCGGGTTTGAAATCGAGGGTTTTGGTCTCGATCCCCCAGGGTTTGGGCGCCCACCATTTGTCGAGAATTTCGCGCTCGGTGAAGGCTCGCCAGATCTTTTCGAGCGGCGCATTGAAGTCGCGGGTGACGACGATCTTTTTTCCGGCCACGTCCTGGGTGATCTTGGCTTCGTGCTTCATAATGGCTTGTTTCATGTTGTTTACTATTATAGATCGGGCAATAATTCGTCCAGTTGGGTGAAGCTTTGCTCAAACTGTTTGCGGATCTGCTCCAGCCATTGATCCACGTCTTTCATTTTTGTTGGATTGAAGTGATAATAGATCTCCCGGCCGGTGCGTCGCTGATGGATGGCTTCGCATTCTGCGAGGACCTGGATATGTTGCGATACCGCCTGGCGGGTCGTTTTGAAGTGCTCGGCAATGGCATTGGGAGTCATGGCCTGGGAAGCCAGCAGGATGAGGATGCTCCGGCGGGTAGGGTCTGCTATGGCGTGGAAGATGTCGCGACGCATATGATCTGCAATTATTTGCTTGCAAATATATGTGCAAGTATCCGCTTGCGCAAATTTTTTTCGACTTTTCTCCCTCGCCGGTGACGTTTACTTCAAAAAACCATTCAGATAACCCAATATCGCGGTCGTCTGCATCATCACACTGACGTGACTCTGCGAAGGAACAATAGCCAATTGCGATTTCGGCATGGGCGCCAGATCGGCAGATATACCACCCCCAAGCAGTTGATACGTTTTTGCCAGCTCGATCTTATCCAGTCCGTCATTGTCGCCCGAGATCAGTAGTACGGGGGAAGGGATCTTTGCAACATTGGCATCGCCCATATCGAAGGGTTCCTTGATAAAAGCGATCATCTGGTCCAAAAAATTCGTCCATTTTGTTTTGTCGGGTGCTACTGCCTCGTAGGCCGCTTTCAAAGGAGAATTCACCAAAAATTCCGTCTTCATACCTTTAAACCCATCCCTTACCTGGGCCGCCCAGCCACTACTTTTATAGGTAGAAGAAATGATCACTAATTTGCTTACCCTTTTAGGGCTCCGTATGGCCAGCTGATACGCAACGGATCCCCCCATGCTATATCCAACGACATCCGCGCTGTCGACTTTCAAGTGATTCATTACGCCTTCCACATCGCTTGCGAAAGTAGCCAGGTCTAATTTCCTGTCCGAATAGCGGGTGTGCCCATGTCCCTGCATCTCGATGGCAATTACTTTTCTCGATTTGGACAATTCGGGGATCAGCTGCCCCCAGTTCATTTGAATGCTCATAAAGGCGCCATGCAGTAAGACGATCGGCCTGCCCTCGCCGTACACTTCATAATATACTTTAATGCCGTTGACAGGCACGTAGCCACTGTCGGCAGCTTTGCCCGATTGTCCGTTGGACTGGAAAAGGATGAAAAAAAGCGAAGCCAGAAGGAGTACTCGTTTCATAAAAATGTTGTTCGAATGATTTTGAATGGTTTTGACAGGACAAAGATTAAAAACACTTCCGAATACCATACTGTGTAAAAACGACAATGCAAGGGTGGGATCGCGACATTATAAACAACACCACCGCCAATCGCCTCGCTAATTAAATGCAACTAAGTTGCAAATAAATCCTACTTTTGTTACCCTCGATCATCGTTAAAACCATTTTATATGTCTACAGAAAGTTCTTTTGAGGTAATTATTATCGGCGGGAGTTATGCGGGGCTGTCGGCTGCGATGGCATTGGGCCGCTCGTTGCGCAAGGTGCTGGTGATCGATAACGGTCTGCCATGTAATCGCTACACGCCCCATTCCCAAAACTTCCTTACCCAGGACGGCGCCGTTCCGGCCGACATTGCGGCACTCGGTAAGGGTCAGGTGATGCGTTACGACACCGTCCGGTTCGTCGATGGCCTGGCGACCGCTGCGCGGCCCGTAGACGATGGTTTCGAGGTACGATTGCAAACCGGCGACCGGTACCACGGCGCAAAGTTGATGATCGCAACAGGCCTTAAAGACCTTTTCCCGCCGATCAGCGGATTCGTTGACTGCTGGGGGATATCGGTTGTCCATTGTCCCTATTGTCATGGCTACGAATATCGCGGCAAGAACACCGCTATATTGGCAAATGGGGACCGGGCCTTGCACCTGGCCGGTCTCATCAGCAATCTGACCGGCAATGACCGAACGATCCTGACCAACGGCGAGCCGGCTTTTTCGACGGAGCAAATAGACCAGCTCACGCGTGCCGGCATCCGGGTAATGGCACAAACGATCTCGGAGATCGTGCATCAGAACGGCATGATCAATAGGGTATTGTTTGCCGGGGGTTCAGCGCTGGCCCTGGATGTCATGTATGCCGCCATCCCGTTCGAACAACATTCCGAAATTCCCCGATCCCTGGGTTGCGAAATGACCGGGACCGGCCACATAAAGATAGACGAGACGCAAAAGACGACAGTCCCCGGGGTCTTTGCAGGCGGGGACAATTCCTCCCCGCTGCGGTCGGTGGCCAACGCCGTCGCGGCGGGCAACCGGGCCGGCGCGATGATCAATGCGGAGTTGGTGAACGAGCGCTTTGGGAAATAAACCGCCGTTGCCAAAGCAAGATTCTATAAAATATCGGTAAATTAATTATGGATTCGACACGCAGTGTAATCATAGGGTCAATAAACTTCCTATAAAATATTAATATGTTCAAAAGCTATTGGACTTTGGCCTGGCGCACCCTCGTCCGTAACAAGCTATATACCGGGGTCAATGTCCTCGGACTAGCGTTGGGTATCTGTGTCTGTTTGGTCATTTATTTGATCGCCAGCTACGAATTCAGTTTTGATACCTTTCATCCGGATCGTGACCGCATCTATTGCGTGGACGCGAGGATGCGTAGTTTCCATTGGAATTGCGTACCCGGTCCGATGCCGGACGCCATGCACCGGGAAATGACCGGCTTTCAGACCGTGGCCGCCTTTCAGACCTATGCCGCCGGCGTGACGATACCCGCCAGTCCCAACGAAAGGCCGAAGAGCTTCGCCGACGACGGCAGCACCGTTATCGCGGAACCACAATACTTCGATATCTTCCACTACCGGTGGTTGAGCGGGAATGCCGCGACCTCCCTGACGATGCCCAACTCGGTCGTGCTGACCGCGGAAAAAGCCAGAGAATACTTTGACGATCTGGACCCGGAAAGGATCATCGGCCGGACCATCGTTTACCGGGATTCGCTGATGGTCAGGGTAACAGGGATCGTCGCCGATTGGACGGGCAACAGTGATTTTAATTTTAAGCAATGGATCTCCTATGCTACGATCCCTGTTAGTTTCCTGAAGAAGGAGATCACGCTGGATAAGTGGAACGAAATGGATCGTTCCAGCCAGGTCATGATCAAACTCGCAAAGGGAGTCAAGCCTTCGCAGATCGATGCGCAATTTGCCGCCCTTGCCAAACGGCACTATGGCCCGCAACTGGCGTTTACCGCCCGTTTGCAACCGCTGTCGGGCATCCATTTTCATCCCGAATATGGGGGCACAGGCAGAAAGGCCAGCCTGCCGGTCTTATACACCCTCATGGCCGTGGCAGGCTTTATCCTCATCCTTGCCATTATCAATTTCGTCAACTTGTCGACCGCGCAATCCATGCAAAGAGCGAGAGAGATCGGTGTCCGAAAGGTGATGGGCGGCAGCAGGTCGGGCATCGCCGCGCAATTTTTTACCGAGACCCTGCTCGTGACGCTAACCGCAGTGGGTCTTGCAGCGCTGATGGTAAGGCCGGTGTTCGACCTGTTCGCCGATTGGATACCGGGGGGAGTTCATTTCCGGTTGGAGGGTGCTACGCTCTTATTTTTGTTGGTGGTAACCGCGGCCACCACCTTCCTGGCCGGGTTTTATCCGGCGAAGGTGCTGGGCAACTATCAGCCCACGGTGACGCTGAAAGGCATCACCGCGGTGCCAGGAGGCGGAAAAGGGGCGCTGCGCAGAGGGCTTATCGTCTTCCAATTCACCATATCGTTGTTGTTTATCATAGCGTCCCTCGTCATTGGTTCGCAGTTGCGGTATGCGCTGCATGCGGACCTGGGTTTCAAGACCGATGCGATCGTCACGATCGGCGGTCAGCGTGACAACATACTGAATAAGATGGCTTTCGCATCGGACAGGGATAGGATCCGCCAAAAGGCTGTTGTAGAGACGGGCAAGATAGCCGTACTGGCGGATAACATCCGGCAACTGGCCGGCGTAGAGCAGGTGATCAGGGAGTTTAGGCCGCCCATAGGCCTGATGCATTCGAGTTTCGGCGGCGGCGGGCTGAAAAACAGCCATGAGCAGCCAACCGAAATATCCTTCCATTTCGGGAGCGAAGATTACGTCCCTTTTTATGGGATGAAGTTGGTCGCCGGGCGCAATCTCCTTCCGGGCGACAGTACCAGGGAACTGCTGATCAGTGCGTCCTGTGCTCATGCAATGGGTTTTGCCGATGTGAGCAAGGTCATTGGCCGGGAGGTGATGGTCAGTCCTTTCGATGCCTATCCCGTAGTTGGAGTGGTGGCCGATTTTTACGAGAACTCTTTTCATCGGGCGACCTTGCCCGTCGTCATCCAACACGATCCCGCGAAAGAGACCTCCATTGCCGTCAAGATCGCCGCGAAGGGCATGACCGCCGGAGACCTCAAGACCCTCATCGGCAATATCGAAAAGAATTGGAAGACCATCTTCCCCGAGGCGCCGTTTGACTATTCTTTCCTCGACGACAGCATCGCCAATATGTATGCGGACGATCTTCGGACCGAGCGTCTGACCAATATCGCGATGGCCATCACCGTTTTCATCTCCTGCCTCGGCCTCCTCGGTCTGGCCATTTTTTCTACTGAAAGGCGCACCCGGGAGATCGGCATCCGAAAGGTACTGGGCGCCAGGGTGTCCGGCATCATGCTCCTTTTGTGTAAAGAGATCGTCGGGCTCATCCTCCTCGCCCTGCTGATCGCCACGCCCATGGCCTGGTACTTCATGCACGGATGGCTCCAAAGCTTTGCCTACCGGACCTCGCTTAGCGCCCTGACATTTGTCGCGGCGGGAGCCGCGGCCATCGGGATAGCGCTGCTCACGGTCGGCTTCCAGGCAATGAAGGCAGCCCTGGCCGATCCGGTGAAGTCATTGCGTACCGAATGATCACGGTGTAACCTACCGCTGACAAATAGTTGCTTTCTTTGGTCGGCAATTTGACGGAATAATTTCAGTGGGGCTTATGTTCCTTCTATCCGGGGAAACGGTTGTTAATGACCAACGGTAACCACTCAGCCGACTATATTTCCGCCGCTGGAATACCCTCCCGGACACTTCTCCGCTAAGCTGTATTTTGGAAGCAAGGAGGATTTACAACCATGCTAACCAAAACCATCGCCTGCCACCTCTTGCCCGCCCTGTTTTGGGTGTCGATCGCAACAGCGCAACCACAAGGCGCCAGGGACACCAGGCACGCATCAGCCCCCCCGCGCGCGCCTTCTCTCTTTGGTTCCCGCGTGATCTCCACGGAAGACGATGAGTTCGGCATCACTTTTTCGCCCGACGGGAAAACCTGCTTCTTTACAAAAAGGACCCCATCCACCATTTCCAGCAGTACCTATGTTATCTGCTCCTCGCATCTTGTTAATAGTAAATGGACGGAACCCGCGATCGCTTCCTTCTCAGGTAAATACAAAGACTTCAATCCGTTTATTGCCCCCGATGGGTCAAAGCTGTTTTTTATCTCCAATCGACCCGGACCCGGCAAAACAACTCCGGACGGAGATATATGGATGGTACCCAAAAAAGGCGAGGGCTGGGGCGAACCGGAAAATATCGGCGCCCCTGTCAATACACCCGGTTGGGAACTAAGCTGCGCTGTCACCGCCAATGGTACGATCTATTTTATTTCTCTCAACACAGCCACCGGCAAACAGGGACTGTATCGTAGCCGGCAGGTGGATGGAAAGTACGGCACACCCGATTACATCGGCGATTCAGCCACCAATTTCGAAGATGCCTCGGATATCTATGTTTCACCCGATGAAAAATTCCTGCTCTTCTCCTCCAAATTCCGGCCCGACGTACTCACCAGCGGCAACGGCGCCAGCGCCGGCTATCCGAGGGGCGACCTGTATATCAGCTTCAACGACCATGGAAAATGGACAACGCCAAAGAATGCAGGGCGCCGGATAAACTCGAGCGCCGAAGAGACCCATCCCTCCCTATCACCCGACGGCAAGACGCTGTTCTTTACCAGCGAAAGGAATTTCATATCGATTCCCATGCAACCCCGGCTCTCCTATGCCAGCCTCGAAACACACCTGCACAACGCAGGCAACGGCCTGGGTGATATTTACAAAGTCCCCGTCGCCATCTTACTGGGGACAGCTACCAACTCGCCGGCTCCCCCGATAGCCGGCGACGAGCCAACCCCCAATGACCCAACGGGAATACCCGGCGGACCAACGGCCAGTGGCCCCGATCCGTCAGACAGCCGGCCCGCTTCTTCCGCCGGCGTGGACACTCCCACCAACCGTCCCGGCATCTTTGGAGAAGGGGTCATCAGCACAAGGGATGATGAATTCGGGGGGACATTTACCCCCGATGGCAAGACCTGTTTTTTTAGTAAAAGCGTTCTCAAATTTTATCTTGACGTCATCTGCCATTCCCAATACAAGGATGGCCAATGGCAGCAACCGCAGGTAGCGCCTTTCTCGGGCGTCTACAGGGACTTCGATCCCGTCCTTTCTCTGGACGGCACAAAGATGATCTTTACTTCTTCCCGGCCGGTCACTGGCATCGCTGAGATGGACTATAACATTTGGATGGTTAAAAAGACGTCCGCGGGATGGAGCGAACCCATCCCCCTCGACAGCACTATTAATAGCAGGTACAATGAACATTTTGCCTCCATAGCGGCTAATGGCAACATCTATTTCAGTTCGGATAGGCCGGGTGCGATCGGAGGAGAAGGTGACGCGGATATTTACCGCTCAAGATTTGTCGACGGGAGATATATGCCGGCCGAACACCTGGATTCCGTTAGCTCTGCGGCCTACGAACTGGACTGCCTGATAGCGCCGGATGAAAGTTTTATCCTCACCGGCTGCTACAACCGCAGAGGGGGATACGGCAACTATGATATCTATTACAGCCTCAACAGAAATGGCGCCTGGACAGGCTCCAAAAATCTGGGACCAAAGGTCAACAGCAGCTTTCGAGACTATAGTCCCCGCATCAGCCCCGATGGAAAATATCTTTTTTATACCAGCGAAAAGGACTTCTCCACTATACAAAGCCAAATATCCGACTACCCTGCACTGGAAAAAAATCTCCACGGCGTTCTCAACGGATCCGGGAATATTTACTGTATAGAAATAAAAGACCTGGATCTGAAATAAGAACGCCCCGGACAGGATTTACAAATTCTTCCCATCCAAATGCCGCTACAGGCCCAGTCTTGAACAATCGGTGCGACAAGCTAGAGCTTGAATCGAACATTGTCGATAATCTCTTTTAAATTCTTGTCTGTAAACGGCTTCGGATAAAATCCCGTAACACATCGGCAGGCAAATACCATCCGGACCTCACGCGCACTGGCGCCGCCCGATACAACAAAGACGTGTAATTTTGCCATCAGATGCAAATACCGCTGGTCTATCTGCCGTATCAACGTAAGTCCACCCATTTGGGGCATGTGAAGGTCCGTCAGGAGTACGGTATCCCTCACGCTGTTCTGAATGTCATCATTTTCGATAAAGTCGATTGCTTCTTTGCCGTTCCAGCAACTGATTATCGGCGCGTCGCGTAAGGAGTTCAGGATGATTTTTGCGGTCATAGCCTGGGCGATCGGATCATCATCAACCAGGAGAAAACGTGGTTTGATCATTAAGGACAAAAGTAGAGTATAGGGCAAGTCCTGAAAATGGACGAAAAGGACAATCTGTTGTAAGATCGGTCCGGAATAGCTTAAGCGCTATACGCTCTGAATGATTTGCGATAGATGTCGGGGGATACGGTAGTTCGTTGCTTGAAGAAGCGACTGAAATAAGCTACATCATGAAATCCAAGTTCAAGGGAAATTTGTTTTATCGGCTTGTCGCTTAAATATAATTCATGCTTAGCCTGTGATATTATGCGATCTGAGATCATGTCACCAACAGTCTTTTCCAGATGGTGCTTAGTCATCCGATTCAGCGATTTGACGGTAAGATTCAATAATTTGGCATAGTCCGCCGGTCGGTGCTTACACTTAAAGTGCTGCTCGACTGCATTGATCAACTTCCGGATAATGTAATGAGCCTCTGAAAGTGTCTCCGAATAGGTCATGCCTCTTTCCATCTTTATCCGTGAGGCATAGATCATGAATATTTTCACCCATGAGATCGCTATGTCATAACGCCCTATACGGTCGCTGTTTAGTTCTAAAAGAAGATGGTTCAGCGGAGATATAAGTTGATCCATTTCATCCGGACTGATTTTTATTAAAGGAATTTCACCGATACTCTTAAATAGCACCTGCTTACTTGTTAATTCCATGTCGTATTTGTGGTTCCAAAAAAAATCCGGATGGAACTGCAGTAATATTCCATCTAGTGGACCATCTGCCTCGATCTGAAAAGGTTGATAGATTGGAAATCTGATTAAGCAATTTTCGGAGAAATCATACTTCGCCGTATCAAAGGTTAATTGGCCTTTCCCATTCCTGATCAAGATCACTTTATAACAGTTATAGCTTTTCAGATGTTTAAAATACGCATCATCGTTCAGCTGTATCAGCTTAAACGCAAGCACCTTGGTTTGAGGATTTACCAATTCTAATGTCAATGGCCCTTTTAGTTTTGCCTACAGTTGGAAGTATTGTTCGCTCACCACTTTGCCGTTATCCCATTCCCTCCGCAGGATTTCGTGCCATAGGATATTGCTTCCGTCTTTCATATTGAAATCGAAAGTAAATTCGGAGAATGAAATATTGCCGTTCACCGCGGAGGCGTGATGTGTGATACCGTTCACTTTGGCGATAGCGCCCAAAAAGCCTTCCATCTTGGCAATATGTCCTGGCTTGCCTTTGACGACAGTACCGTCATGGTCTATTGTCTCTACATTGTCGGCGAAATGACTGCTTACCGCAGTAAGTATGTCACCTTTAGATACCAAGGCATCCAGCGCGTTGTTTAAAGTCTGTACGTTCATTTTTTTGCATTTACTATTTAATTGTCAATATTGACAATGCAAAAATGAACATATCTTAAGGCCTGGAAGATAAAGTAGGTTAAAAAACGAGGATATAGCAGGTTAACTTTTTTTACCCAATTTCTTATTACGAATTCTCGATAAGAACACAGTGGTCATTCCTAAATAGGACGCTAACATATACTGCGGCACTCTGAAAATGAAGTACGGGAAATCCGCTGCGAACCTATTGTATCGTTCTTCGGCTGATAGGGTTTGGTTCAATAAGATCCGCCTATGTTCAAAGGCCAAACCTTTTTCGGCCATCATTCGGAAAATGGTCTCGAATTTATGATCGGCTGCTTTGAGTTCCTGTTCTCTTTCAAATGCCAATTCAAGCAGCGTACTATCTTCTAATGCCACGATGAACAACGTTGCAGGCTTCTGGTAGATGTAGGCGTTGAAGTCAGATAGCCACCAATTTTCAACGCCAAATTGCATAGTATGTTCCATCCCTTCGTCATCAACGAAAAAAGACCGGAGCAAACCTTTGATGATAAAGTATCTATGACGGGTATGAAAGCCGGGTTGAACAATGAATTGCTTTTTTCTCACCTTTTTTTCTTCAAAGGGATGGGAAAAGTGATTGAACTCATCATCGTTCAATTTTACGAACTTGTCCAGATATTCTCTCAACTGTTCGGCGGAGGTCATGGCAATCCCATTGTATTTAATATTCTCGCAGTACCGTAAAATTAGCAATTCACAAATATAAACGGCCAAAATTTGTGCAATATTCCACCACCGACGACAACGCCGTGACTCGGTCCAGTTGCCTTTTTCTATTTATCTTCCAGGTAAACTACCCATAATGGACAAATCCAATGGTTACGAAGGCATCGCTTCACACTGGCTCAAAGGGCGGGGCACAGCGATCGACGGCATCGGCAAGTCAACCGCGCATCAATGGGCACAGACATTACGGCCGGGTTCGGATATTCTTGACATCGGATGCAGTTCGGGTATTCCCGTTTCTAAAGTATTGGTGGACGCCGGCATGATGGTTTATGGAATTGATGCTTCTCCGACTTTGGTAAATGCCTTTCATAAGAATTTTCCTGATTTGCCTATTGCTTGTGAGGCTGTGGAAGAGTTCGCTTTCTTTGGCCGCCAATTTGACGGAATAATTTCAGTGGGACTCATATTCCTTCTATGCGAGGAAACGCAAATAATGCTGATCGACAAAGCGTCATCGGCGCTGAAACCCGGTGGGAAATTTCTATTTACCGCGACTTACAGCGCGCATACCTGGAAGGACATCATGACAGGCTGGCAATCCATATCTCTTGGCGCAGAGAGATACCGGGAATTGATCGCTGCGTCGGGCCTTTCTCGGATCGATGAGTTCAAAGATGAGGGTGAAAATTATTATTTCAGTTCCGTAAAGATTTAGCAGCCAAGACGGTTGATCATGAGATTGCCGGTGTAGATGCCTGATATCTTGCTGGCGGGTATGCTCTGATCAACGGCCGATTTAAACGAAACCTCGATCTCAAGACGTTTCTCTAACTTCCTCAAAAGACATGCCTTTCTACTACTACAATCATCCTTGCAGCTAAAGCACAAAATGATCGATTTTTCAACTAAGGCTGAAAGCTCGATTTTGGTGTTACTTTAGTTCTATGACAATAAAGATCTTATCCATCACATTTTTGTTTGCCTGTGGATTGATAAACCCTCTTCAACAATGCTGGGGTCAGATGAGTTCCGGCGATTCGGGTGTAATTGCAAAATTTGCCGATCGCTTGCGAAATGATGTAAAAATTGACGCCGTTCACGGCAGCATATCTGCGGCAATCGTAAAGAACGGTAGGGTCATATGGGCGGAGGCGTTTGGTTACGCGGCCCGGGATAAGAACATTTCTGCGGACACCGGCACTATCTATCGTATCGGCTCTATTACCAAGACGTTTACGGCGACGATATTAATGCAACTCGTGGAAGAAGGAAAGGTAAAGCTGGACGAATCAGTTGAGAAATATGTGCTGGAAATACGATCGGTAAAAGGCTATTCGACCAATACGGTCATCACGCTGCGTCAATTGGCTTCGCATACCTCAGGTCTGAACCGCGAACCGGACCTGCCTGGTTCATACTTGGGTCCGGTGGACCAATGGGAAAGTAAATTGTTATCCTGCATTCCCTATACATCGTTTAAAAGTAGCCCCGGAACTGAATATCACTATTCAAACATAGGCTACGCCCTGCTTGGGTTGACGCTCGAACGTGCTTCTGGCATTGTCTTTATCAAACTGATGCAGCAAAAAATATTTACGCCCCTACACCTGGACAATACTTTTTTCTTGGTGCCTCAGGGCAAAATGGCTGAATTGGCAGGGGGGTTCGTCAATTTTAGAGATGATAAGAGTGAGGAAATTAGCACCAGCGCGCAATCGCAGCAAGGTGTAGACAGTGCCTTGGGGGGCTATATAATACCGTGTGGCGGTATTTATTCAACTGCCCGGGATCTGGCAAAATTTTCGATCGCTCTGATGGGCAAAACACCGTTACTCGACCCGGGAAGTCTTCGGGAAATGCAGATCCCTGCTTTGGGCGGTCGGCAATACTATGGTTTAGGGCTTATGCTCGGAGCATACAGGAAGTTAGGCTTTATAGGGCATGGCGGCGTTATTCGGGGATACAACGCCCAATTTTCGATCGAGCAGAACAATGTTTACGCAGTTGTTCTGCTGCGTAACTATAATTTCGGCAAAACCAATCTTGTGGTAGATTCCCGGAAATTGCTGAGTAAATTGTCAAAGCTTGACAAGTCTTAAGTATAGCCCCAGGTTTTAAGATTTGAAGAACTTCCTATAGAGATGGAAGATATTTTATGGAAATTGGGTTGATTTGCTTCTTAAAGGGCTATAAACAGTCAAACCATGATACGATCGATGTTTTGGCTACTACTGCCCTTATGTTGTATGGTGATCGGCGCCCAGGCGCAAGATCCACAACCCTCTCTTCAGAATCTTGGTGACTCCGCCCCACCGCTAAGGATGCGCGCCTGGGTAAAAGGCCCGCCCGTGGAGAAATTAATAAAAGGCAGAGTGTATGTGTTGGAGTTTTGGGCAAGCTGGTGTAAACCCTGCGTTGCGGGAATGCCGCACCTATCCGAATTAGCCAGGAAATACAGGGATAGGGTTACCGTTTTGGGTATCGACATTTACGAAAAAAGGACCACCTCCCTTGAGAAAATAACGGCCTTTGTGGATAGCATGGGAGACAGGATGGATTTTCAGATTGCAGTGGGAGACAGCAATTTCATAGCTGGCGGTTGGATCGAGGGTTTCGGTGAGCAGCGTAGTGGCATCCCCAGATCCTTTGTAGTCGATTCGAATGGAAGGATTGCCTGGATCGGATACCCTACGCAACTTGACGAGGTCCTGCCCGGGATAGTCAACGGTACATGGGATATAGGAGAGGCGCGGACGACAAGGGATGATAATAGACGGTTGGCAGCTATGGATGATTCGCTGAGTTACGAATTGATGCGATTCAGGGAGGATCCTTTTAAAGTTGGAGACCGGGGCAATCCGGATTCGGCTCTTTTGCTGATCGCTCAGATTGTAAAAACGGAACCCAAGCTGAAATACGCGCCTTTGATGGGTTCGCATACATTCATATCCTTGCTTAAAACGAGCCCCCATAAGGCGTACGAGTTTGGCAAAGTGGCGATAGTGACCTCGACTTACCAGGAACCGGACTATCATCTTATTTCCGGCGCCATCGAATTGTATTGGGACAAATTGAAACTGCCGGCGGAGATCTATCGATTAGGTGCAGAAGCTTGCCAGGCGGAGATCGATCACAGACTGTATCCGGAGAGCGTCAGCATTTCCAGGTTTTATCATAAAATGGCGGAGTTTTATTGGCGCGCGAACGACAAAGCGAAGGCGATCGACGCCGCGCAAAAAGCCATTGAAGTACTGAGAACAAAAAGGGACTTTTCGAGAGCCGATATGGCCTCCTATCAATCCCAACTTCAGCGTTACAGGAGGAAGTGATGCCAAGGAGTATGCAGCGTCAAACCCAAGGGCCCCGCACCGCCATGCCGAGTATCGCTTTCGTTGCTGCAGAACCGTCTAGAGCGGCTGCCCTGTTAGTGGCGGATTTCCAGGCGATGAAGGCAGCATTGGCCGACCCAATAAAATCAATTCGGGCTGATTACGGAGATGTCTATTTTACTGAAAGGGAAAAAAAATAATTCATCGGCGGCGTCGTAGCACCCACGGAGGCGAGGACGATCATTCCCGGCTGCTCCGACACCCTTCTCAGCGTTACGGTGGAACCGTCCGGAAAGACATAGCTAGGAAAGGGATACCAGGCCGTAAGATAAGGTAACGACGACCGGATACTAATGCTTAAGGTTCCACTGTCGATAATCCCTTCCGTAAGATCGGGCAGATTGAAACTATAGCCGTTCGCGCTGTCGATAACGATGTTGTAGAAATGAATGTACGTCGGATTCAGATCGTTGCCGGGAACCGATGAAGTAGCTTGTGCGCTTGAAAAACCTCCCATCCTATTCTTCTCGCACGAAACGCACAATCCCGAAAACAAAATAAGCAGTAGTAAAAGATTTCTCATGAGTCAGGACACCTTTGCTTCTTAAAGTTAACACTTAAATCTGATTTCTTCACCGGCATTTATTGCTGGATTATCAATATGATATAGATAAAAGAGTAGTCTCTCCCAACTATTTCCATTTCTTTCTAAGCCAATTTCTCACCGGCTCGTCGTATAGTTTCAGACTCACAAACGCCAGGATGACCGCGCCTGAAAGAAGTAGGAGTGCAAGGGGTGCCCGTTTCTGGCCCCTTTTTTGATCCCTGTTCTGGTCCCTATTTTCCATCGCGCAACTCATTCATCATGTCGAGAATCGGGATGGCGCTAATCTCTTTCGTCACGGGAAATCGCTCTTTACCGGTAAAACCAGGGGGTATCGCCAATAGGAAGACAAGACAGAAGATTTTCAAGAACAAAACCTTCTAGTCTCTACGGCTTCTGCAACGCGTTTGACAATTGACCTTGGGAGGCCAACACTTTACCTCCAATTTTATTTACGGCTGGTAATTGAGGAAGTAAATTTTACAGCATTTTAGCAAGTGGGGGAGATGGCACATTATTGATGAGCCATTCCGCATTGGGGATTAATTCACTTGCGCATTCTTTAATTCCCGTTTCCAATGCCGCAATTCCAATGACCAGCGAACTTCTGGGGTTGCGATCTTTAAGCTCATACGCTTCATTGACAAATGCCTGCTGTAAGATATTTTATAGGATAAAGGAAGAGTGCGATCTGATATCTACACGAAAAAAAGATGGACCTGAGCCCATCTTTTTTTTACGTCCTGTTGTCCATCTTTTGCCATGGAAACCTGCATGAACTATTTAAGGCAGGCATTGCGAATTACTGATTGTTATGGCCGATGAACTGCAGTTTTCAAAAGGATCCCAGGTGCCGGGACCATAAACAGTTAACTTACTTTGTACAAGGTATACAAACCTGCTCAAGCTATTCGCTGGTGTAGTAACTCCACTCCAAAGCTCGTTGTCCAATTGATCTAATCCATACTCATATGCACCTTCGAACGCTGCCGAAGCATCAAGCTGTGTTTTCCCACTGCTGGGGATGGTGACACAGGTATTTGGAAAGGAAAACGAAAAGCTTCCCAAGGTAGGGCTCGTCCAACCGTGCTGAAGATTATTCAAATTAAGGACGTAATTGCCATTGCCATCCGAGCTAAAGCTTAAGTTCGAGCAGAACCGGTAATTCGGGTTTTGAACCCAGTCAGGACTTGCTCCGGTATGGCTGGGAGGGTAATTGTAGACCATCTGATAAATATCCCCCGTCCCGTTGGTAGGCAACTGTACACAACTTGAATTTGTATAGTAGAGGTTACAGTCGGTATATATTCCATTATATACAGAGCACGAATAATACTCCGTGGTATAGCAGTAGGCGTCAACTGTCGTCTGAACGCCTGTACTGATCGTCCGGCCCTGCGCGGTCGCAAGGCTTGAGGTGCTGGTGCGGGAACTGAGGAACTTATCTTGTATTCCGTTCAGATAATGATACCCTTTGAGATAATTACCCTGCCAGTCTTCAACAGAATACAATCCGGAAAACTGGCGACTGGCATTATAATTTGCGACGGAATTCTCATCGGGTATCGTAGTGACCAGCTCTGAATGATATCTTTGTTGCCGATCCTTATAGAGAATGAGCCTGGTCAGGAGGCTTAAAGAAATTGAAAAATTTCCGTTGCTTCTCTTCAAGGTAATTGGCTCTTTGATGGAGATAGGCACAATAATCGCCGTTACTTTCCCACTATCACCCATGTCCAGCTCTTGCGTGTAAGCCCGGTTCCAAAGAGGGGTTTTATGAAGGGTTGCGCTTGGGTTTGCTGCCTGCGCCCCTGTTGCAGCGGGCAGATTGGCAACATTTGCCTCAAAATAAGCTTTCGCGTCGGAAATAACAGATGAGGCTTCAATACTGCCAACTGCATGTTTATTGCAGGCCCAAAGAAAGACTAACGTCCCAAAAATGAATAATACAATAGAGGAAAATAATAAGGTTTTTGCTCTCATAAAAAAGGTTTATAAATAAGGTGATGTTGATACCTATCCAAAATATATAAATAAAATGGAATCCTTTGGAAGAGTCCATAGGCGTGATCGATTTGCAGATAACCGTGTAGTTTTCTGGATATCCGTACAGGAAAAGTATTTCGCGGTGACTTGCTGCATGAAAAGGTTGACGAGTGCTATATCATCTGAGCTTTTCAGAAGAGCGGATTGCGAAAATCTTCGCGTTTGCCAAAGGGGAGCTTTCAAAGGCTACGAACTTCCGAACTTTGTCGATAAAGACGAAGGAACAGGATTTTAAGACGGTCTGCGGCCAGATCGAGAGGCTGGAGGAAAAAATGATAAAGGATGAGATTGAGGCTAGTACCTACAAAGTTTGGTTGCAAAATTGAACAGTCAGAAGGGAGCATTGGAGACAGAAATAATGCGCCTCAAAAAGACGGATAAAAATAGTTTCGAACGTCTCGAGCAGGCAATCCCTATTCTTACAAATTTGAAACATCTTTATATCACTTGTTCCCTCGAAGGGCAGCAAATGCTTTTAAAGAAGGTGTTCGAAGTTGGGATCGTCTATGATGACAAGGTAGTTCGAACACCCTCCATCAATCCGGCGCTTGTCGACAACTACTTCAATATGAAAGAAAAAGGGCTGCTCGTTGTGGAGCAGCCCGAAGATTTTTTGCGTAAAAACTGGAGTTGTACCGCGTAGGGGAATCGAACCCCTCATTCCTCCGTGAAAGGGAGGCGTCTTAACCGATTGACCAACGCGGCGTTCGTATAAACCATTTTGCCGGTTTTCCGTGAAAGGAGTGCAAAGATATAGCCCTTCACAAGATCAGCCAAATTTTTCATTATCAATTTCTCCCCGACCCAACACACCCGAAATGCCGCCGCAGAAATATCCTCCGATCCACCTCGTCAACAACCTCCACAACCCCACGCCCTCAAACAGTCACGCGGAACAACCCGATCGAAAATGCACCACCCCCCAACACCACCCCCATAAACGCCGTGGCAACCGCCCCCAAACGCCCCTCAACCAAAAGCAAAAAAATCATCATATCATCCCCAACCCCAAAACCGTCAATCCAAGCAATTGGTTCTAAAAAACTTACCTCATCTTTTTACTTGATATCCAAAAATTTATAATCTAATAATAATCAATATTGTAACTTCGCTACCTTAAAATTCAAAACAAATTCATCGTTATGAGCACAGTTAAAGTTGCTATCAACGGTTTTGGCCGTATCGGACGATTGGCTTTCCGCCAGATTCACGGACTCGAGGGGATTGAAGTAGTGGCGATCAACGACTTGACCAGCCCCAAGGTTTTGGCTCACCTGCTGAAATATGACAGCGCTCAAGGCCGCTTCGAAGAAGATGTAAAATCCACCGAAAACTCCATTATCGTCAACGGTAAGGAGGTCAAGATATATGCTCAAAAGAACCCCGCCGATATTCCCTGGGGCTCCCACAACGTAGACGTTGTTCTCGAATGCACCGGCTTCTTCACCGACAAGGAAAAGGCCGAAGCGCACCTCAAGGCCGGCGCAAAACGCGTCGTCATCTCCGCTCCCGCCACCGGCGATCTCAAGACCATCGTCTTCAACGTCAACCATAACATCCTCGATGGCAGCGAAACGATCATCAGCTGCGCTTCCTGTACCACCAACTGCCTGGCCCCTATGGCCCAGGTGCTGGACGATAAGTTCGGCATCGTATCCGGTCTCATGACGACCATCCACGCTTACACGAACGACCAGAACACCCAGGACGCCCCCCACGCCAAAGGCGATCTTCGCCGTGCGCGTGCGGCAGCCGCCAACATCGTGCCCAACAGCACCGGCGCCGCCAAGGCGATCGGCCTGGTCCTCCCCAAGCTCAAAGGCAAGCTCGACGGCGGCGCCCAGCGCGTACCGGTCCTCACAGGCTCGCTGACCGAACTGGTCACCGTCCTCAATAAAAAGGTCACCCTCGAAGAGGTCAACGCCGCGATGAAGGCCGCCACCAACGAATCCTTCGGCTACACCGAAGACGAGATTGTTTCCACCGATGTCATCGGCATCCGCTACGGCTCCCTCTACGACGCAACGCAGACCCGCGTCATCACCAACGGCGACGTTCAGCTTGTAAAGACCGTCTCCTGGTATGACAACGAAATGAGCTATGTCAGCCAGCTCGTCCGCAGCCTCCACTACTTCGCCAAACTGATCTCCAAATAAGGTCTAACGAAACCCAAAGCCCGGTCCCCTGGACCGGGTTTTGCATCATACCACTACTATGAGCCAATTCAGCCAGCACAGCTTTGCAAATGAAAAGGCCCTCGTCCGGGTCGACTTCAACGTACCGCTCAACGACAAATACGAGATTACCGATGACACCCGCATCCGCGCTGCCATCCCCACGATCAAAAAGATGCTCGCCGACGGCGGCAGCGTCATCCTGATGTCCCATCTCGGCCGTCCTAAAGATGGACCAACCGAAAAATATTCCCTCAAACACCTCATCCCACACCTCACGGCCCTGCTCAATCCCCCCGGGACAAAGGCCGCCGTCTCGGTCGCCTTCGCCACCGACTGCATCGGCGAACCCGCCACGAAAGCCGCCGCCGCGCTAAAACCCGGCCAGGTCCTCCTCCTGGAAAATCTAAGATTCCACAAGGAAGAAGAAAACGGCGACAAAGCCTTCGCCGAACAGCTCGCCAAACTCGGCGACGTCTATGTCAACGACGCCTTCGGCACCGCTCACCGCGCCCATGCCTCTACCGCCGTCATCGCCCAGTTCTTCCCCAAAGACAAGCGCATGTTCGGCCTGCTCATGGAAAGCGAGGTCAATAGCGCCGAGAAGGTCCTCCATCAGGCGCAAAAGCCCTTCGTCGCCATCATCGGCGGCGCCAAGGTCTCCGATAAGATCCTCATCATCGAGAATCTCCTCGAACGCGCCACCGATATTATTATAGGCGGCGGCATGGCCTACACCTTCTTCAAAGCCCTTGGCGGCAACATCGGCAAGTCCCTCTGTGAGGACGATCGCCTCGACACTGCCCGCGAACTCTGCGCCAAGGCCGAAAAGAAAGGTGTACGCATCCACCTGCCGGCCGACAGCATCATCGCCGACAAGTTCGCCGCCGACGCGAGTGATTCCTCCGCGCCAAGCAACAATATTCCCGAGGGCTGGATGGGCCTCGACATCGGCGAAAATGCCTGCGAACAATTCACCAACATCATTCACCACAGCAAGACTATATTATGGAACGGCCCCATGGGGGTCTTCGAAATGGAAAAATTCCAGCGCGGCACCCGCGGCATCGCCCGCGCCGTCGCCGAAGCCACCCAGAAAGGCGCCTTCTCCCTCGTCGGCGGCGGTGACTCCGTAGCCGCCGTCAACCAGTTCGGCTATGCCGACAAGGTCAGCTATGTCTCCACCGGCGGTGGCGCCTTGCTCGAATACTTCGAAGGAAAAGAACTCCCCGGCATCGCCGCCGTCAAAGCCTGATCGCCGCCGTCAAAACCTGATCGCCGCCGTCAAAACCTGATCGCCGGCTGGCGCCGCCGTCAAAGCCTGCCGCCTGGCGCCGTCGACGTATAAGCGCAACAATTTTTCGATCAAGCCCGATAAATCGTTAGATTTATCGGGTTATTTTTTTCACAAACCCCACCCTCATGCGCCGCCACCTGTTACTCCTCCTTGTCCCGATCCTTGTCCTTGCAAGCAAAGCCAACGCCCAGAAAACACATCCCGTCGACCGCTTCCGGGGCCTCGACACCACCTTCGCCCGAATCCTCAAAGACTGGCACGCCGCCGGCTTCGCCGTCGCCATCGTCGAAAAAGACAGCATCATCTACGCAAAAGGCTTCGGCTATAAAGACTTCGAACACAAATCCCCCGTCACTCCCAACACCGTCTTCGCCATCGGCAGCTGCACCAAGGCCTTCACGGCGTCCATGATCGGCATCCTCGCCAAATCCCAAAAGGTCGACATCGACAGGCCCGTCCGCCAATACCTGCCCGAGCTGAAATTCTACAACACGACCATGGACAACACGATCACCCTTCGGGACATGATGTGTCATCGCACCGGCCTGTCCCGCTATGAGACGTCCTGGTTTATCAATCCTCCCGCCTCCCGCGATTCGCTGATCCAGCGGGTACAATATATGGAGCCCTCGGCCGGCATTCGCGAACGCTGGCAATACAACAACTTCATGTTCCTTGGCCAGGGATTGGTCGCCGAAAAGGTCACCGGCTGGCCATGGGAAAAAAATGTGCAGGACAGTATCCTCACGCCCCTCGGCATGGCAAACACCAGCTTCACTATCGATGATCTGATAAACAGCCCCGACCACTCATACGGCTATGAAGTAAAGAAAGACAGCATCGTTCATCGCATGGACTTCCACCGGCTTCCGGAAATGGCGCCCGCCGGTGCTATCAACAGCACCGTGATCGATTGCTCCACATGGCTCCGCCTCTGGCTCCACAACGGCAAGCACAAGGGTAGGGAAGTGCTCCCCGCGGACTATGTCGCCGCAGCCACCAGCGTCCAGATGGCCATGGGCGGCGGCCTCCCCTCCAAAGACGCCCCGGATATGTATTTCAACGGCTACGGATTCGCTTGGTTTATCGACTCCTATCGGGGGCATTATCGCGTCGAACACGGGGGCAACATCGACGGCTTTTCGGCCAATCTCTGTTTCTTCCCCTCGGACAGCATCGGCATCGTCATTCTCAGCAACCAGAACAATTCCCCCGTCCCGGTCATCGTCCGTAATTTCATCGCCGACCGCATCTTACACGTCCCCTATAAGGATTGGGAAACCGAACGAAAGAACGAAGCGGATAGAGCCCGCAACGAAGACAAGACGGCCGCCGCCTCCAGGCAATCCAACCGGCAACCCAACACCCATCCCTCGCATCCGCTCGGCGATTATTCGGGACTTTTTACAAACCCGGCTTATGGCAATTTCGACATCACGCTCAGGAACGACTCCTTAGTCGTCAACCTTCCGTATCAAAAATGGTGGTTAAAGCACTTTCATTATGATATCTTCGAACCCTTTGATATCCATCCGCGGGATGGTATCGACACCACCGATCACGGCAATATCCGGTTCTCCTTCGGCATGGATGAACTCGGCAACATCGTCACCGTCACCCTCGGCCTCGATGACAAACCCGTCCTCTTTACCCGTGCGCCAAGGTCAATGGCCCTCACGGCGGAGCAACTCAATAAATACACCGGGGAATATGTCGTGGCCGAATCCATAACGGTGACGGTTTTTGTAAAAGGGAACAGTCTTTATGTCTCGGCCCCCGGACAGGGGGACTATGAGCTGGTCCCGACCGACACCGATCAATTTGCGCTCAAGACCATCAACGGCTTCTATATCCATTTCCAGCTCGATGCCAAAGGCGCGGTCACGGGCCTGACCGCCATCCGGCCCAGCGGCAACTTCAAAGCAACAAAGAAGTAATAACCACCAGCAGGCTCAATTATAAATGACCAGCAGCTGGCCCAATTATATTTGGATCACGATCTTCCCAAACTGCGCGGCCTCATCAATATGCCGGAACGCCGCCTCCCCCTCCGCCATCGCAAAAACACGGTCCACCACCGGCCGGATCCGATGCTGCCTTACAAACTCCACCATCTCCGCAAAGTCCTCCGGATCCCCCATCGTCGATCCCAGCACGTTCAATTGTTTCCAGAACACCCGCCGCCAAACAACCGAGGAAGGGTTCCCCCGCGTGGCGCCATAAAAGACGAGTCTCCCCCCCGGCGTCGCCAGGTCCAGCAGCTCGTTCACGCCATCCCCTCCTGCACCATCGACAATGACATCAAACGGCCCCGCCTGACCCTTCAATCCCTCTACCCAACCAGGAGTCTTATAATTGACCCCGCCAACGGCCCCCATCTCCCGGGCCCGCGCAAGTTTCTCGTCGCTCCCCGAGCTCACATAGACCCTTGCGCCCAGGGCCACTGCGTATTGCAGCGCAAAAAGCGCAACGCCGCCGCCGATCCCCGTGATCAGCACCCGCTCCCCCGCCTGTAGCCGGCCCCTCGTCATCAGGGCCCGCCAGGCCGTCACCCCCGCCAGCGGCAACGCCGCCGCTTCGGCAAAAGTGAGATGCGCAGGTTTGGCCACCAGGTTGCCCACCGGCACGGCCACATACTCCGCTAACGTCCCGTTATCCGGCAATCCTAAAATGCGAAAATCCACCGGGTCCTGGAATCCCGGCTCATGCCCCCAGTTCAACGCCGGATCGATAATGACTTCCTTCCCGATCCACTCCGCCGCAAAACCCGCATGCCCCGAAGCACCCGCCGCACCAGGGCCCCCGGCCACTCCCACGGCCTCCACCACACCCGCCCCGTCCGACCCCGGAATGATCGGATACTTCAACCCCGCATACTGCCCCTTCTGGATCCACACATCCCGGTGATTCAGCGCCGCGGCATGCACCCGCACCAGCGCCTGCCCCGGCCCCACAGCCGGTTCAGCCACATCCCGCAACTCCAATGGGCTATTGCTGGCCATAATGACTAATGCTTTCATAATAGTTTAATTTTTTAAAGTGCCTCCGACCAACAGTCCGATAAGCAGTATAAACGAACACAAAAGTATCAAAACCGGTCAATCCAAACCCTTCCCCAAAAACTAACCCGCTACCAATCATAAATTTATGAAAATGGCATGTATCCTGATCGCCAGATCATCATATCGCCTTAGCCCATGTTGAAAAACTACTTCGCCATCCTCGTCCGCGGTTTCCGCAAAACCCCGGTCTACACGCTGCTCAATATCGCCGGCCTTGCCCTCGGCATCGCCTGCGCTGCCCTCATTTTTTTATGGATCGAATTCGAACTCAGCTTCGACCACCAAAATGCCAAAAGGAACCAGCTGTATTCGATCATCATGAACATCGACTACTCCAACAAGATCGAATCCTATACCTCCGTACCCGGACCCATGGGCGCCGCCGCTCGGACGGCCATTCCCGAAATAGTCAATATGACCCAGTACAGCTGGGGCCGCCAACTGTTTGCACTGAAAGACAAAGCCACCTATGAAAATGGCTTCTATGTCGACACCGGATTCTTCTCCATGTTCCCCCCCGAATTTATCCGCGGCAACGCCGCAGGCTTCACGCAGCCCCATACCCTGGTGCTTTCGGCGAAGATGGCCCATAAATTCTTCGGCACAGGGGACCCGATCGGCAGGACGCTGCGCGTCGACGGTCAGCAGGAATATACCGTCATCGGGATCGTCAAAGACCTGCCACCCAACGT
>Ga0105239_10000534_pt1 | contig 55048 bp, 62 predicted proteins | sample KBSC44metaG_FD_92761 | JGI IMG/M metagenome (GOLD analysis project Ga0105239, IMG submission 92761) | Corn rhizosphere microbial communities from Kellogg Biological Station, Michigan, USA - KBS C4-4 metaG | ecosystem: Host-associated > Plants > Roots > Rhizosphere > Soil | place: Michigan, USA...
AAAACCGGACTAACTCTTGCCCTTCTAGGATGGAACGCACCCAGGAATTCGCTCACCCTTGTCCATCCCGATGGGTACGGATCCAAGGTGTCTAATGAAGAGCTGAATATCTCCTTCGCACCGACTCCTGACTACTCTGGAATCGCAAAGTCAGCAGCTGGTGGAAATGCTTTCGCTGGCATCATACGGAACGCTAAAGATCTGACGGAATTGCTTCCAGAGGCGGTAAAAGCTGTCCAAAATGGTATATCAGCTATCCTAGAAGTACGATTAAATGGCTCTTGGAGTGAGGCAGAGGCGAGAAGTAAACTGTAGATGTTTCTTTAACATAGATTAGAAAGTCTTGGTGTTATGAATTCTGTTCCATGAGATCCCTAGGCCCTTAGCTGCCATCGATTCTAGAAAATTCTTCTTCTCATGGCGATGTGCATGTTTCTCCTAATCTTTCATCTTTGGCTCCGCCTGGCTCTACAACAGGTCACATGAAAGATCTTGATATCAGTGGCGGAGCGACTCTGGGCAATCAATTTGCTGTTGACATGCCAAACCCCGAAGGCGAGGCGACCTTATTGTCTATCTTGTGGCCAATTGTTGATCTTACTTGCGAGTTGACAAAATCACGCGTGGGAATCTCAACCTGACATCCCGTCAATCGTGTATAGCTCAGCACTATCGATGAAGAACCCCAAGTGGGATCTATCAGGCTTTTATTCACCTTTAGAATAGGACCTCTGACAAGCTAGAGTATGTTGAAGTTATCTGGGGAAACAATATCGACAGACCTGGGATGAGCCTCCTACCACCCAGCTTGATACTGACATTTTCCCATCGAAATTCGAGGACCTCATCATACCACACATGAAGAGATTTGATGAGTGCCGGCTCAGTGATTTTACTGGATTAATTGACTTCAAGAACGAACCGAAAGCCTGGGTTACCCTTGTTGGGAGAGAAGTTTCACCCCATTTTTGGCCCAGAGCGATTGAATGAAGCCTTCGAGGGGCACTGGGCGTGAGAGCAATATGCGTATATACAATAAACTACGAGAAAAAGTATCTATTAAAAATGGGTGCGTCCAAGTGAACCAGGTAGCATTGCCACCGTTGGAAAAATGGATAGTATGGTTGTGAGAAGCAGTATCGACTGGAAAATCCTGCAGGGCATGTACTGTCGCATTACGAGAGCGCTAATCCAGACCGGTGTGGCCACGCAAGAACTTATATCTCAAGTGTGAACTTGAAATGCTGGCACCTCACACTACTATCACACTCCATAGCATCGATTGTTTTTGGGATACCCAGACGACCCTAGTTAATAGTTGAGTTGCGGACCCTCTATGTGCTCATAGACATTGTTTAGAGCGCTCAAAACTCGCCTCGGGACTGCCAAAGGGTGATCGTCATTGTGTGTCCACAACTCACAAGCACCTAGTTAAGATTCCGGTAGCAGCACAGGTGCACAGTCTGGGGAATGGATACGGATCTGGAGAGCACAGGGGTCGCCTCCGAGTATCGTGTAAGCTCCAGGCACAGCCTTACGACCATCCTGGCTATTGTCCAAATATTAATCTAAGTTGAAATCCACAACAATCCGACTATGATTCTATTAGTTCGACTCAGTGTAGAAACTACCACAGATATCTTACCCTGCAACCTGACCATTTCTCAATTTTTGTATAGACTCGTTGAACTTTGACCGGCCCACAACTGTTGGCTGTAGTTTCAGCTGGCCTACACAGGCGTGAGTGATCATATTTCAGATACAAGGGGCGGCCGGGAATGGGAGAGAGTTGATTTACCATTTCTTGCAAACTCAAGAGCTGCCTCAATATCTTTCTTACCACCCACAAAAGTGCCGTGTATGGATTGATTCAGCAATACCAGTTGAGTGGGGTCAACGTCTATGTGGAAGCGACCCTTGGGAGGTAGTCCGATGCTGTCAAGGGCTCAATGTTAGCTGCAGCCGTGATTTTTGGCCTCATTAACTTGGACGTACCACATAACTTTCGCGCCAGCACGGGAGCCAATATACTGTAGGGCCAACGGGTAGGACTGCACACCCGTCACGAAGACGCCATGCCCACCTCCGCCTGTAAGCTCTATGACAGTTTTGACTGGGTCTTCTTGTTGGAAATCTACAAAATGCTCGGCTCCGTATTGTTTCACCAGAGCTTCCCGTTCGCCACCGGTATCTACCACGATGGGACGCATGCCCATCGCAGCTGCGAGCTGGACACCTTGGATTCCCACACCGCCACCACCCCCTATCGAATTAGTATGCTACCAAAGCTTTCTATACTATATACTCACCTGGAAATACCGCCCACTGTCCGCTTTTGAGGCCAGATTCTTTGAGTGAGGAGTAAACTGTAGATCCTGAACACATAATAGGTCCAGCAACGTAGTCTGACACACCCTCTGGGATGAGGACCATGTATCTCTCCACACAGACTACGTACTCCTGGAACGATCCTTCTCCATGTCAGCGAGTTACAAGGGTGGCTTTCACATATTGACTTACCATTGAGTTGTAGACCACCGAAAGTTGGATTCTTACAGTATGCCTCTCGTCCGAGCATGCAATACTCGCACTCATGGCACACATCTTGGAGTGGCTTGTATCCTACACGCTGGCCAACGCTGAATTTTGTCACATTCTCACCCAGTTTCACTATCACACCAGAGCCCTTGGGAAGATCAGCAATCGCGTGAAAAATCACCGGGTGCCATCACCCCCACCTCGTGGCCAGCGGATCTGGTGCCCATGTCAGACATCTTAGGGACGTTCCAGTCCTGAAGCATAAAATGAATATCCGTCAAACAGATGCCAGTTGCATTGATCTTAACGAGGACCTCGCCTATGCCTTTTGCGGTTCATTAGTAGCTGGTCTCAAGAATATTTAGCGTCAGGCTCACCAGGTTGAGGTGTTGGCACTTGTATGACATCAACCGAAAAGTCAGGGCCTTCATTCTGCACAACTAGACAGAGTTTAGTCAATCTCAGTTATGATATTGTGCCCGGGTTGGATGGCCCACCAGCAGCCCAGCATGTCTCTGGGATTGTGACGCCAATATCACCCATTTTGGACAAATAGTCTTATTGAAGATGAGGTAAAGTCAGGTATATCGAGATTGTAGGGGAACAGTAAATCCTTCTCAATGCAAGATACAGACAAAATAGCATTGGTATACTGTCTCCGCCTAAGGTTGAAGAGATTAGCTGCCACATTTCCAGGGAGTTTCGAATAACCGATCTCTCGCATATGATTTTAAGATACCAATATAAGGAGTTCATGGAGGTTGATCCGAAACAGTAGGTGCCTACTCCTTCGTCGTACCGTTGCGTAGCTCTCGAAAACTGGACACGATTTCTGACAAAGCCCTCCGGAAAAGAAAGTGTTCCGGAAACGATGCATTCCGATATTAATTGTCTAAGTACTGCCTCCTGATATACAATGTATGATATGTCACACGAGGGGATGATAGGGGATCTCTGCGATCGCGAAACAAGCATGGAGATTAGGACCGGGTCCCACGGGCTTAGGTAACCCCAACTTGGCATCTGGTGGTACCGTTATTATCATCAATTCCTAACACCTCATCGGGGCTCAGAAGTCCCAGGTTACTGTCCGGAGTAGGGGTGTCGAGATGACTCTCTGATAACGGAAAAGCGTCATACCAGCCACTTCGAAGCCCGCTCCAAGTCCAGCAGCAATCCAAGCTGGTGGCCAATGTTGTGGAGGTGAGGGCCGACAATACGAGCGCCCTGCCGCGTCGTAATACCGTTCTTTTGCACACGGCATAGATCTTGCATCCCGTTGCCATGATTTGAGTATCAATTCTTTATCAGCCGAATTGATGACGATCAAACTCAGCCATGCCCCCCTTGCTCCAGCTACCCCTTCTGGATATCTCGATTCATCCCTAATATTAACGTTATCTCCAATTCTCAACCTTAATTGAAGCTAGCACACGTGTGTTTCCCCAAAGGCTGAACTCGTGGAATTGGCTCCTGATTCGAAGCTGTTTTCAACTATGATAGACTTAGGTCGCCGGAATTGATAAAGCAGAAAACGACGGAACAATCCGAGGCTGTATCACCGGCCTCAGACATATATCTAAACAGTCAGGATACTGTGTATGCGGCATTGTCATCCACCTCCAGACATCAGTGGCTAGTCACTGTTTTGAAAATGTCACCTAATTCAACCGATGTTGAGGCTATGGAAGTCATCGAAGGGGTAGAAATCGAACGAGCCAACGGGGCGCTTCTTGTGGACATCCGTGCAAAGGGTGGGCTCGACCTCCAGCACGATGGGATCAAGCTAGCAAAGGACGGTTATGTAAGTTTTATCACCCGTTGGGTATATTATTTACTTACGATGTTGGCAGACTGTTCTTATTCCGCAGCCTTCTGATGATCCCAATGATCCACTGAACTGGTCCGAGATCAAGAAGAACCTCCTGTTCTGTACCATGGGTCTAGCGTCGTTCATGACGGATTTCCAGGCTGCTGCGGGTGCCCCCCTCCTTGGGCCTCAAGCTGAAGAATGGAAGTTGACGCCAAACCGTGTCAACTATGCGGGAAACTTGAATTTGCTCCTGCTGTGAGTTTAGTTTTCAGGAAAGCCAGTCACCAACACCAGCTAATCCAATTGGTAGCGGCATCGGAGGCGTAGTATGGCTACCAATCATGTCTTCTTGGGGAAGAGCACCCGTGCTTTTCTGGGTCAATCTTTTCGGCACAGCAATGGCACTGGGGTGTTGCTTGATCAAAGATTTCTCCGGTTATTATGGCACTCGAGCGGTCATGGGCTTCTTCTTCTCCGGCAGTCTTACAGTGGGGCTAGCTTTTGTCCAAGACATGTACTTTTTCCACCAACAGGCCCGTAAGGTTGGTCTCTGGTCGATGATGTTATTGGTTGCGCCATACTGTTCTCCATTGTTCGGATATTTTATCCTTGCAGACACCGGCAAGTGGCGAACGATCTTCTGGGTCATTTTCGCATTGGGATGCTTTATCTTGCTACTATGTCTCCTCTTTCTCGATGAGACTTGGTATCGTCGCGATATTGACCCAGCATACCAGCCACCACGAGGAAACAGACTTTTACGCGTTTTGGGAACTTGGCAGCTTCAGCCAAGACCTCGATATTTCATGAAGCCAAAACAATCTTTGGCTCGGCTGTTTGCTACATTGGCGAAACCAATAGTTATCCCTGTGATGCTCTACTAGTAAGACTGACCCAAGTCTAGCACACTTTGAATTTTCTAATGGTTTCTAGTGCGATGAACCTCATGTGGGTGATTGGTGTCAATCAAACCACTGCCATCCTATTCGAAACTCCACGGGAAGCCGGTGGTTACGGCATGAGTACAAAGTCAGCAGGATATTGCGCATTGACGCCCGTTGCCTCCGTCCTGCTTGGAGAGGTCATCGGGCACTGGACGAATGAGTGGGTGGCCAGACGATACGTCGCTACCCATAACGGTATCTTCAAGCCAGAGGCCCGCCTTCCGCCAATATATCCAGCGCACGTGTTGATGGTTGCAGGATTAGTCACTATCGGCCAATCTCTCGGCCGCCACCTCAGCCTGGCTGCTGTTGTTCTTGGCTGGGGGATGTTTGTTTTCGGCCAGATGGTCATGACTGTCTCACTGACGGCGTACATCTTGGACGCCTATCCTACGGCTCCTGGAGAGATTGCTTCCCTAATGAACGCCTCCCGCATCTTGTCAGGTTTTTCGGTCGGGTATTTCCAGCTTGGATGGGGCCAATCCGTGGGGTGGGCTGCTTCATTCGGTACACAAGCTGGCATTTCAGCCGCGTCACTCACTATTATAATTGTATTGAACATTTGGGGAGAGAGATTAAGAGCGAAGGGAGGCCCGCTCAAGATTTGAATGGAGTCAGAGCTTGAAAGGTGCTCACCGAGTTTTACTGCCAGTGACAAGCTTCGAGCATCCGTCTTTATTAGTTTTAGGGAAATGTTGACATAGAAACATATTAGTTCTGAATCCTAAGGATACATTTACCTAGCTGAAATGATTTTGATTCTTAGCCAGCCAACATGTGTCAAGTGGTAAGGTATACTTTGAAAACCTGCTAGCTTATAAGTCATACTCATCAATCAGTTGTTGGGGCATGATACATGTCAGTTTTCGGCGCTCACCACAATATGATTGTGTTGTCTCAAAGGATTCAACTATTTGAAAAACCTTGAGGATTGGAGGCAAACTAAGAAACCCAGCTGGCAAAGTGTTCGATCAACATGTTTACCGGCCCAGAGCCACAAAACCTTCCAAGTTGCCAATGGAAAGTTGAATTGCGGAGATGGTCCACTGAGGGTATATATCGGCTTCCTTGAGTGTCGACCTCTTCCATTTCATCCCCGGCAGATAGTGGAGAGGATCCAGGTCCAGGACGGATCATCACCTCAAGAACTCTATTCCAACAGTCTTCGCTGGATGTGAAGTCAACCCAGAGCCTGCCTATCTCTACCCCGGCCGGGAGCTTACCGAATTTAGGATTGTACGATTGATCATTGCCGAGCAGAGAGCAGAGGAATGTCTCGTGAGGCCTGGGCAGCATCAAGGCGTGCGGATCAGATTGTACGAGAGGTCAATTCTCGTGTCTTGCAGCAGGACGTTGGATGTCAGCCAATGAGCAACGTTGCAAAGAAGCTTCGCTGTGGCTGCAGCCAAGGACTAGCCCTTCAATCATACTTGGAGGCATTCCGTGGCATCGGAATGCTCGTACACCACAGTTCCGAGCACGGCTACCGGGAAGCATATCCCCATGTACGATGTGCATCTCACAAACAGTGATCTCACACGCAACGTTATCTTTGCCGACAATGAGTACAATAAGGCAAACAAATACGGGAGGTCGCACTCGCCTTGCTCATCAAGCCAGCAGTAACGACCGCCTCGTCAGATCACTACAACGACGAAACAAGGATCCCAATACCAGATTCCGAAGAAGACATGAGTACCCAAACAGGCTGGAGGCAGCTCGATATCGCCATTGTCGGCGGCGGTATTGGTGGCCAGGCGGCTGCTACATCTCTTCGGAGGCAAGGACACAAAGTCACCATCTACGAGAAGGCTGACTTCGTGGGTGAAGTTGGTGCATCTATCTCCTGCGCCGCAAATGGCACTCGTTGGCTCGAAGAATGGAATGTAAATATCGAGCTTGGCGACCCTGTGGTCCTGGAAAAGTTGATCAGTCGCGATTGGAAGACTGGGGAGCCTGTCAGTGTCTACGATCTTGCGGATTATAAAGAACGATGGGGTTATGTAAGTCACAAACCGAGACTGGGGATGCCGATCGATTTACTCAATACTAATGCTGTGACAGGTTTACAATATGTTTCACCGACAATATATGCATAAAATGCTGCTGGATAGTGCTACCAGCGAGAAAGGGGATGGCATACCGGCAAAGTTGATTGTCAATCACAAGGTAAGTCTTCTCACATATCATGGTCTCGTGAAACAGCTTTATTAACTCTCTCGGCAGGCAGAGAATGTCGATGTTGAGACTGGAGAGATCACTTTCGCCAATGGCGTAACAGTGAAGCATGATGTTGTGATTGGCGCCGATGGCATCGGATCTTCACTTCGCACAGTGCTCGGAATCCAGACAGTTCGACGGCCTGCGACATGTACTTGCCTCCACACCAACGTCGACACTGAGACAGCAGTCAAGCTAGGTCTGGTAGACTACTCGAAGAACAGTGCTCTCGAGTACTGGGGCGGTTACAACACTCATTTCAAGATTGTCCTTTCGCCATGCAATGGTGGCAAGTTATTATCATACTATTGCTTTTTCCCTCGGGAGGAGGGCGATCTTCGAGGCCAAAGCTGGGACCAGGAGGCTTCATTGGATGAACTTCTTGCTCCTTATCCGGACTTGGATCGACAAGTTTTCAAGCATCTTGAAATAGGTTATGAGATTCGCCCTTGGCGGCTGTGGCTCCATGAGCCATATCCATTGTGGACGCAAGGTACAGTCGCGCTCATGGGAGATGCAGCGCACCCGGTAAAACTCCTCGGTAATATTTTTATCTTGAGAGCAAAGGTTTCCTGACGTGATTCAGATGATGCCCGACCAGAGCCAGGGTGCCTGCCAGGCAATCGAGGATGCGGCTGCCTTGGGCTTGGTCTTCAGTAAGGAGCACTTCTCCGGCGATGTTCGAGAGTCGCTCGGAGTGTTCGAACAAGTCCGAAAGCCGAGGGCGACGAAGGTGCAAGCCGCGTCAGCAAGGGCACGAGAAAATATCAATGAGCGAATTGGTGAGCAATAACCGCTGAATGGCAACCATTTTTGTTTCGTTCAAGGCTGACCACAAACCAGGGTTCTCAAGCAACACAGACACCAAAGTCTACAATGTTTCAAATGAGGACGGTAAACTAACGATTGATGAAATGAATCTGTAAGTGATGGGGTCAACTTGGCGCTTTCAAAACGCCAGAAAAAAAAGTCCGGGAAGGCTAAGTAACACGGCTAACCCCCTGCGCAGTTACGACATGAAAGCCCATATCCAGGAGGCGTTTCAAGAGCGACGGGCTGCAGGGATAAACGTGCAGGCGAATGGGGTTAGTGGCGCCCACGGAGCCCTCGGGGCCCATGGTGTAAACGGTGTCACCAACGGTGTGAAGAGCTGATTAATATGTAGGTGCACGAGGGCGATGAGGACTGGGGTTGAATGTCTGATCCTCGTCTAAATGCTTGCGAAAAATAGACAGGGCAGAAATGGCGTCCACTGTAATAGTAACAAGAGGGCCTGCTGCATGATTTGGTCGAGCCCTGGCAAGTAGTTACTCATGTTTGATGCCCTTTGATCACTGGGCACCTGGATGAGGGATAGCCTGTAAAGACTCCACAGGTGGCCAGAGATAAGGGGAATTCCCATCCGGATGCCCCGTGCAGGGCACACACAGCAGGCCACTAACTGAATGGATCGGCGGTGCCAGGTGGGAAGCAGGGCTTATCGGATGCGTTTAGGCGGTCGTAGGGGTGTCTCAATAAACTTCCAGTCAAGCAGTTGGCCCCATTCTATTGAGTTTATAACTAACTTCTGCTGATACGAGCGAGGACTCGTGCCGGAGCTACTTAAGTGGCCAGCATGTCGATGCTACAGACATGGCCTCGTAGGCCTCGAGCCCTTCGAGCCCTGCAAGTTCTACTCGTGGACACTGTTCCTAGCTATCCCTATCCACCCCCCGCACTTTCGCTGTTCTGGAACAGGTGCATTTGCCGCTCACCTCAGTAGTGCCTAACCCTACATACCTCACTCCATGCCCATCTCCTAAATTCTAACACACCGATGAAGTGCATCCTCCTCAAGCCGTGAAAACTCTTCTTGCTGCTCCGGCTTCCTAATTATCGCAGCCGTTACCTCTGATATTTCGGGTTGTATGTTGCAACAGGCCGCTATTCTCAAGCGGAATTGTTTCTGCTTATCAAACCTTCAACCTTGGCGCTTCATCTGCCACTTCCAAGACCGTTGAAACTCATCGCCAGGCGCGCCAGCACGGATATAGGGCTCCCATACCATGCCAGGAGAAAAGCGGTCAATCGTGCCGGCCACGAGCGAACCAAGTAAAAAGCGCGCTCCGTACATTCCTAGGGCTTGCGAAACTTGTCGGAGGCGCAAGGTTCGGTGTGATGGACGAAAGCCATGCGAATATTGCCTAGGACGATCATTCGAGTGTCACTATACCCCAAATATTGATGACCAGAGGGCTGCTTCTCAGAGTTCGTTGAATATCGTGCAGCAGATTACTAAAGGAACCGGCTGGGCTCAAAGGTAAGGGTTTGCCGCCAGGCAAATATTCCACGTGGCTAAAGATCCTATCTAGTTCGGAGCGGCCAATTGCTGGCCTTGATGAACTTGTCGCATCGATGCAAGGACAGATAAACGCTCTAATAGCCCATGTGAAAATGTCTGATGAGAGAAATTCACAAGAGGCTGGAGGCAAGGCTTCGAGTATGAGCTCTCAGAAAGGCCACTCTGATACCAACACTGTTTCAAGTGACAGTACAATACCTGCTGCTGTGGAGCCTTCGAGACAGATGCACACTTCACGGCGCTCGACAAATGCATTCTGTGGCCCCACGAGTCCAGAATACAGTCTCAATGCCGCCCAGAGGAGAATGCAATGTGACAAGCCATCTGGTCCCGGATCTGGTTCAGCCATTTCCCCCAGTGTTGACGAAGACCAATCAGATGATGGAGACGATCAAGCGTACACCCCGGGAACCGAATATGTCCTACCGTTTCACCAGGCTTCGAGACAGGCCCTGCAGCCATGCCTGCTTCAGTTCAAAAATTTCCTCTCTAAAGCAGAAGCAATTCGCGTGCTACTTATCTACCACAGTATGATGGGAGAATTGCATCCAATTTGCAATATTGAACTCATGGTGAAGCAGACCGAGGCATGTTATACTAGATCAACCAATGAACTTGGTACTGCTGTCGGAAATGGACTTCCAATTACCGAAAATGACCTGTTGATAATTAATCTGGCCCTGACAATTGCGCTTTGTACCGAGACTGGGTCTTTGCCAGACACGGGCAGATCCATATACGACAGCTGCCGCGAGCTCATCAATGCGAAGCTTGCGAGTCTGACAACGGATATAAAACATGTGCATGTTGTCTTTCTCGTGGTAAGGAAACCTCATTTGAACACAAATAATCACGGCGCTAACTAATGATAGGCCCTTCGGCACTTTTTCATGGGTCGAATTCGTCTTGCCTGGAGAACGTGTGGGCAAGCTGGCCGCATGGCGATGGAATTAGGACTTCACAGCCGAGAAATGTCTCAGCAGTGTCTAGAGAATGACGAGCAGCGAGATGCGGTCGTGGACTTGTCATGCAGCCTTGTTGTCCTGGATCGTCAGTTAAGCGCCTCGGCGGGACTTCCTCATACCTTCCAGAACACAGACTTCGACCTAGCAATAGGCGCTTCCGTAAGCCAAAGATGGCCCTGCTCTGTTCTTCGATAGTGCTGACTTGTCATGCTAGGTGAAATCTCCATACTTAAGACACATGATGGACTTCACACTTATGAGCCACAAATTCAACGAGCCGATTTCAAGGGTGGCTACCGGGGGCTGTTATACTGACGATGACTCTTTTGAGGTTACCAATTTTCTAGTAGAACAATGGAGAAAGAGATCGACTGAGGCCTGGGATTTCACTCGACTGTCAGATTGGGAAATCCAGCCTTCCAAGATACCTCCATCATGGGTTGTAATCCTCTATCTGCGAGCCAACGCTGTGCGAGGCATTCTCCTACGGCCTTTCTTTCTCTCGGATCCGGCGAACCCTGCAAGCAAGAGGCAAGTGAAACCAGCTCTGGACATCATATCAGATTCGATCAACATACTGTCGGTTCTAGACAAGACCAGTAATATCTACCGAATCCAGCATCCATCGCTTCAACATATCTTAGCTGGAACTTGCGCCTTGCTCTTCCTGGTCCTTTCGTACACTGCACAAAACCACGCAGCTCCGGGCTTAGACCTCCCCGCTGATTTTTCCGGCACGGTTAATCGGAACTTTTGGACCGCTCTTGAGTTGTCAAGGTCCTATAATGAGGCTTCACTTACTTCTCGCAAACTGTATAGGCGCTTGAACGCAATTAAAGATACCCTTCTTCGTGCCGGATATCTCGCCCCAGACTACAATCCTAATAATGTCCCTGAATCAGCACTGAACCCTCACCAATCCGATCTAATGACGGGAAATCAAATGCAAATGATTTCAGACCAAGGGCTAGGCAGCAGAGAGCAACCTCTCAGGTCCAATCCGAATGCCGAGATGGTTCCTGTCAACGAGATGGCCATATTTCCCGGGACCACGAACTCCATGCTGGGTCCCAATCCTTTTCTTTTTGATTTCAATATGAACCTAGAGTACTTCGATTGGCTAGACTACGAATGGCCATCCGATGATATGGCACCTTCTCTTTCTGGAAACGGCTTCGGAGCCTTTTGATACAATATTGGTCACGACAATTGCTCACAAAGGGATGATAGGTCTGCAACTATGGACTCTTTGGCATTGACATCATCATATGTCTTGAGAGTTTTATGATTACAATGCTGCACTTTTCACTTTGATATGAAGTTGCATGAGTCTAGGTCTATTCAGATCTCTCCAAACCCTTCTCGTCCCCAGAGTTCACCTTCCCAAAAGCCTGAACCACACCGCCCCATATCTCAAGGAAGGCTCTCTCTTGTGATACGACCGTCAATCGTTGCAAGGCCGTTTCCACCGTAACTCTGTCGCAGACTGCGATTCGGATTCACCTGATGTTTGTGTAACTCCCGCCCCTTCTGCCTCGACGAGGAAGTAATCCGATATGCAGTTGGACAGGAAGGCTGAAGCGATGCCGAACACGCTGGGACCGGCCCGATGGGTTTATATCGGATAGTGACGAGGCCGCTAGAGCTCCACCGGACCAATAACCTAGATGAACGCGCCAAATGAAGCTGATTTGGGCATAAATGTAGTTGAAGTCTTCCGGAACCCATCAGGGCCTTGGCAGCAGGAATGCCGTGACAAGCCTAGTCAAACGGAATGGATCAAAGATGCGGGCCGTCGACCTCCTTGACTTTGAACTTGAACATTTCGTTGGACGACACGGAGTTTCTGTCCCTCATCTTCGAAGCAACCTCTATCCCTCCCACTGGAACTTTAAACTCGTATCGCTTGTTAGGTGTGGCTTCACTACCCTGTATGAGCTGCGCAGGATATGGCAAATACTCTGGCATCAGTCCCAGTTGCCTCAGGGCTGTGCCCTGATCCCAATTAATGTGCTCATGATATAGTCGGTCTCCTCGAATGTTGACAACGGCGTGGAAAGGTATTTCTGCTTTTCGGAATGTTGGTGGAATTCCAGGGAGGCTAGCTCTGATTGTTAGCTTTTGCTGGGAGGCAAAACCGGGAATAATAAAACTCACAACCAATCCAACTCCTTGTCGTGTGTAAACTTGAATAAAAATTCGTCAATTATCCGATCAATTCCAATTGTCCGGCTTAGAAGCTCCATTGAGGTATCAACGGAATTTAAGAATATAAAGTTTTGTCTGTAGAACGAAGTTAAGGCCGTGCGACCTACTCCTCCCGTCATCTGACAACGGACGTTAGTGCATTTGTCCCATAAAATTTGGGACCGCCTCACTGTTGGTACGTGATTGACATATGGCTCTTGCACCATAGTGCTCATCGTATGTTCAACCGAGCGATCAGAAAACTCGTAATAAGTATGTTCGTCCCATATAGTTTCGAGGTCGAAATATGGTCCACCCATGATAGGCTTCAGGAACGTCAGGTTACGGGTGTGAGACAATGCCTCCGTGTTATAATGAAAGGATTTCGAAAAGGGCGTTGCAAATTCAAATGTCTGAACATCTGGGTAATAATACGTGCTGAGGATATCCGTCGTCCTTTGCCGCGTGGTAAGTTCGCCGCCAGCGAGTTGTTGCAAAACGGGGATCTGAGCATTTCCCAGCGTTTTCTGATCTGATGCATCTCCATAAGTGATCGCAGCCACAATCTCGGGCACTTCTGCCACAGAGCCTGCTATTTTATTCCACAAACTGGGGACGTATGCTGTTGAGGAGTTGTGGTCAGCTTCGATACCCAAGAGTAGACGTTAAAGGGAGCGCGGGTGTCTTCAACTTACAAACGAGGCCGATGTTGTCCTTCGGCTCACATTTCTCGCATCTGGAGATCGCATCCACGGCGGATTTGAGCAAGCTCGATGCTGTACTTTTACCTAGGGCTCGCTCCTCGATTCCCGCCACAGCATAACCTTCTTCGGCCCATTTGACCAAAAGTGAGGGTACACCCTCTCTGATGGCGAGTGGATCGTCAGAGTTTGGTGTGAGGAGTATGATTCCAGGACCATGACCTCTGCGAGTGAGGGGCAGCAGGAGTTTTAAACCATCTTCCAGCTCGACCAAGGTGGGGCTCGGAAGTGGTGGAGGAGGTTGGGTTATATCGTTGTACTTGCTCATTTTCGATTCGTTCCAAAACAAAAATCCTTGACTAGCTAGTTTCCAATTACAAGCATGTAAAATTTGAATATATAGACACATAATGTGTCAGAGTTTTGGGCCAACAGTAGGTGATCTTGTGCGAAGTGCCCATTCCGCCTTTCCGATAGCCTTCCTTGGGCTGAGCTCTCCTGTGCGCGGATGTTCCGCTGCCGGCAACTGGTGACCCGTTCGGGTGTGTACCATCCATGTGAAGATTTCAGTCCTGAAGAAGTTGCGAGAACAGGACTCACCTGACGTCTCCTGGATGAATTACCCCTTGTAAAGCACCCGTTTGCAACCTGCAAGATAAAGAACACACCTGGACTAGCAAGGACGTCACGGGGACCTAACCAAACAACATCACTCCAAAGCAGACAAGCATATCGTTGCTGAGCCATGGTACCACCACTTGAGGACATTCGTCCAGCTTTTGAGCTACGAGGTCGCAACTATGTGATCACGGGAGGTGCTGGAGGGATAGGTTTTGCTGCAGCCCGCGCTATCTGCGAGCTGGGTGGGAATGTTGCGATTCTCGACGTGCAGGAGAAACCTGTCGCCGAGTTCGAGACGCTTTCCAGTAAATTTGGAGCCAAAACTTTCTATTTCCAAGCAGACGTCACCAACCAAGAAAGCCTGAGCAATGCGTTTGCAAAGGCAGTCGAGGCGTTGGGCTCGATAGACGGGTTGGTGCCATCCGCTGGGATCGCCATCGACAAGCCCTTCGTTGACCAAACTTGGGAAGAATTTACCCGCATTCATGAAATCAATGTAAGTGTTGCTCCTTATCCTGCCAGAGACCGATAGTTCTATGAATGAAAAGATTTTTGCTGATTGGCAAACCTGCAGTGTCGAGGATTGTTTTTCAGCTGCCAGCTTGCAGCCAAGCAGATGATCAAGCAAGGAAAGGGAGGCAGTATGGTACTGCTCGCCTCACAGACAGCACATATCGCCATCCCTGGACATCGTATGGCAGCATACAACATGTCCAAGGGCGGTGTCCTAATGTTGATGAAGGCTCTTGGGGTCGAATTGGCACCCCATAATATTCGGGTCAACAGCATCTCTCCTGGTTTCGTTGATTCTGATATGCTACAAAAGGTGAAAGCAGCAAAAGGACCCCAGGAAGCGGAACAACTCGCAATTTCACCCCCGATGAAGCGCCTCAGCAATCAAAATGACTTGACCGGAGCCATTATATACCTCTTGAGCGATGCCGCTAGGTTTACCACTTCTGTTGATATTCCTATTACTGGAGGGCTTCATGCTGGTACGATTGAAGGATTGATTTATTATCCATAATCTAAGAATGGAGAAAGAGAATTTGAGGCATAGATGGCGAATTTCCTATTCATCTGATTATTAAAACACAAAGAAGACTCATATTAAGAAATTCGAATGAACTCGTGACACATGAGGAACCAACATTTTCAAAATCAATAATCCAAAGACAAATATCTTCATTTCTTGTTTACAAAACGGCAGGTTCCGAGCAACCTAGGAGATTTTGAAATTGCACTCCCATTCACTTGTCATGAATCCTTTAGCTCCAGCTCTCAGAGGCAATGCTCATTTTTTGAATTTAATCCTCCTGCCCTCCTGTCTATAACACTAATTCTTTCCATTTGCCTCAATCCATTCGTCGCCTAGGCCTATATAGTCTTTTGGCTTGTAAGCTTCTAGTAATTCCAGTATCGGCGATGATTTTCTGTGGTTCTTCAACCCGAGATCATTGACCAGGAGGTCCATGTAAGGGATCGAATCGAAGGCAAAATCAGGCAAAGAGGCACCATAGCCACATGGGTACCTCCATTTCTCGAACTGGGTATGGAGCATGATCTCTTTCGTGACCTCGTCTGCCGTTTTAGGGGTACGTGTCAGCTTTCCATCGAGGAACGCGGAGATCCAAATTCCTTGGACTGTCGAGAAGATAGAAGTACAGACTGTGGAAACCATTCCAGCATAAGCGATATTTCTCTTGAAAACTGATTCGGATGGGACAATGAATCGATAATTCCGGAGTGGCTCCTCAGCTTTAACAGCGCCACGAAGGACTGGTTGATCCTTGAGAATGGGGAACATGTCGTGAACTTGTTTGTCGGCCTCCTTGCTGAGTCTTTGGATATCAGCAGTTGCAAGGGACAGTCCAGGACTATAGTTTATGAACTTTAAGTTCTCGGATGTCTTCTTCCACCCAGTGGCGCAGATCAAAACTTCGGTCTCGAACTTTTCGCCGTCAGTCAAATGGACAGTGTTTTCATCCAGCTTGACGATATCAGCAAGGTGGACCTTGATTCTGCCCTCCTTGACAAGCGCGAAGAAGTTTGTCGGGTAATTATGGATACCCACACCGCTACCTGTCCACATTGCGCTATTCCATGGCTTCAGTTTAAACACGTCCGAATGGTCGTTATAGCCATGAGTCTCGATAACTTCAGAACTGATTTGATTCCAGAAATTATTGACGATAAATCTTCCAAAACCGGTTCTGTGGAGGAAGCTATGTGCCATGGAGAAGCCATCCTCAGCCTGCCAGGGGCATGGACTCATGAACGTAAGAGCACGAGTCGAAAGGAGTTCTTCCATTTTCCTTTTCAGGGGTGTCACGTAGGGTGGGCAGATCCAAACTGGTCCTTGACCTGTCGGTCGAATGATCAAATCGACCTGCGCGTTGCCTTCGGTGGCGAACGCATACGCGACATCAAACGCAGATTTTCCTGCTCCCACAACTGTGGCCTTTTTGCAGGTATTCACGGTGTCGGATCGGTGGCAAAATTCTTTTGCATGGAAAAATGGCGGTTTGAAGGTTTCTTCGCCGGGGTAAGATGGCATATTTGGTTGAGACGTCAGCCCAGTCGCTACTATCAATTTTCTTGCCTGAATTGTCCGACTGGTCGTGGACTTCGATGTGACAGTTATGATCCATTCATCATTTGCCGTAGCTTCGACTGAATCGACTTTAGTTTCGAACAGTGTTCGTTCAAACACACCAAATTTTTGGGCGAAGTCAGTGAGATAACGGTGCAGAACTGCTGCTGGAATATGCTGCCCTTCCGAAACGCCGTATATCTTTTCTTCCATAGGAAAATCTGGAAACTCGTAGGAACCCCAGAGATTATTCGACTTCAAGCCTGGATATAGTCTCTCTTTGGACCATGTTCCTCCACAGCTGTTTTCAGCTTCAAGAATCAAGATCTTCTCGTCAGGATGATTTTGAATGTACGCCTTGGCTGATCCAAGTCCATACCAACCAGCGCCAATGACGACAAGGTCGTATGTAGTTATTGCTGAGCCAGCATCACCCATGATTAAATCGGTGGTCGTTCAAATTGTTAGACGAAGATCGTTGACTGCCTAATTCTTTCAGATCTTCTGAATTCAGGAAGCTCCCTGGGCGCTCCTCCTTTTCATTGTACACCGAACCTCCATACCTACTTATCACTGCATTCGCGGCTACATCGCTGTTTCGGCTTGACTGTACTCATCCTCAGATTTGCCGTTCCAGAGCATACGAGGCTAGTCAGGAGCTAGAAACCATAATGGGGGCCCACGGAACGATTCCCAGACTGTTTCCGAAATGCTACGGCCCGCAATAACAAATCATCGGAAACCTTATCATGCGGAGCCTTGAAGCAGATGGGTAAATCGGGAACATTGGGTAGAAAGATAACGTTTTGAATGAATTACACTGAGCAATAGCTATCAGGTGAGCTATGTCTGTCTCTAAGCCTTTTGGTCAGGGCTCATCGAAGCCCATTTCCCGCCAAGAGGATTTGATCTTCGCCTTCACGTCCTCTGGATACGACGTTTCAAAATCAACTTTGGTGAATGGTCTGCCGACTTCGTACTCAGCCTTCATCACGCAGTCCTGAATCATTTTCCCCCCGCGTTTAGGATCAGCTCTTCCATAAGCCATGTACGGAGTTAGTGGGAACCCAGGAACATCTTCAAATACAAATTCATCAACACCTGGGCGGCACCTCGTTGCAAGAGCCCAGATAATATCCTTTAGATCGTAGATGTTCACGTCTTCCCCAACGAGGATAATTCTGTTGACCAACATTGCACTCTTGTTGTTGAACACAATATTGCCCAACTTCCGGCAGAAATCCTCAGAGTTGGTCTTCAGAGCACGTAGTCGTTCGGTGTCTACCGTGAGGGCGCACCAAGTACCATGCGTCTCTAAAGGTGCATTTGCATCTAATATTGGCAAGTCGTGCTTTTTGCAATATGTGAGGAGCTCGGCTGCTGCAAGCGCTCCGGTCGTATGCTGAGCGCACAATGAATTAGCAAAACATTCGAGCTCAATCTCACTAAAGATATATGTGTGACTTACCGACTCGTCTGTAATTCTGCCTGGGACAGAGATTGGCATGATTGCATCGTCTCTGTAGGTAATCAAATCAACTCGAAACAGTGGCATGGCGTGCTTGTCGTCCTCACACACCAGCCCAAGGTAATCCCCAAAGGGACCTTCATCTCCTTGTTTGCTTTGATCTAGGTATGTCACTCCCTCGAACACAATCTCGCTGTTTGCTGGTACAAGGAGGTCGCTTAGTTCACATTTCACAAGGTCCAAGGGCCTCCCTGTCATCGCTCCCACGTACTCGCTTTCGGACACGTTTTCGGGAATAGGAAGTGCAGCCACAAAATTTGCAGCTGGAGGCACGCCGAATGCAAGTGCCCAGGGAATCTCGGTTTTGCCTGCTTCCCTCCACTTCTCGCGAATGATTTGATTGTGCTGTCCCTTGCCAACTAAGCATACAAGGTGCTTATTGTCGTGAATCATCCCTCGAAATATTGACCAATTTGTCCAGGAGCCGTCAGGTGTCTGGAGGACATGGACACCGTATGTCTGCAAGTACTTCCCACCGTCTCCAACATGGAGATACGGAGCAGGTAGCTGATGTAGATCAATCTCGTCACCGGACAGCCTGTTTTTCTTGCAAGGTCCTGTTGGTAGGACATTGGGTTTTAGTGGTGTGGCACGTTTGGCGGCTTGAGTTTTCTCTCCTATTTCCTTCCAGCTGGCATTTATTGGTAGTCCCATGTTCCTCGCTAGTCGCCCATATCTCTCTTCCTCGTTCTTTCTCAGGCTTGCTGCATTGCCGAACATCCTCCATAGACCGTTTTTGGCGCCTTTTACATTGTTGAAAAGCGGTGCTTTGCCGTTAAGTTCACTAACCCGTCGAACAATTGCTGCCACCTCCAGATGTGGATCTACTTCGCGATCAATTTCAACCAGGTCACCATCACTGCGAAGAACATCGATAAAAGTTCGAAAATCAATCTGCGCCGCCAACGGGTCTGGTGCCATCCCAGCAGAGTGTGTGCATGCGCGGGTAACTTTTTGCTGGATGATTGATTGTAGGAGCTTTTTTGAAGTCATCTTTGCTCGTGGTCAAGCTGAAGTAGGTGATGAAGTGATTTAGTTTGACATATCTTCTGGAAGTGCGCGCCACGAGTGGTTGGCTGCTCTTGCAAGATAGACTTTCCGCCATGTTCCCAGCAAGACAATTTTACCGATACCCGGAACCTGTTCCGCAATCGGCAATGAGGAAAATGCAGATTCACAAATCTATCGATTTAGTAGACGGAGTCTAGAATAGGAAACTACTCTTCCCTAGACTTATCATTATGTATGTTACCCGAGGGCCTAAAATTTGCAGCAACGAGCCTTGAAATTCAGCTCACCTTTGAACTCGTTTCGCAAAGTCAGGCGCCAGGACTGGAGGACATTGCGGGTGTCGTCACTTGTTCTCAAAATGTTAAGACGGCTTGCCCAACAACCAGCGACAAGATTTCCCCAAGTTGGCCGAGTCACTGGGTCCGTTTTGGTTCGTCATTGTATCCAGAGGCCACGATCAGACTATACGAGTAGACCCAGCCCACACCCAGGATCACACTTGCAAGATATCGGCCATTCACCAGTTCAACCTCCTACCAGCCGACCCCATGACGACCTTATATCTTTTATGCCGCCGCGGCCTAGGAGAATAGTTGTGGGCATTACGGGCGCTACAGGCACTATCTATGCAATTCGAATGCTTGAGATAATGCGCCAGTTGGGGGTTGAAACTCATCTTATCATTAGTAAATGGGCGCTTGCAACACTGAAATACGAGACCGATTTGTCAGAAGCCCATATTCGAAGCCTGGCACATGCCACATATACCGCAAAAGATATGTCTGCACCTATCGCATCGGGCTCTTTTCAACATGATGGAGTGGCTATTGTTCCCTGCAGTATGAAAACCCTGGCAGCAGTACGAATCGGCTTCTGTGACGATTTAATATCACGAGCTGCCGACGTAAGCCTGAAGGAAGGCCGCAAAGTCCTTCTAGCTGTTCGCGAAACACCACTCAGCGATATACATCTCGAGAACATGCTCGCGTTAAGGCGCGCGGGAGCTACGATTTTCCCCCCTGTTCCTGCTTTTTACACTCAGCCTAAAAGCCTTGACGAGCTTGTGAATCAGAGTGTGGGCAGAATGCTAGACTCTCTAGGCATTTATATCAACAATTTTCATCGATGGAACGGGTTCGAGAAGCAAAATAAGAGCAAACCCCCTCGTACCGGCTCTGGAGAATCTCCCAGACCTAATTCACAAGGCTCTATGATACTACTCAAGCCTGAGGGTGAAATGGACAATAAAATGGCGGCTAGCACTGACTACGATGAACTACATGGTGACCCTCCACTTCGTTATGCAAACGGCTGAATCCCATGATCAAGGGGAGACTTCATCCCCTAGTATATTGAGGATAGCAACAGCAATTGTTGAGAATAACCAACCGATGTCCAAGTCTGCGAACTTTGACATTGTCATGATCAAGCTTAGCTTCACTAAAGATCAAGCCGCCAGAGGAATATCTAGACTCAGATACGAGGAGCAACAACAGGAAGAACACATCAGTGCGAGGGATCGCACAACACTGCCCAGCTGCCAACGAATTTGTCTTACAACATACTACGTAAGTATGAAACGTTCAATTGGTCAAATGCATGCGTGGACCAAGTCAAGGAGCCTCTACAATATCTTACTTGAGCTCTTGGTCAATAATAGAACAATAATGACAGGTCATCTGTCCAATTTGGGTGTGAATACAGCCTAGCTATTCAGTCATTACCTATTAATACTAATCTAAGTAAACTACCGAATGTACGACCTTCCGTAGCTGGGGAAGCTTGTAGTCCAGAGCCCCCGAAACCGAGTCTCTTCCACATCGCACCATCAATTCAGCTTGTGACCTGCCTTCCCAGTCTTCCGAAGTGGTGGAGAAATGTGATCGCCCCATTTCTCCATCCTCCCTTTCTGGGCGATTGGTGCCAAGTTCCAGATGCCAAAAACTGATAACGCTCGCACGCTGCGAGCCACAACGGAATGCTTCATCGGAAATTCCGTTGATGACCTACCTGGGAACTCAACCAGTAATGTTGGCCCATTGTTATCTGACTAGGACATATCTGGGGAATTTAGCGCCTGTTGTGGATGGGCTCGCTTCAAAGTGTCCCCACATTAGGCCCAACCTTAGACTGGCACTACGGCAACCACCTTCTCCTACTAGAGATCTAAGGCTAGTTATTCTGTTGCTAAGTTCTCAAAGCAAGTTCCGACGGCGGATAGGGAACCTTGCTGGATTTATTCCTGGGAGTATGAATGCTGGGTAGTGACTCGCAGCGCTAAGGCTGTGGTTAGCGGCGCGAGGAAACTCGTGAGAGTAGATTGCGACGGAGCACGACGTGTGGTGGAATCTGTCTCATCTTATTAATGCGTATCCTTTAGTGGTTGGCATACTGCTTGCAAACCGAGTTGAGGTTCGAGAAATTATCTATGCCCCTTTAGAGTTTTGTTAATACTTTTTGTTACATTCTGGGATCATCGCAGAGGGAGTTTACCAGGCTGCTGCAAGTGTGACGGCTTCAAGGACCAAGATGTACAGTACCAGAGGAGCCACCACGAGATTTTCTCGGCTGGGTCACATCACTCGCTGTGATCCCGCCAGAAAACGGTCAGTGGCTCTTAACAAACGCGACCTCCACACGGTTCCCTTGATCATCAACGGCAAGAACATAACTACCAAAGAGACCTTTCCAGTGACTGGCTGCTTGAAGGGTACTGAGATTTCATATTGTTCGACAGTATCACCTCAGCATGTCAATAACGCTGTTGAATCTGCACAGGCAGCATTTCCAAGCTGGTCGGCTACAAAGCCCTCAGAGCGAAGAGATATCTTCCTTCGCGCTGCAGATATCTTCGCGAAACGAAAGGATGAAATGGCCCACTACATCCACGAGGAGATTGGCGCCAGTAAGGATTACCAGGAGTTTATAATCGGCTTGGCAGTTGAGGGTTTGAAGGACACGGCAGGGAGAATTGCAGGCGCCGTGACAGGCGAGGTCCCTACGTCCATCCACAAAGGAATGGGTGCAATGGTCCTGAAGAGACCCTACGGCGTTGTGCTCGGGATAGCACCTTGGTTAGTCAGTCAAGAAACCACGGGAAGCTATTACTAACTCATTGCGACTAGGAATGCTCCATTTCACCTTGGACTACGTTCCATCACTTTCCCAATAGCGACAGGTAATACGGCAATCCTCAAAGGACCAGAATTCTCGCCACAATGCTATTGGGGATTTTCAGATGTCTTCCGTGAAGCAGGCTTACCAAATGGCGTACTGAACACTATTTTCCACCGTCCTGCCGATGCTGCAGCTGTCACTGAACAGTTGATTGCTCACCCTGCTATCAAAAAGATCAACTTCACCGGTAGCTCGAAGGTGGGCAGTATTATTTCCGCTTCTGCCGGCAAGCATTTGAAACCGGTGTTGATGGAGTTGGGAGGAAAAGCAAGTGCAATCGTGATGAAGGATGCTGACTTGGAAAACGCCGCTTTGCAATGCACGCTGGGTGCATTCTTGAACGTAAGTGGAATAAGAACATTGCAACCACTCGGCTGGAGCCTAACATTACAAACCAGGCTGGTCAAATCTGCATGTCTACTGAGCGAATTCTGGTACATTCGTCCATTGTATCTAAGTTCAAACCAATTCTCCAAGCCACAATTGACAAGGTCTTTGGATCGCCAGAGACAGCGCCTGTTCTCGTTACCGCCGCATCAGCAAAGCGCAATCGGGGCCTTGTCGATAGCGCTCTTGCACAAGGTGCAGAAGCACTTTATGGAAACACCAATTTGATTTCGAAACTAGAAACCAAAATGTCTCCTGTTGTGTTAACAAATATCAACAAGGATATGGATATATATGCTACCGAATCCTTTGGCCCCAGCGTCTCACTCTACACATTCGAAACTGAAGAAGAGGCACTGGAATTGGCGAACGACACCGAATATGGCCTGTCCGCTTCTGTCTATACAGAGGATCTAAGAGCAGGATTCCGAATGGCGGAAGGGATAGATTCGGGCGCCATCCACATCAATACTATGAGTGTGCATGACGAGTTCGCATTGCCGCATGGTGGAGTCAAAAAGAGTGGATTTGGCCGGTTCAATGGATACCAGGGTCTGGAAGAGTTCTTGTACTACAAGACTGTCACATGGCTAGAATAGGCATTTCTCGTTGGCATTAAGTAGATCTTTAGTCCAGGGGCAGGTTGTAAAAATTCTTCTTCTTATTGTATACGATCTAAATTTACAGCTTTGGCACTCCTCTAGTCACTTTTCGAGCATAAGGGTGCTGGAAACTAGGTACCAGGTGGTCGATATCGCCAGTATTTACAAAGTCCGGATGGGCATCCCTCATTAAGTTTGTCATGCCGCACAAACGCATTGCGGTTTCTACCTCGTCCTTGATAACTGTTTCTGACATCAGTTTGATGGAATTTGTGCGAGAAATGGGCCAAAACTTACTCTCAACGGCGTGTTCAATTCCCTCTGAGCCATATTTGATCGCATACATAAAGGGCCTGCCAATTCCCACCGCGGAAGCGCCCAGGCAGATAGCCTTGACGATATCTGACCCTCTTCTGAAGCCACCATCAACCAATATTTCCATTCTCCCGAATACCTCGGGGCAGTTTTTGTGAAGTTCGAGTAATGTGAGGATCCCTGGTGGTGCAGTATCAGCTGCCCGCCCGCCATGGTTGCTGAGGACAATTCCATCACAGCCAGCTCTCATGGCAAGAACGGCGTCCTTAGCACGCTGTATGCCCTTTACCACGATAGGCACGCCCGTCAAGCTTCTTACCCATCGCAAAGAATCCCAGTTAAATGTTGGATCAATGAATGAACTAGCTTGCCGTGCGAATCCTGCTCCTCTCCTGTCTGGTTTCCCAACCGCACCCGACGTCTCTGGCTTGATTCGTTCATCTGCCTCACGTTTGGATATTACAGGCAGGTCAACGGTGACAAATATTGCCTTGACCTTTCCTGATTTTGTCATTTGCTCTATTGCTTCTTTTGATTTTTGTCGGTCCTTATTGACATAAAGTTGGAAAAATGCATGCCTGGGAGTCATCTCAAGGATCTCGTCATGTGGAAAAGAGGCAGGGGTGGAGATGCAATGGATAATGCCAGAAGCTGCTGCGCCCTGCGCCATGGCCAGTTCTCCTTCAGGACCCCCGAATTTGCCACCTCCCATTGGAGCAATATATATCGGCAGATCTAGATCACAGCCGAACAAACGAGTACGTGTATTGACCTGTCCAACATCCCTGAGTATGGCTGGACGGAGCCATATTCTCCGTAGTATCGAAAGGTTCGCTTCGCGGGTGATGTTGTCGTTCGAGGCGCCGCTGATAATTGCCCACGCCTTTTCAGGAAGGCTTTGCTGAGCATGTTCTTCGAAGTCGTACAGATTGATGACTGAGTCGAGTGAGAGTTCTGCATCAGATCCAGACACTGGATTCTCGGCTTCCATGTTCTTCTGCCACTCAGCATTGACGGTGGTTATATCAAGAACTCCCACATGATAGGTAGATTCCAGACTTTTCTGGATGAGGCTGGGCGCATGGACTTCATTATAAGCTTTCGATGCGTCCTTACCCCCATAACTATGAATTACTGTAGAACCTCTTAGTCTCATTTTTGCGGGTAAGCGTGCTTGTGAGGGTCAAAACTGACTTTCAGCGCCCCCGGGGTGCTCATCTGAAAAAGAGGTCATATCATAAACTTGCCCATTGACAACGATCCAGATATCCTCTGGCTTGTTGTGCAACACCACTTCAGATACTGGAATTTGTCTTGACATCTTTCTCTTCGTTTGTTTCGAATTAGGCCAAACTGCCCCGGGTAGGTTCTGACAGAGTGATGGGGATTATGAGTGCGTGAGAAGACCTAGGTCCCTTCAAAGTTAAGTCTTGTGGATTGATCAGGCTATAGTCTATTACTGCTCCGAAGGATTGCTTCGGAGGTATCCTTATTGAGGCTTTACCACGATGTCCTTACAAGCCTCGGCGTCCTGGAACAATGGACTTGGATTCAACCTGGAGTTTCTGAAGCAGCAGTTAGTATATGGTATATTGTATGCATAAGATGCCGTCTGATCTCGGTTGCAGAATTAGTGCAGGTACCATCTTTTCACCAGTCATTGCTTGTCTGCTCTTTCATTGTGCCTGCAGCGTTGACAGAGCAACACTCCACGCCTAATGTGCTGGACTGTTGGCAGGTCGGGAGGGAGCCCGGAAGGTTTCCGCAATTTCCGTCAGATAGGCGGCCCCGTGCACTCAGTGGCGGCTATGTCCACCGGGATAGATTGCCACTGTTGGAGAAACCTCGACGATATTTGAAATAGACGCTCTGGAAGCTGAAAGTTGACGATGTTCAAACACTATCCTCATTAAAACTTGTGTTGAATTTCCAGCTTCATTGTTTGTTTGTTTGTTTGTGCCAGGTAGACGTCGCCCACATAGACGTCGCCCAGATATCACGATGGCTCGATACACAACCACCCCATCTTATTCGAGCAAGATCCTCGTACGAGGGAGCGCGGACTATGAACGCTGTCGACGCAATAATCCAACCGCTGACACTCCAGCACGTTATCCACGAGAGATTCATGTCGTTACATCCCCGGAAGAAGTCGCCACGGCCTTGAAGCGCGCCACTGATCTCAATACTCAGGTCGGCATCCGGTCGTCAGGTCACATTATGAACATGGGAAATCTTATTCAGGACGGCGTCCTTATCGACACAGTCAACCTGAATCGCTACGTCGACTACGACCCAAAGACACATGAGATTTGCTTTGGTCCAGCCTGTCGGACTGAAGAATTGTCTACAAAACTCGCAGAGGTCAAGCGATTTTTCCCACACGGCCACGCACCCACAGTCGGGGCTGCTGGCTTCTTGCTTGCCGGTGGACAGGGATGGTTTCTGAGAGGCTGGGGTGCAACCAACCAGACTTGGATCAACAAGATGGAAATTGTGGTCCCGGATGGCCGAACCGTTATTGCAAGCCCGACAGAGAACGAGGACCTCTGGTGGGCGGCCAGAGGGAGTGGCTTGGGATTCTTCGGCGTGGTCACTCGATTCTGGTGCAGAACAATTCCAGCATCAACAATGTGGGAACGAATTTTCAAATTTGAGCTCGGTAACAAGTACGAGGAGTTGATGACCTGGGCAATCGAGAGAGGGCGTGATACTCCCAAATACGGCACGGATCTCAACCTCACAATCGACTTCGCCGAGAAATATGACCCATCATACACAACAGACGAAATTCCCGCTGGTGCTAAACTCGTCCTGACTTTGAACCTCCTTTGCTACACAGACACGCTGCGCGAAGCCAAGACCCTGTTAGGTGCCTATGACAAAATCCCTGCATCGGTGCGGGAGCAGATTATTGAGATGCGGCCGGTCGAGAAGAGAACCTTCGCGGACGTCTTCGCTCGCAAGCGCGGCTTCTTGGGTAATGATGGCAACCAGAGGTGGCAGATCAATAGCATCATGAATGATCCCAAGGTTCCTCTACCAAAGGTCAGTGTTGTCCCAAACTATTGAGATGTAATGAAAGCTGATGTGACATCAAGTTGTTGGCCGCTATCAAACCAGCACTCACTGAATTCCCAACAAGAACAACATCTGTGTTTATGTGCCACTGCGATATCATGCCCAATGAAGAAGACGGCGCGTTGAGCTTGGTTCAAGACCTCTATATCTCGACCATCACGGGCTGGACCGACCCCAAGCTGGAGCCTGCCATCTACCAGCCCATGAGAGAGAAGTACTTCCAAGCGTGGCCGGTGGCTGTGGGACAATACATCACGGAGATTGACATGAATAATGATGACGCCAATGTAAGTACCCTCAATGTCATCTCTACTATCTACGAACCAAGCTAACACATACCCTGCAGATGAAGGTACTGTCTGATACCGCGTTGGCCAAGTTCCTGAAGATTCGCCAGAAGTGGGATCCAGTCGGTTTGTTCCCCAACTACAAGAAGTTTGTTGCGGCAACGGACAAAATGAACGCCCTCATAGCCGCCCAAAGCCAAAAGGCTCGCTTATAGGGCTGCTATCCAATGTTGCATTTCTGGTGAAACGGATGGTTTCTTAACTAGCATTCGTTGAAGAAGTGATATGCACTGCTTAGCTTTTAGTTGCATAGTATCGGTCAATAGCATATCATACACTCACAGTGTGAAGAAAACAGTTATATATTCTGTTCCGCTGTTTCCAGCCTGTTTCTAGGTGTGAAAATTGCCCGCCTTCAACCTGGATAGTTGATGCTTTCTGCTGGAGCTGTGATGGTATTACAAGCACCTTCAGCACGTTTGAGATGGTAGCAGTGAAGCAGATGAATACCTAGTCAAACATTCAGAGTCAGGAACCCATTCGGATATCACATCATTGGGAAATATAAGAGATCTTTGCGGTGATTTTAGCTATTATCTTCCAATATTTCACACTCAAAAGCATTGAGTACCGAGAGTGACCTCTACTAGCGAGATACTGTTTGCATTTTGCAGTTCTCCTTCACCTTGAGAGCTTCGAAGACCAAGGTTGTCTGTTTCCAACCTTGCTAAGTAGCCGCATCATAGCTTCCAGCGATACCCTGGGTGCTTCCAGTCCATGTCTTGAATCTGCTGGATTGTCTTGCCCTCGAGTTCGGCGTCAACATCCTTTGCGTCTCGCTTACGATTATCACGTGCGGCCCACCAGAAGAGACCAGTCCCGATTACTAGGATCATGCCCTGAACGGCGAGATTCAAGCCATTGCCAATACGATAGCCCGGCGAGTCGAACGGCAAAAAGGCCCAAGTACTGATAAGACCTCCAATGTTTCCTAACATAGCATATAAGGCGACTGCAGACAGACGTGCGGTATCCGATACAACTGCCGCCGATGTCTGGGATGCTGGTATCGCCCCATTGGAGAAAATTCCAAGCATGGGAAGGAATGTAGCTGCATAGCGAACTGATGGCTTCTCAGTGCTCAAGAAGATGATATATCCCACCACGGCTGGTGCGGCGGCCAACGTGATGAAGATATTGCGGCGCTTCAAACGCCAGCTACCATAGCAGAGGGTTAGACAAGCAACACTCCCCAGAGCATAAGGTGGAACGGTGTGTAGTTGTTGACTAATTACGGAGTGTGTTGGATAAATGGTTTTGACAATCGTAGGCAAGAAGAATGCAAGTCCAGAAACGGTGATGTTGTTGAAGAAGAACATGAAGGAAGTGGCAACAACCACAGGACTTGTGAATCCCTTGAGAAACTTCTTCCTCGTGAACTGGTCTACCACTTCCGTTGTTCCAACGCGTTCTGCCTTGACGCGATCCAAGACGAGCTGCTTTTCTTCCTCGGTGAGCCATTTTGCACTTTCCGGACGGTCAGTCATAATGACTAGTCCGATCAGACCGAGGATGACAGTGATTATTCCTGCGAATCTAAGTCAGAAGAGGGAGCAGTCTGTGGTTCGGCGGCATAGCCTACCTTCAATGAGGAATATCATTCGCCAACGCTTGACACCGGCTACCTCATCCAGTGTAAGGATTCCCGATGCCAGAAGGCCCCCAAAGGCTCCGGCCAAAGAAGCTGAGAGGATGAAGAAGCAGATTCGGAAGACAAGTTCATCCCTAGTGTACCATCTTGAGAGGTAATAAATGTTTGCCGGAAGCATTGCAGCTTCGAACACTCCCAGAAGGAATCTGACTCCAGCCAATTGACCGAAGTTGTGCACGAAGGCTGCGCCAATAGACGCTGTGCCAAAGCCAATGACGGAAAGCGGGATAAACCATCCTGGCCCTATATACTTGCACAGCGCGTTTCCAGGTATCTCAAAAAGGATGTAAGATATGTAGAAGATGGATAGCATTGCATTGTAGTCGTAGCCTTTCAGGTTGAGGTCCTTCTCCAAGCCAGCAATACGAGCATTCCCTATAAAATGGTCAATAATGGGTGATGCCTGCCTTGATTTCGAAGACTCACCGATATTGGAGCGATCAATGAAGCAGAAGACTAATCGAATGTTAGTCCCAGGCGATCTTACCTCACTTGCCATAAGCAGACTCACGGTAGAGCAATGTGACCATGGGTAGAAGCCACCAATCCATCTTCATCCTAACCCTCTTCTCCATGAGAGTAATTGACTTTCTGGATGCATGTCAGCCAAAGGCACACCCAAAAAGTGGGCGGTACCCACCGTGCATCGTCAATCGTGCCCTCTTCCTTGGACTGAACTTCTCGAATTTGGTCCTTCAAGGAATTTACGCTGGCCTTTTCCAAATCCATCTTGATTAAAGATACCGAAATAAACCTCAATCTATTTGGCGCCTGCTTGTTAGGATATTGGATTCGAGAGGGGGGTGTATAGGGGCATAGAGAGGACGGGTAGTTGCTTTATGGCCAGATATTGTAGTCAACTGAACATCACGAGTCGGGCCGCTTCATGAATACCCAGGCGCTGTTCGGAACCTAGGGTGCTTATCGCGGGTTCCGTCCAGATGCACGGAACGATTGTACTACAATACGAGCTGGCCATATCGTATCCTGCCGCTTCTTACTATCATGATTCCAAATACCTACTTGCATATTGAACTGTACAAATCTCATGCAGCAGTGATTGATTTAGCAATGCTTTCGCGAGTACCTTCAGTCGGCTTGCAATAGGACAAGTAAATCTGGATTTCATGAACCACCAGCAAGAGGTCATGTATTTGCTATGGGTGGCAGGCGTGCGGACCGACACTCAGGCCCAGAGATATGGTCTAAATTGTCACCGTCAAGCGATAGCCCAAGTGGATCGTTCTTGTTCAATGGGTGGGGGAGCACGGAGTATGATAGCAGTGGGTATCCATCGTCTAGCCGCAGCCTCACTTGGCAAGATAAGGGGATGAGGGGGTAGGGGAAAGGGCGGGAAACTCTAGTCTCAACTAGACGAGAGGTTGGAGGTTGCCGGAACACACCCGATGGAGTAGCCACTCCCCTCATGTCCATGTCGTACAGTAGGTAGGTATTTTTAACGGTGTTGTCCGTATTTGATCTTAGGGACTGTACTAATAGTGAGAAGGTGGATAGCGGCGAAACTTGTCCCCTCGTTAAAACAAGGGGCATAGCCGCTATTAAGTACCAACTCGCTATGGATGAATATAAGGCTATTCAAAAGCAGCGTCGCTGGACCGACACTTGAGGGCTGGCGACGGTCCTCACCGCCTAGCCCTTATGCCTGAACCAATAACATCCCATGAAAACGTGATCTAGGCAGAATGCTGTACGGCGGACTCCGTATGTACTTGATTCGAGGGCAAAGCTGTGTCAAAGGCGTGCTCGAGGAGATCAGCCAATGTGGACACAATATCAAAGATTGTTTGGAAGATGCCTCAGACTCTACCGAGGACCTCGGTGAGGGAGGATCGTATCTGTGAATTTGCAGAATCTCAATCGTGGCCGTCGTATACCGCAAATACGTCGGTAATGCACGGAGTGAAGGACTCTCAAAGGGCGTGAATGATTCATAAAGACGAAGAGAACAAATATGTGAACTGCTGCGATTCTGTCTCTCATGGTCAGCCAACGTGGGCACTTACAATCATCTTTGCTCTTCCTTAACAGTAAGCCATTCAACTCCGCGATCTAACCTATATTCCGAATCATGGCATCCGATTTCCTCAATCGCCTGATCGGCACTTGGAACCTCATCTCGTACACGGCGACTTCCATCACCGATCCACTGAATGTAGTCCTGCCTCTCGGCGCCTGTCGCGGCCGCGCCATCTTTTCCGCAGACGGATACGTGTCGGCGTACATCCAAGCCACCAACATCCAGTCATATTCGGAAGGCCGTTTCCACGCGAGTGCACAGGAGCTGGCGAACGCGGCAAAACGCACAATAGCGTATACAGCGCCGTATCGCCTTGAGGAGGACATTACACAGTCTAATAAAGCGACCATTTATTATGATGTGGAGATGAGCATGCCTCCGAACTGGATTGGGACAACTGAGATAAGGGAGCTGGAATTCGAGGAGGGTGAGAATGGAGACATGTTCATGTATTTGAGACCGCCTGGGACAGTGGAGGTGGGCGGCATGGTTCGAAAGGTGGAGGTCAAGACCGTGCGTGCCAGAGACAATTCTGGTGTTGGGAAAGTTGACGGTGGCAAGCAGAAGGCGAAACTTTGAAGTCATTGACTTGGAACTTATGAACTCACACCCAAGGCTTGAGACAATAAGGCCTTCTAGCGGGGTAGTCCGCCCATTGCCAGCGTAGGAGGAGGCGGAGTAGGCCTTCATACGTTTCGAACGGTGTGTAGGATCATCTACTAAGGACCTGCGGCTTCGTCCCCCAATATCACAAGGCAAGCAAAACCCATCCGTTACTCGACCGCCTCAAGTCTTGGGGTAGGAGCTATTAAGTGAGATTCGTGGGAATAGGTGTCGAATTGATGGATCCCAGAAGCCAAAAGCCGTGCAAAGTGGCAGCAGGCTCTCTGGAGTATATCAATGGACAACACTGAGTTTAAACTTTGGCGATCACCAGTAAGTAACTACTTAGCAATGAATGAATATATATTGATCCTGCTAAGATACTCAGGGCTAAAATTATAATCAATAGTTAGTGGTCTCAACGTTCGTCATCAAGAGGTTGCTAGGCTCGACTTCGTTCTTCTCCGCACTGTGCGATGGCAATCTCTTCACATCTCGAAGCTACCTACTAATTCGAATTTACTTGATCTTTCGCCGATTTGCGCGCAACCGCAAGAGATAATCAGCATATGAATTAACGCCTATATTGGCCAGTGACTCACGACTCGAGCAAGGTAAAGGTGAGGCTACAGATGAAATATCAGGGACCTTCAATTAGGACCATTTTCTGCGTCTAGATTCAATCAAAAACCACCCAAGGAGCGAAGCATTATGCCAGGCGCACCAGCAATGCGAAGCCAAACACAAAATGGCGACAGCGTTGATTGCCCACTGAATGGAGAGAACTCTGCCAAAGCCAGTCGCCAATACCTCCCGAAACGGCTTCATGTTGCTAGTTGCCCGCCATCTCTCGACCAGTTCAAGGAGATTGTGTCCCAAAGTACAGAGCCAGCACTCTATCGACAAGCAGCTTCCGTCATGTCCAATGTTCCGATTTACAACATCCAATCCCTCCCCTCTCCAACGGTGAAGCCCGAGATCATTGACCAAATTCAAGATGAATGGCACCATATCTTGTTGTCCGGGCCAGGGGTTTTTGTTCTGAAGGGCATGTATCCTCCATCGCCCTCGACTCAAGCCCTATTTCACAAAGTTAACACCATCTTTGACGAAATCATCGGGTCAGAATCGAGCGGCAGCACCACCAAAGGCGATCACTTCGCGGCAGGTGGTAGGAATGCTCGGATCTGGAACTCATTTCAGAAGCATGCCGTGGCCGGCCCATCCTCTTTCGTGCAGTATTATAGCAACCCCTGGCTTGCCCTTGTAGCCGAAACTTGGCTTGGCCAATCTTACCAGATAACTGCGCAGGTCAACCTCGTGAAACCTGGAGGGAAGCCTCAGGTCAGCCATCGTGACTACCACCTTGGCTTTCAGACGGCAGACCAGTGCTCGAGTTTTCCAAAAGTCACACAAGTCGCCAGCCAGCTCCTAACCCTGCAGGGTGCCGTGGCGCACAGTGACATGCCTCTACGTTCCGGCCCGACACGGTTCTTGCCATTCTCCCAGATGTTCGAGGATGGCTATATGGCATATCGCCTGCCAGAATTCCAAGAGTTCTTTGAACGGAATTGGGTTTCAGTGCCTCTGGAATTGGGTGATGCAGTCTTCTTCAACCCGGCCTTGTTCCACGCCGCTGGCGAGAACACGAGCGCAACGATCCAACGGAGCGCGAATCTGCTGCAGATCAGTAGCGCCTTTGGAAAAACAATGGAGAGTATTGACACGGTAACTGTAATCGAAAGTTGTTGGCTAGATGTAAGGAAACTGTACCAAGACAAAGATGTACTGCCGTTGGAGGTCGAGGCGATTCTGAAAGCAATCAGTCACGGATACCCATTTCCGACCAACCTAGACCGCCGACCTCCTGAGCCGGGTGGCATGGCTCCGGAGAGCGAACTCGATGTCTTGCGAAAAGCAGTACAGGAAGATTGGGGCACGGAAAAGGTCATTTTGGCAATCATAAAAATTAGGAACGATTCGCTACCATAGATACTACGCGCTGGCTATCGCGATCTTACCATACGAGAACAGGCTTGATGGCCACGCCAGATTCCATCCCATGCAAGGCCTCCAGAGCATCCTTCGCTGGGTAAAACTTGACAAGTTTTTCAATGGGGAACTTCCCTTCTCTCCACCATTTAATCATCTTCGGCACCCACTCTTGACCAGTAGTCTCACCCAGATATATACATTCAAATCCCTGGTTTTGATTCATCAACCGATACAATGGGACTTTGAGTTCACCATCCATCGGCGGGACACCAATTTGAAGGAGTTTTCCATGCTTTCCCAAGGCACCCAAAGCCCCTTGAATAACGCCGACCACACCGGTCGTCTCAAAGATGTACGAGATGCGCCCGCCTCCTGCAAGCTTCTGGAGTTCCTCGGTAAGGTTTGTGTCCGGTTTGCTTTCGAGAATTTGAGTGGCGCCCAGCTCTTTCGCGACCTGGAGTCGATGACCGATTCGATCGACTGCAATGATTTCCTTGACACCTGCAATCTTGGCTGCCATCACGGCTCCCAGCCCAACTGCTCCTATCCCGGTGACCACCACAATGTCGAAGGGTTTTACCTTGGCGGAGTTGAACACTGCTCCGGAACCAGTCATCAAGCCACAACCCAATGGAGCCAGCAGCTTCAATTCCTCGTTGTTGACAGTACCCTTGACGTTGACCACACTCGCCTCGTCCACAATACTCTGACCAGCGAAACTTGATTGTCCGAAAAATTTGCCCTGAACGGCATCGCCGCCAGCAGTGTTCAGAGTTTTGTCCCCAACAATGTTAAGGCCGTCCCAATTCAAGCAGTATTGTTTCTGATTAACGCCACACAGATCGCAGTTCGAGCAGTAGGTGTACGATAGGAGAACTGGATCCCCCACTGCAGCAGTAGTCACTCCAGGTCCGACTTCCTCGACGATGCCAGCGCCTTCGTGGCCGAGAACCCTCGGATATTCAATCCCTGGAACACCGGAAGGTATACATGACAAAAAAACATCGGTGTGGCAGATCCCGCTAGCAACCATCCGAATCCTCAACTCTTTGTCTTGTAGAGTTCGAGACAACTTTGTAGTCTCAACCTTCCAATTTGGCCCTGGATTCGGCGGGTAGCAAACAACTGTATCATACTCAGTCGCCATCGTTTGTTGTTTCAGATGATGGTAGATCTCAAGGGAGCAGTTTCAGACTCAAAGGGCATCTATATAGCATATGATGTTATGAGTCGTCAATGCTTACTCGTTCTACCACCCTGACAAGGGTTTTGTCCGTTCGCGAATGATGAGGGGCGGCTCGCAACTCGACCTCGGGTCAAGCGACAAGCCCCGAGATTTAGACTTTCGAGGCACAGAACTCTCTGGTTAGTTTGATCTTTTGCTGGGATCCAGGTCGTTGAGGCCCTCAAGGCAGTTGAGTCGATGGTTCTGATACAAGCCAAGGCGCCTTGCAGGAGAGGGCCTGAATCGTATCCTCAGATCCCCCCAATGTTGTCCCCAGTTTTCCAGCTTCAGCTCCAATTTGGTAACAAGAAGGAGAATCGCCAAGCCCCTGACCTCTGCCTCGATACATACCTTGTCAAGTGTGCAGATGCTGACGCGGAATTGGCAACACTGGTTGCTACTTCTCTGAGCCAGCACTTCTCATGCCTGACGGTCTTGGCTGGAGCTGAGTTGACTCGCGGTAAGACGCAGTGGCTATCTTATTGAAAGACGGACCGCGGCGCTAGTCTGTCAGCAAGTTGAGCGCAGCACTCCCGAGTTGGAAGGCCATATGAGAGGTTCAGAAGATCGTTTACTCGTGCAGTTAAGGATCATCAAGTTGTTGAATGTAAAACCAAGCAACACGAGAATAAGCCTCACCGTCTTCGCAAGTTTAGACTTGATCCGGCTTGGCTGGCTAGAAGCCTTGCATATGGGACAGTAGATGATCTAGCCCGTCGAGGGAAGACTCTAGGGCTCTCATTTCAGTACATCACCCGACACGAAAGGGGAGTCATCCGGAAGAGGACTTTACTTCAGGCAAACACTGAAGAGGAGCCATGGAAGGGGAGCAAACAATATTGATAGTAGCAAGAGCGGCCATGTATTGTGCTTGGATTAGGCTAGTAGCAAGCCGCATTGAGAAATTGCCTAAAAACAGCAGGCCTAAGGAGGCCTCTTCCATGACTCGTAGTCCCCTGGAAGTGGTGATTCAAGGAGGAACTGCTCGCCTTGCTCTCTCGCGCTTGGCTGCTCCTACAAAGGTGCATACCACCCTGAGGGGCCTCGTTTCTTCGAGCCTCGCGTATTAAGGACTCCAGGCAAAACACGGATCATATCAATCTCATTCTACCAGTGAATCCATCTCCAAATCCGAGATACGGACTTTGTAGTCCAGCGATCTTCATTACTCAATGGTGGGAGGGTTCAAAGTAAGTGCTTTCCTTACACCTCGGCACCGGCAATTAAATCTATTGTCCGAGTTTCAGTATTGCTACCCCGAGGACAACTCCCCGCATCGATCTTCTCGGGTAAGCTCTCGTTGTGGGCTGCATTCAACCATGCTGGAACAATTCCTAGCCTTCGGAAGATGTTACTCTAAACTAAATTAATTGTTTTCCCCTTGTTGTGAGAAGTGAAGATACCTTTTGATTGATTTCCAAGTGGAAGCTACAGAACCCCGAATCTACCATCATACGTCCATCAAAATGGCACTTCCAGTGTTAGGACAGGTACGCCGATGACACTGCCACCTTTCTTATCCCACATGGAGGAGGTAAACTAACGTTCAGCAGCCTATTACTTTGAAACTTTCAGGAAAGGTGATTCCAAACAGATTGTATCGAACTCCCCTCAGTGAATATGCTTCAACGTACGACGAGGATGACATTGAGAAGACGGGAATTCCCAAGCCTCGCTACACCGAGCTATATCAAGGTATGAATATCCTCCTCATATTGTGCCTTCCCTGGACTCCGAGTCGTTGGATTCGTGGAAGTGCACCCAAACCAGCGAACGAGGCTCGCTAATAATATCAGAACTCGCGGATGGTGGTGCCGGGTTGATCTGCTTTGGAAACATCCCCATCGATCGCGATAATCTGGAGAACTACAACAACGCAGTCCTCGATCCTCGAAATCCTTGGGACCCAGTCGCGGCATTCGCACCAGCTATCCGCGCGGCCAAGAGCCGTGGTGCCCTGTGTCTTCCTCAGCTGCAGTTTCCGGGTCGACAGGTGCCGGAGTTTCTTAATCCCAATCCCAGATCAGCTTCAGATGTGCAGCTCAAACCGTGTCTGAACAAGACCTATGGGAAACCAAAACCGTTTTCGCGGAAAGAAGTCAAAGAGCTCGTGGAAAGGTATGTCTGGGCTGCTGAGGTATTGGATAAGGCTGGGGCAGATGGAATCATAGTGAGTTTGGACTACTTGCATCTACACGTCTCTTGATGTTAGGTTGCTAATGGGAACTCTAGCTTCATGCTGCACATGGCTATATTCACAATCAATTTCTGTCGCCTTTGACCAATCGTCGAACAGATGAGGTAGGCAGTTTAAAATTCAATCCTCAAGCTGGCCAATAGTTCAATACTGACCTGAACCCTCGAATCTAGTATGGAGGAAGTCTTGAAAACCGCGCTCGTTTTATCCTCGAAGTTGTCCGAGCCATCCAGGCCAAGCTACCATCGAATCGCTTTGTCATCGCTGCGAAATTTAGCTGTCAGGATTGTGAGTGCCCCAATTCGTCACAGTCCCTTGCTCTACCATCCCATTAACCCGCACACCAGTTATCAAGGGAGGCCTCTCCTTCGCAGAAGCATGCATCGTGCTCAAATGGCTCGAAGAAGCAGGCGTAGATTTCTTCGACATCTCAGGCGGAACGTACGAGTCGCCGGCATGGCGAGGCAACATCATGACAGAACTCGCAGAACGGCCGTCCCAGAAAACCCGCGGCAGCTACTTCGTCGAGTGGGCGCAGGAGATGAAGAAGGTGCTTTCTCGCGCTGTCATCGGCACCACAGGCGGCTGGCGCGATGCCCACCGCATGGCGGAGGCGGTCGGCAATGGTGACGTCGACATGATCGGATTGGGCAGGACGCTGCGAGAGGATCCGGACTTTGTCACCAAGGCTATTCGTGGGGAGATCCGGTTGAGTAAATTGTAAGGGATTGCTCCTGGATGCGTGGTCAACGATGGAGTAGTTAACCTTGCAAAGCAAGCCGGAATTGGATTTCTGTAGAATTCGCTGGTAGACCGCTGTAAATAGTTGAAGTTTCGGAAACTTCGAGTTTGCGACTTTTTCGCCATGGAGAAATAAATACTCCCTCCGCAAATTTAGAGTGCTAGGAAACACTGTACAAGCAATTGCAAACATTTCGCTCATAACATTCCTCGCCTCTCGTCCTCGCATTGCATCGTTTCACATGGTATAAATACATACATACAAAGGTTGAGAAAGGAGAGAAACCCCTCCGTTTCAACATCAGGCAATGCTGCCGAAGCCTTGGCCCACCCAGTCCCATAGCACCTCTGTGAAAGCATCGTTCGCACCGCCTTCATCACTCGGAAAAAAGGGCATCGTGAGATAGGAGTCGAATCCAGACAAAAGGGGATCAAAAGAAAGATTTGCGTCGTTCTGCTGGTTCGCAGCTAGGGAGGAGTTGAACTCTGCATTATCAGACCCGGGCACTTGCGCATTGCTGTGAGACTGTGACGAGGCAGCTTCGATCCCAGCAGATGGGCCTGTACCACTGCCTTTCAGCCCGCTGGCGCGCGTGCGTAGGATCATGAAGAGATGCTGGCCCAACAATGCGGCGATTCCAAAGTGATGGGAGGGGGTGGTGCCTACTTTCTCGAGTAGGAGCGCGACCTGTGCCAGGAGAGCGAGAAGTTCGACTTCGGCGCCGGTTCGGTTGCCGTAGAGGAGCGGGAAGAGACGCAACGCCAGAACAGCGGAGTAAGATATCATCGCCCATGTTGGGGCTAGCATGGGATAAAGTGGCTCGCCTATCTCCGTGAGATCGCGGACGGCCGTTTCGCAGCAGTTGACCGCGGCTTCGAAGCAGTCTTCCTTGATGGCGTCGAACCCGGGGCGTGAATCGTCGCTCGGGCTCTGTGCGTGCCCGTGAAGCGCGAAGGACAGTGTCCATAGTCGGCCGTGCATATAGACGTACTTTAGAAACGTGTTTGAGATGAATTCGGAGTGTGGCAGTTCTATCTCCGGCCCTGATATCCATGTTTGACACCATGGCTGTAAGGTTCCGTCGACCAGCTCCTTGACCCAATGGCGGGAGGCGTGTGGAAAATCATGCTGTCGTTGCATTTCGTCTAGTAGAACTACCAAGTGCCGGCGGAGGAGAATGAATGCGCATGCGTATTTATCGTTTGGGTCTGCGAGTGGGTGCAAATGCCAGATTTCAATATTTAATGTCAGCTCGTTCTCCGGGAAGGCGCTCACCCGGCCGCGTGCGGCACTGTGCGCTCGTTCCCATAATAGGATGCGTAGCCAGGTACGCTCCCGATTCCGAGCGAGGCGCTCAGCGTGCACGACAGCTTCATCGTTGATGTCGAGTAATTGTTTGCTGCTTTCAACCGAATTATCTACCTGGCGTTGGAGAAAGGTTGAGGAGACTCGCTTGAATCCCGACGATGGCAAGTATTTTGACCGAGGTTGTTGGTCCAGCCCCAGCTCTGCAGCCAGTCCAAATGCATAGTTCGTGTACAGCCAGGATCGTTCCTCGGCCATGGTATTGGCGGGTGTGGATGATAGCAGGGATATGTAATACCCTTGTGCGATTTCCACCGACTTGAACCCGCTCGAATGGACATGTTTTGACAGCTTCTCCCCGTGGATACGGAGGCGCTTGGAGAGTAAAGCTGAGCCATGGTCGAACTGCGCGGAGATGGCCAGGATCCAGGTAAATAGTAAGGCCGATTGACTTCGAACAAAATCTGGAGTGTGAAGATGGGGGTCGAGGATACCATTGATGGGATGAAGACGAGCAAAGAAGCTAGTGCATGAGATTAGTACATGGCATCTTCCTTGTAGATGGTGATGGAAGCGGGAAACATACACGTCAAACAAATAACATGCTTCCTCCATTGAGAGGAGGCCCAGGTCAATTGGATCAAGGTCTGGTCCCGTGTCCCTGTCCTTGTTGGCTTCCGAAGGCTTGAAGTACCCCGAGTATTGACATATTGGAAGCTCACGATTCAGAAGAGCGCCTAAAGCTTGCTCAAGTATCGGCCTCTCCAACTTTAATCCAAGTGACACGTATCCGGGACGGCCGAGTAAATACGAAGCCCTGTTACTTGAGTCGACCTCTCCTGTTCGCGATATAAGAGGATCAAGGGACTCAGAATTTATTGGCAAAGACGGAAAGATCGTTTGGTCTGGCTGATTAAAAGTTTGAGCTTCGTCACAAGCATCTGCCACTAGTCCTAGGGGATTGGTGACTGACTCGTTGCCTTGATGAGGAGATCGAGACTCGATTGGAGATTGGGCTATAGGACGAATGGCAACTTGGGGAGCTGGCCGATATAAAATTGCTGAGGATGTCGGGCTTGTCACAGGCGAGGCTTGTTGAAGAGAATTACTCGTTTCGGTCGTCTGTGACTGATTACTAGCATTGGTGCTAGAGAGAATGAGCCCAAGGAAGTCTTCGCCACTGTTAGTGAGCTCCATCAAATCTTGAGGCTGTTCCCCATTCGACGCCTTTGATTTTCGAAGCTCAGCCTGGATTTTCCGAACAGCTTTCTCAACGCCTTGGTAACGGCCCCGAGATCCTGGTTTTCGCCCTGCAGGGCGTGGTGTCGGTACTTTGCAGGGGTGGTTGTGACGTTTGCATCGATCGCAAGAGGAGTCGTTATTATCTGCTCCATCCCCTGTGCTAGTCCGCGAGCATCGCATCTAATACCATACCGTCAGTGCTCACCTTGGAATCCGAATACCAAAGGAGATATACCTTCAAATTGCGGCATGTTTCGCACGCTGCCGTCATCTTAGGCCACTATGGCTTCCGCCAAAGAGAAATTGCAAGCAATGTGGCTTCTGCAGCGTCACAGATGCAGCGCCATCACGGTGGCAGCGGCGACTAGGCTAGGAGCTCCAGGCTATGTACAACGCTTAGTATCAACGATGTTAACCTACTGTGCAGACGTTTGACAGCAAGGCAATGGCGCAGAAACTCGTAAATCTGGATTTACGGTGGAAGCGCTCGGGCCGTGGGGAGCAAGGCACTATTAAGTGTAAGAGCAAACTGCGGGGACAGGCACCAAGCCCTCACCTGGGTCTCTGGGTGAAGGGGACCCCAGATTTACGCTGAAGCAGAGTAACCTGGTTGAGTTTGTCAAGACACAAAAAGTTTCTACTAAGCAGCTTACGAGGTATCCCGCGCCCAAGAAGTTAGGTGGCCTCCCATCGAGGCTAACTCAAGCTGGGGTCTGGTCTCCCTCGTTCCCCTTCTCCCGAGGCTCTAAGTTTAGGTGTCGCATTGGCGACTCTCCACAGGGGTGCGAGGGATTCTGTCTATCGGTACCGACTTCCAGGTATAATGGAGCCGAGGGCTTAACTAATTCGCTAGGTTACATAGGGGACCTCTCCACAGGCCAATCCCGCAATTCCTAGCTCGAGTTTTACCTAAAAGACGCGCGCGCAATTGGAACGTCATGAACCCTTTCGATATGTAACAGTTCGCCTCATATACCAGGCGTTGGCCCATTTTTCAAAATGTAAATGCCCCTACTATTTCGCCGATACTATCATTGCCACCTTTATACGCCTCTTCCACCGTCGACTGCAAGAGTTGCTCCGGTTACGAAGGAAGACTGATCTGAACCGAGGAACCACGCCGCGTTTGCAATGTCTGACGGTTCAGTGACGCGCTTCATGGGGAGCATTTCTTCCAATTTACGCAGCTTATCCTTTGCGTCTACTCCGTTCCCAATACTCGCCTCGAGCCTAATCGCTTATATTAGATCATGCTAGTAGATTGAACGTGGTGCCATCATGTTTGAAGTCCACTTACATTGAAGTGTTCCCAACCGCAGGACAAATGCAATTGAACCGAATTGTTGGCGCATATTCGAGAGCCATTGTCTTTGATGCAACCTATCATCCGGCACTCAGCAAGCTTCAAATTGCCATTCACCAACCCAGACTTACGCTAACTGCTGCCTTTGAGGCGTTGTAAAAGGCAAATCCCGGTCGTGGTCGTGTACAGCCGGTGCTAGAAAGGCCAGTTTTGTCAACAAAAGTGTCAAATTGGGCTTCCTCAAACGACATTTGTGCGCTATGTACCTTGTGATGTTGATGAATGTCCCTTTCCCCTGTTCAAGCATATATGGACATATAACTTGGGCGCTTAAAAATATTGGCTGTTGTTGAAGTCAGTAAACTTTTCTCGGGCTGAGAATGGAGATGGTACCTTGACGTTTACACTAAAAATCTTCTCATACTCCTCGATGGACTTTGAATGCACGGGCTAACTTTCTTAGCGAGTATGACTTCCATTTACACTCCCTGACTCACCGACGGGTCGTACGTTATGCCTACAAATTCCTGATTAAAGACGGCCATCATATCGCTTCGGGGAAGTGCTTACCGGCATTATTGACGACAACATCTAGGCTTCCATACGTACTTTTCGCGTATGCCAGCACGTTCTCCCATGTCTCGCGACTTGTTACGTCTCCAGAGATGAAATGAAGGTTGGAGTCAGCCTGGGCCTTCTTTTGCCCTTTGGCCTGGTTGAGGTCGATGAAGATGACTTTCCAGCCTTCTCGACTGAATCGATCGACAATTGCGGCTCCAAATCCATCTGCGCCACCTATTCTCGTGTCATTACATGTTACCTTGCTGCGATGTGCCTGGGCGGGCCTCCAAACCTGTCACAACGGCTACCTTGGAAATACAGGAAGCACGGGCAGAGCTGTTGCCGCTCTCACATTGAATTGTCATTGTTGCGCTAACTCCATGTGACATGTATGCTCCCTATGCTGTCCAAGTGGTATAAATCATTGCAGGTTAGTATTTGCACGCTTTGCTCTCGGATCTGGTGCTTTGTGCACTTGCATATACCCCGGTCCGTACTTTTGTGCCCCGGAATTAAAAGCTAAGGACTTTGGGGACGTATTTCCATGGTGGTATGCCTACACCAGAGCACGCATCCACCACCTGTGGGAAGGCTCTAGCCATGCCCCTAGCAAGAACAAACTAGTTAACTAACCCATGGGTATACCCGTTGGCGAGAGCGCCCTTGTCAAGCCTGATTTGGCAAACTCTGATCAAGAGGAGTCTACGCCGTATTAGTGAGTACAATCATTCGACAGAGGCAGGTGATTATGTCTCGGCGACTGGTGTGTTCTTGGATACGAGATACTAACTAGTGTGTGTCGACACCGGGTCTTCGCAAGTCGTGAGCCCTGATTTCCGAGGCTAGGTAGGTGTTGGGTTTTACTGTCTTGACACCCACCTAATGTATCGGCATCCGGCCTTTAAAACAAAGACCCGGTCGATCTATCAATTCCATTCCACCCTTGCCTGTGGATTGTGCTGATCAACAAGTTCGGCAAAAAACAAAATCTCCTGGAGTTCAAGATGGCCTCCAATTTCATATTTTGTGCATTTTTGCGCTGCAGATACAATTCGCACAGATCACTCCCACCTACACGCTAATCAAAGAAATGGAGACAATAACAGTCGATGTCCTCGTATGCGGTGGTGGCATGGCCGGTATGGCATGCGCAGCATTCGCTGCAGAGGCTGGAGCAAAAGTCCTGGTAGCAGAGAAGCAATCTCAGATTGGCGGCTCTTCGAATTATTCTGCTGGCATGTTGTAAGTACTTTGAGATACAGAGAGCAGCACTCGGATCTGACCAGGAAACCAGCTGGGGCCCAAGGAGCTACGAGAGTATACGATCCTGGATTCCTGATGGAGATGCGACTCTACAACGAGCATGGCTTGACGACTATCTGCGAGCCGTTGAATGGATGAGACAAACGGGTGTACCAACTTCTGATCGTTTCAGTCCTATCATGACAATCGGTAGGTCCCGGGGCCACGAGTTTGACTGAGCTTATTAAGTCCGCAGGTGTCGGATATCCGATCAAAATTCCGCATCTCCACAATATGCATAAACGGCGTATCGAAAGCAGCGGAACTGGCTCACAAATACTCCTAAACACACAGATGGTGAAGCTGCTGCAACAATGGCCTGAAGTCGCTGGGTCTCGGGTAGTTGGCGCAATTCTGCGCCGTGCTTCTTCCAATAACAGTGGAACAGCAACTTATATCGAAGTGAGGGCGAAAAACGTTGTTATGGCCACAGGGGGCTTTCAAGGCTCACCAGATCTAACGTCGAGGTACATTGGTCCTGGCGGGGACAACATTTTCGTCCGATCAAACATAGGCTCGGTCGGAGATGGTTTGACTGCTACGTCTAAAATCGGCGCAGCAACAAGCCGTGGGATGAGCACGTTCTATGGACATCTCCTTGCGGCTCCACTTCGCAGGGAAGATGTTGATCCCAAAAACTTTCTCCCGTTGGCCCAGTACCGTAAGTGCTGATTCAAAGTCAGCAGCCTCTGGATATTTTGGACTAACGGAATTACAGAAAGCAAACACTGCCTTCTTATCAATGAAGCTGGGAAAAGATTCGTTGACGAGACCCTTGGTGACGAGGTTGTGAATCAATACCTTGCTAAGCAGGAGAAGCGCCGAGGATTCCTCATCTTTGAGTAAGCAATCCGTGCTTTATGAATTTCGTCGAACTGAATCAGGGCTAATGGGATATCGACGGCAGTGAGAAAACAAGGCGTGAACATTGCCTCTCGGCGCTTTTCCCAAATGCTGGAGATGTCGATCGACTTGAGATGGCGCGGGCTCACGGATGCAATGTGGCAAGCGCCCCAACCATCGAAGGGCTTGTCAAACTTCTGGAAGAATGGGGTGTTGACGGACCACAAACCCGCCACACAATCGAGCAGTATCACCAAGCAGTTTCCCTCGGAGATTCTGATATCTCTCTCGACGCACCATCAGGATATGGAGGACAGTCTCCACGAACCATCATTGGGGGTGAAGCACCCTTCTTTATCATGGAAGTCCAGCCATCGTGAGTAAAAGCCCGCAGTCCACCGGATACGTTCTGACAAGTCTAGAATAACCTTTACATATGGTGGTATCAGAATTGACGACAAGGGACAAGCGTTGACTGCTGATAACGTGGTCATTCCAGGCTTGTTGGTCGCAGGTGTTGATGCTGGAGGGTTTAGCAATGTGGGATATGCCGGTGGCTTAGCGCTTGCGTTTGTGACTGGGCTATGGGCGGCAAGACAAGTTGCAAAAGAGTTGAGCCTTCGCCAACCAAAATTACCGCAGATCGCGGTTCAGGATAGGGACTTGGTGCCAGCAAGTCGACTATGAGACCAAGACTATGAGGCTTCCCAGTAGCAGCAGCCGGTGCAAAATCAACAATATGTCGAAGCCGTGTATATCTCGGCAATCGCACAAGCTGGATTCCCGGCCATCCTCGACAATAAGCATGGATCTGCCTTCAACTTACAAATCCGCCAGCCAAAGAACGTGACAGGAGCTCGTATAGAACTTGGCGGTCTCATTGTAGAATCAGGACTTGGCATCAGGCAGACCACTTTGCAGGGGGCCAGCAGGTGTGTTATGTTGATCTTGATTGGGGTATTTCCAGACGGACTAGCACTCCTCCGACCAGGACTATTTCTCTTCCACTTCGGATTCTTGTATGAGCGACTGAGCTCTACCAATGCTTTCATAATTCAAACCAGCCGGTAGACCTTTTTCGTCTTACACAAAATGTGGTATCCTATCATCCCCGGGAAGGAAATTCGTCCTCACTATACGGCCGCATCCCACGTAGGCACGGGTCGGTACCCACCATAATCTGACAGAATTCCGGGGCATTCGCAGACCTCCAGCCGATAATGTGGGTTTTCCCACCATGTGGGCCGCTTTCCGACCTGGGGTTTGCATGTTGGCGGGGGCCCAGACCTACGAGAAACCAGCCATGGTCGGGACCCAACTGTCCGCTACTTAGAAAAAAGCGCCGACCTCGTGGTTGAACCACCAATTGGCCGTATGGTAGGGATGATAGCTTGTTGTCAATGTAACAGGATTCGATTGCCTATATCTACATCCTAGCCTCGTGGATTTCTTCTCAATCATCCCAGAATTCTCTTTTCCATCCTGGCTCTTGTTAATCAATCAGATTTGGCTGGCATAATGAATCCCTCGCACGAAAAGGAAATTCCTCCACAGGAGGTCGAAACCCTCAATGAAAATAATCCGAAAGGAGCCGCTGTGGCCACTGGGGATTTGGACGTCGGTGCAAGCTTGGTTCAAAACCATGATACCAACTTCTCCGAGGACGGTAAGCAGAGCTGAAAATATAGTAGTGAAAATCTAAGCTGATTACTTTTCCACAGAGATGAAAAAAGTATTGCGGAAGATCGATTGGCACATCATCCCTCTTGCTGCCTGGGCTTGCGGTCTTCAATTTGTTGACAAAGTAAGCCAGTCCAAGAGCCAAAGTTGAAGACAGGACGGAAAAATTTCTAACTGGGATTTCGCAGTCTGGACTTGGAGCTGCTGCAACCTACGGTCTACGCGACGACTTGAACCTCGTGGGCCAGGAGTTTTCCTGGTGTGTTTCGGTAAGAGCTACATAAAAACACACATATACGGCTTCTCGTCTGACAGAACCACTCAAGATGTTTTACTTCGGCTATCTGGCAGGTTCATTTGGAGCTGGCCGATGCTTGCAGTATTTCCATGCCGGCAAAGTCATTGGTGTCGCATATTTTGTCTGGGGCTGCACTTTGTTAGGGTGCGTTGGAGCCAAAAACTATGGTACCTTGCTCGGGCTTCGATTTCTCCTAGGGTAAGTCTACCGACAGAAGATTCAGGTGATCGAAGATATAATTCTAACGGGGGCTTTTATAGGCTATTTGAGTCTGCACTTGTACCAGGCTTGCTTCTCATGTACGTGTCTCACAGCCATCGAACTGGTTCTGCCTTAACTAACTTGCCTAGAACGAGCATGTGGTATAAGCAGAAGGAACAATCGCTTCGCTTCGGTCTTTGGACCACAACCAATGGGCTCCTGCCTGTCCCATTCCTTGTCATATATTGGGGTAGGCTCAGAATATCTGTCGCACTGGATTAGGTCAATGCTGATTGAGTTTTCTATAGGCCTTGGGCACGTCAATTCTGGTCCATTGGTGAGTTAATACCAACAATTGTTGCATGAGAGGGTCAGAGTTAACTCTTCGACCCAGACAAGTTGGCGCTTAATCTTCCTATTGCTTGGATTGCTGAGTTGCATTACTGGAGGCCTTCTCGTGGGTTGCCCTCCTACCACACCCTGTGCAAGAATGATTTCATCTAACTGCGGTTTAGTATTTTTGGATGCCGGACTCCCCTGTTACCGCAAGATGGCTAAATGAACGAGAGAAAACCATCGCTGTCAAGCGTCTCGCGGATGATCAACTAGGTGTCAAGAACAGTATGAACACGTCCGCGGCTTTGGAGACCACAATGCTAACGGAAGCCTTTAACTAGCTCACTTTAAATGGGATCAAGCAAGAGAATGTGCTACTGACTGGCGCTTCTGGATGATGGTTCTCCAGATGCTCTTCTCCCAGGCTGCAGGCAATGTTACCACAAACTTCCTTGGTATTATCATCAAAGTCAGTGCATGTTCTCACACAATTCCTTGGGTTATATACTCACCCACTCCATCTAGGGCTTTGGATACACAGCATTGAAGGCACAGTTATACACAGCTCCAAATTTTGCTGTCCAGGTAAGAGGCCCAGACTCTGCCCTTTTATGAGCTTCTTTCTGGATACAAGTGCTGACATACTGGAAGTCTGCAATTGTCCTACTTACTTCTGCTCCACCATCACTTTTCCCACGTTTCCGGAACATGAAGCAACCCCTAGTAGCCACTTCAAGTCTTGTCGCCGTTGTGGGAATTGTCCTTTTGTATGTGACTCCACCTGAGGAGAAGTACAAAAATCGTCGTTTGGCATCGGTGATTATCATATCGTTCTCCAGCGCCAATTACAATGCTATCATGGCCACAATCAGCACCAACACAACTGGTTTTACCAGAAGACAACTCTCAACCTCCATGGCCTTCTTTCTCTACTGTGTGGTCAACATCGTCACACCTCAAACCTTCTTAGGCACAGAATCCCCTCGATACCATACCGGTCTTGGCTTTGTGCTAGGGTACGTCCTCATCCTTGAGATGTTTTCAAAAGCCGACTCGGCTTCTACCCGAGGAGACACTGACGCTTCTTCCCGCAGGATGCTCTCTGTGTTCATTGCGCTTGCATACTCTACAGCCCTATTCATGAGACTAGAAAACAACCGCCGCGACAAGAAGGCTTTGACTAACCCAGAGTACTCGGCTGGTGAACAAAACATGGATGAGATGTCTGGTCTCAGGTATGGCCATCTTCTTCACATTCTAGAAAATCTACGGGCGCTAACCTTGAAATCACAACAGGGATGAAACAGATATTCAAAACAAGCACTTCCGTTACTCAGGATAAGGAATCCCCAAAGGTTTAAACAGGCTCAACTGTCGCAAAGAGGACGGGTCCAAGTTGCATATAGCTTAGGTATTGGAGAAATGAGGAGCCTGTTTGTCAACGGTGGATTTCTTTCCCGCATCTTATTGTCTACAAACACATATCGAAACTCAACTAAGATCTCAACTTTGGGTTGGAGTGTTCAGGACCGATGACGCAGACAACGTGTGAATACGCTAAATCATATATCTTTGATATCTGAGTGCAAAATTTTCCTGGCCCAACAAGTCGAAGCCCTGATACTAAGTACAAGTGATCACCGTAGACCTCGTGTGTTCGTAACGAGTTAGACAGCCGGGTAGAAGGCTGACTGCTAGCCAGTGCCGAATGCAACGCATTGTTTCGACCCATGCCGTCTTCGGACCGGGCCCAGCCATCGTACGGCCCAAACAAAGACTCAGGGAGCTTCATGCGTATACAAGAAGATCAGGTCTCGTGGCATCCAGCTCAGAGAATTTTACACATCCTTCTTATCCCATTTTTGAGATAAATTTGCAAGCCCATCCAGTGTTCTCTTCTTCAGCTCTTCAACTTTCATAAGATACGCAATTCCATCCCAGTCAGGATCTGATATTAAATGGACACCGGTTTCGTATCCCTCCACGAGATCAAACAAACTTGGGTTTCCCGTTTCGAGATTTAGCCATACGTTATAAGTGTTGTAGGCTGAGATACGTCCATATGTAATAGCATGCCCCAGAAACTCAGCTTCGGCCCCTTCCCGAAGATCTTCGCCGATCTCATAATCTATCGACTCCCATTTCAGATCTTCGATAAGTTGTTGAGCACGGGCGGCAGCATCATCCGAGTATAGAAGGCTGCTTCCTGGGCTTCCATCCGTAACGATATGAAGATAAACCATACGAAGATTCCGAGTAGAAGTATTTCAAAACAAGGCTTTTTCTCATGGGAAAAATCTAAGGGAAGTAATGTAAAATATGGTCGAGCAGGTAGCAGCTGGGCTGGAAATGCCCCTATCGTCCTAGCAAGACAGCAGCCAGTTCACGTGATTCTTGTTGTGCAAAGGGTGCTATTAATACCGGTACTGGAAACTGGCAAAAATGGTTACCTATTCACTATGATGCTCCTTTTTGCCGATATACCCATTATTCTCTCAAAGCAACGGTATACCAGCTCAGCGCACCATCTACCAGAAAACTATCAGGGCACACCCTCAGTCCTGCTAATCCCGAGCCGATTTGTGGCAATCTCTCCCGTAGGAGCAAAGAGTTCCGTGCTCAGTCTCCTGGGTGCTTCATCATCTCTCGAGTCAGTAACTAAGTAGAACTCTGTAACCAGAGCTCTGATGTCGTCTGGGATTGGTGGATTCGGCCATTCAATGCCGGCGTCCGCCATTTTCTCGAACTCTTCGAGATAGGTATCCAATAAGTGAAAGAAATCAGGCGCGTGAACTTAAAAACTCCAGAGTGCTGAATTTCAATTTCTTTGGCCGACGCCCCTATTAAGGGATCCCCAGTTAGTGCGCTAGATCCTCAGAGTTGACCAACACCCCTGAGTTGCCTCTTGTTCTTCATAGCTGACTTTCAAACCACCCAGACAAAGTTCGAACTTGCTGGCTAGCGCGAAAAAGAATACTATTGATATTCCTAGCATCACTTCGAAATGACCCGGAGACTTTAATGCAGTTTGGATGATATAAATGAGAGCTCATTAGGACTCGTTAATTCTCTGAGCTCTTCACCTTGTTTCTCTGCTGAGTGAACCGCCGGAGGGCGCGTTGGCTGGACATTATGTAACTTTTGCATTAGTGTACGCCTATTCTGCCACTGCATACATTTTCTCATGTCTGAAAAGGGCTCCTTCAACCTGACCTTATAGTGGATGACGACCCGTCATAATTGCTTCAATAATTGCCCCCTTTGTGCTTGGACATAATGTTGGGCTTCCTGCCTAATCGTTCTTTCAATCTCTGAAGCTCTGATAATTCTATTCAGCAGAGAAAATATTGGATCGGTTCGTCTTCGAACTCCAACATTAAGCCACAAATGTTCCCCAAAGTCTGTGAGGCACTACTAATTTCGTTCAATAAGTCCTGAATTTCTCCATCCAATATGTGCAATGCGAGTATGAATATTGCTATGCGGTGCGTTTGCATGAGAAGCCTCCCTATTGGAACCAGAGGTCGCGTTATTTCAGTAATTGTCTTCTTGAGTTCCATTGGGTCCTCCTTTTCAGTAGACTGGGTTATTCTTAGATATAGCTGCTCTAAGCTCCGGTTTTGTTCAGAGAGCATCTCCGGCAGTGAAATTTCTAGCTTCTGGAGTTCATGAAAAGCCCCGACTAGATCCCGGAAACTTGGAAATTCGGACTTCATCTCAGACATGCTGCCGTCCAGCGTATCTGCTACAGGTTGTCAATTCAACATTTCCAGTCAGATTTCTAGAGCAACCTTGAGGGGTGCTCTTGAAGGTAGAACCTACTTGATAGGATGCTTCTGTATTTCGTAGCTGAAAATCGGAGCTGACACAGAATCCTTTCCCAGCTTTGCCCATCGAAAGCACAAGTCTCTCTGAGGCAGGAATTGCATGGAATTCCACCATCACACTGCTCGGGAGGCCACTCATCATGACCTGAAGGTATAAGTGGATATCATGATGCTTACCTTTTTCTTGAACGCTCTACACCTTATGCAAGGGCCGCCAATTCTGACAACGTCTCGCCTATTCCGCTTCTGAGCATCGGATCGTTTTGGGATTGGTGGGCCAAGAGTGAAGCACCGGTATCCATCGAGAGGAATGCGTGTCCTAGATCTTTTGCGTTCAAGAGGTCGAGGTATCAATGCTAAGGTGGGTTGCTGCTGCGAGGGTGATGGGTCCAGTTCTGACCTGGTTCGACCACGTCCTGTCGTTGGCTGAATTTGGGGACCCTGAACTGCGCTGTACTCCATACCAGCCGTCTCCCCCATCCAATGTTTGTCCTGTGATTGATTGAACATGCTGACAGGCAGCCTGGTCTGGGATGAACTGGAGTGCTCATTGACAAGCTGAAGCATGGAATCCCAATATTCATGATTGTCATCCAACGGCATCGTAATACCCTCCTGAAGGCGATTCGAAGGGTCATGGAGGTTGCGGAGAATGCAGGGCTCGCAGGGGACCTGTGCTAAGTCGGGATCAGGCTGAGGATCAAATTCAGCAGACTCTTGGGGAGGGACACTCTCTTGAAAATAATCAAAGTTGAAGAACTCAGAAAGCAAAGCGTCCTCCTCTATGATATTCATGATGGATGGTTGTATAGACCCCGACTTAATTGGCATCTAGAAAGAAAGAGAAACGTTTCAGAGGAATAACATTGACTTTGGCTGTGTGGTGGGAACTTTGGGTTATTGGCCAGTCAATGAGGCGCTTCTGCCGCAGCCCGAAATAGCTTAGTGGCATAACCTATTGTCTGCTGGGGCTTCAATTGGTATAGCTCATGTGGAAGCCAGCCAACCAATGTGACTTTGGCTCATGATTGGCTGCAACCTATATCTCATGCTCGAGATATAGGGCAATCCTGAGGCCTGAGCACGCGTTTCAATCGACCAGCATCAGCTTCCAGCAAAAGGTTGGCAGTGTTGTGCTGCTACGAAAGTGGATTCCACCTAACTTGAACACGGCTTAGCGGCAGCCTTCAAACGCTTCCTACTATGAACTCAGCCTCGCCCGTAAACACAACATAATACCTTTCAGTCCACCCTGTATTTTCACCCCCACTATCTCTCTAAATAATACAACAAAATGGACGACAAGAACAACCAACAGTGGTCGCGGGCTGACATATTACAACTCCTTCAACTTCTAACCAACGTAATCATACTATTGGTACCAATCGCACGTTGGCTAACGTTTACCCGTAAGTGCTACAAATTTCCATTCTAGTTGAGTACATAATACTAACTCCATAGTTCCATGGGAGCTCAACATGATCGATTTCCTAGTATGGATACTCGACAGGGCTACTTTAAGATTGATTCAGCTTACCGCGCAATGGATTCGAACTGAACCTCGACCACGAGAACGAGAATACCGGGATAGTGCTGTCGTATAACAGCCCCGTCCCACCTCCAGCATCGGTCAATCTTGTTGAGAGACCGAATCCTACACACGATATAACAACGGGCCGGTCGATATGGAGTTAATGACCATCCATTAGGGGCATCTGACTCTTGTGAACGAGAAGCAAAAGAGGAGGGCTTTGGAAGACAATATTCTGGGCACTCAGATTGTCTACCGTTTTGCAGTGCTCAGACATAACTGGGAATAGACAATACAAGCAAGACGGGGCCTTGTGCAATGGTCTGGGCAGCGCTGGCAAGCTAAATCCACATCAAAATTCGATAGTATTCCCCGTCTACTACTAGTTTGCAATTCCGAGAAGGACTATTGTTAGAGCTTTGCCATGATCACATCTGTAGTAGTGTCTCTCGCTCTCAGCTGCCTGCGCAGTAACTTTCCAGTTGGATTTCGTGGGAGGGAGTCAACAAAAACTATTCCACCTCGCAATCTCTTATACCCAGCTGCATTGGCAGCGACTAGGGCTTTGATCTCTTCTGCAAGTGCTTCATGGTAAGTAACCGGCACCGACGACTTAGGAACAACAAAAGCCCTTGGAATCTCAGTAGCCTCAGCCTCACTCCATGTTGAGGTAACGCCGACATCCTGTACCAGTTGGTGCTGCCCAATGAGTTCCTCGATCTCTGTGGGGGAGACCTGGAATCTGTTGTATGGGCTTGAGTTAGCATGATGCGGCTTAGCCCAGGGTTTTAGAAATAGTCTTACCCTTTGTACTTGATAACGTCTTTAATTCGGTCGACAATAATCAGATACCCATCTTTGTCCAGATACCCCACGTCACCCGTCCGATACCAACCTGGAGCTAACATACTTTCTCGCGTAGCCTCCTCGTTATCCTTGTAGCCCCTAACATTTTGGTACACATGTTAGTCTTATTTTCATTCCCGTTCTGAGTGATAATTCGGAACCGGGAGAATAGACAAAGGTTGCTCACATCATGATAGTAGGACACGTCACACATATTTCGCCCGGGCTCCCAGCGGGAACGTCTTGCAAATTGTCATCAACAAATCTAATGCCGATGTTTGACAAGAGGGTGCCCGTGGCCACCAGTGGAGCGCCCACGTCTCGAACGCCACTCTGTGAAATGCATGAAGAGGTTTCCGAGCAGCCGTAGGCTGTTTGTAGAGAATTGGTTAGTGGATTAGATCAAGATGAACACATTCATCGGTACTTGCTTTGGCATAATTCAACACCGGGGAATCTTTCGCGCAGCTTCGTAGCTACCGTTGGCTGCATAGCTATGTCAATCGAGAAGTTTTATTCCAACTACAGGGACGCGGGACATACCTTAAGGACTGCACCAGCACAAGAGAAATACTCGAGATTTGGGTAGCTGTACTTGGCCACGATCGGAGATTCGGAAAGGGCCAATGCTATTGTTGGAACAAGCCTCGCCATGGTTGCTTTCTTGTCTTGTAGTAGCTTGATAACAAAATGTCAAATCAGTTCCGATTTCAGCTCGATCTAGGACCCGTAGATTACCTTGCAGAATTTCTCCATGTCGAATGCATGCATCAAGGAAATGTAAGAGCCCAGCCACGGGCCCATCAAAGCGCAGACATATAGTCCATAGATGTGTGAAACTAGCGAGATGTAAGGCAAACTTGCTCATTATCTGCAGATGGGATCTTATCTTACGAGGCTGTGGGGCATCATTGATGTTAGTTGATCAATCCTCATGTTCGGGCTAGGCGTAGGCAACTTACTGGGAAAAACACTTCGCTCATGTCGCCTCTCCAGTTGTCCGTGTTGTGATGCCGTAGCATCTCACATATTGCAATAAGGTTGTGATGTGAGAGCATTACCGCCTTTGGCAGGCCAGTAGTTCCACTTGAAAGAACCACCGCTGCGCATTTCTTGCGAGCGTCACGTCCATCTAAGACATAAGCATCAGGGCTAATCCGTGCCTGTGAAGTTAGAAGATCGTCTGGAAACTGTCACACAGTAGGTAGTTTGTTAGTAATCTATGTCAAGAAAAGGGTTTGCCGGGTTGTCATACCAGGGGACAGCCGTCGACCCTGGACAGCAGAGTCAGGACTTTCACAGGTTGATGTTCCTTGGCCAGCAGTCGAATGGCTTTGTCAATTTTGCCCTTCACGGCGGCATCGATGATGAGGAGCTTCGGTTTTACGATCTTGATTGCATGCGAAATTTCTTGGCTGCTGTTTGAGTGATTTATGCCGCTGCAATATAGGTAAGGACATAATTCAGCTCACGTAAAACGGCAAATTACATACCTCACTATTCCTCCAGCTGCCCAGATGGCATGGGTTGCAAGGATATAGTCCACCTATCATTGTAAGCATTCATTCTGCATATGCAGCTCTCTCATTTTGATCTCAGTTCCCTGCAACAGGAGATCTTGAGACAGAACTGCAACTGATGACAGAGATGTTACCTACACAGCTTCGGGAAATGATAGAGACTGTATCATCCTGGCCAAGTTGGAAGGATGTACGAAGGCAGTTTGCCACTCTGAAAGCGTCTGCTCGGAGACCTCCATATGTTGCTCTCCTGTCGGTCAATGTGTCTTCGCATATGACTTTCTCATGATCGGTGTTGCAGACATTTTCCAGCATGAACTGGGTAATGGACCGATCATTCCGCAGGTGTACTTTTGTTTCGGCATATATTGGTGCCATTTGGAGGGAGGCAGCAGGGATTAATCAGATGATCTCGAAAGCAAATGGGGTAA